>Ga0315289_10013272_pt1 | contig 11547 bp, 7 predicted proteins | sample YL17G11_40_MG_FD_203452 | JGI IMG/M metagenome (GOLD analysis project Ga0315289, IMG submission 203452) | Sediment microbial communities from Yellowstone Lake, YNP, Wyoming, USA - YL17G11_40 | ecosystem: Environmental > Aquatic > Freshwater > Lake > Sediment | place: USA: Wyoming | collected... | reverse complement strand
GCCGCGGAAAGACATTGTGGGGCTGTTCCGGAAGGCGGCGCTGAAGCACGGCCTGCGGTTCGGGGTCAGCGAGCACCTGGCGGTCAGCTACCACTGGTTCCAGACCAGCCACGGCAGCGATAAGGACGGCCCCTACCAGGGCGTTCCCTACGACGGGGCCGATCCGGCCTACGCCGCCCTCTACCACGAGACGCACGAGGCCCCCAAGAGCGCCTGGGACCCCAAGGGCGTGCCGGTCTCGTGGAAGCGGCACTACTTCCTGCGCATCCAGGACCTCATCGACCAGTACCAGCCGGACCTGCTGTACACCGACGGCCCGATCTTCTTCGAAGAGTGGGGGCTGGCCTTTATCGCGCACCTGTACAACCGCAGCGCCCAACGGCACGGCGGCAAGGTCGAGGCGGTGTACACCAACAAGGGCCGGAAGGATTGCGAAACCGGCACCTGCGTCCTCGACATCGAGCGCGGCATCGTGGACAAAGTCTGGCCCGAGCCGTGGCAGACCGACACCTGCATCGGCCACTGGCACTACGACCAGGAAGCCCAGTACAAGTCGCCCAAGCTGGTCATCGACATGCTTGTCGATATCGTCAGCCGCAACGGCAACCTGCTGCTGAACTTCCCGCTGCCCTCGAGCGGCATGCTGGACCGCGAGGAACTCCGGATCCTCGACGAGATCACCACGTGGATGGCCGTCAACAGCGAGGCCATTTACGGCACGCGGCCCTGGAAGGTCTTCGGCGAGGGGCCGGGCACCGGCGAGTCGGCCAAGGGCGGCGGCGGTTTCAATGAGCGGACCCGGAGGCTGCTCACGGCCGAGGACGTCCGCTTCACCACCAAGGGCAGCACGCTGTATGCCTTCGCGATGGGTTGGCCGGGGAAAGAGGCGGTCATCCAGCCGCTCGCCACGAACAGCCCGCGGGGCGTGGGAAGGATCCGGAACGTGCAACTGCTCGGCTTCCGCGGGAAGCTGCCGTGGAAGCAGGACGAGACGGGCTTGCGGGTGCAACTGCCGCCGCAGAAGCCGTGCGACCACGCTTTCGCGCTGAAGATCGTCGGCGCCTGAGCATTGCGGGCTGAGCCGCTTCTCCGCGCCATACAGCGTGAGCAGCGGCGGCGTCCTAACGCGCCCGGCTGGTCGCGATCGGCGGCGTCGTCAGCGCCGGCTTCACATGGGTGAGTTTGAGCACCACCGGATTGGGCCACTTCCGGTCGTTGTAGAGGCGTTGCGCGCGCATGGCGCGGAGGTGCAGCCCGTCCACCTGCTGCCTCCAGGTGGTCTTCGGAACCACCTCGAACTGGTACTCGAGGACCTGGTCGTTCTGCCCCAGGACCCTGGCCTCGGTCGTCTCGGTGGCCCGGACCGACGGGAGCACGATCTCTTTCCACTCGCCGTGTTTCCAGCGCTCCTGCTCTTTGACAAAGACGTACAGCGTGTCCTCGTTCTTCCGCTTCGTGAACCAGTAGTCCCCATCGTTCGTCACCACCCACGGCCGGACGGCGTAGATGGATTCGTGGTTCACGAACATCCAGAGCGCCATCTCGCGCAGCCGCTCCTCCTGCTCGATGGGCAGTTCGCCGTCGGGCTTCGGCCCGACGTTCAGCAGGAGGTTGCCTCCCTTGGCGCGCGTCTCGATGAGCATCGAGATCAACTGCCCGCCCGACTTATAGACTTCGTTGGTCGGCTTGTACTGCCACTGCGTGCCCATGGTCAGGTTGGATTCCCAGACGCCCTCCAGCGGCACACCCGGTATGTACTGCTCGGGCGTCTGGATGGCGCCCCTGGTCACGACGACGTTCGGCTGTAGCTTCCAGGCCAGCTCGCGCAAGCCCTCGGGCGGTCCGTCGAAGAACATGATGTCAATCGGGCCGTAGCGGGTCAGCAGCTCCCTGACCTGCGCCTGGTCATGCGCCAGCAGGCCGGGGTGGTTGGCCGGAATCACGTCGGGCGAGTTCCGCTGGATGGTCTTGCCATTCTGGTACAGCCACCAGAAATCGTCGGGAGAGAAGTAGAAGCCCGGCGCGATGCCCTGCTGGCGAAAGGCCTGGACGAGCTCGGCCGTGATGTCGCGGCGGAACGGCGTGTGCATGATGCTGAAGTCCGTCGTCTTCGTGTCGAACATGCAGAAGCCCGAATGGTGCTTGGTCGTGAACACGACGTACTTCATGCCGGCCAGCTTGGCCAGGACCGCCCAGTCCTGCGGGGCGAACTTCCGGGGGTTGAACGTCTTGGGCAGGTCCTCGGTGAAACGCTTCAGGTAGTCCGCGGAGGCGCCCACCATCGAGTGGCTGATGACGCTGCCGAGCTGGCTGTCCAGGCTCCAGTGGATGAACAGGCCGAAGCCCAGGTCGCGGAACCACTCCAGCCGGTCCGGCTGGTTGGCCGGTATCGGTTGCGCCGGCGCATATCCGCACCCGAGGACCGCCAGCAGCAACGGGAAGGCGCACACACGGAGAACTCGCTTCATGATCACGCGCGATTGTACGCCAGCTTTCGCGCTCTGGTCAACGCTGGATCCGCCGGCTGGCTTGATCGACCGGGAAAGGCCGCCCCTGCGGCACTTCCATGGCGGTGGGATCCTCCCGCCGCAGCCGGAAGGAAACCTCCTTCTCTTTCCGAGCGCGCTCCTCATCCCCCCTCCGAAAGTAGATCTGGGACATCAGCAGATGGGGCTGGGGGTGCTGGGGCGAAAGGCCGATCGCCCGCTCGAGTTCTTTCACCGCCTCCTCATATCTCTCCAGCCCCATCAGGCCCTTGGCCAAGGCCGCGGACGCCTGCACATAATCGGGCCGGTTTCGGATCGCGGTGCGCAGGAAGCCGAGCGCCTCCTCGTACCGGTCCTCCCTGAGGAGCGAGTCGCCATAGAAGAAGAATGGTTCCTCGTAGCTGGGATCGGCGGCCATGGCCTTCTTCAGGTGAGGAATCGCCTCCGCGGTGCGGCCGATCTTTTGCAGGTGAAACGCATACTCGAAGTTGGCCCTGGCGGAACCGGGAAACTTCTCCACCGCACGGCGCGCGATGTCCATGGCGGCGGCGTCGCGGGCATCTTGACCTGCCTTGATGGCGATGAAGTAGACGTTCGGGTCGTCGCTCCTGAGTTCCAAGACGCGCCGGGCGATTTCCGCCGCCTCCGTGAAGTAACGGCCTTTGCTGTACTCCACGGCCATGATCTGCATCAGCCTGAAGTTGGCGGGCTGGATCTTGAGGGCGGCGCGCCATTCCGTCAGCCCGGCTTCCCGCTGGTCGAGATTCACCCGCGCCGCGCCGAGCACATACCGGGCGTTGAAATCGTCCGGGCGAAGCCGGGCGGCCCGGGAAAGAAGCGGTTCCGCCTGCTCCTGCTGCGCGCGGGAGAAATACATGAATCCGAGGTTGAAGAGCGCCGGAAAGAAATCGGGAGCGACCGCGAGGGCCTGCTTCCAGAGCCTCTCCGCCTCCTCGTAGCGCTGCTCGGCCGCCCTTTGCCTGGCCCTCTCGTTGAGCGCGGCCGCATCCGGCGGCTGGACCAAGGCCAGAGCAAGCGCCATGGAGACGGGTATCATTTGCGCAACGGCACAAGCTGGGCCCGGCCCGTGCCCTCCACCAGCAACGCCAGCCCGTCCGCGGCCACCCCGGGGAACTCTTCCACCTGCCCCGAAGGCCACCGGACGGTGATCCGGTCCACGCGGCCCGCTTCGCCCAGCCCGAAGTGCAGCCGCAGATCGTTATGCGAGAGGAAGCTGGACTGGCTGAGCACAGCGTCCGTCTGAGTCACCCCGCCCGCCGCCACGCTGACCGTGGCGCCGATCGCCGCGCGGTTCGACCTGGTCCCCTCGAGCTGCACCTTGATCCAGTGGTTCCGGTTCTTCAGATCGTTGCGCAGCAAGGAGGGGGGCTCGTGCATGTTCATTACGAGCACGTCGATGTCCCCGTCGTTGTCGAAGTCCCCATAGGCGGCGCCCCGGCTGGAGAATGCCTTGGCGACGCCCGGACCCGCCACGGCGGAGACATCTTCGAACCGCCCGTTGCCCAGGTTCCTGTAAACCACCCGCGGCCGCTTATAAGGTTCGGTGGGATAGATTTTCTGAACGTCTGGGTAGACGTGCCCGCTCACCTGGAAGATGTCCTTCCAGCCGTCGTTGTCCAGGTCCACGAATGCGGTACCCCACATAACGTAATCCGGATTCACGGCCAAACCCGCCCGGACGGTTATATCTTCGAAGATCCCTTTTCCGAGATTGCGGTACAGGTTGGGGTAATCGCCCACGAAGTTGGTCTTGAGGATGTCGAGGCGGCCGTCGTGACCGTAGTCCAGGAACGTGCAGCCGGTGCTCCACTTAATGAAGTAGGCCGGCAGAAGCCCTCTGCGCCCGATGGGCGATTGACAGGCCGCGGGGCGGGCGCTACGATAACGTTTACTTGATCGCACGCAACCCTCCCCTCCCCTTCCCCCCCGTCCGCCGGGGGCCTGCGGTCACACCCCCAGGGCGCAGCGAAGGAGTACCCTGGCAGAAGGAGGCCATCTTGAAAGATGACATCGCTGTGGTAGCGGGCGGTGGCGGCTTTATCGGCGGGCATCTGGTGGCGGCCCTGCGCCGGCAGGGGTACGGAAGGATCCGCTCGGTCGATATCAAGCCGTTCGAGGAGTGGCACCAGCGGTTCGAGGAGGTCGAGAACCTCTCGCTGGATCTCAGCCTGCGGGAGAACTGCGCGCGCGCGGCGCAGGGGGCCCGTCAGATCTTCAACCTGGCGGCGAACATGGGCGGCATGGGGTTCATCGAGAGCCACAAGGCGCTGTGCATGCTGTCGGTGCTCATCAACACGCACATGCTCCAGGCGGCGCAGGAGTGCGGGGTGGAGAGGTACTTCTACTCGTCGTCGGCCTGCGTCTACAACGGCGACAAGCAGCGGGACCCGGACAGCCCGGCGCTGAAGGAGGAGGATGCCTACCCGGCGCTGTCCGAGGACGGCTACGGTTGGGAGAAGTTGTTCAGCGAGCGCTTGTGCCGCCACTTCCGCGAGGACTTCGGCCTGCGGACCCGCGTGGCGCGCTTTCACAACGTCTACGGGCCGTACGGGACCTGGGACGGCGGGCGGGAGAAGGCGCCGGCGGCCATCTGCCGCAAGATCATCGAGGCGAAGCTTTCGGGCCGGCTCGAGATCGAGATCTGGGGCGCCGGGAACCAGACCCGCAGCTTCATGTACGTAGACGACTGCGTGCAAGGCGTGCGGATGATCATGGATTCCGAGATCCTGGAGCCCATCAACCTGGGTTCGAGCGAGCTGGTCTCGATCAACCAACTGGTGGACCTGGTCGAGGAGATCGCGGGCGTGAAGGTGAAGCGGACTTACAATCTGGCGGCGCCCCGGGGGGTCAATGGCCGCAACAGCGACAACACGCTGATCCAGCGGTACCTGAACTGGGAGCCCAGTATCCGGCTGCGCGACGGCCTGGAGAAGAACTACGCCTGGATCTACGACGAGTTCATGGCGCGGCTTGCGGGGCGAGGCATGCCAGCGACACCGTAGGGTCGGGCATGCCCGGCCCGCTTCTGCCACCGAGGCTCCGCATGCGCGCTGCTTGGGACTATCTGCTGCTGACCGCTTCTCACCAAACGCAGGCCCGGGCTTACCAAGACCAGCTTCGGCTGCGCCAGGAGTTGGGGCTGCTGCCGCAGGTGGGCGAGGCGCTGGTGGTGGCCGACCCGGAGGGGCGGCGCGTCGGCAGCGGCGGCAGCACCCTCTATTGCCTGATGCAGGTGCTCGACCGCGAGCGGGAGCGGGGCCGGAGCGGCGCGCCCGACGAGGTTCTGCGCGGCCTGCGGATTCTGATCCTCCACGCGGGCGGCGACTCCCAGCGCCTGCCGGCCTACGGGCCGTGCGGCAAGATCTTCGTGCCCGTGCCCGGCGAGAGCCACAGCGCGCTGGCCTGCGCACTGTTTGACCGGCTGGCGCCCGGCTTCCTGGCGCTGCCGCCGGGGCCGGAGGGTGCGGGACAGGTGGTGGTGGCCTCCGGAGACGCCCTGCTCCTGTGCGACGCCCCGGCCGTGGAGTTCTCGACGGCCGGCATGATCGCCCTGGGCTGCTTCGCCCCGCCCGAGGAAGCCGCCCGGCACGGCGTTTTCTGCGTGGCCCGCGACGGAGTGATCGACCGGTATCTCCAGAAGCCGTCGCTGGAGGAGCAGGCGGCGGCCGGGGCGATCGACCCTTACGGCCAGGCGGTGCTCGACGCCGGCGTCATGAGCCTGGACGCGCGCGCCGCGGTGACGCTGCTCAACACCTTCGGCGCCGCCCCGGACAGCGCCGGAAAGCTGGCCTGGCCGGAGGCGAACCCGAGCGCGATCTCGCGGCACGGTCTGGATCTGTACCGGGAGATCTGCTGCGCCCTGGGGCGCGCGGCGGACTTCACGCACTACCTCCGCTCCGCGCGGTCGAGCGGCTCGACGTGGAATGAGGAGACGCTGGCGCGTTTCTTCGCCGGGCTGCGCGAGATCCCCTTTCACGTCCAGGTGCTGGCGCGGTGCAGTTTCCTGCACTTCGGCGCCAGCGCTGAACTGGTGCCCAGCGGGTTGGGGATCATCCAGCACGACACCGGCCTCATTCCGGCCTCTCCGCTGGTGGGCGTGAACAACGAAGTGGCGCCCGGGGGATCGGTCACGGAGGCCGGCGCGTGGGTGGAGGGCAGCCGCATCCGCGCGCCCCTGGAACTGGGCGGACGCAACGTGGTGGTGGGAGTGGATGTGGACCAGCCGCTGCGGCTGCCCGAGGGGGCGTGCCTGGACGTGATCTACGGCCATGACCGCCGGGGCGAGGCGGCCTGGTTCGTGCGGTGCTATGGGGTCGAGGACGCGTTCAAGGATTCCGCGGAGGGCGGGGGACTCTTCTGCGGCCGGCCGCTGCGGGAGTGGCTCGCGCTGGCCGGGGCGGCCCCGGAGGACGTCTTCGACGCCGGCGAGCCCGCCGGGCAGCGCACGCTGTGGAGCGCGCGCGTCTTTCCGGCGGAGCAGGCGCACGCCGGCTACCGGCGCTGGCTGTGGATGTTCGATCCCGCCGCGGCCACGCCGGAGCAGAGGCGCGCCTTTCTTTCCGCCGATCGTTACAGCGCTGCGGAGATCGCCTGGCGGGCCGACCAGGAGGCCTTCCACCGCCGGCGGGCGGGCCTCCGCGCGCAGCAGGTGGGCCGGCAGATCGGCCGGATGTTCCGGCCGGAGAGCCGCTTCTCGGCCGAAGACCTCGCTTTCTGCCTCCAGCACGCTCCGGACCGGGCGGCCCTGCTGGCGAAGCTGCTCGCCACAGCCCGGCACCTGGCGGAGGCGCCCGACAGCGGCGGACTGGAGAACTTCCGGGCCTGCCGCCTGATCCATTCCGTGGGCTCCGCGATCGCCCAGGTCGAAGACTTCCCGGCGGTTTCAGAGTGGAGCGAACGCCTGCACGCCGCGGCCTTCCGCAAGCTGAACCAGACGATCCTCGGCACGCGCTGCGGGTCCGGCCAGCGGCCGCGCCACGCGCTGCGCCCCGATGAGACCATCTGGGGCCGCGCGCCAGCGCGCATTGAACTCGGCGGCGGCTGGACCGATACTCCCCCCTACACGCTGGAGTACGGCGGCGACGTCGCCAATGCGGCGGTGAATCTGAACGGCCAGCCCCCCATCCACTGCTACTGCCGGGTGGTCGAGGAACCCCTCATCCGGCTGAGCTCAATCGACGCCGGGCTCCACGTCGAAGTCGCCACCCTCGACGAGTTGCTCGATTACCGGCGGCCGGAGAGCAGCTTCGCCCTGGCCAAAGCCGCGCTGGCCCTCTCCGGCTTCGCGCCCGATCCGGAGCTGTGGCCGGCGGGCATCAGCCTCCGCGAGATGCTCGAGGAGTTCGGCGGCGGCCTCGAGCTGACCACTCTGGTCGGCATCCCCAAGGGCAGCGGGCTGGGGACCTCCAGCATTCTGGGCGCCGTCATCCTGGCCGTCATTGGCCGCCTGCTGGGCCGGCCGCTCAGCCAGCGCGAGTTGTTCCACGACGTGCTGCGGCTGGAGCAGGCGCTGACCACCGGCGGGGGCTGGCAGGACCAGATCGGCGGCGGAACCGGCGGCGCCAAGGTCACCAGCACCGCTCCCGGGTTGATCCCCGACCCGCGCATCCGCTACCTCCCCGACGACGTGCTCGACCCCCAGCGCAATGGCGGCTCGACGCTGCTCTACTATACCGGCCTGACCCGCCTGGCCAAGCACATCCTCGAGAAGATCGTGGGCGGGTACCTGAACCGCGACCGCCGCATCATGGCGGCGCTGGCGGAGGAGCACCGCGTGGCGCACGCCGTCGCCGACGCCATGAGCGCCAAGGACGCAGCCCGCTTCGGGCACTGCATCGACGCCGCCTGGGAGCTCCAGAAGACGCTGTGCGGGCAAGTGACCAACCCCAGCATCGAGCAGCTTCTGGCCGCGGTGCGGCCTTACGTGCACGGCATGCGCATCTCCGGCGCCGGCAGCGGCGGCTTTCTGCTAATGATCTGCCGCTCCCCCGCCGACGCCCACCACGTGCGCGAACTCCTCGCGCGCGAGCCCCTCAACGACCGCGCCCGCTTCTTCGACTTCCAGATCAACCACGCCGGCCTGGAAGTCACCACCTGCTAGCAAAGAATTCGGGGACACTCCGGGCTCGAGGCGACCCACCGCTCGCTCACGGCCCAGAGCAGGCGTGTCCCCCGAATTCTTGACTGCTGGTCGATGTTCGTGGCGGCTGACGACGCTGCGCACGTCAAACACACTGGCAGCAGGCCACGTCCAGCGGTTCTTCGGGCGTGAAACTCCCGGACGGCGGCCCCCTCACTCGACGCTGAAACGCATTGGAGGTATCATGGCTCAGAAAGCCAACAAGTTCGCATCGAACCATCGTGAAAGAGAATCTCCTGCGATCCGCCCTGCGGGACGGCCGCTTTGTCTGCTCGGCGGAGTTGGTCCTGGGCCGCGACCACACCGTGAGCGAGGCGGAGTACTTCGTGGAAGAAGCGTCCCGGCATCAGGACGGGATCAAGGTCATCAGCCTCACGGATCTGCCGGGCGGCAACCCGGCTCTGCCGCCGGAAGCCTTCGTGTCCTCGGTACTCGAGCGCGACCTCACGCCCATCGCTCATCTCACCGGCAAGGACGGCAACCGCTCATTCCTGGAAGGCCGTCTTCACGCCCTGGCGCGATCGGGTGCAGCGAATATTCTGGCCCTCACCGGGGACGCGCAGAAGGACGGCTTCACCGGAAAAGCCAAGCCCGTCCATGATCTGGATTCGGTGCTGATCCTCGGGCTGATTCAGGCCATGCGCGCCGGCCTCCCGTACAGGTTGGGATCACGAACCGCCCAAACCACGCCCTTCGACTTCTTCCCGGGCGCGGTGGTGAATCCGTTCAAAGTCCGCGAGCCGGAGCTGATGATGCAGCTCTATAAGCTGGAACTCAAGATCGCGGCCGGAGCCCGGTTCATCATCACCCAGATCGGGTTCGACCTTCGCAAGCTCTACGAACTCAAGCAGTATATGAGCCGGGAGAATCTGGGGCACGTCCCGGTGCTGGCAAATGTCTATGTGCTCACGGCCACCATCGCCAGGATGATGCAGGCCGCTGAGCTGGCGGGCTGCGTGGTGACCGACGAACTCATCCGGCGGCTCGAGAAGGAGAAGAAGCCGCAGCGGCTGGAGCGCGCCGCCCTGATGGTGGCGGCGGTGAAGGACCTCGGATTCGCCGGCGCCCACATCGGCGGCTTCGGTCTTCTTCATGAGGATTTCATGAAGATCCTGGAGCGCGCCGAGGCGATCGGCAAGGACTGGGGGCAGCGGATGGACGAACTCGTCTTCGAATATCCGAACGAATTCCACCTGCTGCCGCCCGGCAGGGACGGCCTCAGCGACGGCGCCGGCAGCTACCAGTTCGCCGGAATCAAGCCCCGGCCATCCTGGAAACAGCAGGTCTCGCGCGCGGTGCATCGCCACCTCGTTGCAAAGAACTCGTTGGGAGCCCGCTTCTTCCAATCGCGTCTGAGGCCGGCAGAGCAGCCGCGCGCCGGCAATTCCTGGCGGCGCGGCCTGTGGTACAGACTGCTGGAGCCGTCTTCCCTTTTCAGAAAGTTAACGCTCGGCTGCACGAGTTGCGGCGACTGCATCCAGGAGCACTTGAATTACGCGGGCTGCTCGATGCGGTGGTGCTACAAAGAACTGCGCAACGGCCCTTGCGGCGGCTCGCGGGTGGATGGCGCCTGCGAGGCCCGGCCGGAGCTGCCCTGCATCTGGAACCCGGTCTATCTCGGCGCCCTGGCGTGGGGCGAAGACCCGAGGAGATTTGCGCGCATCCTCGTTCCGCCCAGGGACTGGCGCCTCGATGGCACCAATGCGCTCGCCAACCGGCTGGCGGGCCTGGACAACTTCTCGAACAGAGTGGAATTGCGCGCTGCCGACAGCAGCCAGGAACAGATATGTTCATCATAGGTGAGCTCATCAATTGCACCCGCAAAAAGGTGGGTGCGGCAGCGGAACAGAAGGATGCCGATTTCATCAAGGACGTAGCGCTCCGGCAGGTCGCCGCCGGCGCGCACATGCTGGACGTGAATGGCGGCATCGCCGGGCGCGAAGCGGAATGCCTGACGTGGCTGGTGGGAATCGTGCAGGAGGTGACGGAACTACCCCTGTCCCTGGACAGCTCCGATCCCGAGGCCCTGCGAGCGGCGCTGCCCCTGTGCCAGCAGCGGCCGTTGATCAACTCGATCACCGATGAACCGGCGCGGTTCCAGGCGGTGCTGCCGCTGTTGCAGGAATACCGGGCCAGGGTGATCGCTCTTTCGATGGGGGCCTCCGGCCCGCCCACGGGCGTAGACGACCGGGTGGGGACGGCCTGCCGCCTGGTGGACCGTCTGGCGGCCGCAGGCATTCCGCTGGATGACATTTACGTGGATCCCTGCGTTTTGCCCATCAGCACCGGCCCCGAACACGGCCCTTCGGTGCTCGAGGCGGTGGCCCGGATTGCCGGGCGCTACCCCGGCGTGCACATCAGCGTCGGGCTGAGCAACGTCTCCTTCGGCCTGCCCTTGCGGAAACTGGTGAACGAGGTTTTCCTGGTGCTGCTTATGGCGCGGGGGCTGGATGCGGCCATTGTGGATCCGTGTGACCGGCAACTGATGGCCAATATCGCGGCCGCGGAAGCTCTGCTGGGACGCGACCCGTACTGCGTCGCGTATCTCCGCGCCTATCGCGCCGGAAAGCTCGCAAATGGGGGACAGTAACAAGTTTCCCCATTTTCTGGTCACCGCGCCCGGCGCACCGCCACCATGGCCAGCTCGCAGCCTGGCACGGTTTCCGGGAAACGCCTCGAGCCGTATCCCCGCGCGGGCGCCTCGACGACCCACCGTTCCAGGTTCGCATGGACCCCCGCGTCCACCACCACGGCCGCAAAGTACAGCTCCCGGCCGCGGTTGCGCTCGTTGCCGGGATCGCGTGCGCCGCGACCCCGTGGCGCCTGCCGCCAGCTCCGTCTCCGCCCAGGCCAAGAAGATCTCCCGAGTTACCGCCGACGGCTTGCCGGTGCAAAGCTTCC
>Ga0315289_10013269_pt1 | contig 11548 bp, 12 predicted proteins | sample YL17G11_40_MG_FD_203452 | JGI IMG/M metagenome (GOLD analysis project Ga0315289, IMG submission 203452) | Sediment microbial communities from Yellowstone Lake, YNP, Wyoming, USA - YL17G11_40 | ecosystem: Environmental > Aquatic > Freshwater > Lake > Sediment | place: USA: Wyoming | collected... | reverse complement strand
ATATGACGCGCGGAGCTTGGTTGGGTGTCAACCTAGGCGACGGCACCAGGCAGTGAGCGTGTTCTGCTCGTCTAGCAGGGCGACTCGACTGAATAAGGGCTCACGGCTTTTGTCGAACAAAAGTCCAGAATGTTCAACCGACCAGTTAGGACTGGGGTTGATGCGTTGCCGTCTGAACCATGATGGGGTAGAATGGGTCAGAAAAAGCAAAGTTCAAAAGAGGCGACAGAATGCAAGAAAAGATCATCTACTTTGAGAGGGCGGGTGAGGAGAATACCAGCGAGGTGCTGAGGCTGGTCAAGGAAAGGGCGCAGGCGAGAGCAATAACCAAAATCGTCCTCGCATCTACCCGGGGGCATACTGTGAGAGTTGCTGTGGAAGCCTTTGCCAATACAGACATGCGCCTGGTGGTAATCCCTCACCAGTTTGGCTTTGCAGAGAAATATAGCTTGGGGGAAGGGCAAAGGTTCCCAAAAGAGCTGGTCAGCGAGCTTGAGAAAAACGGCCATTGCGTCCACTTCAGCACAATGCTATTTCACACCGAGGATTTATATGGCGTGAGGGCACCACGAGTTATGGCAACCGTTCTGCGAACTTTCTGCCAGGGGATCAAGGTCTGTGTTGAGATCATCCTGATGGCTTGTGATGGGGGGCTTGTTGAGCAGGGCGAGAAGGTCATTGCCGTGGCGGGCACCGGATACGGAGCTGATACTGCTGTCGTGGCCACAGCTGCTCCCAGTATCCGGCTACCTGACCTCCACATTCACGAGATCATTTGCAAGCCCCTGTAAGTGGATCTGCGGGATGCTCAACAAGAGTGCAGATCCTAGACAGCCTAACAATTAGTCGTATTGCTAAGCCTAGAGGCAACGATTCTCGCTTATGTTGTACCAACGACCTCTGCTATCCGCGTGCGGCCAGCATAGCTCTCATGTAACGACTTAGCGGACTATCACTCCTAGCTTTTCGCAGCTTCACCCAAGTGTCGTAACTACATGCACGAAGTCTTGACAAAGTTATTGCCAAGACCCCAAAATTATGCCAAGAATAGAAACTCGGGGAGCGTATATGACAAGTAAAAAGCACTTCACTACTGAAGAAGCCAAACGAATTGGCGAGGCCCTAGGTATCGATTGGAGCAAGTTCGATGTTGAGCAATATAGGATGGGTCTTGATGTCGAGCTTGAGCACGGTCTGGTTGATCCACATACCAATATTACTAACGATAATCCTATGATGACCGGGAAAATTGCTTTAGCCCATCTCAATGAATTTCCAGATTACTACACGAGGCTTGAGAAGATGGAAAGGGAAGCCGAAGGTAGGTGAAGTAATTCCTAGGTATGATAGGCCAAATTGTAAAGAATAAACGAGTAACTGAGTCGGTTGGAGGCTCATATTCTGAACGAAAGTGCATTTTCACCAATACAATAATAGATGGAGGGTATCATGAAAAAAAGACACCTCACAACAAATCAAGGTGTCCCGATAACTAACAACCAGAACTCTTTGACCGTTGGCGAACGCGGTCCGGTACTGTTACAGGACGTCCAGTTTATTGAGAAGATGGCTCATTTTGACCGGGAACGCATCCCGGAAAGGGTTGTCCATGCCAAAGGAGCAGGAGCACATGGCTACTTTCAGGTTTACAAGAGCATGAAGCCCTATACCAAGGCTAAATTCCTTCAGGCCCCGGAGAAAAAGACCCCCGTGTTCGTGCGGTTTTCCACCGTCACTGGAGGTCGGGGCTCGGCGGATACGGTTCGGGACCCCCGTGGCTTTGCCGTCAAGTTCTACACCGATGATGGCAACTACGACTTGGTTGGCAACAATCTCCCCGTATTTTTCATCCGGGACGCCATTAAGTTCCCCGATATGGTTCATGCCTTCAAGGGCGCGCCAGACACTAATATTCCATCAGCATCTTCGGCACATAACCGCTTTTGGGATTTCATATCGCTGACACCGGAATCAACCCACATGATCATTTGGCTGTTTTCTGACCGTGGCACGCCGAAAAGCTACCGGATGCAGGAGGGTTTCGGCGTCAATACCTATGTGTGGGTCAACGATGAGGGTAAAGCGGTGTATGTGAAATACCACTGGAAACCGAAACTGGGCGTGCACAACCTAGACCGTCATGAAGCAACCCGCCTAGTCGGTGTCGACCCTGACTATCTTACCCGTGATCTTCACGATGCTATCGCCAGAGGAGAACAGGTTGAGTACGAACTCAATGTCCAGTTGATGGACATCGCTGACGAATTGAAACAGGATTTTGACCCTCTGGACCCCACAAAGACCTGGCCCGAGAAAAAGTTTACTCTGATGCCGGTGGGTAAAATGGTGCTAAACCGTAACCCGGACAATTTCTTCGCCGAAGTGGAGCAGGCGGCTTTCTGTCCCGCCAGCATTGTTCCCGGAATCGAGTTTTCTGCTGACAAGCTTCTCCAGGGCCGAACATTCTCATACGCTGATACGCAGCGCCATCGGCTGGGGCCGAACTACTTGGAACTTCCCATTAACCGACCCCTTGTAGAGGTCAACAACAATCAACGCGACGGCGCCATGCAGATTGGTCAGTTCAGCGGCCCGGTCAACTACGAGCCTAATAGTCTGGGTGGTGGTATGCCCGGGGAGGCTCTTGAGGAGGGCACCCCGCGTGTATACCAGATTGAAGGAGAAGTCACTCGCCAGAAGATAAGCAAAACGAATGATTTCGAACAGGCTGGTGAGAAATATCTTTCCTTGAGTAAGATGGACCAAGAACATCTGGTGGATAACCTCATCGCAGATCTCATGCACATTGATAAACCGATCCAGCAGCGGGTGATCGAGAACCTGACCAAAGCTAACAAAGAGTTGGGAAGAGCTGTAGCTGAAGGTCTGAAACTTTGACATGTGGTGAGGGGATGGAACCGCACTAATGCGGGCTTGGTGGGTCAGTATGTTCGCGTGAACATTTTGCACTGCCGTCACAAAATGCGGAACAGTCAGACGGTGTGAAAAGCTGTGTACAACAGTCCACAATGTGGGTACAATAGCTTGGATTGTTCAGCAGGCTGGACGATCGGGTTTATGTACGATGGATACAAAAAGGCCGGGCATCTCCGGGGACGCTCAGCCTGGGCGCAGGGTACAAAAATTTGGTAGCCAGTTTAGCTCCGACTACCCCTAAAAAGGGGCACGAAAAAAGGCAGAAGGAACCCCCTAGATTTCAGGGGCCCTTTTGCCTCGATTGTCTCTCTTTGGGCGTCTGTCCGCTATCGGCTAGTCAAGCAACGGCGTTCATATTCGCTTCTGAACCATTTTAGCAGTTTCCACTCCCAGCCCGACAGCTCCTCTCCGCCGATTCTTTTCAGCACAGCCTGCCTCAGCTTTTCAGGGCCAGCGAGATAGCAGGTCTTGGCGTCCAGCCAGGAATCCAAGTCAATCGCTTTATCGTCGGCCAGGGTATCTATCATCTCGGTTTTGTCACCATCGTTTCCCCTCACAACGCTATTGAGGCTTATTCCAGCCACCCTCGCCCACCTCTTCTTCTGGTGATAGTATCGGAGGCGGGTATACTGGGCTACCCGTATCATCCCCCACCTGGTCAAGGGCTTCCCCTTTTCCTGGTATTCCCTGGCAACCTCGGCCAGTCTCACGATGATGTCGTGCATCAGGTCTCCCCTGTCCTGGGCATCTACCTGAAGGGCGAACTTTCTCGCTATTCTGGCCCACTCCCGCCACTCGCCCTCAAGCCTGTCATAGGACAGGGCTTCGCTTATTAGCTCCATGTGGCTCCCCCTTTCCGAGCCACAAAGAAGGGGTCGCCTGCCACAAGGGGGCAAGCGACCCCCGAAAAAGACAAAAAGAGGGGCACTACCACCCCTCTTTTTGTGGCTCTTGTTTTTGGGCTTGCGCTCGGTTACGCTTCGACTGCTACAGGCTCTCTCTTGCGACTGCGCTTTGGCTTGTCCTCGGCAGGGGCTTCCACCTCGGCGACTGGCTCGGTAGGGGCTTCAGCCTCGGCTACCGCTTCGGCCTCATCCCCCCACTGAATGAACATCGGCATCACCACCAGGCGGTAACCGTCAACGGTAAACAGTATCGGGTCTTTTGTGCCATTGACCTTTAGCTCTGCCATTCCCCCCAGGGCTTTGAGCACCTGGGCAAGGTATCTGGCACTAACGGCGGTCTTGGCTTCGCCCTGGGTTTGGGCCTCAATGGTAGCCTCCCCCGCTCCATCGCTAGAGGATAGCCTTACTCGACCTTCCTCGATGTAAAGCCTGATAGTGGCGTCCTTCGCTACACCAAGAGAGGCAACCGCCATCCCCGCTCTCATAAGCTCCCTTGTGTCGAACCTCGCCTCGGTTTGGGCTTCGGCGGGGATTAGCTTCTCATAGTCGGGAAAGCTCCCCGTTTCGCTTGCCCACTTATAGCGTATTGCCTCGGTTTCAATCACAAGGTTATTGTGGTCGGCGATACCGTTTGGCTCAAAGCCTAGCCGAACCCTTTTTGCCTTTTTGAGCGCCGATATAAGCCCCTTAATCTCATCGGCGGGGATAAGGGCGTTGCCCTCCCCATCCTCAAAGTCAAGGGCTACATCGGCAAGGCGATAGCCGTCAGCGCTTGCCAGAGTTAGCTTCCCCTCTTTTTGGGTAAAGCGGATACATTGAAGGACTGGCCTTTCATCCTTTTTGCCCGCTGCAAAAGGGATAACCCTTGCCAGGGCTTCGGCAAGCTCTATCCCGCCAAGATTGGGGACTACCGAGGTATTTGGCGATACCCGAACCTTACAGGTATCGGCCATCGCCATCTTCTCAGTAAGCCATGCTCCATCGGCAAGGCAGCTTGTGTTGCTTCCGCAAACTATCCTCAAGCCTTTACCTGTGGCCTGCGCTTCGCTAGCACCACCGTTTGACGGGGTAACCTTCACCATTCCCGCCGTCAAAAGCCTGATATAGCCCAGGAAGCCCTTGCGCCCAAGCTCTATGTCGTTAATCCGAACCTTGGGCGCTTGCGCCCTTGCTAGAGCGCTCACAAGCCTATCCCTGTGGCAGACAAAGCCTTCACCTGAGCGCTTGCCCTCAATATTAAGTTGTTCCACTAAACCCCCCTTTGGGCTTTGGGGAAAGGCGGGCAATTCCCTTCCCGTGCCCTAGTAGTAAACGCAATCGGCGCTGCGCTTCGCTAGCCGCCGCTTGCGCTCCCACTTATATAATGAATTTGGGGGGTCAAATTGCTATCATCGAAAGAGGGATTTTTGTTGCCTTTTCCAAAATCGGCATAGATAAAGTTGCTCATACTTCGTAAGGGCTATCCCGCTAACTCTCTTGTGGGCGATCCCCACAAGCCTCTTTGGGCAACCGAGTAGCCAAACCCTTGCGTCAACCCACGCCTCCAGGTCTATGGCGTTATCGTCGGCGATGGTGTCTATCAGCTCTATGGTGTCGCCTTCGCCATCGTCTATCTTGGAATTGAGGCTTATTATCTTCCCGTTGCGCTTCTCGGTATGCCAATACTCCATCACGACATAGCTAGCAACCCTTACCATAGCTCCCTCGGTAAAGGGCTTGTGCCCGTTCCTCTGGGCAACCTCTGCTAGCCTGATTATGATGTTATGCCTCAAATCTCCCCTATCCTCAAACCTGGCCTTGTGTTGAAACCTATCAGCGACTGCGCTATACTTGTCCCAGTCTAGCATCGGACTTCCCCCTTTCCAGGGGAAGGCTAGACATCCCCCAGCTAGGTAGCGCTGGCTGGGGGATGTCTATGCCTTCCCCGCTTCGGGGCAAGCGGACTGGCAAAGGCTCAAAGTATTCGGTTGTTAAGGTTGGGCTTCACCAGAACACCTGGCTAGCCAGCAAATTGAATTTGCCAGCTTCAGGATTGCACAAAATGTGCTTTTGTTCATTAAAAGAATGAACCTATATTTTCATGAAAGGAAATGGGGACAGTGTTTCTCGATGCAAAGCTGATAACTTCGCTAAAGGTGAGGTGTGAGGCTCGCCCTTGCCTTGAGGATGCCTCTAGCTAGCACCATAGAGGGCGAAGAGGGGATTCGACCAGGCAGCATCAGAGGCCGCTCTGCCAGCATCGGTGAGGCGATAATACTTCCCCGGTGGCCCTGGGGGATAGTGATCCTGAAAGGCCGATGCCTCTTCCTTACCAGTAAATTTCACCCAGCCCAATCTCTGGATGTTTGAGAAATAGACAACGAAAGAGTGGTAGGTGCAGCCGCTGGTCTTATAGGGGGTACGAGCCAGGTATCTTTCAGTCAGCCTCTCGATCTCCTCGGGGCGGATGGGACGTTTCTCACGCCGGGCTCGGCGCTCCTCCTGCCTGGTAGCCCTGTCCAGGGCAATTGCCTTGAGGAGAGCCGTCTTATAGTGGTAGAAGATGTCTGCCTGGGGGGCTCCAACATTTGGGTCTATCCTGGGCGAGCCATTTGGCCCATTGCCCATGAGGAACTCCCTGATAAACCAGCCGCAGCCAAAAGGCCTTAGAAACCCACCCCTCATTGGCCTCAAGGCTTCAACCACTGGCCTCTCCTTTTTCCCAAAGCTTCTCATACCACTCCCGATGCTCCTCCCCGGCAACCTTTCGGTACTTCGCCGTGGTATTGAAGCTGGCGTGGCCCAGGTGCTCCTGGAGGAGCCTGAGCCCATCGCCAGAGTCATCAAGCTTGACGGCGTGGACAGCGAAGGCGTCCCTCAGCCTGTGAGGGCTTACCCCGTGCACCTTGCCAGTGTCCGGATTAATCAGATCGGGGAGGCCAGCCCTCTCAGCGCAGTCCCTCACCACCTGCCAGGCTCGGTGTCGGTTAATGCCAAAGATCAGCAGCCTGCCACCTCGGGTGACTGGCCCACCACGACGGATGTAATCCCTCAGCATCTCCAGGGTGTCGGCATCAATAGGCAGGGTTCTCATTCGGCAGCGCTCCTGCTCTTGTGTTAGTGCCTTCTCCACCTTTGCGCCACACTTTGGGCAGAAGGCATGTGTCTTGCCTAGCCGAGCATTACAGTTAGGGCAGAAAAACCTTGACCGAGCTTTCAGGTGCTCGATGGTCACCGTGCTCTGATCAAAGTCTACGTCTTCCACACTGAGGGCCAGGGCCTCTGATATACGGCAGCCCAGACGGAAAAGCAGCCTGATTAGCAACCGGTCCCTGACGTTGGTGGCTGCATTCTCCAGCAGTTCTACCTCTCCCGGCTCAAGATATGTCTTCATCGCCTCTTCGCTACTGCTTGCCCAACCCCAACACTACTGACCCATTCCAGTTTGGCCCAAAGGATCTCTTGTGCAGTGCCTCCTTAGCGTACTCATTTCCTAACCTGCCGAACTCGTGGCGCCTTGAGTTCCAAGTTATCCGCTGGCGAGTGTATTCGGTGGGCCGTCTCGATATCACTCTGGGCCAGATTCACGTAGATCCTAACGATATCCAGGGTGCTGTGGCCAAGGATTTGCTGGAGGCTAAACACATCCCCGCCATTTCTAATCCACATCACGGCAGCTGTGTGACGTAGAGTGTGGGGGGAGCACCTGACACCTTTTATGCCGGCTTTTTCCCCGTAGGCCTTGATTATGGCCTCAACGCGGCGTTTCTTCAGAGGCTGACCCGACTGGGTCAGGAAAAACTCCTTGATGCGGGGGCTCGCTGGCTCGGGGTGGTGAAAGTTGACATAGCGCCAGAGGGCTCGCTGTACTCTAACACCGAATGGTATGATCCGCTCCTTGGCACACTTACCCCACACTTTCAGCACTCTCCTATCCAAGTTCACATCGTCAACCTTCAAGTGGATCAGCTCTGAGACCCTAAGGCCAGTGTCAACCAGTAGGAGTACGATCGCGTAATTTCTATAGCCCTCCGGGGTCGATCCGTCGATGGCCTCAATGAGGCTCGCCAGCTGCTCTGCTGAGAAGGTGGGGATCACTCGCCTTGGGACTTTAGCTATCTTCAGCACGGAGAAGGGATTGCGCTCGATAAAGCCTTCAGCCTCAAGCCACGACCAGAACGCACGTAGCGCCCTCATGTAGCCATTGATGGTATGCCCGGACAGGTGTCCCCCTTGCGGCTTGGTAAAGGGGTGTTTAGCGAAACGCTGACGATCTTGGAGGTAGAGGTTGAAGCGGCGCAGTTGTTCAAGCCCGATTTCCTTAACGTCGGTGGACATACCATTGGCCTTAAGGAAATCCGCAAGGTAACGGGCACTTGCCTCCACAAGTACGATCGTTGAGATGCTCTTGCCCTCGCTTCGAGCACAAAGTCGGTAGCCTTCAATGAGGTGCTCGAGGTCAGTTTTGGATTTCCTTCTCAGAACCTCTTGGATGAATTGCTCTATCTCTCTATCCATGCCGCTCATTCCCTTCGTCACTCACGATGACTTCGCGTAGCAGAGCGTCCTTAGCTGCCTTTAGCCCAGCTAATCTTAGCCGTTCGAAGAAAAGCTCAGCCTCAAGTTGTTCAATTCGCTTAAGTCGCTTTTCCAGTTCCCTATCTAAGGCTGCCAGACCATGAGGCATATGTTTCCTCCCGTGATAAAAAAACCGGGCGAGAGAATTACCTCTCACCCGGTAAAAGCGTAAGAATTTCGACTTTTACAAGAGGGTCACTGACAGATTCTGCGATATTTTCTCAGAGCTTGCTTAAGAAGTTGCGAAACTCGCTGTTGGCTAATCCCCATTTCCTCAGCGATCTCCTCTTCCGTGTCAACTTCCGCAGCTAAATTGACAGCCGTTTTCTCCCTTTCCGTCAGAGACCCGTACCAAGCTATAGAGCTCTCCTTCGCTTCCATTTCCTGTACGATAGGATCCCCAGAAGGATGGTATTGTTCCTTGAGACGGCTCAATACTTCATCCTGTGAAAGTTCCTCAATTTCTCCCTCGGCCAGGGAGTGCTTATCGGCAACATCCTTTGTTTCAGGGTGCTCCGCTTCTGTAAGTACCCTATTCCCCTCAGTACGTTGGTTCCTATACCAATTCGTTTCTTCATTTTTACCCGCTTTTGCCAAGTATGCCCCAAGTCCCCCCGATACCCCATCCATAAGGCCCACGAACGCTGGATTTTTACCGCTGTAGGTCTCAAGCCCATCTGCGAGCCCTATGAGCTTGAGTTGCTGGTCCTCCTCCCATTCCTGCTCCTCGTTCCCACTAACGGTTGGTATATGGCCGCTCAGCCCGAAGAATTTCCGCGCCACTGGCTCCCATGCGAGAACTAGGGCCTGATCCCGGCTCTCTCCCCAACTGTGCAGCCGCTTGTATTCCTCCATGGCAGCATATGTTTCCTTGCGTGATTCTATCGCCTCTAGCACTCGCTTTGCCCTCGTCGGGTTATCCTGAAGATGCAGGCGAAAACAATACCCAAGGTACCAGGCCAGATGCTGAAACGCAAAGGGCAACGTGTCAGGAAACTTCGCCTTGAAGTCCGGGCTCGAAAAAAGCTCGTTGAAAAATGACAACCCCTCCGTTACAAGGCGTTTCAGCATGTTTCCCAGCTCAACGCTAGAGATCCCACACATGGCATTGTCTATTTCGCTGGACAGGTCAGTATCGGAAGCTTGTAGCACCTCCTCGGCTTCTCGTAGCATGCGATGATCATGGGAGAAAAGCGCCGCTGCGTACTTGACGCTTGCGTGCGCTTTCAGATAGCCCGGTGTCCAGGACTCACGCATTGCCTCACCCAGCTCTCTAGCTGGCAACTGTCTAAACATTGTAGCTGCGAAGTCGCCAACTATCTCATACATCTCCCACATTCTCAGTATGCCGCCCATGACTTGGGCCAGACGTGCACCCCAGCTTCCTACCAGTTGCCTTAGCCCTTCTAACGAGGCACCATCCAAGGCAAAGGCAGTCTCGCTGCCAAACCCCCTTAGCACCTCCCATTCAAAGAGCACGATCCAGTCCCCCAGTCTTCGCTCATACTGCTCCGCCCAATTCTCGTCGATGAGCTCCCCCATATGCAGCAAACGCTTCTCGGGTAAAACGAGGCTGTCAAACCGGTCCTTAATCAGAGCTTCCATACTTGGAGTCTCAGGGTAACTTACATTATCGGGGAACGGCTTGGCTGGCGATAGAAACAGGTCGAAAAAGTCCTCCGCCAGTCCCCCCAGTGCGTCTTGCCAAATAGTTCGCTTGTCAATCATCGTAATCCTACTATGTTACTCCCTTTTCAGTTGCTATACAACTGAGGGGCTGACCTTTCGGGTGCTTGTCCCCTGCGGGCCGGGTGCCCTTCTCGCACGCTTTACTATCTTAGGCATGCCCTGATAATCCGATTGGGGACAGTCCAAATTGCGGGGGCGTGAACTCATAACGGAACCCCTGTGTCTTGCAGCTTCATTTACTATTCTCATCTTGCTCCAACCATGTTTCAGCGTCAGATTGTCAACAGGGCTCGCCGTTGCATGAGCCCTCTTAACATCTACATCGGCCAACTCGCAGTAGTGGCGTGTCATCTCAAGAGTGCTGTGCCCCAGCATCCTCTGCAGGCTGAAAACATCTCCGCCATTTCTCAGAAACCTGACCGCTGCCGTGTGGCGCAAAGTATGAGGGGAGCACCTGACGCCCTTTATGCCAGCCTTTTCACCGTAGCGGGACATCTTCTTGTCGATGCGGTCCTTTGTCATCGGCCTGCCATGTGTGGTGAGGAACAAGAAGTCACAGTTTGGGGTTGCCGGCTCCGCGCGGTACTTGTTTATATAGCGCCACAGGATGCGTTGGATGCTCTTGCCAATAGGGACGAACCTCTCCTTCCCTCCTTTACCCATGACCTTGATGAGTCCCTCTTCAAGCCACAGATCATCAAGCCTGATATTTACAAGCTCCGAGACTCTGAGCGCGGTGTCCAGAAGGGTTAGGATTATGGCCTGATCTCGGTAGCCTTCAGCGGTGCAGGTGTCAATGACGCTCAGGAGTTGCTCGAGTTGTACGTCGGAGAAGGTGCGGATAACCTTCTTTGGAGCCTTGGGGATCTTCAGCCTCGCCAGGGGGTTTGCCTCTATGATCTCCTCTGAGACAAGCCATGACCAGAAGGCCCTGATGGATCTTAGGTAGCAGTTTATAGTATGCCCTGAAAGACCCCGCTCCTGGGTCTTATTGAGCGGGTGACCTCTGAAGCACCTTTTCTGCTGAAGGTAGAGGATGAACGCTCTGATCTCTCTGGACCCGATCTGAGTTACATTGGTAGGCAGACCTTCGGAGCGGAGGAAGTTCTCCAGGTAACCCACGCTGTTGGCCACAATGGTTATTGTTTCATCGCTCTTGCCTTCGGTCTTGGCATAGAACCTGTAGCCCTGGATCAGCCGGGCTAGATCTGTCGTTGAGAATATGGATACCATCTCATCCCCCTTGCGCAAAAACTGACGAAGCAAGCGCTCCCCCTTTACAAAGCTGGCTTTTGGGGCTAAAATAGATACGATTTGGGGCGGTTAGCTCAGTGGTTAGAGCGCTTGCTTCACACGCAAGAGGTCGGTGGTTCAAGTCCACTACCGCCCACCATAGATAGGACGGGTGAGCTGCGATCACTTGCCTGGGCGGAAGATTAGATAGAACCCAGAGTTATTTT
>Ga0315289_10013264_pt1 | contig 11553 bp, 7 predicted proteins | sample YL17G11_40_MG_FD_203452 | JGI IMG/M metagenome (GOLD analysis project Ga0315289, IMG submission 203452) | Sediment microbial communities from Yellowstone Lake, YNP, Wyoming, USA - YL17G11_40 | ecosystem: Environmental > Aquatic > Freshwater > Lake > Sediment | place: USA: Wyoming | collected... | reverse complement strand
CGAGCGGCACGTCTACGTGGACCATCATTCCGAGCTTCAGCTCATGCAGGCGACGACCCTCTGCGCCGTCAGCCGGGTGCTGAGGGAGAGCCGGCCGCAGCTTGCCGATACGTGTCTCAAGGCCGCGCGGACGGCCTACGACTACTTCCGCACCCACGAGGAGGTCTACCGTCCCACAGCGTACTTCTACGACAACCACAAAGGGAGCCGCGATCAGGGCGTCGTCGTCGCTCTGACCGAGCTCTACCTGACCACGGGCGATCCGGCCTACCTGCGCGAGCTGGAGGCCATGACCGACAAGATCGGCAACATGAACCTCCAGTACCCCAACAGGCGGGAATCGGGCGGCTCGTCATTCTGGTATGCGCCGCCGATGATGGCGCGGCTCATCCCACGGCTACAAGACGGCCAACTGAAGCAGGCCTGCCTGAGCACGTGCCGCAAGGCCGCGCAGTACCAGGCTCAGCTTCTCAGGGACCGCCCCTGGCCGGGGCACTACACGGACTTCGGCAAGCTGGGCAGCGCCCACACCTGGCCGACGCGCGTGTATGACACCTACTGGCTCTCGAAGGTGGTGCCGGACGTCGTCTCCATCGACAAGACCGCGATGCCCATGCTGTGGCTCTACGGCTTCCACCCGTTCAGCAACGTCTCTTACTACGCGGCGGCCGGCCTGGACGGCCCCAAGAACATCCACTGCGGCCATCTGACGTACGTGTTCCGGCCTGAGCGGGGGACCATGCCGGGCGCCCTCGTGCCGGGCATGACCGCTGTGAATCCCTATGTGCCGGATAACGTGCTCTACTACTTCGACGACGGGAACGTCGCGAACACCGAGTACACGATCGCCGGGCTGACGACCTACCTGTTCGCCGTCGCCACGATGGAGAAGGCGGGGTACTGATCGTTCGCATGGGGCCGGCCGCTCGGATAGCCTGGGCGGCCGGCCCTTTTTCACTTGCGAGGAGGGTCGCGATGTCAGCCTACGTCATCGCCCGCGTCCAGGTTGCGGATGCCGAGAAGTACCGCGAGTACACGAAGCTGACTCCGGGCGTGATAGCCCAGTACGGCGGTCGGTTCGTCGCGCGGGCAGGTCAGGTCGTCACGCTCGAAGGACCGGAGGAGACACACCGCATCGTCATTCTAGAGTTCCCCTCGATGGATGCTGCGAAGAGATGGTACTCCTCGCCCGAGTACCAGGCGACGAGGCGGCTGCGGCTCGGGTGCGCAACGGGCACGCTGATTGCCATCGAGGGCTGTTAGAACGGCGGCGCCCAACCGCATTCGCGCCGGATGCATTTGATGGTCGGCAGGCCCGGGGAGAACTCCGTCCGGGGCAAGGCAGGCAGGAACAGAGCATGCGTGACGGCGAACGCCGTCTCGCGCACCTTCATGCTGTAAGCCATCACCATCAGCGTCTCCAGGCCCACGGTGTCTTGCACGTTGTAGGCAAGCAGCGTTTCGAGCGCACGGGGGACGCCACGGACGAGGATGGCTCGGCCAGCCGCTCCTTGGGCTTTATGTCCTCAGGGCTCGAGGCAGCGGTAGGTGTGAAAGGTATGACTGCGGGCTGACTGCGTCCTGGACTGGACGCCGAAAGGCGCCAAAGGCTCCATGCTCAGGCCAGATTCGCAGCCGAGTTCTCAGCGGCTCCAGGGTCGTGTGCCGCCTGACCGGGGACCTCGGCTGCGACCGGTTCACTGGGCCAGTGGCGAATGCACCAGATCGTGATAGGGATGCTGGCCAGGCCAAGGGGAGCGAACGGGGCTTCCGCGCCCCAAGGAGACATCGCCTTCACCCAGCCCGTCAGATGAAGCATCGTCGCGAGAGCATCCACCCCACTTAGCAGGAGGAAGCCCTACCAGAAGAGCTTCCACCTCCGCCGCGCGACGGCCAACAACACGAGCGCCCGCGTGGCGGTGTGACACAGGATGGCGATAAGACGTTCTGTCGCAGGAGCCAGGAGGATGCCCCAGGTTACGCCGCTGGCGCCTGCTGCAATGCGCCCGACAGCACTTACGATGGCGAGCAAGGCGGCTTCGAAAGCGCCGGCCCCGACGCCGACCGCAACGCCGCGGGCGGCGGTGGCGGCCATCCGGCGCCAGATCAATGCGGCGATCAACGTGAACAGAACCTCCGTGACCCCGGTCAGAGCACCGCCGTAAACCGTTCCTACGGTAAGCCAGCTCCAGTACGGAAGCAGGCCCTTTAGCCCCTTGAAAACCGGCCCATTCAGCGGGATGGCGATGGCGAACTTGGCGGCAACGGCAACGGCCCAGACGGCCGCGCCAACACAAAACCAGCGCCACGCGACGCCGGTGCGCCTCCGCCAGAACCACACGCTGGCAACAGCAACCAGCATCATGAAGCCCGCGGCGGCCAGACCCAAGCCGAGTGGGCGCTTGCGCGGAACCGGCCCTTCGTATATTCGCAAACGCCAATAACCGACGGCCTCGGAAGTCGTGAGCTCCACCGTGTAGTTACCTGTGGATGTCGCGCCGATCAACGGTTGCTTGACGGTGCAACGCTGGGCGCCGATGTCCTGCACCTTCCGGCCCCCCGGGCCGACGATATGCACGTCAGCGCGTCCCTGCGTCATCTGGATGACCAACTCGATGTGCGGTGACCGGCTGTCCTTTCCAAGAGTGAAGATGAAGCGCTCAGTGGTTGACTGCGGCGCATTGGCGATGGTGCGGCTCTCGTCAAGGTAGTTCTTGGCAGGAGTTGGCTCCGCGGTGAGCGGTATGTCGCCGCCAGAGTCAGCACCGCCGTAGTACTTGCCCGCCGCATCGGCCGTCTGCTTCGCCATGCCATCGTTCTTGGGGGCCTCCGCATTGGAGTCGTAGCCGACAGTCGGGGCCGACGACAATGCGGCCAACACAGCGAGTGCCAGCACGATGCGCCCCAAACGAGGTGGTCTCGCAATCTTCATAGCCCGTCTCCTCTTGCTGTGACACACTCGCTGGCGATGCCCGCTTTATCCTCCGCCCTATAGCGTCCCTATTCCATGTGTGCGCCGTCCGCGATCAAAGCCCTTTCCACACGCCGGCCAGCCCGACGCGCGGACCAAATGGGCTTCCCGATGCCGAGGCAGAGTGTGACCCACGCAGTTGGGGTTCGTGTTCGCACGTTTGGGGTGAATTCGCAAGCGCTCCGTTAACCGGACCGGCCGTGCGGGACAGAGAGTCCGAGAGTTCCGGGCCGATGGCGGTGGAGGGGTGTCGCGGGTTAACAGCGGTGGTCGCGCGGAGAGAGTGGGACCCCTGAGGGCGTCCCGCCTAAACTGTTGCCACAGGGGCGCATAAGACAAGGGACCTGCGAGCCTCTCGGCGCGCAGGTCCATGTGCTAACAGCTCGGAAGATTTGAGTTATGATACGGCGTTTGGCTCCCCGGACGGCACGTCGTCATAACACTCTCTCCGCTGGTGGACGGTTGCGCGGCACTCCAGCCTCGACCTCACCATGAACGCGGCTTGCCAGCTTAGCGAGCAAATGCGTCGCGAGCCCATAGGGCGAGTCCCGAAGGGACGCGACGCCCCGTCTCTGCGGGCCGCGCACAACGTCTTTGCTGACTCGCGAGGATGTCAGGCTCCCGCCGATCGAGCACGATGTGATTGTCGAACCGGTCATGAACGTCGTGTAATCGTGGACCCACTCAAGCCTGGCGAACTACTCGAGCGGGCCGGCGATCGCCGTCAGAGGCTGGGTCCAGGCCGAGCATTGCTTCCCAGCCGCATCCACTATCGTCAACCGCAGCGCGTACGGGCCCGGCTGGAGCGTCGGCAGCGATATCGCCATCCGATGCGGCGCGGACAGATCCTGCCTGTGCTCAGCGAGAACCGCGCCCGTGTTTCCTTCCACCGCTGCCGTAACGGTATGGCTGCCCTTGGTGACAGCCTTCAACCCGATCACATCGAAATTGAACCCCAGTGTCTTGCGCGGCAGCAACAGGTCATTGGGGGCATCCGTACCAGCGATGACCGGCGAGGTGAGCCGCGCCAGCGATGCCTCGCCGATATCAAAGACCAGGCGCGTCCCGTCGCGGTAATTGGCCTCTGAAAGGAAGATCTGGATGCGGCTTATCGTTTTCCAAGAGTCCGGGGCCGCCTTGGCCGAAGCGCTCAGATCCTTGACAACCAGCCGCACGGGGAGCCATACGTGTTGCTGGCCGCCCAGGTCCACCGGGACTTCACAAAGCGTCCCCTTCATTCGCTGAGATGAGAACGTTATGCCGATGGGGGTGCGGTCGTCGGCCACCTCGTCGCGGTTGGAGTCGATCCGGATCCAGAATTCGAGGGTGTCGTACTGGCTCATGTCCAGTTCGCCCGGCTTGAAGTCCAGCGAGATGCGCGGCCAGCCGATGGGGTAGTTCCCGCCCTCTCCCCCGTCGTGATTGTGGTCGATCACTACCGTCCATCGCATGGCGGGCTGGTTGGGAGACTGCTTCGCCTCCTCCGGGAAGGTTATCTTGCCCTCGGCGGTGCCATTCCGCCAGGGCTTGAAGTCCTTGCCCAAGTCGAGCCTGTCAAGCGTCCCCGCCTTCGCCGCGATCTCATACGCTGACGGCGGTTCGGCCGGCTGGGAGAAGGCTGTCCTGGCAACCAGCACCGACGGGGCCGTCGCCTTGGCCGACGCCGAATATCGGAGCAACCGCTCGATCTGCTTGGCAATCCGCCACCTGAGGGCGTTGAACTCCTCCGACGGCCACATGCCCTCGGCCAGGTACTTCTGTTGGACGCGAATCCCGTCCCACGTAGCCTGGAGGAGCTGCTGCCCGTCGCGGACGGCCGCCTGGCACGCCGGGTCGCTGGAGTTCTCGCGCTCCACGATCGCCTGCTGGAGCGTGTAGACGTAACGTGCGTCGTCGTACCCCTCACGAAAGCAGGACCAGTAGATCGCCGGGATGACTTCGCCGTCGTCAGCGACTCGCTGGCCGCAGCCAGAGTACCTGCCGCGCAGATAGTCGAACGGATCGGGCTCGCACGCCCAGCTCCAATGCCAGGGGATCAGCGTGGTATACCCGCTCCGCCACAGGCCGAAGCCGTAGGTCATTCGCCCGCCCTTGCACATCGTCAGGGGATCCTTGATCTCGCAGGCGTTGTGGTTCGGGTAGCACCAATACTCAAACCGCTTCTGCGAGACGATCCGGTCGTATGGCACGGAATACGGCTGGGAGCACCAGATGTCTATGCATGGCGCGTAGTCCGCCGCATCGATGTTGACGGGGTCCTTGGTCGCATAGGTTCGCACGCCCGCGGCCTTCACCGCCGCGTACACCTTGCCCCCGAATTCTTTGCTCTCGGAATCGACCTCGTCCACAGGGCAGTAGATGAACTCCGGCCAGCCCCTGGCCGTGCGGTCCTTTTCGAAGTCCCGCAGAGCCGCCGTAATGCGATCGTAGAACGCCGCCGGCGGCAGCGGCTCGACCCGCCAGTGGCTCTGCGTCTTGCCCTTTGGCGTGGTCTCGCGGTAGATTCCGCCGATAACGCGGTCGCCGCAGACCGGCACCGGCCCGTTCAGGCCGGCCTGGAGCATCCGCTCCAGTTCGCCGGCGTTGTGGAGGCCGACCTTGCCATTCTCGTAGGACAGATAGAACGTCGGGATCATGTCCAGGCCGTACTCCACCATCGTGCGGTAATCGTTCTCGGTCGCACGCCGGATGAACTCCTCGCTGCGCCCCTTGTAGGTGACTGTGTCCCGCACGCTGTAGTAGACCGAGAAGTGCTTCTGCGGGTCCTTCTGGAGCTTGAAGTTCAGGACGCGCAGGGCCAGGGGGATTTCGACCGCTTGGTCGAAGCCGTCGTCCCAGACCCACACGCTGCCCCGATACAGCCCGGCTTTGGCGTCGTCGGGCACGTGGACCGTCAGCCAGTACCGCTGGCATTCGCCCGCGGGAGATGAATGCACCGTCACGCGTTCGAGCAGTTCCGGCGTGCGGCGGTAAGTCTGGAGGCTGGTGTACCGCGGGTAGCCGATGTTCCAGTACGTCACGAGCCGGACGTCGATTCGCTCGGCGGGGATTTCGCCGGCGGGCGCCTTGAGGGCCGACGCCCGCACCTTCAGGTTCCGCAAGGGGCGGACGGGATACAGGGCGAATGTGACGGGTTCAAACTCGCCCGGCGTGGCAAATGCGACCAGTGCCTCAAGCCGCTCGTCGGCAAAGGGGCGGGCGTTGGGGTAGATGGGTTCCATGATGGGGCGCTGGAAGAGCACGTAACCGCGTCGGTTTTCCGCATCCGTCAGCTCGGGTTCGGGTGTCGTCTCGACGAAGGGCACCTCATTCACACCATCGGGTGCAGTCGGCTGGACGTGCGGCCGCCGCTCGACGGCGCTATCCGCCGGCTTGGGCACCAGCCGCAAGAGTGCCGGTTCGGCCGACGACGCCCCCGCAGCTGCCAGACACAGGCTGCAGCACAGGATGGAGGCCAGAGAACCTTTTCGCTTGTAGGATGAGCCGTGTTCCATCGCGATGCTCCTCAGACGTTAACTGACACTGCCCATCTGTAGCAAACCAATGCAACAATACACCCTCCTCAGTGCCACAACAAGTGGGAGTTCGTAAGGGGCACCGATCCGCAGTTCCGAACGCACGCCGCTTGTCTGGGCAGTCTCATGGGCCTTCTCCAGTATCGCCAGCGAGCGCCAGTGGAACGTCTCGGCCCGGGCATGCCGGCCCTCGCCATTGTAGAGCTCCGCGAGGTTGTTCAGGGTCGTGGCCACGAAGGAATGGTCGGGACCGCCATCAAGCCTTGACAGAATTGGAACGCTGATGCTTGTCTTGCCTCTCGGCTAGCCGTTGTTCGCCGTGCCGCGTGGCTTCGTCAGGGTTTTGTATCGGCACCTTGCCGTTGCGAGCATCCCCAAACGCGACGAGCGCAGCCGGACGGTAGACGTCCACGCTCTGATACCTTCGGAACCCATCTCAGCAAAAATGGCGTGCCGCCACGTACCGCGCAGGCGGCAATGCGCCACTCCTCTCTCGACCTCACCATGGACGTCTACACGGACCCGACGCTGCTGGACGTCGCTGGCGCTCTGGAGGCGCTGCCGGGACTGTCGCTGGAAGGCAAGGCCGAGCCACCCATGGCGAGTCACAGGGGGGCGGCGGAGAGCGTGGCGAAGCCAGCAGAACAGGCTTGACATGTGCGGCCGCCGATGTCAAGCTAACAGCAGGGCCCCAGCCGGGAGGAACCGTACTCCCTCAGGTGGTCCGAAATGTCCCGTTTCGCTGACGACGTACACTCGACCCTTTTCAGTGTCTAAAAAACGGGGTGCAGTACATGCAACTGCAGTGTGCGCCTTTCTTGGGATCACGATCAGCACTGACAATACGAGGAGGACTCATGCGTACTCATCTGGCAACATTCCTGGTCCTGGTCCTTGGGTTAATCTGGTTGCCCAGAGGAACTTTCGGCGCGGAACAGACCGAAGTCGCGCTTCCCAACGGCGTCAAGGCCGTCTGGGACCTTGATTTGGCGTTTCGCGAGAAGACACCCACGCGCGAACGCGTCTGCCTGAACGGCCTTTGGCGGTGGCAGCCGGCTGCCACCGTCGAAACAAGCGTGCCCGCGGGCAACTGGGGCTTCTTCAAGGTGCCCGGCGCCTGGCCCGGAATCAGCGAGTTCGCTCGGAAGGAATCGCAGAAGGCCTACCCGAACCAGAATTGGAATAACCCGGACCTCAGCAAAGTCACCAAGGCGTGGTATCAGCGGGAATTCACGGTACCCCGCGATTGGACGGGGCGGCGCATGGCGTTAACGATGAAATACCTGAATTCGTTGGCGACTGTCTTCGTGGACGGAAAAAAGATCGGCAAGCTGCACTTTCCCGCCGGTGAACTGGACCTGACCGCGGCGGTGCAACCTGGCGGCAAGTATGTGCTCTCCATATTTGTGGAGGCCCTGCCGCTCAAGGAGACGATGCTCGCTTTCAACGATACGAACATGCCCCAAGAGGTGAAAGGCACAGTGAACTATCGCGGTCTCTGCGGGGACGTCTTCCTGGCCGGAGCCCCGGCGCAGGCGCGCGTGACCAACGTGAAAGTGGACCCCTCGGTGCGCCAATGGGCGCTTACCGTTCACGCCGACTTGGCGAGTCTGACCCGGGGCGCGGACTACAAGCTGCAGGCAAGACTCCTGGACCAGGGCCGGCCGGTCAAGACGCTGACCAGTCCGGCGTTCAAGGATACCGATCTGAAGGACGATCGCTTCACCTTCACTCAGCCCTGGAAGCCGGAGAAGCTCTGGGACATTAATACGCCACAGAATCAGTACGACTTGGAGCTGTCGTTGCTCGACGCCGCCGGCAAGACAGTGGACGTTTTCCTGCCGGTGCGCTTTGGTTTTCGAGAATTCTGGATCGAAGGCCGCGACTTCATGCTTAACGGCACTCGTGTTTTCTGGGCTAACAAGCCTCTGGACAATGCCACGCTCGGCGTGGGGCTGTCTACCTATGCCGCCGTCAAAGAATCGATAGCGCGTTTGCAGAGTGTAGGCATTAACATGGTCTATACTCACAATTACGACTGCAAACCCGGTACGCATCTTAGTTTTGAGGAAATGCTTACAGCCGCGGATGACACCGGCATGCTGGTGTCATTCTCAATGCCGCATTTCCACGATTATGACTGGAAAGCCGGCGATGCCGCGCAGACAAATGGGTATGCGCAACATGCTGCGTTCTATGCGCGTGTGGCCCAAAACCATCCTTCCGTGGTGGCCTATTCGACCAGCCATAATGCCACGGGTTACTTCGAGGTCATGAACCCCGACCTGATTGACGGCGTCTATGCGCCCCCGCCCAATAGTAACCAGAATACTGCGCTCATGGCCCAGGCGATCATCAGCAAGCTGGACCCCACCCGTATCGTTTATCACCACTCTTCGGGCAACTTAGGGATGATGTGGACGAGCAACTTTTACCTGAACTTTGTGCCCGTCCAGGAACGTTCAGACTGGTTTGAGCATTGGGCGATCAAGGGCGTGAAACCGATCTTCACCACGGAATACGGTATGCCTTATTTCCTGAATTGGACCATGTATCGGGGTTATTTCCAGGGCAAACTGCCCTGGCAAGGTCATAACGGCAAGGTTCCGTACGAGCTATGCATAGCGGAATGGGATTCGCAGTGGCTCGGCGATTCCGCCTTCAAGCTCAGCGAAGAAGAAAAAATCGATTTGCGCTGGGAAGCCAAAAAGTTCAATGCGGGGCAGCTTTGGCAGCATTGGGAATACCCCGTTTACTTTGCCAAGCCCGTTTTCGATGGCGTAATGGAAGTCGTGGCCCGGTACACCGCCGACAACTGGCGCGCCTTCCGTACCTGGGGCATGTCGGCCACCAGCCCCTGGACGTTCGACCAGTATTGGAGACTCCGGGACGGCGTTAATCAGAGCCGCCAGGACCTCAAGGTCGATTGGGATAAGCTGCAACGTCCCGGTTACAGCCCCGATTTTGTCGATGCCCGATACGACTCAATTATCTATTCCTATGATCGTGCGGACTGGGTTCCCACGGTGGCCGGCCAGGCGCTGGTGCGCAACAACCGGCCGCTGCTGGCGTACTTGGGCGGCAAGCCCGGCGCATTCACCGAAAAGGGGCACAATTTCCGCGCGGGCGAGACGATCGAGAAACAGATCATTGTCGTTAACAACAGCCGTGTTACGGTTTCGTGCGACTGCGCCTGGTCGGTGAACCTGCCCACGCCGCAGAACGGCAACGCAGCCTTCACGTCGCCGACCGGCGATATCCACATGCAGCCGCTGAAGTTCTCCGTGCCCGCGGGAGTCAAGCCTGGCGCCTACACGCTGCAGCTCTCAGTCAAGTTCACTCCCGGCGGCACACAGGAAGACACCTTCATAATCAACGTGCTGACGCCTGACCCGGCGCCGACAGCCGGCGGCAAGTTGGCCATTTTCGACCCGCTGGGCGAGACTACCAGAATGCTCGGAGCGCTGGGCGTGCATGGTGACACCGTCCAGGCCAATGCCGATATGGCGAAGTACGACTTGCTGATCGTCGGCAAAGACGCGCTTACGCCTGAAGGCCCTGGCCCGAACCTGGCCCGGGTCCGCGAAGGCCTGCGGGTACTCGTCTTCGAACAGCACGCCGACGTGTTGGAGCAGCGGTTCGGGTTCCGCGTACAGGAGTACGGTTTACGGGAGGTTTTCAGGCGGGTTCCAGATCACCCGGTCCTGGCCGGTCTGGATGAGAATCTCCTGAAAGACTGGCGCGGCGATGCGACGAATATGGCGCCACGCCTGAAATACAAGCAGTTGCCTTATCCGATTATAAACCCTGCGATTACCAGCGCCGGCGTGACGGTCACACGCCCCTGGCGGTGCGGCAACCGGGGCAACGTCGCCAGTGTGCTGATCGAGAAGCCGGCCTGCGGCGATTTTATGCCCCTGGTGGATGGCGGCTACAGCCTGCAATACAGCCCCCTGATGGAGTACCGCGAAGGACAGGGCCTGGTGATTTTCTGCCAGATGGATGTCACCGCGCGCACGGAAGCCGATCCGGCCGCCGAACGGCTGGCGCGGAACTTATTGTCCTACACCAGCGCTTGGAAGCCTGTCGCGCGGCGCACCATCCTTTATGCCGGGGATCCAGCCGGACAGAAGCACCTGCAACAGGCGGGCTTCGCGGTTGAGCCTTACGCCGCCGGGGCGCTCAAGGCTGATCGCGTCCTGGTGGTTTCCCCAGGCGGCGGCGCCGCCCTGGCCGCGGACAAGGATGCCATTGCGACGTGGCTCAAACAAGACGGGCGCGTGCTGGCCCTGGGGTTGGACTCCGCGGAAGCGAGTGTGTTTCTGCCGGTCAAGGTGGAAACCAAGTCAGCCGAGCATATTGGCACATACTTCGAACCTCCAGCGGCGAATTCGCCGCTGGCCGGCGCCGGCCCGGCGGATGTCCACAACCGCGACCCGCGGGACGTCCCGCTGGTCACTGGCGGCGCCCAGACTGTGGGCGACGGCGTGCTCGCCAATGCCTTGGAGGGCCGCGTGGTCTTCTGCCAGATTGCGCCTTGGCAATTCAATATCAAGCAGCAGAATACCAAGCGTACTTTCCGCCGGACCAGTTGCCTTCTTTCGCGGTTGCTGGGCAATCTGGGCGTCCATGGGCAGACACCGGTTCTAGAGCGTTTCGCGGCACCGGTCAAACTGACCGATGGACAATCGCCGGAGTGCCGTTGGCTGAATGGATTCTATCTGGACCAACCTGAAGAATGGGACGACCCCTATCGGTTCTTCGGCTGGTAGGCATCCCCTTGCGCCGACGACTTCGATTGAGCGCCTGTGGTCAGAGGTCCAGGCGAGCCGGATGCAGGGCCCCCGTAGGAGGGGAAGCCACTTGGGGGCCTGTTGCCTGTGGGCGCGGTCCCGGTGTGCGCCCTTCAATTGGTAGTTCACTCGGATTATCACTGCAACCGTCCTGTTGCTGTTATGGCGGCAATCCTGAAAGAGGCAGACCCGGGGCCACCTGATTGGCGCACGCTTCCTCCGGCATGTTGATGTGATCTGACAGCGATTCTCGGGAGCATCTACGCGCAGCCAA
>Ga0315289_10013263_pt1 | contig 11554 bp, 12 predicted proteins | sample YL17G11_40_MG_FD_203452 | JGI IMG/M metagenome (GOLD analysis project Ga0315289, IMG submission 203452) | Sediment microbial communities from Yellowstone Lake, YNP, Wyoming, USA - YL17G11_40 | ecosystem: Environmental > Aquatic > Freshwater > Lake > Sediment | place: USA: Wyoming | collected... | reverse complement strand
CGCCGCGGCCTCGGCCTCGTCGACCTTGGCGGCCCCCTCGGCGGGCGGGCCTCCCTGCCCGGCTGCGCCGGCGGCCTTGGAGCCGGCCTCCGTGCCGGGCTGCGCCCCGGCAGCCGCGGCGGCGGTTTTGTCCCCCGCAGTCGTCGTCTCGCCGCCCAGCAGGCCGTTGGCCTTCAGGGTGTTTTCCACGGCCCGCAGGTTCACCACCACGCGCACCTCGAACAGGTACTCCTCGCCGACCTTGTCCTTGCGCAAAGTCTCCAGCGTGTCCTTATTGATGTAGGCGTTGGGGTTGGAAGTGTTGTACAGCACGGAGCGCAGCTTTTCCTGGTTGGCCTTCTCGCCACCCACGCCGATGAGGTCGATCACCCCCTTGCGCACGGCGTCCATGATGGCGAAGCTGCGCGCGTTGAGCATGGAGGCGTCCTTGCCCGCCCCCTCGTACACCTTCTCCGCCGGGGCGGGCTTGGACGCGGTCTTCTCCTCGGCCGGCTTCGCCGGGGCCGGCGGAGTGGTCGCGCACATGGCCGCCAGCAATGTGATCAAAACGAGCGGTATGAAGGCCGCGATCAGTACATTCCGTTTCACGGTTCGCACCCTCCCTTACAGCTTGATCGTCAGCCCCGCGCCGACGAACAGGCCGTCGTAGTCCGCAAAAAACACATCGTTGACGTACTTCAGCGGGACGAAGGAAAACATGTTCATGTAGCCGACGTCCGCCGTGAAGCGGAGTTTTTTATTGACAAGATAGGCAACACTGACATTGGCCTTGGCTCCAAAGTGCGTGAAGGCGAACTTCTCTTTTTCCGAGACGCTGTCTCCCAGGTACCAGAGGTAGGCGCCGCCGATGCCCAACGCGGCCATGGGCGCCACGGAAAACCGCCCAAAGTAGAGCAGGTACTCGCCCCCGAGATAAAGGTTCAAGGGAATGGCGGCAATGATGTTCGTGATGAACGGAACCTCCAGGGCGAAAATCGGGCGGAATCCGTAGAAACCGCGGGAGATGCTCTGGCGCAGTCCCGCCATGGCGGTAATCTTTCCCCGGTCGTACAGCAGACCGCTGGCCACGTGCAGGTACGGGGTGGTCTCCAAGCCGAGCAGCGGGAACTCCCGCAGCTGGTCGCCTTCCTGCGGCTTCGGCTTGGCGTACAGCACCTTGCCCACTGAGACCTCGTCGCTCACCTCCTTGATCACCAGCAGGCCGTTCTCCGTGGTCAGGGTCTTGCCGGACTGCAGCACCCGGCTGGCCACCAGCACGAACTCATCACCCACCTTGATGCCCATGTCCCGGCCCAGCTCCAGGATGACCTCGCTGCCTTGTACTTCCAGCACGCCGGTTTTAAGCTGGAACTCGGGGATCTTGCGAACCTCATAGGTGAGCTGGAAGGGGATCGCGTCGATGGCGGACTTGGCCGCCGCATCCGGGCTTTTTTCGGTTCCGTCGGTATCCACGAAGGCCTGGGCGAAGGTCGTGCCTTTTTCCACGTTAATGAAGCTGAACGAGGTCTTCAGCGCCACGTGGAACTCGCCGTCTTTTTCGACCTCCAGGACGTAGTTGGCCACCGCGGGGACGACCACGATGAAGGAGCCGACCAGCCGGTCGAAATCCGCCTGGGTGAAGAACTCGCGGCCCATCTGGACCGCCTCCGGCATCTCGACGCGCTCCTCCTTGTACGCCTTGATCTTGGCGATGAACTCCGTGAGGTCGCCGGGCTCTAGGCGCTGAGTCATGCCCAGGACGTTGAAGCGGCCGATGTTGACGAACACCCCCCGGATCTCTTCGTCGATCCCGCCCAGGACCGAGTTGGGGATATCCCACTGGTAGTAGCTCAGCTTGAACACCGCGATGTCCTTCTTCTGGGACACCTGCTGGGCGACCGCCAGGGGGACGGTCGCCAGAACCAGGAGCAGGATAGCGATGGCTCGCCTGGATTTCATGCCGTACCTCCCTTTGGCACAATGACGATGGGTATGCTTAATAACATACATCCGAACCGGCGCGTTTTCCAAGCAATATTATCCTTTTTCCGCGGGCTTTGAAAGCGCCGGCTTCTGTGTTATAATTGTATTTAAGATGCGTCGCCTTACTGGCAGCGGCCCGGCTGCAGTCCTATTGGCTTTCCTCGCGGTTTCCTGCTCGGACATGTCCGTGTTCGGGCCGCAGGACGCCGTGCCTGCCAGCATCGAGGTGCGGTCCTTGAGGGAAGGCGGGCTGGTTCCGGCGGGCGAACCGGTGAGCTTTGTGGTGCACGCGGCGAAGGAATCGGGGGAGGACCTGGTCCTGGCGATCTCCCTGAGCGACGCTGCGGGGCAAGCCGTGTGGTCGAGCACCCTGTCCGCGCCGCTGCTGGAGCAGGAGCTGGAGTTGAAACTGCCCGCGCTGGCCGCCGGCGCGCGGCCCGGGGTACCCGCCGGCCTGTATCGGCTCAAGATGGTCCTGACCCGCAAATCCGGGGCCACCGTGGAGAAGGAGGTCTCCTTCTTCTACATCACCGGGGCCTACGCCATCGAGGGGATCAGCTCCTTCCCGCCGACGATCCAGCCCGACAGCCGCATCCTGTTGCGCGCCGAACTGCGCTACCCTGCGGGCGCCGACCCCTACGTGCGCTGGACCCAGGACGGCAAGCCGCTGGCCAGCGGCCGCGTGAGCGGGGGCTCCCACCAGGTCACCTGGCAGGCGCCCAAGACCGAGGGCGTCTACCCCGTCCAGGTCGAGCTGTTCCCCGCTCCCCCGCCGGAAGGCCAGGATTTCCAGTTCTCCTCGCCTCTGGTGGCCACCGCCAAGCTGTACGTCACCCCTTCCGCCGCGGCGGCCTCCGAGGAGCTGGGACCCCGGGAGTCCTACTTCCGCCTGTTCCATTTCGACGGCTCACTGCGCGACGCGGCGGCCCCGGAGGCCGGGGAGGCCGAGCTCTCCGGGTCGGCCGCGGTGACGGAGAACGGCCTGCGCCTGGCCGGGGACGCCGGGGCGCGCTTCCCGCGCCTGCTTCTGCCGGTGAGCGACGGGCTTCTTGCCCCCTGCACCATCACCCTGCGCCTGGAGCCGGAGAGTAGCGCGGCCGGCAGAGACCTGCTCGTCACGGAGTCCTCCGACCGGGCTTTCCGCTTGAGGATCGCGCTGGACGGGGAAGGACGGCCCTGGGCGGAGGTAGTGCTGCCCGCGGGCGCCGCCCTGCGTGTGCCTTCGGACATGCCGGCGCTGGCACCCGGCGGTCCGCACCGGCTGGACCTTTCGCTTACCCCCACCGCCCGTTCCCTGACGGCGATGTGGTTCCTGGACGGACTGCAGACTTCGCTCTACTCCTTCAAAGCGGAGCCCTCCGGCATCCAGGCCGAAGGCGTTACCCTCATCGGGGGGGCGAACGGCTTCCCCGGCCTGATCACGGAGCTGGGGGTTTTTTACCAGGACGAGGGTAAGCGCCCGTCCGTGGACCCGGGGATTTACCGGTCGGTCATGGAGAGGCGACTGGGCCGGCGGTTGATCCTGGCGGAAGGCTTCGAAGGCTCCCGCCTGCCGGAGGGGTTCCGGGCCGCCCCCGAGGCCGCCGCGCGCCTGGCCGGCGGCAGCCTGGTCCTGGACCCGCGGGCCGGCCTGATCCTGCCGTTCTTCGATCTGAATTCAGCGGCCGCCGAAAAGACGGTGCTGGAGATGGTCTTTGCCGCGCCCCTGCCCGCGGGCACGAGCGCCTCGCTCACCTGGGAGGGCGACGGAAAAGCCTTCCTGGAAATTCTGCCCGAAGGAAAGGCCCTCGCCCCGGCGCGGGAGCCGGCCGCCTTCCCTCCCCTGACCGACACCCTGCTCCTGGAGCTCGGCTCCGGGAGCCTGACCCTGCGGACCCCTTCCGGGCCCGTGGAGCTGGCCCTGCCCGACCCCTCTGCCGCGAAAGAGCGCTGGCTCAGCGTGAGCGTGCGCAGCCCGGCCGCAGAAACGGGCATCGCGATCGACCGAATCCTGGCTTACCGTAAAAGCGCGGAATAGCTTCCGCCTGAGGCGCCGAGCACCTCGTCCACCGCGCGCCGGAGGGCCGCGATGTGCGCGGGCCCCGTGCCGCAGCACCCGCCGATGATCGAGACCCCCGCTCGCACCAGCCCCGGCACGTGTTGCGCCATGTCCGTGGGGCTCTGCCGGAACACCGTTTTGCCGCTCTCCAGGACCGGCAGGCCGGCGTTGGCCTGGACCAGGAGTGGGAGGGAGGTGAGAGCGCGGAAGCCGGCGGTGATGGGCAGCATCTGTTCGATCCCGTTGCCGCAGTTGGAGCCCAGCACGTCGGCGCCGGCCCGGGTCAGAGCCTCGACGGTCTCCGGCACCCCCGCGCCCATCATCGTGCGGTACCCCCCGGGGGTGGGACTGTAGGTGAGCGTGGCCATGACCTCCACGGCCACGCCCAGCTCCGCGGCCGCCCGCCGCGCGGCCCGCACGGCGCAGGCCGCCTCCGTGAGGTCGATCATGGTCTCCACGCACAGGATGCGCACCCCCGCCTCGAGCACCGCGCGAATCTGGCCGCGGAAGGCCTCTTCCAGCTCCGCCTCGCCGACCGTTCCCAGCGGGGCCGGAAGCTCGCCGGTGGGCCCGATAGAGGCCGCAACCAGCGCGGGGGTGCCAGCCGCGGCCTCCAGAGAGAGGCGCGCGCCGGCCGCGTTCAGCTCTGCGGTGCGCTCCTCCAGGCCGTGCCGGCGCAGCATCAGCGGGGAGCCTCCGAAGGTGTTGGTCAGGATAAGGTCCGAACCGGCATTCAAGTAGCCGGCGGCCACGGCGCGCACTTCCTCCGGGCGGGTGAGGTTCCACAGCTCCGGGCATTCCCCCGGCTCCAGGCCCCGCGCCTGCAGCTGCGTGCCCCAGGCCCCGTCGGCGACTAAGAGCCTGCAGGAGGCGAGCCGCTCGCGTAGACTGGCCATAAGCAATGAGTATCTAGGAAAAACTCGGGCTTGGCTACGCCTCCGCCGCCGAGGCCAGGGAGTACAGGCTGCGCAGGTGGCTAAAGAGGGGGAGCTTCAGGCGCACCTCGTAGCTCATCCAGGAGCGCTCCTCCGCATCGCGCCCGCACAGGTAGTCGTCGAGCGCGGCCTGCATGGCTTCGATGGCCGGCCGTACGGCCCGGTCAAACTGCCCGGAGGCGGCGGGAGGGATCTCGGGCGGCTCAAACCGTTCCGCCAGCTCGGCCAGGCGCTCCCGGAGCGCCTCTTCCCTGTCGCTCAGATCGTCGAGCCATTCCATAGCACCACCTCTATTATCATTGTCGGAATCTTTAAGGCGACGTTGAGCCCTTGACTACATCAGTATATCCTGATATAGTGTTACAAAATGGCTCTGGCAACCTGGTTCAAGGCGCTGGCCGACGAGACCCGCCTGCGCATCCTGAGCCTGACCCTTTCCCAGGAGCTCAACGTGCAGGAGATCGTGGAGATCCTGTCGATGGGACAGTCCCGCGTGTCTCGTCACCTGCGGATCCTGTCCGACTGCGGACTCCTGGGATCCCGCCGCGACGGGTTGTGGGCCTTCTACCGGGTGCCCGCCGGCGGTCCCGGCCGCGATTTCCTGGGCGCCTTGGCCCCCCTGCTAGCCGGCGACCCGCTCCTGGTCCGCGACCGCGAGCGCGCCGTGGAGCTGGTGGCCGCCGGGCACGGCCGCTCTCGTAAATTTTTCGACGCGGTGGCTCCCGAGTGGGACCGCCGCAAAGCCGAGCTCTTGGGCGGCACGGACCTCGAGAAGGAGGTCCTGACGCGCCTGCCGACCTGCAAGGTGGCGGCCGACCTGGGCTGCGGGACCGGGACCTTGCTGGCCGGGATGCTGGCGAAGGCCGCAACGGTCATCGGCGTGGACTCTTCGCCCAGGATGCTGGAAGTAGCCCGCCGGACCTGCGCTACCTCGGGCAAGACCATCGAGCTGCGCCTCGGGGAGCTGGAGCACCTACCCCTGCGGGAGGGGGAAGCGGACGCAGCCGTTCTGAACCTGGTGCTGCACCACCTGCGTTCCCCGCTGGAGGGATTGCGGGAGGCGTACCGCGTGCTGCGGCCCGACGGGACCCTGGTCCTGGCCGACCTCACTCGCCACCAGGAGGAGGAGCTGCGCGGCCGCTTCGGCGACCGCTGGCTGGGCTTCGAGCCCGGCGAGCTGGAAGGCTGGCTGACGGAGGCGGGATTTACGATTGAAAACGAAAGCGGCTTGCCGCTGGCGCGCGGCCTGACCGCGCGGATCATCACCGCAAGGAGAAACGCATGAAAGACTACGAGTTGAACCTGAGCCTGCCGCACAAGGTGGCGGACCTGACCCTTGCCGAATGGGGCCGCAAGGAAATCGGCCTGGCGGAGAGGGAAATGCCCGGCCTGATGGCGATCCGCCGCAAGCACGGCCCTGGCAAACCGCTGGCCGGGTTGAAGATCACCGGCAGCCTGCACATGACCATCGAGACCGCCGTGCTGATCGAGACCCTGAAGGAGCTGGGGGCTGACCTGCGCTGGGCCTCCTGCAACATCTTTTCCACGCAGGACAATGCCGCCGCCGCGATCGCCGCGGCCGGCTCGGCGGCCGTGTTCGCCTGGAAGGGGGAGAGCCTGCAGGAGTACTGGTGGTGCACCGAGATGGCGCTGACCTGGCCGGACGGCTCCGGTCCGGACCTGATCGTGGACGACGGCGGGGACGCCACCCTGTACGTGCACCTGGGGGTCCAGGTGGAGGCGGAGCCGGCCCTGGCGGATAAGCCCCAGGACCACCAGGAGATGCAGATCATCTACGGGCGCCTGAAGGCGGGCCTGGCCCGCGACCGCCAGCGCTGGACCCGGGCGGCCAAGAAGATCCGCGGGGTCTCGGAGGAGACCACCACCGGTGTGCACCGCCTGTACCACATGCAGCAGAAGGGTGAGCTGCTGTTCGCGGCCATCAACGTCAACGACGCGGTGACCAAGAGCAAGTTCGACAACCTCTACGGCAACCGCGAGAGCCTGGCCGACGGCATCAAGCGGGCCACCGACGTGATGATCGCCGGTAAGAAGGCGGTGATCTGCGGCTACGGTGACGTGGGCAAGGGCTGCGCGGGTTCCATGCGCGCCTACGGGGCTCAGGTGTTCGTGACCGAGGCCGACCCCATCTGCGCCCTGCAGGCGGCCATGGAAGGCTACGCGGTTCTGACCATGGAGGAGCTGGCCCCGCTCGGGGACATCTTCGTGACCGCCACCGGCTGCCGGGACGTGATCCGCGGCGAGCACATGGAGAGGATGAAGGACGGGGCCATCGTCTGCAACATCGGGCACTTCGACGCCGAGATCGACATGCGCTACCTCAACACCACCCCCGGCCTCAAGCGGGAAAACATCAAGCCCCAGGTGGACCTGTGGACCCTCAAGTCTGGGCGCTCCATCCTGGTGCTGGCCGAGGGGCGCCTGGTGAACCTGGGCTGCGCCAACGGGCACCCCAGCTTCGTGATGAGCTGCTCCTTCGCCAACCAGGTGCTGGCCCAGCTGGAGCTGGCATCCGGGAAGATGGAGGTCAAAGTGCACATCCTGCCCAAGAAGCTGGACGAGGAGGTGGCCCGCCTGCACCTGGAGCAACTGGGCGTGAAGCTCACCCGCCTCAACCGGACGCAGGCCGACTACCTGGGCGTGCCGGCCGACGGGCCCTACAAGCCTGAGTACTACCGCTACTGACCTGCCGCTACTGCCGTACTGAGCCGGATGAACTATTCCTATTGCCCGGTCTGCGGCGGCCAGCTGGTCCTTCCACCGGTCGGGAACACGTCCGGGCCCGACGATCTGCGCATATGCAGCAGCTGCGGGCACGAGTTCTGGCAGAACTCCAAGCCCTGCGTCTCCGCGCTCATCGTACGGGCGGACGGGGAGAAGCAGTACATCCTCCTGACCCGACGCGCCATAGACCCCTACCGGGGCTGCTGGGACGTACCGGGAGGCTACCTGCGCAACGGCGAGCCTCCCGAACAGGGCCTGGCCCGCGAGCTGGCCGAAGAGCTATCGGTTCCACTCCTTCGACCGTGCCTCGCCGCCATCGAAGTCGACGAGTACCTCCGTGCGGATGTGCCACGCGAGGCACGTTTTACATTCAACGTCTTTTACCTGTGCACCCTGCCCGCCGACATCGAGCCGAAGCCCGCCGACGACGTGACCGAGGCTCGCTGGTTCCCCCTGCCGGAGATACCATCCGGCCTGGCGTTCCCTTCCAACCGCCGGGTATTGGCGAGGCTGCGCGGCCGAATCGGGGAGTACCTGAGCGAAAACCGGAGCACTATCGATATTGAGGGTGGCGGAAGCAGCTCAGCAGATGGTCGTTGACCACGCCAACCGCCTGCAGGTGGGCGTAGATGATCGTAGTGCCCACGAAGCTGAAGCCACGCGCTTTGAGATCCCTGCTGACCCGGTCGGATAGCGGGGTGCTGGCCGGGATCTGCGCGAGCGCAGTCCAGCGGTTGACCACGGGCCTTCCATCCACAAAGCCCCACAGGTAGCGGTCGAAGGAGCCGATCTCCTTCTGGACGGCCAGGAACGCCCGCGCATTGCGGATCGAGGACTCGATCTTCAGGCGGTTGCGGACGATCGCGGAGTCGGCCAGGAGCTTCGCGACCCGCTTCTCGGTGAAGCGGGCCACCACGGCCGGGTCGAATCCCCGGTAGGCAGCGCGGTAGCCCTCGCGCTTGCGGAGGATCGTCGTCCAGCTCAAGCCGGCCTGGGCGCCCTCCAGGACCAGGAACTCGAAGTGCTTCCGGTCGTCGTGCACCGGTACTCCCCACTCTTCGTCGTGGTAGCGCAGCATCAGGGGGTCGGTCCCGGGCCAGGGGCAGGGTTTGGGCTGCGGGCTCATGCTTCGGGGGATTCCTCGCCGCCCGGCTCGCCGCCCGCCTCCTCGCCCGCCTTGCGGATCAGGGCGGCCAGCTCCTCCGTGTCGATACGAACCCGGGACCTGCGCCGGCCCAGGGCCTCGGCCAGCTCGCGGGGGTCCTCCGGGGCGGAGCGGGCGATGCCGACCAGCACCTCATGCGCGGCTACGTTGTGCGGAGGCAGGTCGTGCAGCTCCGCGTATTTCTCCCTGGCCTGCCACAGCCGGCGCAGTGCTCTCTTCTGGCCCGGGGAGAAGCGCCGGAACTCCGGGAGCCGCTGGTAGCCCTGGTAGGGGTCGCGGGCGCGGGTCTTCTCCTGGACGCGCGCGTTGGCCGACAGGAAGCGGTAGAAAAGCCCTTTCTCCACCAGCTCGGCCAGCAGGCGGTCGGCCGCCTCCAGGAGCGGCAGCACGTCGCCGGCGGCATATTCCAATTGCTCCGGCGGCAAGGGCCGTTTCATCCAGTTGGCCTTCTGAAACTTCGACTTGCCGGAGGTGCTTTCCGGATCCAGAAGCCGGCTCAGGGATCCCGGTCTTCCGAGCAGGCGCGCCGCGATGCTCACGTCGAAAACCGGGCGGATGGACATGCCCAGGGCCGTACCCAGGGTGGCCAGATCCCCGGAGGCGTCGAACATCACCTTGACCCAGGGGCTGTCCTCCAGCAGGGCGCGCAGCAGCCCCCGGTCCTTCACGGCCAGAGTGTCGATCAGGTGCGCCTGCTTGCCGTCGAAGAGCTGGACCAGCGCCACGTGGATCCCATAGCTGTGCAGGTTGTGCTCACTCTCCAGGTCCACGGCCACGCACTCCGGGTTTTCCTGGCGCAGACGTTCCAGCAGCCTGGTCAGCTCCCGGTCGGTTTGGATCAGGCGGTAATCGGCCACGCCTCAGGGATAACCCAAATGGGTGCGCTGTGCAAGCCGCCGGCCCGTCATTCCCCCCGCATGGTGCGCTTCAGCTGCTCGAGTTGGTAGAGGAAGGCCTCCGTGCTCCAGGCATCCAGCCCCTGCTGTTCCACCGTCGGCACAAATCGCCGCACATCCGAACGGGCTTCCTTCCAATCGACCCGGCGGATAGCCGCACCCATGTTGTCGAAGAACCATTCCGGCGTCATTTCCAAAGACCGTCCCGCCCACGGCCCCTCTTGAAACAGCGCGTTTTGCAGAAGCTCGAGGTCGGGCTTGATTTTCCGGGAGGTGTACCAGACAAAGTCATACCAGTCGCGGCCTTTGACGTATCTTCGGCATAACAAGGCGTGAGCCTTGGTCCCGAATTCGTATCGATTTCCAGCTTGATCCGGATCTTCCTCAGGTACTTTTTCCAGCGAAAACCGGGGTTGGGCCATTTCAGGAGGAAATCCAGGTCCTCCGAGAAACGACTCATCCCGTGGATGATCCGCAGGCACGTCCCACCGTGGAAGATCGCCTCGGAGAACATGCCGGCACGAGACAGGCTGGCCAGAGCGTAATGTTGCATCAGCTCCTGGAGCACGTTCTCCTGCTCCAAGGCGCTGGCGGGCGCATACTCTGAGGATCCTGGCGTTAAGGACATCGGCGATCACCTGGCGAGCTCCTTTCGCAGCCCTTCCAGGTATTCTCGTACTCTCCGGCTGCGCAGGCTCTCCTGGATTTCCTCGCAGGAGGCGAGCTCGATTCGGCTGAGATCTTCTTCCTCTATTCGCAGGGAATCGGTTAGAAATCCCAACCTATCCTTTGCCCAGACGACTGACCGCCGAAGATACACAATGTCGGCGATGGCTCGCAGCGCAGAAGCGACGAACGCCCAGGCGTTGTTGCCGAGCTTTACGGCCTGCACCCCGGCGCGTGGATTGCGGGCCGGCACCCGCTGGAAGGTGAATCGCCCGATCGGCGTATCGAACGAGCGACTGCGCGCCACCGTGACACTGGCTGTCTGGTATACGGCCTCCGGGATCAGACCATGATACGAGAGGGCTGTTTCCAGGCTAATATGGGACGGAGCATGCAGCAGAGCGGCCACCACGTAAGGGTGCGGATCCGATTTGCGGAAACTTGGTTGCAGAAGGAACAATCCCGACTTCAGTCTGATCACTTCGCCAGCGCTCACGGCGCGGTACACAAGAACTTTTCGAGCCCCCTCGGAGGCATCTGGAAAAAAATCCTCACTGCGGTCATGTCGAACAACCCGCCGGGAGGCGAAAGCAGGAGCGCTTTTTCAGTCAGCGATTGCATCCAGGCGGATTTGGCCTCCCACCATGACCAGACCGGTCCGGACTCCGTCGTCGAACGCCACCAGGTCGGCGTCCTTGCCGGGCGCCAGGCTGCCCTTCCGCCCAGCGACACCCATGACCCTGGCCGGCGTATGGGTGAGCATCCGGACCGCCTCCGGCAGCGGGACCTCGGCCTGTTGGACCATGGTGCGGATCAGGCGATCGGCCGTGGCGATGCTGCCCCCGAAGCTCGTCCGGTCGGGCATGAAGGCCACCCCGTCCTCGATGACCACCCGCTGGCCGTTGGCCAGACTGCCGATGACGCTCTCCTTAACGTCCAGCCCCGCCGCCCGCATGGAATCCGAGGTCAGGCAGATCGCATCGGGCCCCTTTACCTTGTAGATCAACTTCAGCAGCGAGGCCGGCAGATGCCTGCCGTCGGCGATGATCTCCACCGCCAGGCCGTCGATGGCCAGGGCGCTCTCGGCCACGCCGGGGTACATGAACGCGTTCTTCCGCACCAGGCGCGACATGCCGTTGAACAGGTG
>Ga0315289_10013262_pt1 | contig 11554 bp, 8 predicted proteins | sample YL17G11_40_MG_FD_203452 | JGI IMG/M metagenome (GOLD analysis project Ga0315289, IMG submission 203452) | Sediment microbial communities from Yellowstone Lake, YNP, Wyoming, USA - YL17G11_40 | ecosystem: Environmental > Aquatic > Freshwater > Lake > Sediment | place: USA: Wyoming | collected... | reverse complement strand
CAGGGTGTGTCATCAGGCAGGGTGATCTCGACCAGGTTGGCGTTGCCCTTGCGGAACTCCATCAGCCGAACCACGTCGCCGACGGCGAAGGCCTCCTCGACGAGCGAGGCCAGCATCCTTGGCGTGGACACCGCGACGTCGACACCCCATGCGCTGTCGAAGAGCCACTCGTTGCGGGGATCGTTGACCCGGGCCACCACCCGGGGCACCGCGAACTCGGTCTTTGCGAGCAGCGACAGCACCACGTTGACCTTGTCGTCCCCGGTGGCGGCGATCACCACGTCGAACTCCTCGAGGTGCACCGACTCCAGCAGGCTCAGTTCGCAGGCATCGCCGAAACACCACGCGACCGCCGGTATCGCGTCGACGTCGAAGTGGCCCGGGTTGCGCTCGATGAGCGTGACGTGGTGCTGGTTCTCCACCAGTTCGCGCGCTATCGACCGGCCGACCGCGCCTGCTCCGGCAATCGCGACCTTCATTCTCCGACCCCTTCCGCGGGCGGCTGCGATGCGATGGCCAGCGCCTCTGCGGCGCTCCCGGACACCGCCGCCAGATACACCTGGTCACCGGCCTGGATGACGGTTCTCGGTTCGGGCAACACCCCGGTGCCGAACCGGATGAGGAACGCCACCCGCGCCCCGGTGGCCTCTTCGAGGTCGGTGGCGCGGTGACCCACCCAGGACTCGTGCAGCGTCGCCTCGGCGACGGCGACCGTGCCGGTGGGGTCACGCCACCGGGCGGTCTCGGTCTCGTGGGTGATGGTGTTCAGCAGCCGGTCGGTTGCCCACGGCACGATGGCGATGGTCGGGATGCCCAGCCGCTCGTACACCGCCGCCCGCTTAGCGTCGTAAATGCGCGCCACGACCCGCTGCACACCGAACATCTCACGTGCCACCCGGGCCGAGATGATGTTGGAGTTGTCGCCCGAGGACACCGCGGCGAATGCGTCGGCGTGCTCAATTCCCGCGCGCAGCAACACATCTCGGTCGAAACCCATGCCCTGAATCCGCTCGCCCGCGAAGTCGGGGGACAGCCGGTTAAATGCGGTTGGGTCACGGTCGATGATCGCAACCTCATGGCCGAGCCGGGACAGCGCCTCGGCCAGCGAGGCGCCGACACGGCCGCACCCCATCACCACTACCCGCACGTGATGTCCTTTCGGCTGCTGTGCCTCGGCCCTCCGGCGGGCCCTGCGGTACCGGGAACGCTACCTCGGTCTGGGGCAAGGCATACCCTTGGCACTCGTGTCCAAGGTTTCGACGGGCGTGCGCAGGCTGTTGCTGGGACAACCGTTCCGCAGCGACAAGTTGAGTCACACGCTGCTGCCCAAGCGCATCGCCCTGCCGGTGTTCGCCTCCGATGCCATGTCGTCGGTGGCCTACGCGCCGGAGGAGATCTTTCTGGTGCTGTCCGTCGCCGGGCTGTCGGCATACGCGATGGCGCCGTGGATCGGTGTCGCGGTGGCTCTGGTGCTGCTGGTGGTGGTCGCGTCGTACCGGCAGAACGTGCACGCCTACCCGTCCGGCGGTGGGGACTATGAGGTGGTCACCACCAATCTCGGGCCCACGGCGGGATTGACGGTGGCCAGCGCACTGCTCGTCGACTACGTGCTCACCGTGGCGGTGTCGATGGCCTCGGCGATGTCGAACATCGGGTCGGCGGTTCCGCTGATCGCAGAACACAAGGTGGCCTTCGCGGTGACCGCGATCGTGCTGCTGACCGCGGTCAACCTGCGCGGGATCCGGGAGTCGGGCACCGCGTTCGCCATCCCCACCTACGCCTTCATGACCGGCATGCTCATCATGCTGATCTGGGGCTTCTTCCAGATCCACGTGCTGGGCCACCCCCTGCAGGCCGAGTCCGCGAGCTTCGAGATGCACAGCGAGCACGGCGACATCACGGGCTTCGCGCTGGTGTTCCTGGTGGCCCGGGCGTTCTCGTCCGGGTGTGCGGCGCTGACCGGGGTCGAGGCGATCAGCAACGGTGTGCCGGCGTTCCGCAAGCCGAAGTCCCGTAACGCCGCGACCACCCTGGCGCTGCTGGGCGGAATCGCGATCACCCTGTTCATCGGGATGATCCTGCTCGCGGTCGACACCGGTGCGAAGGTGGCGGAGCGGCCGGCCGAACAGCTGGTCGGCGCACCCGCGGGTTACCAGCAGAAGACGCTGGTGGCCCAGTTGGCAGAAGCGGTCTTCCACGACTTCGCACCGGGCCTGTACCTGATCACCGGCGTCACCGCCCTGATCCTGGTGCTTGCGGCCAACACCGCGTTCAACGGCTTCCCGGTGCTGGGTTCCATCCTGGCCCAGGACCGATACCTGCCCCGACAGTTGCACACCCGCGGCGACCGGCTGGCCTTCTCCAACGGCATCGTCTTCCTGGCGCTGGCGGCGATCGGGTTCATCGTCGCCTTCAAGGCCGAGGTGACCGCCCTGATCCACCTGTACATCGTCGGCGTGTTCATCTCGTTCACCCTCAGCCAGATCGGCATGGTGCGGCACTGGACCCGGCTGCTGCGCACCGAGGACGATCCGCAGGAGCGGCGCCGGATGACGCGCTCCCGGGTGATCAACACCATCGGTTTCATCGCCACCGGTGCGGTGCTCATCGTGGTGATGCTCACCAAGTTCCTGGCCGGGGCGTGGATCGCCATCCTGGCGATGGGAAGCCTGTTCATCCTGATGAAGGCGATCAACCGGCACTACGCCACCGTTTCGCGGGAGCTCGCGGCGCGCGAGGCCGACCGCGAAATCGTGCTGCCCAGCCGAAACCACGCGGTGGTGCTGGTGTCGAACATGCACATGCCGACGCTGCGGGCGCTGGCCTACGCCCGCGCGACGCGCCCGGACGTTCTGGAGGCGCTCACCGTCAACGTCGACGACGCCGAGACCCGGACCCTGACGGCGGAATGGGAGGAGAGCGACGTCAGTGTCCCGCTGAAGGTTGTCGCCTCGCCGTACCGCGAGGTGACCGGTCCGGTGGTCAACTACATCAAGCGGATCAGCAAGGAATCCCCGCGCACGGTGGTCACCGTGTTCATCCCCGAGTACGTGGTCGGTCACTGGTGGGAGGGCGCGCTGCACAACCAGAGTGCGCTGCGGCTCAAGACCAGGCTGCTGTTCATCCCGAACGTGATGATGACCTCGGTTCCGTGGCAGCTGAGATCCTCTGAGCGAGTCACGCAACTCGAGGAGCAGAGCGCCCCGGGCGACGTCCGCCGCGGCTTCGGGGAGTGACCGACTTCGAGCCAGCCGAGCCCGCCGAGCCCGCCGAGCCGGCCGAACTGGTGCTGAGCACCGGTGCGCCGGCCAACGGAGGCAGTTGCGTGGCCCGCCACGATGGCCGGGTGGTGTTCGTGCGCTACGCGCTGCCGGGGGAGCGGGTGCGGGTGCGGGTGCGAACCCGACGCGGTTCCTACTGGCATGCCGACGCCGTCGAGGTGCTCGAGCCGTCGCCGGACCGGATCACCCCGCTGTGTCCGGTGGCCGGACCGGATGGTGCGGGATGCTGCGATCTGGCCTTCGCCGAACCCGCCGCTGCGCGTGCGATCAAGGGTCAGGTAGTGGCCAATCAGCTTGCGCATCTGGGCGATTACCCGTGGGAGGGCGATGCTGAGCCGATCGGTTCCGGTGCGGCGGTCGGCTGGCGGACCCGGGTGCAGCTGGCCGTCGGCGCCGACGGCCGTGCCGGGTTGCACCGCTATCACAGCACCGAGCTGGTCACGGACCTGCGCTGCGGGCAACTGCCCGACCGGATGCTCGATGGCCTCGACGGTCCGCGGTGGCGCGCCGGTGACCGGCTTCACGTGGTTCTCGACGACGACGGCCGCCGGCATGTGCTGGCGACCCCCCGCGGCCGGGGTGAGGCCGGCCGGGGTGATGCCATCGTGGTGGACGGCGAGCGGCACACCGTGCAGCGGGTGGGCGACCGGGTCTGGCGGCTGCCGGTGACCGCGTTCTGGCAGTCGCACCGCGACGCCGCCGTCGGTTACAGCACGCTGGTGCGTCAGTGGGCCGACGGATCCGGGGTGCGGCGGGCCTGGGATCTCTACGGTGGGGCGGGTCTGTTCGCCGCAGCACTGGCCGAGGTGGTCGGCGACCGGGGCCGGGTGCTCACCGTGGACAGCGCGCGCAACGCCTCGGCAGCCGCCCGCGAGGCGCTGGCCGATCTGCCCGCTGTCAAGGTGGTGCCGGGTTCGGTCCGCCGGTTTCTGGCCGGGCAGTCCGGCGGGGCCGACGTCGCGGTGCTCGACCCGCCGCGCGCCGGCGCCGGCAAGGAGGTCATCGAGCTGCTGGCCGGTGCCGGGGTGCCCAGGGTGATTCATATCGGTTGCGAGGCAGCGTCATTCGCCCGCGACATCGGCCTCTACCGCAGCCACGGCTACCGGGTGGAGGAGTTGCGGGTGTTCGACGCGTTCCCGTTGACCCACCACGTCGAGTGCATCGCCCTGCTGAGTGGTGATGGGCGCCGTACACTCACGCAAAGGAGCGCCGGGAAGTCTGGTCGGCAGTGAAAAGCACTACCCGCGAGGTGAACCGTGGCCCGATCTGACGGTCCCGCAGGGAATGACATCCTCAGTCGCGGCTCTTGGTCGGAGACCCGCCGTGTCATCCACATCCTGCACAAGGAGACCGTCGGCGGTGCGATCCTGCTGGGCGCCGCCGCCATCGCGCTGATCTGGGCCAACTCGCCGTGGTCGGCGTCCTACCACGCCTTGACCGCCTTTCGGATCGGCACCGACGACTTCGGATTCCACCTGAAATTGAGCCTGGGCGGCTGGGCCGCAGACGGTCTGCTGGCCGTCTTCTTCTTCGTCGTCGGCCTGGAACTCAAGCGGGAGTTCGTCGCCGGGGACCGTCGCGACCCCGGCCGGGCCGCGTTGCCGATCGCGGCGGCGGTGGGCGGTATGGCGGCTCCCGCCCTGATCTTCGCCGCGTTCGCCGGCGCCGCCGGGGACGGGGCGTTGCGGGGGTGGGCGATTCCGACCGCCACCGACATCGCGTTCGCGGTGGCGGTGCTGGCGGTGCTCTCCACCCACCTGCCGGGGTCGCTGCGCACCTTTCTGTTGACTCTGGCGGTGGTCGACGACCTGCTCGCCATCGCGGTGATAGCGGTCTTCTACAGCACCAAGATCCAGGCGTCGTTCCTGCTGCTGGCGCTGATCCCGCTCATCGTGTTCGCGGTCCTCGTGCAGCGGCGGGTTCAATCGCCGTGGCTGCTGATTCCGCTGGCGGTGATGACGTGGGTGCTCGTCCACGAGTCCGGCGTGCACGCCACGGTAGCCGGGGTGCTGCTGGGCTTCGCGGTGCCGGTGCTGCGCAGTGAAGCCGCCGGTGGACCGGACGCCGGCCCCGGTCTGGCCGAGCACTTCGAACATCTGGTGCGGCCGGTGTCGGCAGGATTCGCAGTGCCGGTCTTCGCGTTCTTCGCCGCCGGTGTGACCTTCGGAGGCTATGACGGATTGGTGACAGCCCTGCGCGATCCGATCGCAGTGGGCATCGTCGCGGGACTGGTGGTCGGCAAGACTCTCGGGGTGCTCGGAACCACCTGGCTGGTGGCTGCCTTCACCCGCGCCCGCCTGGACCCGTCGCTGCGCTGGATCGACGTTTTGGGCGTCTCGATGCTGGCCGGCATCGGGTTCACGGTATCGCTGCTGATCGGCGAATTGGCTTATGGGCCCGGTTCTGAGCGGCAGGCCGTCGTCAAGGTGGCGGTGCTCACCGGGTCTTTGCTGGCGGCGGCTCTGGCCGCGGTGGTGCTGCGGATCCGCAACCGGCACTACCGCGCCGTTTTCGAACTGGAAACCTGCGACGACGACCGGGACGGCGTACCCGACGTGTACGTGGCTGGACCGGATGCCCGCGGCAACCGGTGCGTAGACTGAGGCAATGCTCGAACAGGTCCGCGGCCCCGCCGATCTGCAGCAGCTTTCCCAGGATGAGCTGACAGAACTGGCGGGGGAGATCCGCCAGTTTCTGATCCACAAGGTTGCCGCCGTCGGCGGGCATCTGGGCCCCAATCTCGGTGTGGTGGAGCTCACTCTGGCTTTGCACCGGGTGTTCGACTCCCCACACGACCCGATCATCTTCGACACCGGCCATCAGGCCTACGTGCACAAGATGCTGACCGGGCGCAGTGGGGACTTCGACACGCTGCGGATGAAGGACGGGCTCTCCGGCTACCCCTCACGGGCGGAGAGCGACCATGACTGGGTGGAGTCCAGCCACGCGTCGGCCGCTCTGTCGTACGCCGACGGACTGGCCAAGGCCTTCGAACTGACCGGTCAGCGCAACCGGCACGTGGTGGCCATCGTCGGTGACGGCGCACTGACCGGAGGTATGTGCTGGGAAGCGCTCAACAACATCGCCGCGGCCAAGCGTCCGGTCGTCATCGTCGTCAACGACAACGGTCGTAGCTACGCACCGACCATCGGTGGTCTTGCCGACCACCTGGCGGGCCTGCGGCTGCAACCCGGCTACGAACGGCTGATGGAGCGCGGGCGCCGCGCGCTGCGCGGCCTGCCGGTTATCGGCGAGGTGTGCTACCACGCGATGCACAGCGTCAAGGTCGGCATCAAGGACGCGGTGTCCCCGCAGTTCATGTTCACCGACCTCGGACTGAAGTACGTCGGCCCGATCGACGGACACGACGAGCACGCGGTGGAGAACGCTCTGCGGCATGCCCGCGGCTATAACGCCCCGGTGATCGTGCACGTCGTGACTCGCAAGGGCATGGGCTATGCGCCGGCCGAGAACGACCAGGCCGAGCAGATGCACGCCTGCGGAATCATCGACCCGGAGACCGGCCTGGCGACCAGGGTCGCGGCCCCCGGTTGGACGTCGGTCTTCTCCGACGCGCTGATCGCCTATGCCTCACAGCGCCGCGACATCGTGGCGATCACCGCCGCCATGCCCGGACCCACCGGTCTGGCGGCGTTCGGCGAGCGGTTCCCCGACCGACTGTTCGACGTCGGCATCGCCGAACAGCATGCCGTGACCTCGGCGGCCGGTCTGGCCATGGGCGGCCTGCACCCGGTGGTCGCGATCTACTCCACGTTCCTCAACCGGGCCTTCGACCAGGTTGTGATGGACGTCGCCCTGCACAAGCTTCCGGTCACGCTGGTGCTCGACCGCGCCGGAGTCACCGGCAACGACGGAGCCAGCCACAACGGCATGTGGGATCTGTCGATCCTCAACATCGTGCCGGGTATTCGGGTCGCCGCCCCGCGTGACGGTGCCCGCCTGCGCGAGGAACTCGGCGAGGCACTCGCCGTCGATGACGGGCCGACTGTCGTGCGTTTCCCGAAAGGCGAAGTGGGCGAAGACATTCCCGCGCTGCAGCGGGTCGCCGGCATCGACGTGCTGGCCCGCCCGTCGCGGGGGCTCGGCGGCGACGTGCTGTTGGTGGCGGTGGGGCCGTTCGCTGCCATGGCGCTCAAGGTGGCCGATCGACTGCGCAAGCAGGGCATCGGGGTGACGGTGGTCGACCCGCGCTGGGTGGTGCCGGTGCCCGAGGCGCTCACCGCACTGGCCCGGGGGCACAAGTTGGTGGTCACGGTGGAGGACAACGGCGTTCAGGGCGGCGTCGGGTCAGCGGTCTCTGCGGCGCTGCGCGCCGCCGACGTCGACGTCCCATGTCGCGATGTGGGAGTGCCGCAACGCTTCCTGGATCACGCCACACGCGGCGAGTTGCTCGCCGAGATCGGCCTGACCGAGCAGAACATCGCCCGTCAGGTCACCGGATGGGTGGCCGCACTCGGGGCGTTCGACGAATCGGTGGCCGAGCAGGTCGACTGAGGCGCAGCCGCGCTAGGCGCGCGGGGTCAGGGCCCGGGCCAGTGCCGGCACCACCAACTCGCGCTGCCAATTCCGCGCGCCGCCCTCGCGCAGGAAATCGTCCACCACCGCCGCGGCGTCGCCGGTGTCCTGCCAGTCCCAGCACAGCCTGCGCACCAGATCGGGCGACATCAGGTTCTCGGCCGGCACCGACACCCGTTTGGACACGTCGGCCAACGCCGATCGGGCCGCCTCCAGCCGCGCCGCCGCTTCCGGCTTGCGGTTGGCCCACCGCACCGGCGGAGGGGGTCCGGTCAACGGCTCGGCGGTGTCGGGCGGATCGGCGGTGTTGCGCGCGGCGGCAAGGGCGTCCAGCCAGATCTGGGCGCCGCGGCGCTGCTTCTGGCCGCCGAAGACCGGCAGGGCCAGCAACTCGTCGACCGTCTTGGGGTCCGCGGCCGCCGCGGCGATGATCGCCGAGTCGGGCAGGATCCGCCCGGGGGCGATATCGCGGCCGCGCGCGATACGGTCCCGGGCCGTCCACAACTCCCGGACCGCTGCGAGTCCGGCACCGGTGCGGATCTTGTGCAGTCCTGAGGTGCGGCGCCAGCGGTCCCGTCGGGTGGGCGTGCTCTGCGCGCCACGGAGGTACTCGAATTCCTCTGCGGCCCAGTGCGTTTTGCCCTGTTCCTCCAGCATGGAAGAGACGGCTGAGCGCAACTCGATGAGCACCTCGACATCGAGGGCGGCGTAGTTCAGCCAGTCGGCGGGCAGGGGACGTTTGGACCAGTCGGCGGCGCCGTGGCCCTTAGCCAGCCCCAGGCCCAGCAGGCGCTCGACCATGGCGGCCAGGTTCACCCGTTCGAAACCGGCCAGTCGCCCCGCCAGTTCGGTGTCGTACAGGCTGGGCGGACGCAGGCCGACCTCTTCCAGGCAGGGCAGATCCTGATCGGCGGCGTGCAGGATCCACTCGTTCCCGGCGAGCACGTCAGCGATCGGCTTGAGCGCATCGATGGGGCTGCCGCCGTGGTTGACCGGGTCGATCAGCACGGTTCCCGCGCCACTGCGCCTAATCTGGATCAGGTAGGCCCGGTTTGAGTAGCGGAAGCCGGACGCTCGTTCGGCGTCGACGGCGAATGGGCCGGTGCCGGAGGCCAATCGATCGGCTGCGTCGGCGATCTCGGCGGCACTGATCGACAGCGCAGGGACTCCTTCGGCCGGACGCGGCAGCGGGACGGCGGGCGGCGCCTCCGGCGCTGTGTCGGCGGCAGCGCTGTTGTCGGGGATGTCGTCGGGTTGCGGCATATCAGGCGCGTGAACGGGAGCTCAGGTCGGTGACCCCCACCGGCGGCAGGCCGGCCGCGTGCTCGAGCACCTCGCAGAAGGCCTGCACATGCGCGCCCAGCGCCAGGGTGGTGGCTGTCCATGACGCCCGCACCTCCAGTTGGTGGGCGCGGGGCGGACCGGAGATGTCGCCGTAGCGCACCGAGGTGGTGGCGGTGACCGTTCCGCCAAGCGCGGTGACATGCTCGGAGCGATCTCCCAGCGAGTCCACCAGCCAACTCCAGGCCACCTCGGGCAGCAGCGGATCCACCGCCTCGCTGGGGTCGAGGTCGGCCTGGATGAAGGCCACCAGCCGCATGGTGCCGTCCCACGCCTCGGCGCCTTCCGGGTCGTGCAGCAGGATCAGCCGGCCGAACGCGTCGCCCTCGGAGTTCTCCGGCACGATCTCGGACTCTGCGCGCCGAACCTCGGCACCCAGCGCATAGCTGTAGGGCGCGAGGCGCTGAGGTGGGCGGATTGGGCCGAGTTCAATCTCAGGCCGGACCTCCGCGGCGTTCATCGCCGCCACTGCCTCGCGGAACTGAGTCGGCTCCGCATCGGTCACTTCGATCACGCTAGCCTCAACCCGCGAGCCGTGCAGTCAGGCGCGCCGCGGGAGGCGCCGACGCGGCGCTCGGCCCGGTCGACGCCGTGGCAGCATGGTGCCGATGAGCACCCGCCGCCATCTGCCCGAGGCGCCCTACCTGGCCGCTGCCGCCGGCCGCAAACCCTCCCGCACCCCGGTGTGGTTCATGCGGCAGGCGGGCCGGTCGCTGCCGGAATACCGCGCCCTGCGCGCCGGCCGCACCATGATGGAGGCCTGCTTCGACTCGGAGTTGATCTGCGAGATCACCCTTCAGCCGGTCCGCCGGCACGGCGTGGATGCGGCGATCCTGTTCTCCGACATCGTCGTGCCACTGCGCGGGGCCGGTGTGGATCTGGACATCGTGCCCGACGTCGGACCGGTGATCGCCAACCCGGTGCGCACCGCAGCCGACGTGAGCGCGATGAAAACCCTTCAGCTGCAAGGGGTCGGCGCGGTATCCGACGCGGTGGGCCTGTTGGTCGACTCGCTGGGGGAGGTGCCGCTGATCGGCTTCGCCGGCGCGCCGTTCACCATGGCGTCCTATCTCGTCGAGGGCGGTCCGAGCAAACTGCACGAGCGCACCAAAACCATGATGTTCGGCGAGCCGTCGACCTGGCACGATCTGATGGAGGTGCTGGCCGGGCTGACCATCGACTTCCTGCGCCTGCAACTGGACGCCGGGGTGGACGCAATCCAGTTGTTCGACTCCTGGGCGGGCACCCTGTCGCTGGCCGACTACCGGACCTACGTGCTGCCGCACAGCGCGCGGGTGTTCGCGGCGCTGGCCGACTACGGCGTCCCGATGACCCACTTCGGGGTTGGCACCGCCGAACTGCTGGGTGCCATGGGCCAGGCCGGCGCCACCGTGGTGGGGGTGGACTGGCGTACCTCCCTGGCCGACGCGGCGACCCGCGTCGAAGCTGGAAAAGCGTTGCAGGGCAACCTCGATCCGGTTCTCCTGTTGGCCGGCTGGCCGGTGATCGAGAAGGCCGCCCGGGCGGTGGTCGACGACGGCCGGCTGGCTGTCGATGCGGGGGCCGCCGGGCACATCTTCAACCTCGGACACGGAGTGCTCCCGGCCACCGATCCTGAACTGCTCACCGAACTGGCGGCCCTGGTGCACTCGCTGTGACCGGTCCGCGCACCCCCACCTACGCGGTCGTCGGCGGCGGGATCTCGGGTCTGGTCGCGGCCTACCGCATCCGCGCGGCAGTCGGCGGCGAGGCGACGATTCTGGTGTTCGACCCTGCCGATCGGCTCGGCGGCGTGCTGCGCACCGAGACCGTGTGCGGCCAGCCGATGGATATCGGCGCCGAGGCGTTCGTGGCCCGCCGGCCCGAGGTGCCGGCACTGCTGCGCGAACTGGGCCTGGCAGACCACCAGATCACCACCACGGGGGTGCGGCCCACCATCTACAGCCAGGACCGGTTGCATCCCTTGCCGCCCGGCGCCGTCAACGGCATCCCGAGTTCGGCCGAGTCGGTTGCCGGCCTGGTGGACCAGGCGACCATCGCCCGCATCGCCGCTGAGCCGGACCGGCCCCTGCAGTGGCTGCCGGGCGGGGATCCCGCCGTCGGTGCGGTGGTCGCCGAGCGGTTCGGACAGCAGGTGGTCGCCCGCTCGGTGGACCCGATGCTGTCGGGGGTGTACGCCGGGTCGGCTGCCACGATCGGGATCCGCTCGGCGGTCCCCGCCGTGGCGGCCGCCCTGGACGCCGGGGCGGTCAGCCTCACCGCGGCGGTCCGCCGGGCGCTGCCGGTCAGCACCAGCGGGCCGGTGTTCGGTGCGGTGGCCGGCGGCTACCGGGTGCTACTGGCTGAATTGGTCGCCCGTAGTGGGCTGCAGTGGGTGCCGACGGCGGTGTGCGAGT
>Ga0315289_10013261_pt1 | contig 11554 bp, 7 predicted proteins | sample YL17G11_40_MG_FD_203452 | JGI IMG/M metagenome (GOLD analysis project Ga0315289, IMG submission 203452) | Sediment microbial communities from Yellowstone Lake, YNP, Wyoming, USA - YL17G11_40 | ecosystem: Environmental > Aquatic > Freshwater > Lake > Sediment | place: USA: Wyoming | collected... | reverse complement strand
ATGCCCGTCGTGAACGGCTTGTTCCACTGGAACGACCAGTAGGCGGCCAAGCCGAACGTGCCGCATATCCTGCCGCGGTACGTCGAGCCCAGCGCCAGACAGCAATCTTCAACGACCGGGATGCCGCAGCGGCGGGCAATGTCGAGCAGGGCGTCCATCTCGCACGGATAGCCATACGTGTGCTGGGCCAGGATGACGCGGGTGCGCGGCGTGATGGCCTTCTCGATGAGCCGCACGTCAAGGTTGTACGTTGCGGGTTCGATGTCGACGTACACCGGCCGGGCACCGAGGTACTTGATCGGGTTGACGTCCATGACGCAGGTGTAGCCGGGCAGGACGACCTCGTCGCCCTCGCCGACGCCCAGGCCTCGCAGGATGGCGTAGAGCGCCACGCGGCCTTTCCAAAAGGCGAAGGCGGCCCGCGCGCCCAGCCACGCGGCAAAGGCGTCCTCGAATTGGCGTACGGCGTCGGCCATGCGGCGTTCCTGGTCGCGGGAAAGGGGTCAGAACCCTTTTCCGCTTGCTCCGCGACCGCGGTCCGCGCGGGAAAAGGGTCCTGGCCCCTTTTCCGGCGGGCCACGCGGATTATAGAACCGCCGCCAGCAAGAAGGTATGAAAAACCTGGGCCGCTTTCGCCATCATAGCAGCCCGTTGAAAAAGGTCTCTGTCCCGCCACCGCGATTATGTCACGTTGAAAAAGGTCTCTTGACAAGCATGGTATCAGGCCTGTCGCCGTGGTCAAGGAGGGATGCACGATGGCGATGGGCAGGTGACAGGCGGCGCGGCGGGAAGACCTGTGGCTCGTGGCGGCGGAGTTGCACCAGAGGCCGGGCCATCCGCGGCGTCCAGGCGAACCGGACGGCCAAGCGCGAACTTGGCGAACTGGCGGCGGTCGGCGCAGTCGGGTTTGTGGGCTGCGCAGGAACGGGCCGCTACCGGCTCACCGCCCGCGCGAGGCCGTCACCATAGCCAGGATGCCGGCCTTGACAGTTTCTGGTAGTCGCTGCCAGGCGGCGGCGACCGGGGCCACGTCGGGCGGCAGTTCCCGCTGTTTTGCCTACGGCCGCAACTTGGGTTTCAGATGGGCCGGCTCGTCCAGGATGTCCATTATCCTGCGGGCGCAGTAAACCCGGTCTCGCTTGGCGCCGGAGACTTGTGTGAGGACCGACATCTTCTCCAGCCTGTCCACGGCGCGCTGGGCCGTCGTAAAAGCCACGTGCAGCCGCTCGGCCACCTTCTTCACCGTCCAAAAGGGGTTCTCTGCCAAGAGGTCCACGAGCGCCGCCGGGGTTGCCGAACTCGCTGCGGAAACGGCCCTCCGCCACTCGGATAGTAGTGAATTGATGCGCTCGGCCCGCCCCAGCACGTCCTCGGACATGCGGGCCACACCGTTGAGGAAGTACTCCAGCCACGGTTCCCACTCGGCGCGTTCCACGACGCCCCGCAGCCGGTCGTAGTATTCCTCGCGAGCGGCCTCGAAAAAAGCACTCAAGTAAAGGAGCGGCGCCGGCAGGATGGAACGCTCCAGAAGCAGGAGGATTACCAGCAAGCGGCCGATCCGGCCGTTGCCATCCAGGAACGGGTGGATGGCCTCGAATTGGGAGTGGACAAGCCCCGCGTGGACCAGGGGCGGCAGCGTGCGGTCATGCAGGAAGTTCTCCCACGCCCCCAGACAGTTCATCAGTTCATCCGGCGGCGGGGGCACGTAGGCGGCATTGGCGAGGGTGCACCCGGCAGGGCCGATCCAGTTCTGCGAGCGGCGGAACTCGCCCGGCGTGGCCACTTCGCCCCGCACGCCCTTCATCAGCCTGGCGTGGATTTCCTTGACCAGCCGCAGTGAGAGCGGCAGCGTCCGCAGCCGCTTGGCGCCATACTCAAGGGCCACGACGTAGTTGGCCACCTCCCGCAAGTCGTCAGGGCTGCGCGCCACCGTCGCCCCCGCCTCGGCGGCCAGCAGTTCACCCAGTGTGGCCTGCGTGCCCTCGATGCGGCTTGAGAGCACGGCCTCGCGCCGCACAAAGGGCCGCATCAGGAGGTGGGGATTCGGGAGGCCGCGGCCTTCGCGGGCCAGTTGGCCGATCAGGCGGTCCGCATCCGACAAGGAGCGCAGCAGCCGCTCTGTCCACGTGATCTGTGGCGGCAGAGGGTCGGGGACGAACGCCTCATAGCCGCCGCTGCACTTGATGGTCTTGCCGGGCCGCGCCGTGCGTGGTTTCATGCCCACGACCTTACCTGCGACGTCGAAAATAAGCAAGCGAGTTATTTTCGGAACCGCCACAAATCGAAAACAACGAGCCAGCCCGTTTTCGCTCACTGTACCGCAGGGGCAAACAGGATGCCGACGGCAGTAACTGTTTTTCCAAGCCAATCGGCTCGCCACCTTCCACGAGGCCCGGCATAATCATTTTTCCTGCACAAGCCGATATTGTAAGCGAAAATCCCGCCGCATAACGCTTTTTCGCGGGAGGTGGCCCATGGCAAATGCAACAAGCGGCGAGTCTTCCAGGCCGGCAGGCTATTTCGGTCGCTTGAAGGGCTTCTTGGCCGGCGCGCTGAAAGGGCGCTGAAAGGTCGGATTCGGCTTGACGTAAGCCTTTGGCGGGGCTAGAGTTAGCGACCGCGGGCTTTGGTCTACGGAACCAAAGGTTGCAGGTTCGAGTCCTGCCGGGCGTACCATCCTTAACGACAACGGAAACGGGGAACGGCCAACGCCAAGACGGCGGGAACCCGCCTCCGCTGTGGCTACGGCGGGCAGGCCGGGGAACAGGGAAGCGGGAAGCGACGCCAGCGGTTCCCGGTTGCAGGTTGCCGGTTCCCGCCTTTTTCATCTGTGTGGCCATGACCCCTGAAGACGACGACCGCTGGATGCGCGAGGCCCTGAGGCAGGCCGGCGCGGCCTTGCCGCATGACGAGGTGCCCGTCGGGTGCATCATTGTGCACGAAGGCCGTGCGGTCGGCCGCGCGCATGACCAGCGTGAGACCCTGTGCGACCCGACGGCCCACGCCGAGATGATCGCCATCACGCAGGCGGCCGAGGCCCTTGGCTCCTGGCGCCTCTCGGGCTGTACCCTCTACGTGACGCTGGAGCCGTGCGCCATGTGCACGGGGGCGATGGTCCTCGCGCGCATCGACCGGCTGGTTTACGGGGCCGAGAACCCCAAGGCGGGGGCCGTCCGGTCGGTCTTCCGACTCCTGGATGAGCCGCGCCTGAACCACCGCATCCCGGTCACGGCGGGCGTGCGGGCGGAGGAGTGCGGGGCGATCCTCACGGAGTTCTTTCGCAAGAAGCGCGGTTGGCCGGAGCAGGGGGAGGGGGCCGCCCACGGCGAGGCGGAAAGTTGAACCGCCAAGAACGCCGAGAACGCCAAGAACAACATGTCCTCTGTCGAGGTAATTGTCGGCTTGGCCGCCGGGCGCGCCCCGTCGGGCTTCTCGGCCATCCAGACCGGGATAGCGCGAACGGCCTTTACTGGCGCCGCCGCGCCACGTCGGGCTTCTCGGCCATCCAGACCATCATCGGCCCCGGCGCGCGGTGGTCCCACGCGTAGTAGGGGATGGCGACGAGGTCGGCAGGCGCCGGCGGCTGCCCGTCGGCCGCGCGCAGCAGGGCCTTGGCCTTGATGACCGTCACCCCGCCCAGGAGGTCGGCCTTGTGCTCCGCCGCCAGCGGCGCATCGGGCGGAAGGTACAGGCTCGCCAGGGCCTTGCCGTTGTCGGCGCCCTCGAGGCAGTAGACGACCGGCCCGCGCGCCAGGGCCACGCGCCCCACGTCGTCCTTCACCTGCGGGTGGGCGTACACGCGCCGGACGGGCATCGGCATGTCGATCTCCACCGTGTCGCCGCCGGCCCACTCGCGGGTGATGCGCTGGTAGCCGCCGCCGCCCACGCAGTCGGTCTTGCCTCCGGCGCGGACGTTCAGGTTCATGCCTCCCGCATCCTTGACGGCCGCCGGCTGGTAGAGGGCGTCCGGGTCAGGCGAAGGCGCGAGCCACCCGGGTATCCGGAGCGCCAGCGTGAATCTCGCCGGCTGGGCCGGCGTCACGGTGATCTTCACCTTGCCGTCCCACGGGTACCGCGTTTCCTGCCGGATGACCACGTCGCCGGCCTTGTGCTTCACCTGGGCCGTGCCGGCCACGTAGAGGTTGACGTAGATCGTCTGGGCGTCCTGCGCGTAGGCGTACCCCGGCAGCGACGGCAGGAACCGCACGACGTTCACCGGGCAGCACGCGCAGCCGAACCACGGCTGGCGGTGATGCTTGCCGGCGGAGGCCAGGGGATTGACGTAAAAGAACTTCTCGCCGTCGAGCGACACGCCCGAGAGGAACCCGTTGTAGATGACCCGCTCCAGGTGGTCCACATACTTCGGGTCGCCGGTGAGGAGGAACATCCGCTGGTTGAAGAGGGCGAAGCCGATGGCCGCGCACGTCTCGCAGTAGGCCGATTCGTTCGGCAGTTCGTACGCCGCGCCGAAGGCCTCGCCCGAGTGCCGCGCCCCTACGCCGCCCGTGATGTGCATCTTGCGCGTGGCCAGGTTCTGCCAGATCTTCGTGAGGGCCTCCATGTAGCCCGGCGCCCCGGTGTAGGCGGCCACGTCGGCTCCGCCGCAGCAGAAGTACATCATTCGGACGGCGTGGCCGACCGGCTCGTCCTGCTCCACGAGGGGCTTGTGGTCCTGCGCGTACTCGCCGTAGAGTTTGCGGCCGCACTTGTGGCCGTGCTCGCCGATGAAGAACGCCGCCAGTTTGAGGTACCGCTCCTGGCCGGTGGCCTCGTAGAGTTTCACCAGGGCCAGTTCCGGCTCCGGGTGGCCATCGATGTCGTGGCGCTTGTCGGGGCCGAAGACCGAGTCCAGGTAGTCGGCCAGTTTGCACGCCACCTCCAGGAGCGTCCGCTTGCCCGTGGCGCGGTAGTGGGCTGCGGCCGCCTCAAAGAGGTGCCCGGCGCAGTACATCTCGTGCTTGCCGGCGCAATCGGTGAATCGCTTGTCCAGGGTCTTGTTGACGGTGTAAAAGGTGTAGAGGTACCCGTCCTTCTGCTGGGCGGCGGCGATGCGGGCGATGACGCCGTCGACGTACGTGTCGAGTTCCGGGTCCGGGTGGGCGGCCAGCGCGTAGGAGGCGCCCTCGAGGACCTTGTAGAGGTCGGAGTCGTTGAAGTAGGTGCCCTCGAACTTGCCGCCCATCTTGCCGGCGGCCTTGTCGAAGTTCGTGATGCGCCCCGTTTCCTCGCACTGCTTGAAGTTGTACGGGATGCTCCGGGTGCGGTTGGTCTCCAGCCGCGGGGCCCAGAACGCGTCGGCGAACTTCACCTCCGTAAAGGGCACGGCGGAGAGTTTCCGCAGCGGCGCCTCGGCGCTCCACGCCGGGGATGCCAGGCACGCTGTGCCAAGGATTCCGACCGCCATCGCCAGTCTGTCCAGGCCCATTTGCGACCTCCCGTTTGGATGGGGCATGCCACGACCGGCCTTGCCCGGCCGTCCGCCATCCCTATGGTAGCGTGTTTGCGGCGGCGGGCAAGGCCCTGCGGGCCAGTACGCCCGCCCGTACTGGGCGGCGTACCGGCTCCGCGCGGCACGCACGAGGCCGGCAGAGATGAAGCGGGGCGCGCGGGGCGGCCCGCCCAGCAGACTGGCGGGCAGGCAGGTGTTCTTAACCGCAAAGAGCGCAAAGGTAAAACGGGTTGAACAAAGGGCTTCCGGTGCCGCGAGCCGTTTTTCGCCGGTTTTCTCTTTGCGTTCTTTGCGCTCTTTGCGGTTAGATAAACCCCCACCCATAAAAAATCTGAGATCTCAAATCTCAAATCCCTTACACGGAGGCCCGGCATGACGGCGCTGGATTGCGATTTGGCGCGGCAGTTGGCCCGCGGGCCGTTGGCCGTTTCCTGGCGCCGGGCGCCGCTAAAGTTTTCCACTTTTTGTGGATAACTTTTGCACACGCCCTTTTTGACCCCTGAAGCACCTCAAAATGACCCTTCCGGAGGGGCAAAACGGCCCTGGCGCTAGCGCCAGAGGGGGTGACCCCCCAAAATGTTAAGATGGGCATGACGAAATGCGCGCGTTTTTGATCGCTTTTTGACCCGATTTTGACCCCGTTTTGATCGATTTTGACCCGAATTTGATGGAATTTGACAGGCACTTTTGGGCATACGCCGTTGTGGATAACTTGTTGCGAAAAAGCAACGTCGGGAATTGGGAACAGGGAACCGGAAACCTGGGGACACCCGTGCCCAGGGCAAAGGCGGGAACAGGGAACCGGGAACCGGGAACGGGGAACAGGAGTGAAGAGTGCAGAGTGGAGAGTGCAGAGTGCAGAGTGAAAAACTGAACAAAGGCAACGCCGGCGAACTCACGCAAAGGCGCCAAGACGCCACAGGCGGGCAGACTCTGGAACCTGAAACTAGGAACTGTCTTTGCGCGACAAGTGACAAATGACCAAGGACAAATGACCAAGCATATAGCCTCGCTTGCACCCGCGCCGTCCGTGTGAATAATCCTCGGGGGCCGTGATGCAGTCCGTACACTCCGGTGAGCCACAAAGACGTGGCCAAAGAGACCGCCCTCGTGCCCAGGCTGCCGACACTGTTTTCACACCTCGTCAACCTGGTTCCCCTCCAGAATGTGCTTGCATTCGGCTTTGACACTGGCCATTCTGGGATATCGTGGTGCTGTGCTCGTCGGTAACAACACGCGGCAGTGCTGCCTATCGCGTTAGGTTAAGAGTGCTCCCTGAGGATGTGAGGAGGGCGTCCAATGGCTCTAAAGGACAGACTCAAACTCTATGAGGAAGTCGAATCGTACCGCGGTCACCCGCTCATCGTCTATGTGACCTCAATCCGGGAGAACGCGATTGCACTGATATCAGGCGATGCAGTGCCAGAGTTGCTCCGTCAACTTCACCTCTTGCCCGAAGCAACTGAAGCGCTCGACCTGATTCTCGTGAGCGTCGGGGGCGACGGGCTAGTGGCCTGCCAGATCGTATCCGTGATACGCGAGCGTGTGAAGAAACTCGCTGTGCTTGTGCCCTACATGGCTTTCAGTGCCGCCACGTTGATCGCACTGGGCGCTGACGAGATAGTCATGCATCCTCACGGGCACCTCGGCCCAACGGATCCACAGATTCGCTCGAAGCGTGGGTCCCAGAAAGAGGGAAGCCCGCCTGAAATCGCGTTCGGCGCCGAGGATCTCGTAGCATTTCTCCGTTTCGCCAAGACCGACGTAGGGTTAACCGACCAGGCCCACCTCCTCGAGGTATTCAGGCAGTTCTGCCAGGACGTCGGAACAGTCCCTGTCGGCGTTGCAGCCCGAAGCGTCCAACTCACGCAATCCTTGGGCGAGAAACTGCTCCAATCGCACATGAACTCCGAAAGCGAGAAACGCAAAGCCACTTCGATGGTGCAGCAGCTTAACAGACAGTTCTTCCATCACGGCTATCGCCTCTGCCGGACAGAGGCACAGAGAATTGGTCTCAAGGTGGCCAAAGACGATCCTAGGATACAGACTTTGATGTGGTCAATCTGGACCGATCTCAGCGAAGAAATGAACACGAGAAAACCTTTTGTACCCCTCTCAGAACTCGATCCGACGCAGTTGGAGGCACTGTTCCAACCAGTCCCTTATATTCAGATCCCAAGCAACACACCACCGCAGATCGCGCAGCAGGTTTGGCAGAACGTACTCCAGCAGATGGTGGTGGTAAATGTTTCGGCTGCACAGTACAGCGTCCTGGCCGCGGTCATGGAAAGCACTCGCTACTGTTCACATTTCATAACTTCGGGCAAGATTCTTGCGTCTAGGACTCATGACCTACAGGTGAAGGTAGCGGCAGCAGCAACTGACGTCGGTTGGCGAACGGTTAATCCCTGACGTCCCCGGAGACGGCATATACTGCGGCCCACGCAGGCCTCTCAGCGGGAATTTGACAATTTGCCCAAAGTGGGTTATAATGGATAGCCGACAGAGTAAGGGGTTACCCATGCCAGCCAAACTGTCAAGCGCGGTGCGTGAACAGCCATCTTTCGAGGTTTCCTATTTGCCCTACCGGCAAATGCTTGCCCTTTCTTTGCCGCTTTTCTCCCAAGAGACGATTGACCCCCAAACGTATGGCATCGAGGGCCCAGACGAACCCAATGTCTCTGAAGGCGTGCCGGCCACAGAACAGCCCATGACGATCAGGCCGGGCCAATGAGGGCCAATGAGGGACGCTTCCCTATGATGGGCGCACAGCCTCTATTGGGCGGCCAGGCGAAGGAGCCCGAAGCGCGCCGCGGCGTCCGAAAGGCACCGCGTGGGTCCCGAGGACCCACCCTACCTCACGGCGACGGAGAATATCGAACAAGGAACGCCGAATAACGAATCCTGAAGGGACGACGGCACGCGGGGAAAGAAAAGCCGTCGCCGGATGCGGCGACGGCTTAACGCGCTGACATATCGGTGCGCCCCGTTGTTACTCAGGTACTCAGTCCCTCAGTCCCTCAGGTACTCAGGCACTCAGGCACTCAGGCACTCAGGCACTCGGGCACTCAGGTACTCAAGCACTCAGGTACTCAGTCACTCGGGCACTCGGGCACTCAGGCACTCAGTCGCTCAGGCACTCTTCTTACAACGTCGATTGGGGGTCCACGTCGATGGCCATTTGGACGCCGCCGGGGGCCACCAGGTCGCCGCGCACCTTGTCCCAGAGGAACAGGAGGGCCTTGGCGTTGGGGGACTTAAGGAGCAGGTGGTACCGCCAGAAGCGGCTGAGTTTGGCCACCGGGCAGGGCTGCGGCCCGAGCATCTGGATGCCGGCCAGGCGGGCGGGTTCCATCAGCCTTCCGGCCATGGCCTGGACGGCCTCGGCGGCCTTCTGCCGGCTCTGCGAGCGTATGATGAGCCGCGCCAGGCGACCGAACGGCGGGTACCCGCGGGCCTTGCGCGATTCCAGTTCGTCCTTGGCGAACGCCTCGTAATCGTGCTTGGCGGCCAGTTGGATGGCCAGGTGCTCCGGCTGGAACGACTGGACGAAGACCTGTCCGCCCTTGGGTCCGCGTCCCGCGCGTCCGGCGACCTGCGTAATCAGTTGGAACGTCCGCTCGTTGGCGCGGAAGTCGGGCAGGCTCAGGGCCACGTCGGCGTTGATGACGCCCACGACGGTGACGCTGGGGAAGTCGAGGCCCTTGGCCACCATCTGGGTGCCGATGAGGACGTCCAGTTCGCCGTCGCGGAAGGCGTCGAGGATTTTCTCATGCCCGCCGCGATGGGCCACGGCGTCGGCGTCGAGGCGGCCGACACGGATCTCGCCGAACTTCCGGCGCACTTCTTCCTCCACGCGCTGCGTGCCGGTGCCCCAGTAGTTGACGGTCTCGGCGGAGCAGGCGGGGCACCGCTCGGGCGGGCGGCTCTTGCGGCCGCAGTAATGGCACTGGAGAACGCCCGGCTTGGCGTGATACGTCAGGCCCACATCGCAGTCGGGGCACCGTGCGGCGTGGCCGCACTTGACGCAAAACAGGTGCGTGGCAAAGCCCCGGCGGTTCAGGAACAGGATGGTCTGCTCCTGCTTCCGCCAGGCCTCGGCGATGGCGGCTTCCAGCGGCCGCGACAGGACGTGGTGGCCGTGGCGGTCGGCCACCTCGAGGCGCATGTCCACGATGCGCACCGGCGGCAGGGGCCGGCCCCCGATCCGCTGCGTCAGCCGCGCTTCCTGGTAATGCGACACCGTCCGCACGTTCTGGTACGATTCGAGGCTCGGCGTGGCGGAGCCCAGGATGACGGGGACGCCCACGAGGCTGGCGCGCATGATGGCCACGTCGCGGGCATGGTAGCGGGGGGCGGTGTCCTGCTTGAACGAGTTCTCGTGCTCCTCGTCGATGACCAGGAGGCCCAGGTGCCGGACGGGGGCGAAGACGGCGCTGCGGGCGCCGATGACCACGTCGGCCCGGCCCTCGGCGATGTCGCGCCACTGCCGGTGCCGCTCCACGTCCGAGAGGTTCGAGTGGAGGACGGCCACCTGGGTGAACCGCTCGCGGAACCTTCGGATGGTCTGCGGCGTGAGGGCGATCTCGGGCACCAGGACGATGGCCTGGCGCCCGGCCTCGACCACCTCGGCGATGGCCCGCAGGTAAATCTCGGTCTTGCCGCTGCCAGTGACGCCCTCCAGGAGGACCACGCCGAACTTGTCGGCGGCCAGGAGGGTCTTGATGCGTTGGAGGGCCAGCGCCTGCTCGGCCGTCAGGTGGATGGCCTTGGGTTCCTCCAGTTCGAGGAAGAGGTCCCTGGCGAAGTCGTCCACCTGGCGCGTCTGGATGCGCAGCAGGCCCTTTACCTGGAGGCTCTTGATGACGGCGGTGGTGCACCCGGCCTGGCGTGCCAGTTCCCTGGGCGAGAGGGCCGCGCCGCCGTGGGCCAGCAGGTCGAGCACGCGGCGCTGCTTGGAGAGGATGCGGCCGGCCTCGGACTCGGGCTTTTCGGTGCGCATGACGATCTGGATGGTCTTAAAGCCCGCGCCCCGCTTGACGGCGGCCGGCAGGATCGCCTCGAAGACCTGGCCCAGGGGCGTCACGTAGTAGCGGCCGATCCAGAACGCCAGGTCCAGGAGGTCCTCGGTCAGCAGGGGCGCGGCGTCGAGGATCTCGATGACGGGCTTGACCTCCGCCAGGTCGGTCGTCTCGATGCCCGAGACCACCCACCCGGTGGCCAGGCGGTTGCCCTTGCCGAAGGGCACGCTGATGCGCTGCCCCGGGCGCACGCGGCCCCGCATCTTCTCGGGCACGGCGTAGGTGAACGTGCGGTCGAGGCCCAGCGGCAGGGCGACGGCGATGTAAGGCGTGGCCAGGCCCGCTGCCGGCGCGTCGGGCGGGGTGCCAGGGGCCGGGTTGGCTTCGTTTTTAGGCATTATGAGCGTTGTCATGGCCCTGTTAGAATCGGCCGTTTTCGCGGGCGACTTGAGGGCCTCTCAAGGGCCGCCGGCCGGGGGCGGCGGGCCGGTCGTCCTTAGCCCCCCGTACGGGGGGCCGAAGGGCGACGGGTGCACCTTCGCGCGTTCGGCCCCGCCCGCCAAGCCGGAGGGCGGGCGGGGCTAAGCACTACATCTTGCGCCGGCGTCGGGCCAGGGCGCGGTCGATGTCGCGCTGGGCCTCGCGCTTCTTCAGGTCCTCGCGCTTGTCGAACTCGCGCTTGCCGCGCGCCACGCCCAGTTCCACCTTGGCCCATCCGCGCTTGAAGTACACCGTCAGGGGGACGAGGGTGTGGCCCTTTTCGACCGCGCGGGCGAGGAACCGGTCGATCTCGCGTTTGCGCAGGAGGAGTTTCCGCGTCCGCCGCGTGTCGTGGCCGAACTGCCCGGCCTGGTCGTACGGCCCGATGTGCATGTTGTAGAGCCAGACCTCGCCGTTTCGGACGCGGGCGAAGGCATCGTCGATGTTGCCCTTGCCGCCGCGGAGGGCCTTGACCTCGGACCCCTCCAGCACGAGGCCCGCCTCCACGGTCTCGAGGACCTGGAAGTTGTGGCGGGCCTTCTTGTTCCGGATTCGCGGGGTCTTTAAGGAACCGGTCTGGCCCTGCGCGATGCCGCGGTCGATT
>Ga0315289_10013260_pt1 | contig 11555 bp, 10 predicted proteins | sample YL17G11_40_MG_FD_203452 | JGI IMG/M metagenome (GOLD analysis project Ga0315289, IMG submission 203452) | Sediment microbial communities from Yellowstone Lake, YNP, Wyoming, USA - YL17G11_40 | ecosystem: Environmental > Aquatic > Freshwater > Lake > Sediment | place: USA: Wyoming | collected... | reverse complement strand
TGAAAACCGTCTGGATAGGATCTGGGGACAAGAGGACAATCTAAACTTCGTTGATCCGAAGTTGTTCGGTTCGCATGATGCTCATGTGATAGCTCCAGATCCGTGGTCTGTATTCAACAACAGGATGACTTCAAGAGGTCTTTACGGGCTCATGCCGAAAGAATCGGCTTGGGATCGTATCTCTGGAATGACATTGAAGAAGAGAGAAATTTCTTAAGAACAGGGAAAGAACCTGTCTATCTCTATTTAGAACGAGGAAACATGATGAGCGCCACAGACAAAGACATCAAGCGGGTCATTTCCAATGTCTTGGCAGAGGCCAAGAAGAAGAAGGAGAAGGCCGAAGTTCTGAAGCATGATCCGAAGCCGGCAGCTTACGGCTATTCGGAAGCATTTGATTTCTCGGCTCCTCTGGGTGCTTACAATCTCTACCGTTCGCAAGGTGCTGTGAACTGGGGACCGATGACTGGTCCTGGTAGCAAGATCGACGATAAGATCGTTGGTCAACGTGCCAACCTGGAACAGGTCCTCCACGGAATCGTGAAGGAAGTTTCAACTCCTTCTGCATGGGCTCCTCTTATTAAGGAGTCGGCAGAGAATATCGAGGAAGGTCCTTGGGACTACCTTAAGAATCTCGGTGGCCAGGCAAAGGGAGCCGCAGGAAAGGCTCTAGGAAAGGCTGGTCAGGCCGTAGGAAATAAGGTAGCCGCCGTCAAGAAAGGTGCCCAGGATGTTCATGCAAAGGCCCAGGCAGCTTCTGCGTCGGCAGATAAGACCAAGTCAACCCAGGCCGCCAAGGCAGGTTCTCTGAAGGTTGTCAGGGGTGTGATTCCTCAGGTTCAGCACGCAGAGGAACAGCTTACACAGATGATCAATGCTCTCGACGGTGATGAGAGTGAGCAGATGGTTGCAAGAGCTATCGATACTCTTTCAGGTGCAGGTGATGCCTTGAATGCGGCGGTGGCTTCGATTGAAGGTGTGAAGGCCGCTGCTCCAGGACAAGGCAGGTCACCGATCAAGAGTCGTCTTCCAGCAAGGCCACAAGCAAGACAAGGTACACCTCCAGCCATGAATGTCAAGGCGAGATAAGAAATGAGGCTAACGTGAAGAGTCCATCTAAGGATGGTTTGGTGGTTTTTGTAAGTCCTTCTGGAGATCATGAGAAGGCAGTGTCACAGGCGATCAGGACATTCACCAAGAAGGTTCGTAACAGTGGATTAGTACAAGAGATTCTTGACAGAAGGCATTACGAAAAACCGTCTGTGAAGAGAAGAAAGAAACACATCAAGGCGATTCATTCTTCTAAGTTTGAAGAAAAAGAAGAATGAAAATTTCTGAGATGTGGTCGAATTTTTTAGGATCATTTACTTAGAAGTAGAATCATCGTCAGGAGATTCAAGATGAGCAAGGAAGGCAGAGATCTTGTGAGTGAGGCAGTAAGCGACGCCAAGGCGCTGAAGGAAGCTGCATTGTCCGCCGCTAAAAACGAACTCCTAGAGTCCATGGCTCCCGCCATTAAGGAACTTCTGGAGAAAAACATCAAGGGTGTCCTTTCCAAGAATGAGGACACAGACAGACTTCGCCGGGGCGTTCAAGATAACTGGCCCGGAGAAAGTCACACTGGTTTCGAAGAAGCCAAAGAAAAAGGAGAACCCAAGATGGATAAGGACAACAAGCCGCAAGGAGAGCAGGAACTCGATCTCGAGTCGCTTGCAGCATTCTTCCCCTCGATGTCGGAGATGCCTGAGGAAGATCCAATGGCCCCGAAGGTCGACGAGGATCCTATGGCTATGATGGCCGGTATCCCGACCCTTGGTGAAGCCGAAAAGTGTGATGATGAAGAAGGCGAAGAGTCGAAGGAAGGCGAAGTAAAGGAAGCCAAAAAGTCCAAGGAGGACGAACCAATGGATGAGGAGATCGAGATCTCTGAGAGCGAACTCAAGAAGGTCTACGAGGCTGCTCTTCAGACGGAGGTCCAGGTGAAGAAGGGCTTTGGTGAGATGACCAAGGCTGGTGAGCTTGACGATGTTGTCAAGGATACCGGCAAGGGTCTGAACCCAGAGAAGAAGGGCGAGAAGCACTGGGGCGAGGATGGCAAGGGTGACCTTGAAGCCCACCAGGACTTCATGATGAAGGAAGCAATCAAGAAGGGAATGGCAGAAAATGCATCCCTCCGTGAGAATCTCAAGAAGGCAGTTGGGATGATCCGGGCTCTTGGTGCTCGCCTCCACGAGACGAACCTCTTCAACGCAAAGGTTCTTCACGTCAACCGCGTGCTCAACAGCCACGGTCGTCTGACCAGTGAACAGAAGAAGGTCGTCCTCGAGTCCATCGACAAGGCGAAGACCATCGACGAAGTTCGCATGGTGTTCGAAGCGATCAACAACTCTTTCGCAGTTACCACACAGCTTTCCGAGGCCAAGTCTCGGAAGCCGGTGGCAAATGCGCAACGGCCGCGTACCTCTGGTACGCCGGACCAGAAAGTCCTCAGTGAATCTGTGGACCGAAACGACGGGACATTCTCACGGCTTGCTCAGCTCGCCGGTCTCGTCAAGTAAGGACCACAACCACCTGAAAGGGAGCAGAAAACAATGGATCTAAAGTCACTGACAGAAGGAATCACTGGAGTCGACCGGCAGAAGGAATCGGTTCGTCTTGTCGAGAAGTGGGACAGGACGGGTCTCCTGAAGGGCCTGGGCGATTCTAAGACGAATCCTCTCAAGAGCAACATGGCTCGCCTCCTGGAAAACCAGGCAGGTCAGCTTCTCCGGGAGTCGAGCTCAGTTGCCGACATCCAGGGATTTCAGAACGTCGCATTCCCGATCGTTCGTCGGGTATTCGCCGGTCTGATCGCCAACGAGCTGGTTTCTGTACAGCCAATGAGCTTGCCATCCGGCCTGCTCTTCTACCTCGACTACCGGTATGATACAGTCAAGGCAGGTGATAAGGCGAAGGACTTCGCCGCTGGCGGATCACTGTTCGGCGATCGCAACTCGCTGCAAGACGCACAGGGAGCAGGGTCGTTCTACAACCTGCAGACCGCGTTCTCACAGCGTGAGAAGATCACCACTGGCTCGTTCGTAGCCACATCGTCTACCCCAACCCTGGCCGACATCGGCTATGATCCTGAACTCTCGGCCTCGATTGGCGCGGGTACGGTGAAGAAGCTGACGATCGCTGGTGGATGGGTTGGTCCCGCTGGTTCACCGGATGTGGTATCGGATGCGGCTTCCCTGAAGCAGTGGGTGGTTTGCTCTGGTTCATCGACCTCAGCTTCTGCCTCGACCGACGGTACCCCCGTTCGTCTCGGTCTGGCTACGGTCATTCGCCGCCACACTGTTCGGAGTGGAAATGATCTTGTCATGATCATCGACACCACGGATGGTTCGCCATCTGGTCTTGAGGCAGTCAAGCTCTCGACGCTGGTCGGTTCGCAGCTCCGCGGAGGTACCTCTGGTACCCTCACGATGCCTGACTTCGAGTCAGACCTCGGCGCGAGCCCGATGCCGGTCATCCCCGAGCTCGACATCCGGATCGAGTCACAGGCAGTCACCGCGTCCAGCCGCAAGCTGCGCGCCAAGTGGACGCCGGAACTCGCTCAGGACCTCGCCGCCTACCAGAACCTGGACGCTGAAGTTGAGCTGACCCAGGTCCTCTCAGAGGCGATTGCTCTGGAAATCGACCGCGAAATTCTCGCTGACTTGCTCTACGGAGCCACCGGCGCGAACTTCTTCTGGTCGCGTAAGCCAGGCAACTTCCTGGACTACACCACAGGAAACACGGCACCGGGCGCTTCCTTCACCGGTACTGTTCGTGAATGGTACGAAACCTTGATCGAAACGATCATTGCTGCGGCCAACACGATCCACCGCAAGACGCTGCGCGGAGCTGCTAACTTCATCGTTACCAGCCCTGATGTCGCCACCGTCCTTGAGGCATCGGTGCTCTACAAGCCGGTCCTCTCGATGGATCCTCACGAGACGATGTTCACGGTTGGTACCGAGAAGGTCGGAACCCTGAACAGCCGCTTCACGGTCTACAAGGACCCGTACTTCCCACGGAACAAGATCCTGGTCGGATACAAGGGATCGAGCTTCCTCGAGACAGGGTTTGTGTACGCCCCGTACGTGCCGCTCATCGTCACCCCGACGATCTACGCTCCTGAGGACTTCACTCCTCGGAAGGGCGTGATGACTCGGTACGCTAAGAAGATGGTCCGCTCGGACTTCTACGGAACGGTCACTGTCCAAGACCTGAACGTCATCTAAGCCCCCTAGCTTAGGCTAGAAATGGAGGCCCCCTTGGAGAAATCCTCGGGGGCCTTTCTTTTTTTCTGCTTCTGTCAGTTTCTCAGTGGAGACGTCTAGTTAGCTAGAGGTGTATCTTTTCAGGAGATCCTTTATGGCTGAACATTGGAAAGATAAACTTCATGGTGGACGGGCAGACGGGCGTAAACCATCTGACTTCGATCCTGCCAGTCTCAAAGCTGCCATCAAAGATGAAATGGAACATACAGATGATCCGCATGTTGCTGCCGAGATTGCCATGGATCACCTTGAAGAAGATCCAGCATATTACGAAAAGCTTAAGAAGATAGAACCGGAGAACGAAATGAAGATTCCAAGCCTCGCCGAAGTGTACGGAGTGAGCCCTGCAGCTAAGCCGTTACGTGAAGGGGAATCCAACCATGGCCAAGGTCCAAGCCTCACCGAGGTGTACCACCATGTCGGAGCAAGCCTTTCTGAAGCACCTTGGGGTCAACAGGACCTTGACCTCGGAGATAAGCCGAGTAGAAAACCAGGGATGAGTTATGCCGATCAGGCCAAGGCCAGAGGTCAGGCAAGCAGCGAGAAAGGTAGACTTGCCAGGCGACAGAAGAAGGCAACCGCGGCGGGACATAAAGATCCGAAGCAGATGATCCTACCAGGTCTTGAGGATGCGTACAAGCAGTATCGTTCCACGTACTCTCACCAGAAGACGGCAGAATTTCCGAAGCAGGAAGATGGACGAGCTCCTCTTGATCAAGTCAAGGGAAAGATCATGCACATCAGCCAGGGAAATCCAGAAGCAATCAATCTGATGTATCATGGACACACGTACGAGACTCTCCCTAAGAGAACTATGGGGAAGATAGATTCAAACTCAGGATCAGAATGGGGAAGCGGAGCGTTCAAGATTGAGGATGATGGAAAGTTTACCCAGGTCTCTGCAGACTGGGACTCGAGTGGGTGAGGTAGAATAAGATGCCATTCACAGTAGGCAGTACACCATTCGGAACTTTCGACAGTGATCCTGATTTTCAGGTCGATGCCGATAAGATCGTAGACTTCGTTCGTCTGAAGTTGGGCGATCCAATCATGGAGACACATCTGTCTTCAAGCCAGGTGTATGCCTCATTTGAAGAAGCTGCATTAGAGTACTCCGCTCTCATCAATCAGTATCAGGCCAGATCTCTTCTGACTTCATTCCTTGGTTCTCCAACTGGTTCGCTATCAGGATCTGAGCAGAAGTACATTACTCAGAATCTTGAGTTCGAGAAGAAGTTGGCAGAACCATATGGAGACTCTGGTCCCCTTAGTGTCAATACGAGTCTTCCACTGTTCAGTGGTTCAATCAGCCTACAGACTGGAGTTCAAAAGTACAACCTGAATTCGATTCTGTCTGGTTCCATTGTCGATAATGATGGCAAGAGACTCGTTATTAGAAGTGTTCACCACTTCAGTCCACTCTCTGCCAATAGATTCTTCGGTACCACATCTGGTCTAAACTATCTAAACAACCAGTTCAACTTTGAATCATTCACGCCAGAGACGATCTTCTACCTGCTACCCATTTGGGAAGACATCCTTAGAGGAATGCAGTTCGAGACATCGAACCGGGTCCGTAGATCGAACTATAGCTACGAACTGCATGGCAATGAGCTAACCGTCTATCCGCCTCCTTCTTCAAATTTACCTCTGTGGATCTCATGGCAGTTCCCTCCTGATGCCACCAAGCCTGCCTCTGTAAATGGTCTTAGTGGTTCTATGGGAGAGGACAAGTCTTACTACGGTGTGTCAAACCTTTCGAATGTACCGTTTGGAAACATTCAGTATTCGCAGCTCAACTCCATCTCCAAGCAGTGGATCAGGAAGATGGCTTTCGCTCTCTCGAAGGAGATCGAAGGACAGATCCGTAGTAAGATGAGCACCATTCCGATCCCCAACGGTGACCTGACGTTGAATGGACCGGAACTCATCAATGATGCCCGAGCTGAGCAGGATAGGCTACGGGAAGAACTGAAAATGATGTTGGAAGAGATGACCTACGATAAGCTTACTCAGAAGCAGGCAGAGAAGGCTGCTGCCCTTGAGCAGATCATTATGAGAGTTCCATTGGGGATCTACATCGGATGAGCCGAAAGTTCATCACAGAGCGAGAGATCGCGTTCATCGATAAGATCAACAAGGAGTTGATCCAGAAGGTCGTAGGCCAGGAGGTGAGCTACTATGCCATCTCGCTGGAGAAGAGCAAGGTCCATCGTCTCTACGATGAGGCCATCGAGAAGGTCTGGGAGGCTCCAGTCAAGATCGATGCTCGTGTTCTATGGGACAATACCCAATCGGCTGCCACCAGTTTCGGAGTCGATTCAAAGTATAGCTGCGAGGTTTATTTCCACGACCTCGAACTTAGGGACCGTAACGTAAGGCCCCGTGAAGGAGACTTTATCGAATTTGGTCAAGTCTTCTTTGAGATTACCTCGGTCACTCAACCGCAGATAGTCTTCGGTGAAGTGAACAACAGGCTCATGACAAAGTGCGTCTGTGTCCCGTCCCGCGAGGGACAGTTCCAGGCTGGTGGAAGGTCTGGCGAAGGGGTGGACAATACCCATCCAGTCGAGAATACGAAGCACATCAAGGATCTAAAATGAAAAAGATAATCGCCGTTGTTCTGCTGTGTCTGATGGTCGCCTCGTGCGTTCATAGGTTTCCAGATACTGACGGAGCCGACGTAAGAGACATCTCTGCTCAGACTGTAAAGATCTCGGTGTCGATTGCAGGTGACAGACTTCATAAGGATGAGAATGGAGACGTCGTTGTTGAAGAAGGTGTTGTGTCGGGATGGTCTGGAACAGGTGTGGTCGTGGCAGCAGATCGTAGCAGAGGTGCAGGTGAAAGTCTTGTAATGTCTGCAGCTCATGTTTTGAACATTCCTAAGTTCATGCTTCAGGTTAACCAAGACGGTGAGCTCAGCTTGTTCGTGGTCAAAGCCTCTCTCATGATTGTTGAGAAGCTAGATGGATCAGGATGTGAAGGTGTTCCCATGTATGTTGACGTTCCAAATGATGTTGGAATGCTCAAGGCATCATGTGTTGCAGGAGATGTCGCCACGATTGCTTCTGATCTTCCACCTGTAGGAGCCATGGTTACAATGACGGGAGCAGGCCTTGGTATCCACCCCAACGGAGTGTTCCTCGCCGTAGATGGAAGGTATGTCGGATTCGATGAGGGATTCAATCCGCAAGAGATGCTGACAATTCCTGCAGCACCAGGACATTCAGGTTCTGGTGTCTTCTACCGCGGGCAGGTGTTTGGTATAGTGTCGAGGGGTGCCGGACGATATGAACACGTAACCCTGGCAGTTCCTCTTGAGTACATGAAAGACTGCATGGCGAAATCATTGGAAATATGGAATGCCAACTGAACATCCAGCTATCCAGATAGTATCATTTGAAACTATCGATCAGGCCATCAAGGACTGGTTTGATAAGACCGTCGACGCGCATGTAGTGCACCCAAATGGTGAACGGAAGAAAGTGTCAGTTGGTTGGTCTGCTGGAGAGCGCTGGGTGTCGAGTAGGCAACGGAAAGGGATCCGTGATGATAATGGTGTCCTGATACTTCCGATCATCTCGATCAGGCGGAGTGGGATCGAGCCAAGCCCCACGATGTCGGCATTGGGTACAGAAACGCCAGTGCTTCAGGTGGCCAAAAGGATCTCTAAGAAGACGAATGATCTTATGAACCTGAATGTTGCTAGGGATCCTTCTCATAGGGTTCCTCCCAAGCCAGTCGTCTACGAAGTAACGTCTATCCCGTTCCCTGATAGAAATGTTCTGACATATGAAGTTCAGATTCAGGCTCAGTACATTACACAGATGAACGCAATCATGGAGAAGATCTTCCATGAGTTAGACATTGGTAAATCATTCGTAGCTCCGTTCGACAATGACGGCAAACATCCTCAAATCGGGGTAGACTTCGAACTGAGAAAGAAGATCGACAGAGACTACGTTGTAGGATTCTTTGACTCTGCTCTAAGTGATGGAGGAAACTTCGAAGAATTCACTGATCAGGAGAGGATCGTTCGCTTCAATACCTCTATCAGAGTACCAGCAGTTCTTCAACTTGACCCTGAAGGTGAGAAACCGTCGATGCAAGTGGTTAGAACTGCTTTTGGTTTGAACTTTGGAGAAGAACAGGTGACCTTTGTAGACGACCTAGCTGACATGGAGAAGATCTTTGGTCCTAAGTGACCACGAGAGATTCTCGACAAAAAGATGCTTTTCATCCCTGTGTCATCTAATTAGAACGTGAGAGACCTCTCTCTGTTATAAGTAGAGTGGCTCATAAAAATCTTCGGGAGAGACCAACCGATGGCTCAAAAATTCATTTCACCCGGCGTATTTACGACAGAAATCGACCTCAGCTTCCTCGCACAGGGAGTAGCAGGTATCGGAGCAGTTCTAGTCGGTCGTACGCCGAAGGGACCAGCATTTCTTCCGATGTTCGTAAACGGGTTGGATTCTTTCGCCGCAGTCTTTGGCGATCCTAATCCTAAGTTTCAGCTGCCGTACGCTGCAAAGAACTACCTCAAGAACTCGACCAGCCTCACGGTCGTACGAGTCCTTGGACATGATGATGGTACCTCGGCAGTAAGCGGGTACTTCATCGACGCCGGTATTCAAGCTCTCACGGATGGTCCCAATAGCTCTTCATTGGCTATCCTCCACCACACCGGATCGAATGCAGCTCTAACGGTAGTTGGTGTACCTGGCGATGCAAACAACTTCATCGTCAAACTCACCGGGTCGGCAGGTGTCATCTTCCAGACGACCGCTTCGTTCGTCCAGTCATCGAACAACTACGTCGATAAGGTTCTCAATACCGATCCGACCCTGTTCGATACGTATGGTCACTACCTCTACGAAAACTTCAAGTATGCCAAGGCGGCAGCTTCTGCTTCTTGGGGTGTTGCTCCAATCAGTGGTTCTACCACCGATTTTGAGAGAAACTTCTCTGGTGGTACCACGGCTTGGGTGAAGTCACAGCCGATCGGAGGTCAGGAATTCAACCTCTTCCGCTTCCACACAAGGGCTCATGGACGTGCAACGAATGATGACGTTAAGGTCATGATTGCAAACGTCAAGCCTTCTCCTGCTCCTACGGCAACCCCGTTCGGTACATTCGATGTCGTTGTCAGGAAGTTCTCTGATACCGATCAGCGTTTGTCTACGGTAGAGACTTTCACAGGAGTCAATCTTGATCCTGCTTCGAAGAACTTCATCTCACGCGTCATTGGTGATCATGTCGAGAACTTCGATACTACCCAGCGGAAGTTCGTTGGTTCTGGAGACTTTGAAGCAAAGAGCAAACATATTCAGGTTGAGCTTGACCTCTCTGTCAATGCTCCTCATGAGTCGTTGCCATTCGGTCACAGGGGATATAGTAAGGAGCTCTTCGATGTCGTAACCGGCAGCGTTGCTCCGCTTGTTCCAGATATGCGACTCACCCCAAATCAATTCGATCGAGCACACAACCTCGACCAGAACATTTGCTGGGGAATCTCCTTTGTATCTGGTGGCATCGCTGACCGCATGCGTGCAGATCCGAACGATCCTGTACTCGGCGAAGATGCCGAATTCAGCCTCTCCAAGTTGAGTGCATCATACTTCAACGGGAAGCAGGTGTGGAACTACGAACCGAGTCTTCCAGATTCTCAGCAATATGTAGCTGTTTACGGTTCGGCGTCCATGCACAAGTTCAGCCTCCCGTTCCAGGGTGGTTTCGACGGATTCGATCTCCGCATCGCCGATCCTCTCTACCTGGATAACGCTGCCACGGATGACATCTCGTGGGGTGCAGAGGCTCTGGCAGTTGTTTCGGCCAACCGTGCCTTGGATACCATTGCCAACCCGGACGCGTTCGACATGAACCTCCTAGCTGTCCCTGGTGTCAACAACATCAAGATCACCGACAAGGCTCGTCAGGTTGTCAATGATCGCGCAGATGCAATGTTCGTCATGGATGTAACTGGATCGTCTGTTGCAGAGGTCATCGGGCTGCTCAAGGCTCGCGAGATCGACGACAACTACACGGCCTGCTACTACCCAGACATGAAGATGAACGACAAGACAAACGTCAAGATCCTCCGGATCTCCCCGTCGGTTGCAGTCGTTGGTGCAATCGCATTCTCGGATCGAGTTGGACAGCCGTGGTTCGCCCCGGCAGGTCTCAACCGCGGTGGACTCGGTCAGTTCGACGTGTTCGACGTGGCAGATCGCCTCAACTTCCAGGATCGAAACGACCTGTATGACAACCGGATCAATCCGATTGCCAGCTTCCCGAACGAGGGAATCGTGGTCTTCGGACAGAAGACTCTCCAAGTCAAGGCTTCGGCTCTTGATCGAGTCAACGTCCGCCGGCTGCTCATCTTCGCCAAGAAGACTGTCGCCTCGGCCGCCAAGCTGCTCCTCTTCGAGCCGAACAATCCACAGACCTGGTTGCGGTTCCTCAACGCCGTCAACCCGATCATGGAGAACATCCGTCAGGGACAGGGAATTGAACGCTTCAAGGTGGTAATGGATACTACGACCAATACAAATGACCTCATCGATCGTAACATCATGACTGGAAAGATCTTCCTTCAGCCTACGAAGGCGGCAGAATTCATCGACCTGTCGTTCATCATCACCAATGCCGGCGTAAGCTTCGGCGAGTAAAAAAAAGGAAGGTAACATACGCCTCTGGCGGGAGATAAACTAGCATGCCTATTCATTCACTACCACTGAACCCACAGCCTGTAACAGGATCTGTAGCACTCAGTGAAGTTGCTGCAGTAACTGGGTCAGTAGTTGTTGGTAATCAGGTAGACGCTCTTCTTGCGTCTGGTTCAGTAACAGGCCTGCTCGTTGGCGGACAACCGCTTAATGCTGCAAATCCTGTACCTGTCAGCGTTGTCGCTGGTACGATCAACGTAACATCTACAGATGATGATGCTGGGTTAATCAGCGGAAGTCTAACAGCCGCTTCTGCTTCACTCGCTGGTTTCCTCGATCCTGCGGGATTGGTACAGCTTGCTCACGTCGACAATTTCGGTAACCTGATTGTAACAGGATCAGTTGCCGTATCGAACTTTCCAGCAGTCCAGGTCGTTACTGGATCCGTGGTCGTCGATAATGTCGTCAATGTCACAGGGTCAGTTGGAGTCTCTGGTCCTATTTCAGTAACTGGTCCAGTCCTTGTATCTGGATCCGTTGTTGCGACCCAGGGTACAACTCCTTGGATCATCTCTGG
>Ga0315289_10013259_pt1 | contig 11555 bp, 10 predicted proteins | sample YL17G11_40_MG_FD_203452 | JGI IMG/M metagenome (GOLD analysis project Ga0315289, IMG submission 203452) | Sediment microbial communities from Yellowstone Lake, YNP, Wyoming, USA - YL17G11_40 | ecosystem: Environmental > Aquatic > Freshwater > Lake > Sediment | place: USA: Wyoming | collected... | reverse complement strand
GGCCGGGCTGGAAGCTTCACCTTCGAGACCCCGAAGGAGAGGGTATGGAGGTCCCGGATGCTCTCCCAGGTCCACTCGTCATCGTCGGTCCCGTTGGAGAAGTCGCTCGTCTCGACCGAGTCCTCGATCGAGGTGTTCTTGATCAGGTCCCTCTCCGAGATGATCCCCGAGAGGACCCCCTCGTTGTCCAGGATCGGGATGGCGTCCACCCCCGAGATCTCCATTACCCGTCCGACGAGGTTGAGAGGGGTCTCCTCCCAGAGTGCGAACGTGGTGCTCGTGAAATGGTCCTTGATCTCCCGCTTGTGCTTCAGCTGGGCGATCGCGGTGATGAGGTCGGCAACCGAGAGGATCCCGACGAGGACCTTGTCCTCGACCACGGGGAGCCTCCGCACCTTGCGGTCGATGATCAGGCCGGCCGCATCAGCGAGGGACGCATCGGGCCCGATGGTCGCGGGGTTCCGGGTCATGAGGAGCCCGAGCTGGGTCTCCTCTGCCTTCCTGAGCATGTCCTTCCTCGTGATGATCCCGACGAGCATCCCCTCCTTGAGGACAGGCACGCCGCTGATCCCCGTGCGCTTCAGGATCTTCAGGACATCGTCACGGTTCCCCGGGATCTCGACAGAGACCACATCTGGGGTCATGAAGTTCCGGACCTGCATTCCCGTCATGACCTCACCACCATGGTGGATACCGGGCTGTGGCCCACGACGAACGAGGAGACGCTCCCCAGGAGGATCCGGTCCAGGTTGCTCTTGCCATGGGAGCCGAGCACGATGAGATCGACGCCCAGGTCGCGGGCGAGCTTGAGGATCTCGCTCCCCGCATGGCCCTGCTTCAGGTGGGTGGTGATCCCGACGCCCTGGCTCTGGGCCCTCCTCGAGGCTGCAAGGTGGGCTTCCTTCCCCTGGTTCTCCAGGAGCCCGTAGATCACCTCCCAGGTGTTGTCCATGGGGATGGACGAGAAGAGCCCCGTCTCGATGACGTAGACGGCATGGAGCGCGGCCCCGTGAACCTTCGCCTCCCCGATGGCGATGTCAAGGGCAGCCTCGCTCTTCTTTGACCCATCTATGGCTGCTAGGATCGATTGGAACATAGTAGGCACTCACAAAATGGTTGCTTTACGTATACTCGTGATTAAAATAAATATTTTTCCCTGATATCCGAGGGGCCCGCCCTTTTTGCGATCGATGCGATCGGATCCCTGCTGAAGGAGAGGTTCGACGCCGCCGGATCGAGGACGAGGAAGCGGACCGGCGCACCCTCCTCGATGTACGCTGGAGTGAGGAAGCACGCTGAGCCCCCGATGGCAGAGGTGAGGATCTCCCTCGGGTCGATACGGTAGACGGTACTGGTGAACGCCATCTCCCCCCACAGGTCGGGCTGGACGAACATGACATTGTCGGTCCCGAGGAGCACCGTGCACCCGAGGCCGAGCATCCGTTCCAGGGGCGGGTGGGCGGGTGATGAAGAGACCCCCAGGATCCAGTTGGAACGGGGGCAGACGGCCACGGGGATCCCCCTGTCAGCGATCTCCCGGAGCTGGCCATCATCAGCAGGGGTGCAGTGGATCAGGAGATCCGGGTCATAGAGGAGGGCTCCATCGATGTCCAGGGGATCCTGCTCCCCTGCATGGAAGGCCACGAGCTTCCCCTCCCTCTTTGCAGCGGCAACAACTGCCTCTACATCCGGGCAGTCACGGATGCTGGAGATGCCGATCCCCTCGGCAATCCCTTCACCCCCGTCCCTCCCGAAGATGACGGGCCGGCAGGGGAGGCCTCTCGCCGCCTCGCGGAGGTCGCGGACTCCCTCCTCGCCTCCTTCACGGAAATCCGCGAACCCCACCGTTCCTGCCCTCACCATCACCCCGATGCTCGCGCGCATGGCCTCCAAAAGGACCGGGCGGGGGGTAGTTCGGAGGATGCGGTGCTTCAGGCCGTCCGGGGGGGTCACCAGATCCTCGAAAGGCCCCGATACCGGAGCCTCCATCCCGACGGTATCCCCGATATGGGTGTGGGCATTGAAGAGGGCGGGGCAGATCCAGACGGGGGGTGCGGTGGAGATCTCGGCGATCTCACGGATCTTCCCTTCCTCCACGGTGATCCGGACCGCTCGGATCTCAAGATCCCTGCCGAGGAGGGCATGCCCGGCCACCTCGAAGTCGGTCTCCATTCCTGATACCTATTTATCCTAGTCCGGGTAATAGCTCTCTATGGCAAAAAAGGCAGGTGGCAGGCTGATCTCATCTGCGGGCCTCGTGAATTACTACGAGAGCACAGACCGCCGCGCCATCCAGATAAACCCCTATGTGGTGGCCATCGTTGCGGTAGCCATCGGTGTTGCGATCTTTATTCTGAATACCCTGTACTAGAGAAGCCCCCCTCTTCTTTCAAGCTCTTTTTGGAATTTTCCAGCCCATTTCGCTCAATCCGGCTGAATTCCTCGCCCACAGGAAAGTATATCACCCGATACATGGATCTCCCATGTGTGTATATCGTGATCCGCTGCCCGGGCTGCAGCACCTTCACCTATGTGGACCGCTTCCAGCGGCACAAGCTCTGCCATGTATGCGGGGAGGTGATCGAGGTGAGGAACGCCCCCGCGTACCTCGAGGTGAAGGACTACACCGATGCAGAAGAGGTGGTAAACCAGCTCCAGCGGTTCCTCGAGAGAGAGGGCAGGAAGGATCTCTCCGCTTCCGAGCTCCGCATGCTACGGACGAAGTACGCCCAGTGGCTCCTCAACCAGACCTGATCACCACGGCCTTCCGCAGCCGGGACAGATGGTGGTGATCCTCCTCCCGCACTTCGGGCAGTAAAGGCCGATCCGCCCGTCGTGCGTGAGGGGAAGCCTGCAGTTCTTGCAGTGGAAGTTGGCCTCATAACCGCAGCTGTGCCGAAGCATTGTTATCAAGGGTATCCCGGCCTGTGCTTATAAAAGAATCCCAGAAGACCAGCCCCGGGAAGACCACAACGCCCTGGTATCCAAACCCCCGGACCTTCCAATTTCCTGGCAGGAGGGCCGGAATTCACCGGATGCTTTATACTCAGGAGATACATTCTCCTGAAGAGTTATGGAGAGCCGGGGCCTGAAGAAGATCCTCATTCTGGTGCTTATGGTCGCAGCGGCAGCCCTGCTTGCCACTTTCTGGCAGTGGCTGGATATGATCCCCTTCGGGCTCGCGGTGGCTGTGGTGGCTGCCCCCCTCCAGAACCAGCTGGAGAAGCGGATGCCCGGGTGGCTCTCTGCCCTCGTCATCACCCTTGCCCTGCTCCTTCTCCTCGCCGCGGGCATCCTCGTCACCATACAGGCGATGCAGGAGAACCTCGCCACGAATGAGGAGATCCTGGGTAAGATCGCAGGCGGGCTCGAGACCCTCTCGCCCCAGTTCACCCTCATGGGTATCCCTGAGGAGGCGATCCGTGCAGCCATCACCTGGATCGAAGGTTCCATCCATACCATTGCCAGCTTCTGGTACGGGCTCTCCCTTGCATCGGTACTCCTCACCCCGAGGGTCTCCATCCTCCTCCTCTCCCTTGCCCTCGCCCTATGGAAAGGTGAAGAGTTCATCCGGGCTATGCTTCCGAGGATCCCGCCTGCATGGATGGCCATCTACCCGAACCTTGCCGCCGTTGCCGTGGATACCCTCTACGCGGTCATCGTGGTCCACCTCCTCATCGTGGCCATCACCTTCGGCGTGTCCATCCCCTTCTTCTGGATCCTTGGCTATGGCCATGTCCTCTACCTCTCCCTCGTCACCGCCTTCTGCGAGCTCGTGCCCGTCCTCGGGGCTTCCATCCCCATGGTGGTCCTCCTCTTCTACGCCATGGCCATCGGGGACCTGCGGGGCTTCCTTCTCGTCCTCCTGGTCGGCTATATCGGGGTGGCCGTCCTCCCCGAAGTCACCCTCCGGCCCATCCTCATGGGGAGGCAGACACTCCTCTCCCCCATCCTCATGTTCGCGAGCTTCATCGGCGGCATCCTCCTCCTCGGCATCTCGGGCTTCCTCCTCGGCCCCCTCGCCGTTGCCCTGGCCGTGTCGTGGTACCGGCTCAGGAAGGAAGGGAGAGCCGAGGGAACCGCGACCACGAAGTGATTCTATCGGAAATCCCCCTTCAGGAAGGGCTTTATCGCCCGCACGCCTCAGACTATGTATTGCGAGGGTTGCCAAGCCTGGCCAAAGGCGATGGATTTAGGGTCCATTCCCGCAGGGGTTCGGGGGTTCGAATCCTCCCCCTCGCATAGTAAATAAAAACCGGATTGAATTTCATGGAATTGGAGGTTGTATTATTTTTCCAATTGCTTCAACAAATTCGTCTGCCCTTATTACCATATTTTGCGCCTCACTCGCTGTTATCGTACCAGTGTGTTCGTAGGTAGCTCGATTTCTCTTCCTCCTACCCTTATCAAATGCATCTAATGATGGGGCGGGTATTTGTGTTCCATATTCACTTTTAATAAATTCAATCACAGAAAAATGTGAACCTGCCCCTTTCGATCGAAAACCTCTCATGAGCATTAAGGCTCTTGCCGCCTGTAACATAGCACTATAAGCGATATTAAATGCCCAATCCCCTGAGAGATGTATAAATGCTTCTTTAGACTCAGCTAGGTCTCGCCTCGCCACATTTAAAATTTCTTCAACTTCTTCCTTGGAAGATTGAACTCTTTCAATCATTCCCCTTTGTAATAATTCCTGTAAATTCATTTTTATCACCAATTATCATTATAATAGGGTTATTTACGATTTCCTTTAAAAAAGATATTCCTTCCTCGCTCTTCTTCACAAACTCATCATTATTCCATAGAATGAAATTCAATTCTCTACCGATCTTTCCCTCGATATTTCTTATCGCAGCGAGTAGAGTATTCTCGTCTAAGTTGCCCACCACAAGCAGATCTATATCGCTTAATTCATTTTCGGTGCTTTTGGCAAATGATCCGTAAATTAAAGCATAATTAATTTTGTCTGCTGGTAGTTCTTGAGCAATAATTTCATCAAAGAGCTCATATTTTAAAAAAATTCGTTTGAGCTCATCAAAAATCATACTTTTTTTATTGATCCCATAAAGTGTAAGATTACCTTGTATCCGCTTTGTTACTAAATTCAATTCAAGAAGATTATATACTTCATTTATAGCAGTTGAGGGAGCCAATCCTGTTTTTCTGGCAATATCGTTTAAATGAAATTCTTTAGTTGAATTTAGGAATAATAATTTTAAAATTAAAATTTGGCTCCTAGATTTGAACAACTTCTCAAGTGAACTCAAGACAACAAGCTTCGATTCTTGTTTTTTTAGAGAGATTCCTAGTATCTTTTTCCTGACCGATGGAAGTGAATTGCTTTGGACTGCTTCTACAGCCTCCTCCATCTCGTCATCTATTAGAATCAGTCCTATGCCTAAGTTTTCACACGTATTTCTCATTTCTATTGAAGCATCTTCTTTAGGAATTACTAAATAAGAAAAATTACCAGCACCCCAAAAATGTAATGCTTGCTCAATATCCCGTTTGATATTACCGCCATAGCTCTTGACCTCAATTAAGGCTATCTTATCGTCTTTTAAAGCGATAATATCGGGTTTCCTTCCTCTTACTTTCAGACTTTGAATAATATTCCAGCCCTTATCGCTGAAATAATTCGCCACCCGTTGCTCTAGCCCACTTTCGGATTTCATAAAATACCATTTTCTAATTATGAATGATCATTCGTTATTTAAGAATGCTATTTTATAAATATTTTTTGTTCCCGTAAAATAGTCCAATCCATATCCACTAAGTTATTTTTGTGATCCTTTGTTTGTGGTCTTTTTCAATTAAAATACTATTTTCTATTTTTGAATGATTATTCGTTTCTTAAGAATGCTATTTTAAAGTTTAACTCGTCGAATAATTATTAACGAAGTAAGATACCCATACCGATATCGAGATTTAATTAAATGAGAGCGAGGGTCGCCAAGCCTGGCCAAAGGCGATGGATTTAGGGTCCATTCCCGCAGGGGTTCGGGGGTTCGAATCCTCCCCCTCGCATTTCTTGGTTTTTCCAAGATCTCATTCTTAACTGCCCCGGTAGGGAAGATAGCGAGCATATCCACTTCCCTCCTCTTTTAATTGCCGAATCTGGCTGATTGCGGCCCGAATTACCTTTATTTTTCCGGCCAATGTATACAATACTATGAAGGTGAAAGCTCCTGCCTGCCCTCACCCAAAGTGCGGATCGCGCATGGTCCGGGTCTATGCCAGGGAGGAGCAGGAGGGCCGGTATCGATTCGTCCCGGTTGGGTGGTGGTGCCGGGAGTGCGGAATTACTCATATTTTGAATCAAATATAGATTATGGGATTTTAAACCTGCATCAGTGTTAATTTTTAAAGTTATAAAATATTTAATAAACTCATGGACAACGGCGTGTATTTAAACCGTAATCTCACTCATCTAAACCCGAATAAAAGGAGCGCATCGTACCACAGACAGAGCCCCTTCTCAGGCTCGGACCGTGAGGTGCGAGGGAAGATCCTGCGCCTCCTTCTGGCAGGTGACGTCAGTGAACCTGAACTCATCCGCGCCCTCAACATAGATTCTGAGAGGGGAATAAGAATAATTGAAACCCTCGAACGGGAGGGGTTCGCTCGCAGGAAAGGAAAAATGATCTCAATTATCCACGAGTGAGGGCGAGATAGAAAAAGAAAATTATAGTGCTTTCCGCCGTCGGCGGTGAAAAAAACCTGATGACAATTTGTCTAACAATTCCAAATTTCCTAAAATACAGACGATCTCACTATGATCGTTGCGTATGATAAATTTCGCTGTTTAATTCATCTAATAGTGATGGTGTCATATTATACGCTGTAATAATTTCGCGTTTTAATGTCATGGAATCAGTGATCTCTCGAATAATATCATTATTTTTTTGATTTGGGCCATTAGGATCATAATAAAGAAGTGTACAGAATTTTAAGTGATTATCCGTTCCCCAAGGATATAGATAGGAAGCCTCTTCAACGTCATAATCCGTTAATGTGGTCATAGGAGTAGGTATCATAAGGACACCCCGATCGGGATTAAGAGGGGAAATAGGCCAATCAGATATCGATACGGTATAATTGTGGCTAATAATATCCGCATGCCTTTGAAGCACATTCTGTCGTAAGTTTTCTGCATGATTTAAAAAGCGATAAAAATTGTATAAATCAAGAGAAAGATTTGAATCAAACGAAGAAATCTCATTTTGATAAATCGTATATGCTTCATTTCCATTGTAAATTTTTTCAGACAAAAGGATTGGCTGGCATTCATCATAATTAATGCTATTTTCATAATTTGGAATATCATTTGAAACTTGGTCTCTAAATGCTGAAACATCAAAATAAAATGCTTTAGCTGCATTCTGTTTTAATAGAGTCGTTTGCTCTTTCAATAAATGTTCGGACCCACTAGTACCTAGATATGCTCCTAAAAGAGCCGCCAAAATTGTAGCAACAATCGCTAATACATTGATAATAACTCCCATCTTCGTTTTTGAATCGAAGGACCACTTTTTAATGATAAAATACAATATACCGAAAATAACAATTGCGGAGCCCAAAATAATAAAAAAATTGTTGAAAATTATACTAAACAAATCAGAATTTTGGAATATCCCATAAAATAAAAAGGCAAGACCAATAATGATTATTAAAGGTAAAATTAGTTGTTTCCAATTGAATTTTACCATATCTTCAAAGGTATATGTCTATTATCTTTAGATATATCAATTTGAGTCTAACAAGAGCAATCCAAGATAGTTCTCACGCCCGAAAGGGGCCCTATCCCAGTCAAAACTGTAAACTTATTTTTCCGATTCAGATATCGCCCCCGGAAACAGCGCGAAACAGTACCTGCATTCCCACATCTCCGAATCCTCCCGGGGCGAGGTGAGGACCGACCCGCAGGCAGGGCAGCGGAGCCCCTTTAAATCAAAGGTGTCGAGGAGGTCGATATCTGGAAGAACATCTTGGTATCACAGGAGGTGGGGGTCGAGGGAGTTGAACCCTCATTTCAGTGGGAGAACCCGGTCTGAGACACGAAGTTCACCTCCGCAGTATCGTTCTCATTCCACCGAAGGGGGGGGCACCCCCAGCCGGATTGCCCCTTCAATATTGCAGACTAAGTCCACTTTCACAACCATGTACAACACACCTATGATGCACATCGCTGGAATGGAAGACGATACGGCGATGGTGGCTCCTAGCCCCACATACTTTTTACGATATATCCTATTTGTTTTATATAACCAAAAAGGTTGTGCTCATGTCACAAGCCTTCTGGAAAATGGAAGGTGATTTTCAACCGGAAATACCGCATAGCAATACCGGCACTCCCACATCTCCGGATCCACCCGGGGAGAGGTGAGGACCGACCCGCAGGCAGGACAGCGATACTCATAAACCCTCTCCATAGGTGGGTATTCTAGACCGGGTAAGAACTCTTGCCATGAAAAGTGTGAAAGTAGAATATAAGAGTGGAACCAAAAAATGAGAATCATTATCAGTTTTTAAAAATGAGATGGCAGTGTAAGCAATACTGGCACGGGATCACCATTTGCGATGGCAGGCTTATCGTGACAAAGAAGAAATGCCTTCCTCCCCGTCACCCCGGATGAGTGATGAAAGAGGTTAAGTATGCAGCTTATCATGAGGCGGGACACGCCGTAGCTCGGTGTATTTTTAATCACCCTTTTATTAGTGTTCGCGTTTGGAAGAGGGAACAACTGGCAGGAGAAATCATCCTAGTAAAACCTAACAACTTGAAAGAGATGACCCCCCAGCAGCTCGAGGAGGAAATCGTTATTACCATGGTAGGTCCTCTCGCCGAGATGATGTGCGAAGGGTATCAATTTAATAATCTGGCACCGGATGACGACGTAAGAAATCTCCATATATGCCGAGCGTGGATGCTGTATCATGAAGGGAAACTCAGGAAAATAGAGAAATATTATTCGTCGGAAGATGGGACCTATATCGCCTCAATGGACGCAAAAGCGCAGACCTTCGTGGATGAATATTGGGATGAGATTATGGTCACCGCCGAAGCTCTTTTGAAGAATAAGATCCTCACCATGGCCGAGGTTGAGGAGATTATTCGCACCGTCCGAGGGCTTTCATGACATCGCCCCCCTAGATAATAGATAAAAATTCAATTTGTTTTGTATAAGACTAGCTTGTAATTTCACTGCAAAGCAGTTCGGGCCCTTGCCCCCCATCAGTATATGGAGAAAATCGTTTTTAGTAGGGGCTTGAAGGAAGGAAGGCCGCAACTCACCCCTTCCCCCGAACCGGGATAGCCGTATATATTCCCTGCACGAATGGAAGATTGGGCAGATCATGGAGAAGGATTTCATCGTTTTTCACGGGAACCTGCAGCAATTGCTGGAGAAGGTTGAGACCGGGGAGATGATCCCCAGGCTCCAGGCCTCCCACGCTCCCATGTGCAAGTTCTTCACCGCCTATTACGTCATCAGCGGCATCCGCCACGTCGTCCCCCTGGTGCATGGGCCCACCGGGTGTCCCCTGTACATGTCCGATTTCGTGAGGACACGGGAGTGCTGCGAGATCCGGGGCGTACCCCTCGAACCCACCGCCTGCACCGCCCTCGACGAGAGCCATGTCATCTACGGGGGCGAGGGGAAGCTCCTTGAGGCGGTGAAGGAGGCATACGCGAAGTACCACCCCGACCTCATCGTCATCCTCTCCTGCTGCTGCTCGGGGATCATTGGTGACGATGTCGAGAGCATCGCACGCGAGGCAGAGAAGCTGGTCGGGTGCAGGGTGCTCGCGCTCAGGAGCGAGGGGTTCGGCGGCGATTTCCGCAGCGGCTACGAGGACGCCTTCAGGCTCATCATGGAGCTCATGGAACCCCCGAAGGAGAAGAGGAGGGGGACCGTGAACATCCTCGGGGCACGCTGGGGCCCCACCACCACCGAGTTCGAGATGGACATGGATGAGATCGAGCGGCTCCTGGGCGAGGTGGGGATCAAAATTAATGCAATCATCGCCGGGGGCTGTACGGTCGAGGAGCTGAGACGGGCCCGCGAGGTCGAGCTGAACGCATCATGGTGCTACGACTGGGGGCAGAAGCTCGGCGACATGATGGAGGAGCGGTTCGGCATCCCATACAGCAAGACAGGGCAGCCCTACGGGCTTGAAGCAACTAAGGAATGGCTCCTGGGGGTTGCATCACCTCTTGGCATGGAGAAAGAGGCGCTGGAGGTGATCGAGCGGGAGACCCGGGAAGTGCTTCCGGACCTTGCCTACCTGAAACAGGCCCTAGAGGGGAAGACCGCGATCATCGAGATCACGGAGTTTCCCGGACCGATCCGGGCCCTCTCCCTGGCCCGGATGGCAGAGGAGTTCGGTGCCCACCCTATCGTGATCAACATCCACCCGTATACCATCAAGGAGAGGATGCCCAGCATCAAATTCCTCCTCGGGACCGGTGTCAACCCCGAGATCATCCTGACGAGAGGGCTCTTCCGCCTGGGGTCCTTCCGCTCATCGAAAGAGACGGAGGATGAGCTGGAGGCGATCGTCCGGGAGTACAGGGATGTCATCTTCTTCGGGAACTCTGGCCGGTTTCCTCCCTGCCCGGTCGTGAACCTGACGCTCATGAATCCGGCGTTCCAGCCCCAGTACGGGTTCCGTGGAATCAAAAATATTGCTGCGCTGGTCAGGCAGGCTCTTGAGAAGAAGGACCTCCCGCGTTCCCGGCTGCTCAGGGGGATGCTCTATGGAACCCGTACAAAGTGACAGGCCAGCCGGGGCGGATTACGGGAACCTGGATAAGTGCACTGATCCCTATCTCCGGTGTGCATTTAACGGAGCCGCCCAGACTGCCCTCGGGGTCTCCGGCTCCGCCCTGCTCGCCCATTCTCCTCAGGGATGCGAGTATCTCGTGAACAACGCCTTTGCATGGCAGGAGTGCGACTACATGGAGACGATGACGCTCTGCACCAAACTGTGCGTGGATGAGATCGTGCACGGCGGCGAGGATCTCCTTGCCCGTACAATCCGTGAAGCAAAGGATCTCCCCATAACCGTCCTGTTTGTGCTCAGTGCGTGCGGCCCCGAGATCGTTGGCGACGACATCGTTGCGGTCTGCGAGACCCTGCAGCCGGAGGTGAAGTTCAAACTCGTTCCCATCGAATGCGCCGGGTTCAGGGGGTCGCAGTACGATGGCATCGATATCGCCATGGATGTGATGATCAGGCGTCTCGTGAACAAGGGGAGCGAGAAGATTCCAGACTCGGTATGCCTCATCGCCCCCCATGCCAATGCCAACCCGACGTGGATGGCAGACCTGGAATGGGTAAAACAGACCCTCTCCCGAATGGGGGCACGAGTGATTACGACGCTCACGCATAAAACCCCCCTTCCTGATATCGGGAAGGCATCTTCTGCCGAGGCATCCCTCCTGTTGAGCCACGATGCCGGGCAGAAGGCGGCGGATTATCTCTCCGCCACGTGGGGAATCGAGCAGATCTGCAAGGGGATACCCCTCCCGATAGGTATGACCAACACAG
>Ga0315289_10013258_pt1 | contig 11556 bp, 11 predicted proteins | sample YL17G11_40_MG_FD_203452 | JGI IMG/M metagenome (GOLD analysis project Ga0315289, IMG submission 203452) | Sediment microbial communities from Yellowstone Lake, YNP, Wyoming, USA - YL17G11_40 | ecosystem: Environmental > Aquatic > Freshwater > Lake > Sediment | place: USA: Wyoming | collected... | reverse complement strand
CTCGACAGCTACCTGAAGGTGTTCCGCGAAGTCCCCAAGACCATCACCAACAGCCTGTTGTTCTCGGCGGCCGCCGTCGTGCTGATCGTGGTCGCCGGCACCCTGCTGGGCTACGTGCTGGCCCGCCGGCGAAACGTTCCGGCCCAGGTTCTGGACCCGCTGCTGATGATCCCCTACATGGTGCCCGGCACGGTCATCGGCATCGGCTTCATCATCGCCTTCAACCGCAAGCCCCTGTTCCTGCTGGGCACGGCGGCGATCGTCATCCTGGCTTATTTCATTCGGAGGCTGCCGTACTCGGTGCGCTCCGGCGCCTCGATCCTGAAGCAGATAGACCCGGTGCTGGAGGAAGCGGGCATCAACCTGGGCGCCCCGCCGGCGCGCACCTTCCGCAAAGTGACCCTGCCGCTCATGCTGCCGGGCATCCTCTCCGGCGCCATCCTGAGCTGGGTCACGGCCATCAACGAGATCTCCGCCTCGATCTTGCTGTACGTGGGCCGGACCATGACCATGCCGATCCGCATCTACCTGTCGGTGCTGGACGGCTACTTCGGCCCGGCCTCGGCCATGTCCACGATCCTGCTGGCGGTTACGGGCCTGAGCCTGTTCCTGGTGAACCGCTTCTTCGGGCTGGGCAGGGAAAGCCTGGCGGGGTGAAACCCGGCTATGGCCGGCGTGAAGGCCGGAGTACCGGGCTATCCGCGCCGGAATACCGGGCTATCCGCCGCTGGCGCGCGGGCGGGAGGCGGTTAGCTCGACCAGGCGCTGCCGGAAGGCAGCGGCGTGCTCCGCGAGGTGCCGGTAGTAGTCGGCAATCAGCCACTCCAGGGTACGCGGCCCTTCCGGGGTTTCCCAGACGTTTCCCAGGCATTCCGGGCGGGCGCCGGCGGCCAGGTGCAGCAGCAGGGCGTTGTAGGACCGCCAGAGGGACACCAGCGTCGGCCAGGGCACCTGGTTGGTGTTCTGGATTTCGATCCAGCGCTCCGCCTGGTAGCCGGGGAACTGCAGGCGCGCGGCATCCTGCAGTCGGACGAAGCGCTGGTGGTTGTTGGCCGCCGAATCCACCAGGTGCCCGAGGATCTCGCGCAGGGACCACTTGTCCGCCGCGAGGTTGATCGCCGTCAGCTTCTCCGGGACCCGGCGCAGGGCCGTGGAGAGCTCGTCGACGGTGTGACGGAACTTGTCGATGTCCAGGCTCATAAGGGTACCTCCATCGTGATGCCTTGGTCGGAGGCCACGGGCGTGTCCAGCCTCCGCGTGACCGCCTCCCATACCCGCTCGGGATTGTCCGCGAACACGAGCGGGGCCTCGGCCGGCAGGAGGCGCCAGTCGCCGCGGGCGATCTCCGCCTCCAGCTGCCCGGGCGCCCAGCCCGCGTACCCGGAGTAGACCCGGAAGTCCGAGACTGCGCGGGCGCCCTTGAGCGCGGCCGGGGTCCAGCCCAGGTACACGTCCGCGAACACGGGACGGGCATCCTCCGGCCGGCGCGCGGCGCGCAGCAGCAGCAGGAAACGCCCCGCGCTGACAGGGCCTCCCGTATGCAGGGTGCCGTCCCCCCTGTGGAGCCCGGGTTCCTCGGGAAACAGCCGGGAAAGGGGCACCCCGGTGGGCCGGTTGATGACCAGCCCCCAGCTCCCCTCCGCTTCGTGCTGCACCAGCAGGACCACGCTGCGCTCGAAGTTGGGGTCGGCCAGCCCCTGCGTGGCCACCAGGAACTTGCCCGCGGCCGGTTGGGCGTCGAGGCCCAAGGCGACCCCTAGGATCAGCGGGAACAGCAAGGACGGCAGGCGTGCAGGATGCATACGCTAGCTTGTAAGCTACCCAGGCGGAGCGCTGCTGTCAAATCGGGCAGCGAGGCCCGCGTTCCTTGCCTCCGCATCGCCGGGTGAGTACCTTTTTCCTCGAGGTGTACATGAAACTAGGTTCCCTGGCCGCGGCCCTGGCGGCGGTGACGGCGCTGGCCGGATCGACGGCCGAAGCCTCGTCGATTTATGATTTCCAGGTGGTGGATATCGAGGACCGTTCCGTGAGCCTGGAGCAGTACCGGGGCAAGGTCCTGCTGATCGTGAACGTGGCCTCGCGGTGCGGCTACACCTACCAGTACGAAGGCCTGGAGGCGCTGTACCGGGAGTATGCCGGCCGGGGGCTGGTGGTGCTGGGCTTTCCGTCCAACGATTTTCTGGGTCAGGAACCCGGCAGCAACGAGCAGATCAAGGAGTTCTGCAGCCTGAAATACGGGGTGAGCTTCCCCATGTTTGCCAAGATCCGCGTGAAGGGCCGCGACGCCCACCCCTTGTACAAATTCCTCACCGACAAGCGCACCAACCCCCTTTTTGCCGGGGGCATCACCTGGAACTTCAATAAATTTCTGCTGGGGCGCGACGGGGCGGTGCTGGCCCGCTTCCAGACCAAGGAGGAGCCCGGGAGCGAGCCGGTGCGCAAGGCTGTGGAGCAGGCCCTGGGTTCCTGAGGCGCGGGGCCGCCCGGGTAAAAAGCCCGGCACGCCGGCAAATAGCCGGCGCGAAGCCCGCTATTGCGGCTTTCACCCCGGCGCTTCAGTCTTCTTGAACTGCCCGGCGCAGGGCTCGGAGGTTGTCCTCCGGGGTGTCCGCGGGGAAAGTGCAGCCCGGCGCCAAGATGAAGCCGCCGCCCGCCTGGGTGATGGCCTCCCGCCCCCGGCGCACGAGCTCTTCGGCCGCGCACTCACGCGCGGCCAGGTGGTCGATGCCGCCCATGAGGCAGCGGGGGCTGCGCCGGCGGGCTTCGGGGATGGACGGACCGGCCACGCGGTCCTCCCAGCTCAACACGTCGCAGGGGTAGCGGGCCAGCAGGTCGAACATCACCTCCCGCTCGCCGTGGATGTGCAGGATCAACAGCGGCGCCTGCCGCAGCGCCTCCAGCACCGCCAGGTCCGACGGCCGGATCATTTCGACGTACTGCTGCTCCCCCATGAACGAGGCCTCGCAGCCGATGGGCGCGAAGAAGAACCCGTCCACGCCCGCTTCGCGCAGGCAGCACTCCGCGAAGCGGCGGTAGTTGGCTGCGATCGTCGCCAGCGCGCCGCGCACGGTTTCCGGGTCCCGTCGCCAATCCTCCAGCACCCTCCGGCCGGCCACCTTGTGGGCCACGTGGAAGGGGGAGTAGATGGTCTGGACCACGGGCACCTCCGGCCCCACCTCGGCGCGGATGAGCGCCAGGCATTCCAGCTGGCGGCCGAAGGCCCCGGTGTGGGGCTCGAACTCCTCCAGCCGCGCCCAGTCCCGCACGTCGCGGATGTGATGGCGGTCCACCGGCAGGTCGTACTGCTCGTCGTACATCACCTTGACCAGGTCAGGCTCGTATTTTCTGTAATAGTCCAGCGTGAAGCGCGTGAAGCGCTCCACGCTGCGCTCGTGCACGGTGGAGTGCTGCCAGAGCGCGAAGGGCACGCGGTCCACCGCCTGAGCCTTCACGGCGGCGAACACCCGCTCGCGCCGGGTCATGGGGTGTGGCTCACTCCGACAGGCGGAAGGGCGGGTACTCGTCGGTGAGCAGGCCCACGTAGGCGAACACCCGGAAGGACCAGCGGTTCACCCCCATCACCAGCTGCCAGATGTCCTGGCGGTACTTGCCCGTGAACAGCAGCAGCACCGCCGTGATCATCACCAGCACCCACAGCAGGCCGCCGAAGGGGAAGGCGCCCCCGGGGGCGCCGCCGGGCGCCGAGTGCCACCAGCCCCACCCGGCCAGAGCGGCCAGGCAGGCGTAGTGCGGGATGGCGAACAGCCACTTCACCAGTGGCATCCAGTTGATGAGCTTTTCGGGGTACTCCACCTCCAGGTCGGCGGGGTAGTCCGCCTCCCCCAGGCTGAAGGGGGGGTACTGGTCGGTGGCCAGGGCCCCGCAGCTGTAGAAGGACACGCGCCAGCTCCAGCGCAGCACCCCGACGGTGAAATTGAACAAGGGCCGGGGATAGCGCCCTGCGAACAGGATGGCGAAAAAGGCGATGACCGTGACGAATCCCACCGCGATCCACAGGAAGAACAGGACGATGGCGTGGGGGATGATGAACAGCCACTTCACCAGCCACAGCCACCGGGACAGCGGTTCCTCGAGTTCCCCCTTCAGGGTGAGCGGGTAGGACGGCTGAGCAGGCTTGCCTTTGCTTTCCTTGGTTTTTGCCATATGGACCTCCTGGCTTCGTCGTACTGACTACAGAGTAGCAGCAGGGGTCGGGAATGGCAAGGAAGCCCGGCCGCGCGGTCCCCGGCGCGCAGCCCCCCGGCCCGCGGTTTTGTGTTTTCTCCGCGCTTCTGTTATCATGGGGCCGCCATGGAAGAAAAAATCGGCGAGGCCCTGGTGCGGATCGGCGCGATGAAGAGCTACCAGGTGGATGACGTGCTGCGGCTGCAGTCAGGAGGGGACAAACGGCTTTTCGGCGAGATCGCCATCGAGCTGGGGTACATCGACGATCAGGCGATACGCAGGTACCTGGACTCCAAGAAGGGCGCCTGAACCCTCAGGCCCGCCCCGCGGCGCGCACGTACAGAAGGTGGGTGTTGCCGCTCGTGTCGTTGAACCAGAACTGCAGGCAGCCGCCCTGGTAGTAGAAGCACTCGGAGAGGGTCTTGCCGGCGCACGGCTCGATGCGGCCGAACCGCTGACGGGCGCGGTCTAGCAGCTTTTCCTCGGTCTTGCTCATCTGTTTTTCCCATCGACCGAAAACGGGCGTTCCTGAGCGGTTTTTCACCTCCGCGGCGCAAGCCCCGGCGGGTACCGCTTTAATTCCATGGCGCTATGTGATATGGGTAGGGAGTGAGCCTGCCCATCTACCAGGTCGACGCGTTCAGCGAGCGGCCTTTTGGCGGCAACCCTGCCGGGGTCTGCCTGTTGCCCTCCGACGATCCCCGCACGGTCGATGCTGGCTGGCTGCAGGACGTTGCCCGTGAGATGAACCTGTCCGAAACCGCCTTCCTGCGGCCCCGGGCCGAGGGCTTCGACCTGCGCTGGTTCACCCCCGTCATGGAGGTGGACCTGTGCGGGCATGCCACTCTGGCGGCGGCCCACATCCTGTTCGAGCGTGGGCTCCTCGCCGCCGACGGGGAGGCGCGCTTCTACACGGCCAGCGGCCTGCTCACGGCCGTGCGGCGGGAGGACTGGCTGGAGCTGGATTTCCCGGCCGAGCCGGCCGAGCCGGTAGAGGCCCCGCCGGCCCTGCGTGAGGCTTTGGGCATGCCGGCGCTGTTCGTGGGCCGCAACCGGCTGGACTACCTGGTGGAGGTGGACTCGGAGGACACGGTGCGCTCCCTGCGGCCGGACCTCGGCCGCCTGCGCGCGCTGCGCGAGCGCGGGGTCATGGTCACCAGCCGCGCGCGCTCCCGCAGTTACGATTTCGTCTCACGCTTCTTCGCACCGGGTGCCGGCATCGACGAGGACCCGGTGACCGGCTCGGCGCATTGCTGCCTGGGCCCCTACTGGGGCGTACGCCTGGGAAAGACAGAGCTGACCGGCTACCAGGCCTCCGAGCGCGGCGGCCTGGTGCGGGTCCGCCTGGCGGGCCCGCGCGTCAAGCTCGCCGGCAGGGCCGTGACCGTAATGACAGGGGAGCTGGTCGCGTGAACGTACTGGGGGTGGACGTCGGCTCGGTGGCGGTATCCCTCGCCCTGGTGTCCGACTCGGGGGAGCGCGACAGCGCGACGCCGGCGAAGCCGGGTTTCACCCCGCTCTCGCGGCGGGAACTGGTCGCCGGGCGCTACGCCTTCCACCAGGGGAGGATCCGGGAGACCCTCGAGGGGCTGCTGGCGGAGTTGGGTGTGCGCGAGCCGATCGTGGCGGCCGCCACTGCGGGAGGGCTCCTGGAGGGGGCCAGGACCCACGACGGGCAGCTCTGTCAGATCGCCGCGGCCCGGCACTTCCACGGGAAACCCTCCGGCCTGCTGGTGGTCGGCGGGGAGCGCTTCGCGCTGTTTCACTTCGAAGAGGACGGGAGCTTCCGCAGCCTGCGCACCAACTCCTCCTGCGCGGCGGGCACCGGCAGCTTCCTGGACCAGCAGGCCCGCCGCCTGGGCCTCGCGGGCAGCGCCGAGCTGGCCGAGCGGGCGCAGGCCAGCCGGGGGACCCTCCCGGTCATCGCCTCCCGCTGTTCCGTGTTCGCCAAGACCGACCTGTGCCACGCCCAGGCTTCGGGCTTTTCCCTGGAGGCGATCTGCGACGGCCTGTGCCTCGGGCTGGCGCGCAACATCGCCGACACGGTCGGTACGGGCTTGAGCCCGCCCGTGGTGTTCGCCGGCGGGGTGGCGCGCAACCCCGCCGTGCGGCGGCACCTGGAGACCCTGCTGGGCTGCCCCCTGACCACGGACGAGCACGCCCACCTCTACGGGGCGATCGGCGCCTGCCTGCTGGAGCTGGAGCAAAGCACGCCGGGAGAGGCCCGCCGGCCGGCCGTAGTGGAGGCCCCGGTCGGGAGGCGCTATTTCCACGCGCCCCTTTCCCTGCGGCTGTCTTCTTACCCGGACTTCGGCGACGCACAGGCGGGGAGCTACGTCCCGCGTGTGGTGCGCGACGCACCGGCGGTGGAAGTGGAGCTGTTCGCCCTCTGCAAGGAGAGGACCAGCGAAGCGGGGATCCTGGGGGTGGACATCGGCTCCACCAGCACCAAGGCGTTGCTGCTCGCCCCGGACCGCCGCGTGCTGGCCGGGTTCTACACGCGCACCGCCGGGCGGCCGCTGGTTGCCGTGCGGGCCATCCTGGAGGCGCTGGCCGAGACCGCCGGGGAGGTGAGCCTGGCGGCGGTCGGCACCACGGGGGCCGGGCGGAAGTTCGTGGGCCAGGTGATCGGGGCGGATGCCATGGTGAACGAGATCACCGCCCACGCCCGCGCGGCGGTGGAGCTGGACCCGGCCACCGACACGATCATCGAGATCGGCGGCCAGGACTCCAAGTTCACCGTGCTGCGCGCCGGGGAGGTCACCTTCGCCCAGATGAACACCGTCTGCGCGGCCGGCACGGGCAGTTTCTTGGAGGAGCAGGCCGCGCGCCTGGGGGTGAGCCTGTCGGAGTACTCCGGGCTGGCCGAGGGGCGGCCCGCCCCGCTGGCCAGTGACCGCTGTACAGTGTTCATGGAGCGCGACATCAACCACCTGCTGGCCGACAAGTATGCGGTGGAGGAGATCCTGGCAGCGGCCCTGCACTCGGTCTGCGAGAACTATCTGTTGAAGGTGGCCTCCGGCGCGCTCATCGGGAAGGCGGTCTGTTTCCAGGGGGCCACCGCGCGCAACCGCGCCCTGGTGGCGGTGTTCGAGCGGAAGCTGGGCCGCCCGATCTACGTGTCCCGCTACTGCCACCTGACCGGAGCACTGGGTGTGGCATTGTCCCTCGCCGAGGCTCCGCCCGCCGCCAGCCGCTTCCGGGGCATCGGGTTGTACCGGGAGGACATCCCGGTGGCGAGCGAGACCTGTGGCCTGTGCGCCAACCACTGCCGCCTGAGCCTGGCCGAGGTGCAGGGCAGCACCGTGGCCTACGGCTTTCAGTGCGGGCGCGACTACCAGACACGGCATTTCGTGCGACGCTCCGCCGCCGGGCTGGAGCTGCTGGAGGCCCGGGCCGAGGCGTTGCGCAAAGCCCCGGCGGCATGTGAGCCCGGAACGGCGCGCGAGCTCGGGCCGGTGCGGAAGCGGCCCGCCGCGCGGGCCACGAGCCCGGCCGGCGCTGGCCCGCTCATCGGACTGCCCGCGGCTCTGCATCTGGCAGCCGACCTGCCGCTCTGGGAGCGATTTTTCGAAGAGCTGGGACTGCCCACGGTCGCCAGCGGGCATGACGTGGAGGCCCTGCCCGCCGGCAAGGAGGCCGCCGGCGCGGAGTTCTGCGCGCCCGTGGCCGCGCTGCACGGGCACGTGCGCCGCCTAGCCTGCGACGCCGTGTTCCTTCCCGTGTACCTCGAGGCCCGCCGGGAAGGGGGCGGGGCAGGCGGGCGCTGCTCCCGCGCCTTCTGCTACTACACCCAGTTCGCGCCCACCGTGGTGTCCCTGTCGCGGGCGCCGGGCCCGGGTAAGCGCTGCCTGCTCCCCCTGGTCGACCCAGGCCGCCCGCGTAAAACCGCCCGCGAGCTGTGGAAAGCTCTCGCGCCGCTGGCCCCCGAGGCCGGCGGCCGGCCGCTCACCCTGGGGCGGGTTGCCGCGTCCTACCGGCGCGCCCTCGCCTTCCAAAACCGACGGCTGCGGGCGCTGTGCGACGATAAGGCTCTGCAGCCCGGCGACGACATCCACGTGCTCCTCCTCGGGCGGCCGTACGTGGTGCTGGACCCGGCCATGAACAAGGGGATCCCGGAGATCTTCGCCTCCCTCGGGGTCCGGGCGCTGTTCCAGGACATGCTCCCTCGCGGCGGGGCGGGGTCCCCGGAGGTGCGCAGGCTGCTGCGGGAGCTGGGCCCCCTGCGCAGGGCGTTCCCCTGGCACTTCGCGGGACGGATTCTGGAGGCTGCTGCCGTGGCCGCGCGCACGCCCGGGCTGTACCCGGTGTTCGTGACCTCCTTCAAGTGCTCGCCGGATTCCTTTCTCCTGGAATACTTCAAGCGTCTTCTGGACGCGCACCGCAAGCCGTACCTGGTGCTGCAGATCGACGAGCACGCCTCCAATGTGGGCTACGAGACGCGGATCGAGGCCGGGGTGCACTCCTTCCGCAACCACGCGGCAGCAGCGGCCTCGCCGCGAACGCGCCGCGATAGCGGGCTTACGCGCGCGTACCTGCCGGCGCTGGAGCGGCGCCTGCGGAACCGCACCCTGCTTCTTCCCAACTGGGACGCCCTGTCCCTGCCGCTGGTGGCCGCGTCCTTGTGCCGGGCCGGGATCGACGCCCGGGTGCTGGAGGAGGAGGAGCTGTCCATACGGCGGGGCATGCGCTGGAACACCGGGCAGTGCATTCCGCTCAACGCGATCGCCGAAGAGGCCGTGCAGTACATCGAGCGCCACGCGCTGGACCCGGCGCGCACCGTGCTGTGGCTGCCCCTCTCCAGCTGGACCTGTAACCTCCCAATGTTCCCGCTTTACATCCGCAGCCTTTTGGAGCGTTATGATGGGGGGGCCTCCAGGCTGTCCGTGTATGCGGGCTCCATGTTCCACGCCGAGCTGGCCCCAGGGCTGGCGCTGGAGACCGCGCTGGCCTATTGTTTCGGGGGCCTGCTGCGCACCCTGAGCTGCCGCATCCGCCCCTACGAGCGCTCCCCGGGGGAGACCGACCGCCTGGTGGCTGAGAGCCACCGGCTCTTCCTGGAGGTTTTCCGGGGGGAGCGCCCGCGGGAGCGGACCCTGGCGGAAGTCCTGGAGCGCTTCGAGGCCTTGCCGAGGGACGGGAACGGGGGGCGGCCCCAAGTGGCGATCTTCGGCGACCTGTACGTGCGCACCAACGAAGTGTTCAACCAGGGGCTCGTTCGTGACGTGGAGCGAGCCGGGGGCGAGGTCGTGGCCACCCCCTACAGCGATTACCTGCGCATCGTGGCGGAGAGCTTCTTCCACAACGCGCTGCACCGGGGCCGGCTGCTGGAGTGGCTCAACTTGCGGCTGCTGCTGGCGGTAGGGCAGGCCGTGGAGCGCCGCTTCGGCCCGGCCTACGCCCGCTGGATCTGCCCGCCTTCCACCTTCCGTAACCAGCGCCTGGAGGAGGACCTGGCGCGCTTCAACGTGAAGCTGGAGGCCAGCGGAGAATCCTACGACAACATTCTGAAAATATTGCACCTGAAGCGGGAGCACCCGGACATCGCGCTGTTCGTGCAGGCCAGCCCCGCCTTCTGCTGCCCCTCGCTGGTGACCGAGGCCATGGGCGCGCACATCGAGCGGGTCACGGGCGTGCCCGTGGTCTCCCTGACCTACGACGGGACAGGGACCCCCCAGAACGACCGGATCCTGCCGTATCTGAAGTATCCCCGGCGCGCTCCTACCAGCGCTGGTGGGTGAGGTAAAGGTACAGGTCCTGCGCCTGGCTGCCGCTCACCAGCTCCTCGCCGAAGCTCGGCATGTTGCCCCCGGGCGAGCGGATGAAGGCCGTGAACGAGCCCAGCTCGGCCAGCTTCTTGGAGCTCTTCAGGGGCAGCCCGGGTTCGATGATGTTGCCCCCACCGGGGTGGCAGGCCTGGCAGTTGGCCGCGAACAGCTGCGAGCCGGAGGCGAAGGCCTCCTCCTTCCCGGCGGGCGCCTCCGCGGCGGTACCTTTCTCCGCCCAACCCCCGTAGACCAGTTTCGCGCCGAAATAACCCAGGCCGACCACGCCCACGAAGGCCAGGGCATAGAGTACAAGCTGAGGCACGGTCCGCACTTTCACCTCGCTGCCCAGGATGATGCCGGCACCCACGATGAGCAGCACCGCCCCGGCCAGGATCATCTTGACCTTGATCGGCAGCAACATCGCCCCCCGGAAGTAGTGCAGCCAGTCCAGCACTCCGAACAGGATCGTCGGGAAGAGAAAAACAAAGGCCAGAATGGACACGTGCCGTGCGGTGGGCACCAGGATCTTGCGGCCGAAAATCACCGCCACCAGAAAGAACAGCAGGGCGCCCGTGATCAGGCCGATCGGCATGTGGGTCAGCAGGGCGTGCGGCGGGTCGGTGAAGCCGATCCGGGTCAGGAACGCGTAGAACGATTCGATCATCACAGCCCTCCGGTTGCGGGACGGCCGCGAAACAGCGTGGCCTCCCTGAAAGTTCACAGCTTATGGCGGCGGAGGTGTATTGTCAAACGCTCCGGGGTGATTGAAGCAGGGCCGCGATGAACTGCCCTGCCGCCGTAGGCTCGATTCTGAGGCCCGTCTTGCGCGCGCGCCCGTCTTGCCCTATAGTTTTCTATCCACCCTGTTGAGGAGGTGCTGCCGTGGCCAAGTTGGTGCGCTGCAAGGTCTGCGGGTACGTCATGCCGGAAGGCAAGCTCAAGGACAAATGCCCCGCTTGCGGGGTAGCCGCCAAGGCTTTCGAGCCCTACGAGGACCCGCTCTCCGAGAAGCGACGCCGGGCCTTGGCCCTGGACCTGCACCCGATTGCCGTGCATTTCCCCACCGCCTTCGTGGTGTCTTTGATCGTGATTTTCATCGTCGGCCTGATCTTCACCGGCAGGGCCGCGGAGCTGTTCCTGTGCGCCGGCCGGCTCATGGCCCTGTTCCTGCCCCTGGTGGTCATCGCCGCCTTCCTGCTGGGGGTCAAGGACGGCCGGGTCCGCTTCCGCTCCGTCGGCCGCTCCGAGATACTAAGAAAGAAAGTGCTGTTCGGCCTGCTGTACTTCCTCTTCGCCCTGGCCCTCCCCCTGGTCGTCTGGCTGTGGGGGGTGGACGGCGCGGCGCCTCTGGCCGTCGCGCTGGCATTAGCCGCGGCGGGGCTGGCCTGCAACGTGGTATTGAGCCTGTTGGGCACGGCGGTCCTCAACGCCGCCATGATCGGGAAGTAGAGCGGGCCTTTCCAGCGCATGCCGGCGGCTGAAGCCGAGGTCCTGATCGTCGGGGCCGGGCCGGTGGGGTTGCTGCTGGCCAACCTTCTAGGCCGGGCGGGCATCCCGACGATCGTCGTGGAAAAACGTAGCGGCCGCGGCCCCGGCTCCCGCG
>Ga0315289_10013257_pt1 | contig 11557 bp, 11 predicted proteins | sample YL17G11_40_MG_FD_203452 | JGI IMG/M metagenome (GOLD analysis project Ga0315289, IMG submission 203452) | Sediment microbial communities from Yellowstone Lake, YNP, Wyoming, USA - YL17G11_40 | ecosystem: Environmental > Aquatic > Freshwater > Lake > Sediment | place: USA: Wyoming | collected... | reverse complement strand
CCCTGAACGAGGTCTACCTAGTTAAGACAGGTGATGAGCCACTGGTTGCAAAGAGGTACTCCGATTGGTACGGTTTTAAATGGTTCACTTTGAATCTGGTCGCTCTTGGGACAAAGATGTTCTCTGTGTCGGGAAGGGCGCGGCTCTCTAATGAGTATGGAATGAGCGCATTACTTTCAGAAAAAGGACTTTCTACCCCTGCTGTGGTTTACGTGAGCATTCAAGACAAACTGCTGATAAAGAAGTATGTCGAGGGAAAGGACATTCACAGTGTTTTCGAGAATTACCTGGAAGATGAATGCCTGGATTCAGATCGGAAGAGAATTGCGTGCTGCGTTGGAAGCACGTTTGCAGAGACTCATGCCGCGGGTATCACGATAGGCGATTCAAAACCAGAGAATCTTGTTTTGTCGGAGAACGACAGGTTGTTCTTTGTAGATCTTGAGCAGGCAAAAAAGAAAGGTGACCAGGCATGGGATATTGCCGAGTTTCTGTATTTTGCAGGACACCAAGCCCTGATAATGACGGGAGCATTGAAGGACTTCACTGAGTCATTTGTCGATGGATACGAGGAATATGGCAAAAGAGACTCTCTCAGAAAAGCAGGAGGAATCAACTACGCTAAAGTCTTCTCATTTTGGACACCGCCACAGATAATCTATGAGATGTCAACAATCCTGAAGTCTGCGTGATAGCATGGCATCATATGCGGCTTTAATCAAAAATGGCACCGGAATTGCAGCGTCAAGCCTTGGCCAAAAACAACAGATTCGAGAAGTCGATGAATCTAAGCACGGACCTCTGGGCGGAACCAGATGCAGGCTGGCAGTTTTTGATGCAGATGGAACTCTGACACAAGTTACGAGTATATGGCAATACGTTCACAGAAAACTCGGAACATGGTCAGAGGGAAGGCTTTCTTCCAGAAAGTATTGGAGAGGCGAGATTTCCTACGAGGAATGGGCAAGACTAGACGCGATGATGTGGCGTGGCAGAGGTGTTAACGAGATTATTGAGATAGTCGAATCAGTTCCTTACGTCGAAGGTGTGAAGCATACATTCAGCGTGCTTCGAAACATGGGAATGAAGATAGCTGTGGCAAGCGCCGGGCTTTCGTTACTGGTTGACAAAATAGCCAGAGAGTTGGGAGTGGACTCGGCTGTGGCAAATCAATTGATCGTGGAAGACGGCATATTGACTGGCGACGTGAAGGTTAATGTGTCACTTGCAAACAAAGGCCAGGTGATCAGAGATATTTCTAATGGTCTTCGCGTGGGCCTCAACGAATGCGTAGTCGTGGGCGACTACTCCTTTGATTTTCCGGAAGATGCTGGCTTGAAGTTGGCCTTCAATCCCAAAGATCAAGCCGCGGAGAAATTGGCTCACATTATTGTCAGAAGTGGCAATCTGGAAGACATTCTGAAGTACATCAGTCGGTAGTTCAATTGATTCTGAGGATGTATTGTGATCAATCGCGGAAGTCGACTCGCGTAGGTGTCAAAGGAAAGGAATAAAAAGCAGCGCTCTGAGACAAATAAAGACAGTTATTGTTTCGGTACTGAATGCAGATTCGAATCTGAAGTTTTCTGGAGAGCATCTCATGATGTCAGAACAACATAAGCCATGTGCCCCAGACTGTGAGTTCTTCAGGTGCACCCAACGCTCGATAAGATTCAAAGGCAAGTTGGCTTGGTGCAATTTCGCGGATGATGAGTGCGAGATATCGAAATGCAAATACTCGCAATGCGTTAGATCTAGACTTCTCTCCGATGGCACATGCGGATTCACAGTGGTGGCAAAGGACCAAGAGATAAACGCCTTTGAGGTTGCCAAGCCCGTGAAGGTTCCAGCCAAACTAATGCAGAAGATAAAAGAGTGGGAACTCTTCTAGAAACACATAGGGCAATTTGGGTGAGTAAGAATTTAATAGCGTAAGTTCTACCCAAAGATGCGAGGCTAAGAGGACTTAAGGTAGTAGAATACTCTCTCATTCACTCTCTACTCTGAAGCTCAGGTATGAAGTGAACGTCGGGCCACTTGCTCTGCTTGGAGATGGATTCGGTTCGTGAATCTAGTCAGAGCGCAACTGTTTATCGTTTGAAGAAGTCTCCAATCCGCCAAGAATCGCCACAAGCGAAAGAACTCCCAGAGCGAGAGCGACGAATGCAAAGCCTCTTGATACCAGCCATCCTAGTTGGGTTTTGTCCACAAGTATCCATCCGATGTAGGCAGATCCAACCGTAATGATGCCGGCAATCAAGGCACCCACTAGACCAAAAATAGATATGCTCCTTGCATCGTGCATCGCTTGGTCCCCTATCAGCCCTCGATGGTTTCAAGAGTAGTTCTTAAGGGTTCTCGTCCTGGGTCTCTGCGCGTTTGAAATAAGGTGTGCGGCTGCTGATTAGGTTAATTTCCACAAGGAGTCGCCACGGGGCGCAATTTCGAATTCCTCACTTCTTGAGAGCTTTCTTCGCAAACGTGAGGTATCCCGTGTGACCCACCATGAATGTTACAGGTCTGGTCTTGCCCTTGTCCACACGTATTTCTCGCAGTAGTAATTCAAACGTCTCCAAGTCAAGGAAGTTCGACCGTTTCATGGCTCCAACGGTCTTTTCAATCTGGTTGAATGTGGGACTAAACGAGGCTATTGGGGCACCGCCCTTCAAGCATCTATAGGCTTTGGAGACTACTTTCCAGGGATCCCCGAGATCTATCATTACTGCATCGATGTTTTTTTCCTCAAAGCCCAGTTTGGCGTCCGCGCTCTTCAAACTCACATAGTCAAGTACGCCAGCTTTTCTCAGATTGCGAGAAGCAGTCTTGATGAACTCAGGTCTGACTTCGTAGGAATACACGTGTCCGTCGGGTTTGACAGCGTTTGCCATTGCAAGCGTTAGGGCTCCGCTTCCCGTTCCAGCTTCGACGACCAAGGCTCCAGGTTTCAGTCCAAGCTTCAGGATGATTATCCCCGCGTCCTTGGGATATATGATCTGGGTTGGTCTCTCTACTGACATAATAAAATCACATGTCGTTGGTCTAAGCACCCAGAAGTCTTGGTTGAGACTGCTCTTGACGATAGATCCATACGGTTTGCCCATGATCGAACCGAATCTAATGACGCCTTTATGGGTGTGAAATTCCTTATCAGTCGTTGCTTTGACAAGCCACTTTCTGCGCTCGTCAAAATAGAGAAGAACATAATCCCCTTCGCTTATGAAACTCATAGGATCTCGCCATGAATTACGGTTGAAGACAGGTTGTTTAGGAAAGCAACATTTTAGAGTGCAACAGAAACGTCCTTACTACCGAAAGAGAGGTACCAGATACATCAATAGGATGAATACTGGGAAAATCACAGTCATCGCTATCAGGGTATATGTCCTTCTGCGATTCATCTTCTTGCTCTGAGATTCACATTCAGGGCTGCAGAAGGTCTTATTGACATTGACTGGCAAACCGCAGACGGAGCAATGGCGGTGTTTGACCATGAAAACCTTAGGATCTTTTTGCATGTGAGACATGGGGGCCCCGCTGTAATCTTCTGGATGGATATATAAGTACAATGGGCTAGTCTTGGTTGGTTCTTGCAGAATGCGGACATCATTTGTGAGAACCAGAACACAACAGGCAGTTATGTTGCGAAACATGAATCGATTTGCGTTCTCTCAAGAATTTTGATGACCGTAAACAAACTGTTCGCGCAGCAGAAACGAAAAAAGCACACATACTTGATGCAGCTTCAAATCGTGCATCAAACATTCTGTTTTTTGTGACTCTGTTCGCGCAATTCTCGCCCATTTTGGTCGTTGATTACGATTGGTAGACATGCAGCTGTAAATATGGCCACTAATGAAATCAAGATTCTTAATCGTGCAAGTCAGACGATACACCGCCAAAGACCAAACACAAACATGAGAATTGCCGAACTCTCAATCTATCGGTACCTATGGGAATCCTTCAAACTTCAATATACCGGGCATAAGGCCATTGATAGCGAGAAGGACTGAGCACTTGAATTCTGGAAGCTCACTCGCGATAAATAGTGACGGGACAAAGCCGCGGAAGTTTCTCAAAGGATTTGGATCTGTCTTATGGATGGTGCCATTGGTGTGTTTCTTAGGTGCCTGGGAGCTTGGTGCCCGAACCGGCGTCCTACCATCGGAAAAGGTTCCTGCGTTTACAGCGGTCATTGGCACATTGTATGAATGTTTCTTAATTCCAGAGTTCGCTACAAGAATTCTGAGAAGCTTTCTCAATCTCTCAATCGGAATACTTTCCGCCCTCTTCGTCGCTTTGCCTCTCTCGCTTGTCGCTGGTTTGAGAAGCAGAGTGGATCTGACAATGACCCCAATCATAATGTTGATCGGAGCTCTTCCTGACCTAGCGATACTGCCGTTGATGGTAATGTGGTTTGGCCCGGGAAATGCAGCTGCAATAATGATGGCGGCAATCTGTGCCTTCTTTCCAATCTTCTTTACGGTCAGAGAGGGGGCAAAAGAGATACCTCATGACTATTTTCACGTAGCAACGGTCTTCAAGACCGGAAGACTTTCAACAATATCTAAGGTGATACTTCCATCAATTTTCCCGAACATGATAACTGGACTTCGACTTTCATTCGACTTTGTGTGGGAAGTTATACTCGCTATCGAGATCATTGCGAGCGTTATGGGGATAGGAACATTCATTGAGTCATCTGTTTCAACTGGATCTCTAAAATATGCTTTCGCAGGAATACTTGCTGTAGGGCTGATTGCTCTTTCTGTTGACAGGCTTCTTTTCAGAACGCTTGAGAGCAGAATTGCGAGGTGGAGAGAATGAATAGTCAAATGGAGGTCTTGGAGGTCTCCAAAGCATATTCGGGTTCCGAGAGAGCGTTGTCCGCTCTTCAGAACATCACTTTTGGAATCGACAAAGGCGAATTTGTATGCATTGTGGGTCCGAGTGGATGCGGCAAATCTACTCTCCTAAGGATCATTGCAGGACTGGAAAAACCAACTTCAGGTCAAGTGAAATTTGAGGGTAAACTCCTTGCTAATCCACATGAAAAAATCAGTATGGTCTTTCAATCCTTTGCACTTTTCCCTTGGCGGACGATTCTTGGGAATGTCGAGTATGGCCTTGAGACACAGAAGTTTCCGAAAGAAGAAAGAAGAAGAATCGCTCTCGAATGCTTGGAATTGGTGGGATTGAGTGATTGCGAGGACATGTATCCCAAACAGCTATCGGGGGGAATGAAACAGAGGGTCGGAATAGCCAGGGCACTCGCCGTTGATCCTGAGATAGTCTTGATGGATGAGGCCTTCAGTGCCATTGACGAATTCACTGCTGAGACTCTGAGGGAAGAAGTGGCTGAGATACATCAGGAAACAAACAAGACATTTCTGTTGGTAACGCACAACCTTCCAGAGGCTATTGAACTGGCCGACAAGATAGTTGTGTTGAGCGCTAGACCAGGACGAGTCAAGAACATTTTGGATGTTGAACTAGACAGACCAAGGGACAAAGATTGTTCAGAATTCGTCCAGATCCATAGAGACATCTTCGACCTTCTGAAGGAAGAGTTGGAGAGCAGCATAGTAAGACACAAGATACGGTGCATTCACGAATTTCAAAAGCTTCACGATATGGAGGGGAGATAGTTGCTTTTCTTGGTTAAGATCTCCTTTCTAGGCGGGGCTGTCAGTCGTCAATCAAATAGCACAGGAACCGATCGCTAATTCAAAAGGGAACACATCTTCGTAGGATCAACTTTTCCCAATCGAATAAACGTAACTAGCCATTGGGCCCCATTCGAGGTAGCCGAGTGAAAAGAAAAGAGAACTGAGCAATCTGCAGAGGTCTACGATCGAGTTCTGGATCCACATTTTGGACAGAATTTTGCATGCCCAGGAATCGTAGCCTTACAGCTTGGGCATTGTATATTGGCACTAGGTCCGGATGAAGTTGGGATAGTCATTGGGGTCACCGTGGGGACTTCCACCGTGGTTTCCGGCACCTTTGGCAGATCGACAGTCTTCTTCAAGAGCACGACATCCTCAATTGACTGTATGTCAGACCACGGAATCTGAATATCGGCACCCGCCTTTGTTATTACTACCAAGGCGAGGTCCACTTCTCCAACGGAGACAGCCAGATCTTTGACGCTTCCAATCATTGAGCCTTTGACGTCAATGACTTGTTTTCCAACGAACTTCTGAGTCGGCAGGTATGTTTTCTTTTCAGTTTTGCTCAATGCAGATCTCTCTCTATCTATTCTCGTTCTAGCGGCCTAATAACGGTTGCCTCGATGTTCAAATTTGTATGGTATTAATCGAAAAGCTTTATCATGGTATGTGCTCCCGATACAGTTGATTCGTCCAAATGCGGAAAACTAGTATTGAGGATAGTGGTTATGAGGGCTCAACCGTTCTTTCTCGGAATCGCTATTTTGGCATTGGGTTTATTACTAGTATTTTTTGGAACGCAGACTGTAACGATTGACGTTCCAAAAACTCAGACCGAAGTCCTGTTTGACAGATCCACGCTTACAGTTGGTGACGTCGCTCACAGAAGCGCAGAATTGAATGAAAACCTCACTGTTATCTGTTCAGGCATCGTTAGGATACCCTCTAGCAACGATTCAGGAGACATTAGCTTCTACGTTATGAATAGTGCCGATTTTGAGAAGTGGGAAAGTGGCGATAGGAATATTGACTTCATTGTCCAGAGACTGCGAGTTGACCGAATTGAAGCATCCTTTGTGACGAGCCAAGAAGATACCTACTACTTCGTTTTCGACAACAGTCACTCAACACTGTTCAAGAAAGAAGTGACATTCTCGGCCTACTATGAATTCACCTCAATGGAACATCAGACCCTTGAGGATCGGACGTTCAACACCTACGGATATCCACTCATCATAGTCGGCGCTGTAGTCGCGGTATATGGGTTAGTCAGAAAACACGAGGTAAGGTGGGCTTAATCGCGTGGCCCAAAGTATGTTTGAATATGCTGGACTTGGAAGAAGATTCATAGCCCTACTGATCGATTCGTTCATATTAGTGCTGGTTGTTGGGGTTTTTTTGGTGGCTACGGGTTACAGCTTTCCCGACCCAGCTGAATACGGAGTTGGTCTTGTGCCCCTACTCACAATTGGTGCGGTTTTTTTGTATTTCACCATGATGGAAGGTTTCCTCGGAGCCACCATTGGAAAGATGGTCTTTAGAGTCAAGGTTGTGAAGGAGGACGGAAGCGGATGCGGAATAGGCGCGGCATTGGTTAGAAACCTGCTTAGGATCGTTGATGGTCTTTTCTTCTATGTTATTGGTGCAGTGCTGATTGTACGGTCTCAGAAGAGACAACGATTGGGTGATAGAGTCGCCAAAACCGTTGTCATAAGACCCAGTCGCGTGCCTTCGGCGTATGCGTCCATGTATCCACCTCCGCCTCCAGCCTATGTGCCTTCACCGTCGTCGCCAACACCCCCAACAGCTCCACCGTCGATGAAATACTGCATGAGTTGCGGCTCGCTTATCCCAATGCAGGCGATGTTCTGCCCAAGATGCGGTGGGCATCAATAGTTGCAGACGGCAACAAATGCATTGATTTTGGAGCTGGTGAATATGGAGTCACTTTTCTGGCTGGACGGTTGGATGAGTTGGATATGTTGCCAGTAGCATGTCGCATCTCATTGAAGTGTTCCTTCGGCAAAATTCTAAATAGGTATCCAGACAACAAGAGATAATAGTGAATATGCTTGAGCGCGCTTCAAAAGAAGATCATCTTGGTTGATGAGAATCTTTCCAAAATTATCGGAATCGAGCATGGAGAGCTCACAAGCTACGCAGAACTTACAAAGGGGATACATGAATACATCAAGAAGAACGATCTCAGAAAGAAGACAGAGTTGGGCTCAGAAAGCCCCTCAGCAAACATACGATTCTGTTTCAACTGTGGCGCTGACATGTCCACTAGCTCCATCTTCTGCGACAGGTGTGGCAAGAAGCAGTAGCTCTCTGCACACCTTCAGCAAGGGCCTTGTTTGGATTCAATCTGATGTCAATATTGATTTCCAGACGAGGGTGAACGTCAATTTGACGGATCTGGCCAGATTTATATAGCATGATTCTTTGTCTATCCTCCGGTTTGTTTCTAGAAGATCAAGAAGTGCAAGTTATGTCGAATAGGGTGGGCATAGTTGGGTATGGCGCATACATACCGTGTGAAAGGATCCAGACCGAGTACATTGTTAGAGCACGAGAGGGCAAGCGGAAAGACCTGGATCAGTTTCTTGACAAGGTAAAGAACGGCCTGCTGCTGAGGAACAAGTCGATCGCCGATTTCTCAGAGGATACGATCACCATGGCGACCGAGGCTGCTGAAAACGCTCTGAAAATGTCAGGAATCGACCCAATGAAGATAGGAAGCGTGGTTGCAGGCTCCGAATCAAAGCCATACGCGGTTGGTTCAACGGCTAGACATGTTGCGTCATTCATAGGGGTTGGAAACGAAGCTTTCGTGTCGGATGTTGAAGGTGCATGTAATGCTGGAATGCAGAGTGTTGACTTTGTCAGAGCACAGGTGAATAGTGGCGAGATAGAATACGGTCTTGCAATAGGGTCAGATGTTGCGCAGGCCCCGGAGGGGGACCCGCTTGAGTATGCTGCTGGGGCTGGAGCGGCCGCGTACGTACTCGGGAAGACTGACCTGATAGCTTCGATAGAGGACATGGCACCGTATTCATCATTGACGATGGATTTCTGGCGACGAGAAGAAGCTTCCGTTCCCAAGCATTTGGGCAGAACCACGGTTGAAGCCTACGTTACCCATATCACGGGGGCGATCAAAACACTTCTGATACGTCACCCAAAACTAAGAATCTCCGATTTCAATGACATAACATTTCACCAACCTTCAGGCTATATGCCTCTGAAAACATGCAAGTCCCTTCTCAACCCAAGTCCAGATTTGAGTGATGACCTTGACCTTCTTGAGCGCATGAAACTCACTCAGGAAGACATCGAAACCAAAATCAAACCGTGGCTTAGGGTGCTCGACACTGGAAACACGTATGCCGCTTCCACACCAATTTCGTTGGCTTCAATTTTGGACAAAGCGAATCCTGGAGACAACATCTTGGCCGTATCATATGGATCAGGAGCGTATTCGATAGCTACATGGGTGAATGTAAAGGCCAAGCCGAAAAATGGAATGAAAGTGCCAACAGTTCAGGACTATGTTGATCGCAGGGTGGACATCCGCCTGGAAACCTATCAGGATCATTTGAAGGAACGTTTGAAAAAGGTGAAGAAACGTCTCGTCTATCCCAGAATTATTGGCGAAATTGAACCCATTGGATCAGACATGATAGAGACGCTGTTTTGTGATGGTTGTAAACGAATCTATTATCCCAAGCGGTCACGTTGTTTGGAATTCGAGTGCGAAGGACCCAACGCAGTCAAAACGTTTCCAGTCAATGCGAAGTTGAAATCCTTTGAGAAGCTCCCGTTTAAGAAAAGGCTGGAACCTAACTTTGACATAATGAAAGAAGGTAAGGTGCTCATGGTAGACTGTGATATGGATGACCTGAGGCCAGGTCTTAAGGTCGAACTTGTCACCAGAAGATTAGACTATGAAGGGAAGGATGGACTCATAATTTACGGTCCTTCATACAGGCCACTCTTTAGGAATGGTTTTTGAACATTTGATCAGAGAATAAATTAAGCTAATACCTTGATGATCTGTTCATCTGTTTTTGGTTTGTGACACTGCTTCCATGGCTTCAACAGTGAGAACTCCTGATATTTGCAGTGATTTTCGTTCGGAAAAAGGTTAAATCCTGAATGTTTGGCGTATATAGCGCCATCCTCAAGGTTGTGTCAAATTTGGAAAAAGGCAAGGTCGAAGAGATCGTAAAGTCATACAAAGGCAATCTAGCCAACTATGAAGAGACATACAAGAACTTCAGATGGGATGAAGTGGAGAAAGATTTTGACTGGTACAAGACTGGAAAAGTGAACATAGCCCACGAAGCTATTGACAGACACGCAATTTCCGCGCGCAAGAACAAGGTCGCTCTCTACTGGGAGGGTGCAGAAGGTCAGAGTGAAAAATATACTTTTCAAGACCTGATGCTTCTCACGAACAAATTTGGAAACGTGCTGAAAAAACTTGGTGTGAAGAAAGGAGACAGAGTATTCGAATTCATGTCCCGTGTTCCAGGGCTATACGTATCCATATTGGGAAGCATGAAACTGGGGTGTATCTACGGGCCTCTCTTTGGGGGCTTTCGATCGGAAGCCATCAAGGACAGGCTGTGGGACAGTGGAGCGAAGATCCTCATAACTCAGCCGCATCTTAAAGCCACTGTGGACGAGGCCAGAAAGAACCTTCCAGATCTCGAGAATGTCATAGTGGTGGGTGCAAACCCCGGTTCACTAAAGAATGGCGAGGTGAGCTACGAAGAAGAGATGTCAAAAGCCTCCGACAAGCTCAACATTGAATGGGTTGACAGAGAGACTCCACATTTGCTCCATTACACTTCTGGAACAACTGGAAAACCCAAGGGAATTCTTCATGTTCACGACGCGATGATCGGTCAGTATCAGACCACTAAGTGGGTTTTGGACCTGAGGGAGGATGACATATACTGGTGTACTGCGGATCCAGGATGGGTTACAGGTACGTCCTATGGTGTATTTGGGCCTTGGCTAAATGGAGCGTCACAGGTCGTTTATGATGGAAGGTTCGAGGCAGACAAATGGTATGGTGTGATTGAAAAATACAAGGTGACGGTCTGGTATACGGCTCCCACAGCTCTGCGAATGCTGATGGCAGCGGGCGAAGATGTAATCAAGCAACATGATATGACTAGTCTACGTCACATCTGCAGTGTCGGCGAACCTCTGAACCCTGAGGTCATTCGTTGGGGAGTGAAACCTGAGGTGTATGGATTGCCAATTCACGACAATTGGTGGATGACTGAGACCGGCCAGCAGTTGATATGCAACTATCCTTGCCTGCCTATTAGGCCTGGGTCAATGGGTAAACCATTCCCTGGGATTACGGCGTCAGTTGTTGATGAGAAGGGAAACCCTTCACCTCCTGGAATCATCGGCAATTTGGTCATAAGACCACCGTGGCCATCAATGATGAGAAACATCTGGAGAGGTCAATGGAAAGAATACATGGATGGCAAATACAAGGAATATTTTAAGATACCAGGATGGTTCATGACGGGCGACTCGTCATACCTGGACGAAGACGGCTACTTCTGGTTCCAAGGACGAATTGATGATGTGATAAAAACAGCAGGGGAACGCGTCGGACCATTTGAAGTTGAGAGCTGCTTAGTTGAGCATCCAGCCGTTGCAGCCGCCGGCGTAATTGGTAAACCCGACCCGATTAGAGGCGAAATCATAAAGGCGTTTGTTCAGCTCCGAGAAGGATACAAGCCATCTGAAGAACTGAAAAAGGAACTGATGGAGCACGTGAAGAAACATTTGGCTGCTCACGCCTACCCCAGGGAAATTGATTTCAAGGACAAACTTCCGGTGACCAGAAGCGGAAAGAT
>Ga0315289_10013252_pt1 | contig 11559 bp, 9 predicted proteins | sample YL17G11_40_MG_FD_203452 | JGI IMG/M metagenome (GOLD analysis project Ga0315289, IMG submission 203452) | Sediment microbial communities from Yellowstone Lake, YNP, Wyoming, USA - YL17G11_40 | ecosystem: Environmental > Aquatic > Freshwater > Lake > Sediment | place: USA: Wyoming | collected... | reverse complement strand
GAAAAGAAGCGGCTTTCGTTTTTTCTCTTACTGAATAGCGAAACATGAAGGCTGAATCGAACTCTACTTTTTCCACCATCTTTAAAGTTTGCTTAAAGTCTTCTTCGGTCTCGGTGGGAAAACCGACTATGAGGTCGGTGGTCAGGCTTAAATTCTCAATCCGTGCCTTTGCCTGCTCGACTAGCTTCAAATAATCTCTGGAGGTGTAAGCCCGATTCATCATTTGCAAGATTCTATCCGATCCCGACTGTAAAGGGAGATGAAGATGCTCACATACTTTGGACAAAAAAGCCATTTGGTCGATCAGCTTTTCGGATAAATCCTTGGGATGGGAGGTCATGAAGCGGATCCACTCGATTTCGGTTTCATCATTAACTATGCGAAGTAAATCGGGAAAATCATGTCCGTCATATTTATACGAATTCACGTTCTGCCCAATCAGACAAACCTCTTTACATCCCGATTCCGCTAAAAGCTGAATTTCCTTGACGATTTGGGCTATGGGTCGGTGCCTTTCCGGACCTCGAACGTAAGGAACCACACAATAGGAGCAGAAATTATCACACCCGCGGGAGATGGCTACAAAGGCGGTATACTTGTGTCTTCTTTGGGGAACTTCTTCCTGCTTAAATACTTCACAAGGAAAGTCCTCCCTCGATCTTGAAACCACCACCATCGGTTTCCCCATATGATTTTGTAAATATTGAGGAAGTTGAAAGATTTGATCTGGTCCTAAGATCAAGTCTAAATGCGGAATCCTCTTGATCAATTCTTCGCCCATCCTTTGAGCCATGCATCCCGCCACCACCAAAGTAAGCTGAGGATTTGTCGATTTGTATCGGGATAAATCGGAAAGGCGTCCCAAAGCCCGTCTTTCCGCCTTCTCCCTAACCGAACATGTATTCAACACGATCACATCCGCCTTTTTCTCATCCTCGGTTAGCGAATACCCTAAAGGCAGAAGGATACTTTTCAGCTTCTCCGAGTCGTAAACGTTCATCTGACAACCGAAAGTTTGTAAAAATACCTTTTTGCTCATCTTTTCCTTTAAACCAATCTAACCTATCATTCAGGTGTGACTATTGATTTATTCCTTATTCTTAGTTTTCCATTAGGAAAATAACTCGCCTCAAGCGGGTTGTCAAGCCATAAAACAAGGGATCTTCTCCAAAAGAGTTGCTTCCGCCATAGGCGGATCTGTCTATAACAGAGAACTCACCCTCTTTTGCTCCCCCTCTCTTAATAAGAGAGGGGGAGAAGGGGTGAGTTTTCAGGGTGTCATACCACTTAAGTTAAAAAGACATTTCCTCTTATCAAAAACTACGACAACTAAATTGGAGAAGAACCAAAAATAATTAAATTGAAAGAAATAATTTGGTCGTATCTATTTTGTCGGATTGATCCTGTCCGTCAGCCCAGATGGGTCGGCGGAAATGAACTCGCGACCAACGGGCTGATCGCGAAGGACTTATCCTCAATGGATGGCTGTTTCTCGAACGTTTTTAAACAAACAAAATATGATTCCGATATATAGTATATGAATTACTACGGCGACAGGACCTTTAGCTTTGGACCGGCGGGGATCACCAAAGCAGTGAAATATCTGCTTTTGGCGAATGTGGGGATTTTTTTCTTAGAATTCCTCTGGGGGTCCGAGCTAATCTCTGTCTTCGGTCTTACACCAGCTCTGGTTAAAAAAGGCTTCATCTGGCAGTTGTTTACCTACATGTTTCTCCACGGAGGCTTTTTTCATATTCTTTTCAACATGTTCGCCTTATGGATGTTCGGCTGTGAGATAGAAAGGGCGTGGGGAAGTAAAGGGTTTTTGAAATATTATTTTATCACGGGGGTGGGAGCCGGATTCTTCACCTTCTTTTTGTCTTTCAATTCCCATATTCCCACCATTGGAGCATCCGGGGCTATCTTTGGGATCTTGGTTGCCTTCGCCATGATGTTTCCTGATAGACCCATCTATTTATATTTTCTCTTTCCCATAAAAGCCAAATACTTGGTGATCTTCTTTGTAGTGATTGAATTTTTAGCCTCTTTCCGTCACACCTCCGATGGAATTGGACATTTCGCACATTTAGGAGGAATAGTCATCGGATATGTATACATAAAGAGCGACTGGAGGACCTCTTCGCTTTTCCGACTATCCCGATACCTGGGATATTTGAGGGACTTAAGATATAGGCGTAGAATGAAGGTGATAGACAAGCAAAGGGAGAGAGAGCAACAGCTTTTAGAGAGAGTAGATCAGATTCTGGATAAGATAAATCAGATTGGTTTCGATAATCTGACCAAGGAGGAGAAAAAGACCTTAGAGGAAGCCAGTCAATTTTTGTCCCAGCAGTCTGAAAGAAAATGACGAATGCCGAATGAAGAATGACGAAAAAAACGAGTGCTCTCTCTACAAAATAAGATTTGGTTCTTTTCCAATTTGGTCGTCGTAATTTTTGATAAGGGTTCGACAAGCTCACCCTCCCTGAGCGGAGTCGAAGGGAGAGAAAGTGCCTTCTTAACTTAAGTGATAGGACATCCTGAAAACTCACCCCCTAGCCCCCTCTCTTATTAAGAGAGGGGGAACAAAAGGGGGTGAGTTCAGAAAATCTGCTGGTTTTCTTAGGGAGGTAAAGCATAAAGGATCGCACACACTGGTATGAATGCCTTGCATAAACCTATTCTTTAGCAACTCTTTTGGAGAAGAACCTAAGATTTCTGTGTTTATCGTTTGTCGGTTGGGGTTTCGGCCACGTATCGGGTGTCGTCTCTCGGTTTCGTCTGTTGTATTTTAGACGATGCATCCCGCAAGGTGCGGGACGAACAAACGACTGACGATGACTTTTTAAACGATACCTAATGGTTCGACAAGCTCACCATAAACCGAAACCTTTTTAAACGAAACCTAAGAGATGCAATGTTATTTAATTGACAAAGCACTGGAGATAGGTTATTCGTCATTCGTCATAAATCATTCGTCATTGAAGTTTGGGGGTGCTCATGAGTAAAAAGATATTGGTGGCTGATGATAGTCCAACCGTCAGAAAGGTGATGGAATCTTTGTTGAAAAAGCAAGGATACGAGGTTCTTTGTGCCGAAGATGGGGCTTCTGCTTTAAGCCTGGCAAAAACCAATAAGCCCGATTTGATTTTTTTAGATGATTCACTGTCAATCTTAGATAGCCTTAGCGTCTGCGAAGAGCTGAAACGGGATGATAAATTGAAAGATATTCCGGTGATAATGCTTTTAGATAGACCCTGGACGGAGGAGGAATCAAGAAGGGTTGAGGCAGATGCTTTCATGGTGAAGCCCCTCAATCCGAAGGATATTCTGGAGAGCGTGGAGAAATTTCTGGAAAAAGAGAATACCCTCCTTGGGGCACAGAATTTATCTTTTCGAGACAAGAGAGAGACTCGCCCTGAAAGGAAAAAATCAAAAAATGAGCTGGTGCCTGGAGACGAGAAGTCAAGCATCAATAAAACCGAGGTAAGCTCTACTTTATCGAAAAAGAAGGAAAAAACGGATGAGTCTCTGGATATCATAGAGACCAGCAATTTTTTAGAAAGTTTAGAGTCCCCTTCCTCCGATTCAGATGCAAAAGAGCCACACGGGTTTGAGTGGTTTATGTGGGAGCTGAAAAAAGAAACGGAAGAAACCGGGGAGGCAGATTTAGGCGCTAAACAAGAATCGAAAGAAAAGCTTAATTCAGCGAAATTAACCTCCCTTGTCCACGAAGATTTAAGGAAAAAAGATAAGGACGAAAAGAAGGCTAAAGTATATCAAATTGATGAGGACCAAGAAGGATATGAGGATTTTGCAAGCGAAATAAAAGGGATATTAGAAGAACCAGAAGTCAAAAAATCTTTTGACCAGAAAATTCCTGCCATAAACTATGATGAAATGATTCAGACTTTGATAGAAAAAATCTCCACAAAAATTGCCCAAGAGGTGGCAAAAAAGATCGATCCGGAAATTTTAGAACGGACGCTTCGGGATGAAGTTGAGAAGTTAAGAAGGGAAGGCATTAAAACCGACTGAAACGAAAACCTTACTAAAGTTGACCAAATATTTAAGTGATATCCTCTTGCTGCAATCTCGCCTGCAAATTTTTATCCCAAGAGTTCGTAGTTTAGGTTAAGTAAGTCTTTGCACACTTTGTTCTGGAGGAATAAATGGAAAATGTCTCTTTGTTTGCGGCTTTTACTGCTGGACTAATCTCTTTTGTCTCCCCATGTGTTTTGCCTTTAATCCCTGCATATCTTTCCTTCATTTCCGGGGTTTCAGTGGAGGAGATCAAAAGCGGGGATAAAAAATCCCAAGCTTTGAAAAAGGTAAGCTTGAATACGCTTTTTTTCATTTTGGGATTTTCCTTTGTCTTTACCGCCATGGGTGCTTCGGCTACTTTCATTGGTGGATTTCTTTTATCAAAACTTTCTCTTCTCAACAAAATCGCTGGAGCCATCATTATCCTTTTAGGACTCCACATAATAGGGGTATTCAGGATTCCTTTTTTGAACTACGAGAAAAGATTCCACACCAAAAGCAAGCCTTTAGGTCTCCTCGGCTCCTTTTTGGTCGGTCTGGCATTCGCCTTCGGCTGGACTCCCTGTATTGGCCCAATTCTGGGCGGCTGTTTGCTTTTGGCCTGTAATCAAGATACTGTGGGAAAGGGAATAGTTCTGCTTGCGACTTATTCTCTCGGTCTGGGCATCCCATTTTTCATAACCGCAGTCAGCTTTCATACCTTTTTGGGGGTGTTTGGCTGGATAAAAAAACACTTCCGCACAGTGGAAATCATAAGCGGGTTATTTTTGATTATTATCGGCTTTTTGATATTCATTGGCTCCTTCAGCTCTTTGACGGGATTTCTGGTCCGGTGATTTCCATAGTTTCCACTGGTTAGAAACCCTGCTAAAAACCGACAACTAATAAACTCAATGATTCATTTCAGATTGACACCGCATCGTTTTTGTAGTTGCCCAATTCATTGGGCTTATTTTCAAATTTGCTTGCCCGGATAGCTCGATGAATCGAGCAACTACGGCTTTTTTGTGGCTTGAAAAAAGGCTTGACAAAAGCTATAGCGACGATTATTCACATCTTATGAAAGAGAAATTTTTGTTTTCCCGTTTGGTGATAATCCTTTTAGCTATCAATTTGAATTGTGCCCAAGAAAATCTGACTAATTTTTTGCCTGGGGGAAAAGATGGCTGGGTCAGGTCAGGTAAGTCCGCAGGATCCATGGGACCGGAAATTTATGATCGCAAGAATCTTTTTGACTACATGGATGGAGGGGCGGAGCTTTATTTGGCTTATGATTTTCAAAGATTGGTGGTGCAAAGATACGTATCCGATTCTGCCGATTCGGTGACAAAGAATCCACTCACCGTAGAAATTTATCAAATGAATTCATCCCCCGATGCCTATGGCCTTTTCTCTTTTGACCAAAAAGGAGAGATGGTCCAACTTGGTCAGAAAGGAGTTTACGGATATGGTCTTTTGAGATTTTGGAAAGACAGATTTTTGGTGAGAATTCTTGGCTCCCAGGATAATCTAAAAGAGACAATTCTTAAATTCGGATTAGAGATAGACCGAAAAATAAAGACCAAAGGAAAACCCCCTGAGCTTTTATCAAAAATCCCAAAAGCTAATCAGATCCCCAATTCAGATCATTTTTTTCATAAACAGATTCTTTTGAATAATCTTTATTTTCTTTCAAATAAAAACATTCTCAATTTAAGCGATGAAACCAACTGTCTTTTAGCCGATTTTAAGTTTGATGAACAGATTTTAAAGCTTCTTTTGATTGAGTATCCTGATTCTAAAAAGGCAAACAATGCGTATGAAAGCTTCAATAAATTTTATTTGAAAAATGAAGTCTCGGAAAAGAACAAAATAATTGAAATAGAAGAGGGAAAATTGGTGGGCATGGATTTAGAGAAGAATTATCTATTGCTGGTCTTTGAGGGCAAGGACAAAAAGATCACTCTCCAGCTTTTGGATTCGGCAAAGAGTTCTTTGAAATAAACTGGAGTGTCAAGCTTCAGCTTGACCATTGATTTTTCGTAACGGAAAAAGTTTTAGTCCACCTAAAGGGACTGTTGAAAAAGTGGTTTTGGAGTGCGAAAGCTTGCTTTCGCGGTTTTTAAGTTGGTTCGGGAATTGGAATTCCCGAACCACTCTCGTGCGGGGAATCCAATTCCCGCACGAACAAAAGTTAAATAGTTGATGACCTAAAGGTGAACACTCCATCATAAGGATTAAAAGATGAAAAAGAAAGAAGAAAAGATCCTTGGGGGAACGATCACCCGCCGGGATTTTATTAAGAGTTCGGTGGGAACGGCTTTTATATTGAGTTTGTCAAATTTTGGTTTGGCAGAGGTCTTTGGTCAATCCGGAGAAGGAGAGAGACTTCCCGACTTAGCGGTGGTTTCCAACGGCACACCAGCTTTGATGACCCGCAAGGCCATGGAGCTTTTGGGTGGGATGAAAAAATTTGTTTCTAAAGGCGATATTGTAGTGGTCAAGCCGAACATCGGTTGGGATAGAAATCCCGAGCAGGCGGCTAACACTAACCCGGAGGTGGTAGCTGAAGTGGTAAAGATGTGCTTGGAATGTGGAGCCAAGAAGGTAAAGGTTTTTGATCGCACTTGCAACAACCCTTCCCGCTGTTATGAAAATTCGGGCATAAAGAAGGCGGCATCAGAGGCTGGAGCCGAGGTAAGCTATGTGGTCGATACCGGCTTTTCCATGATGAAATTCCCACAAGGCGAGGTATTGAAGAAATGGTATATGTATAAACCCGCCATCGAGGCAGACGTTTTAATCAATGTCCCCATTGCCAAACATCATGGACTTCCTAAATTGACCCTGGGCATGAAAAATTTGATGGGCATCATGGGAGGTGACAGGGGACAGATACATTGGAACATTGATGACAATTTAGCTGATTTAGCCAATTTCGTCCGACCAGAATTAACCATACTGGATGCATATAGAATCTTAGTCCGAAATGGTCCCCAAGGCGGGAGCTTGAAAGACGTTATAGAAAAAAAGATCCTCATTGCCGGGAAAAACATTGCCACTGTGGATGCTTATGGAGCCACTCTCTTCGATATGAAACCGATAGATTTAGGTTATGTGGTCAAGGCAAACAAATTTGGCTTAGGCGAAATTGATCTGAATAAAGTGAACATTAAGAAAGTCGCTTTGTAAGACAAGGAAGTAGATTGGAGTGTTCGCCTTTAGGCGAACCAAGTTAAAGCTTTTTCTCTTTTATGACGTTTCAAGTCAAGCTAAAGTCGCGGATCCCGCTTAGGCGGGGCTTGACACTCCAGTTGGATTTTAGGCGTCAGCCTTTTATAAACTTAAGGGGAAAATTTGAAAACCACCCGACGGATTTCACAGATTGTTTTTCTTTTGTTCTTCCTCTTTCTTTTTCTTTCCGCTAGCTATCCCTTAAAGATCAAAATTCCTGTGGATCTTTTCTTAAGAATGGATCCTCTGATTGCTTTTTCTTCTATGATTTCCGCCCGCGCTCTCATCAATACTTTTATCTGGGCTTTTTTTGTTTTGATTTTAACCATTCCTTTGGGCAGGCTTTTTTGCGGATGGATCTGCCCTTTAGGGACAACCTTAGATACGGTCAGTTTTGTCTTTAAGAATAAGACCGGTAAAAGCTACGGCAGACTCAGATCGCTAAAATATCTTATCCTGATTTTTCTTTTGATCGGTGCGATTTTCTCCTCACAATTATTTTGGTTTTTTGATCCGATCGCTTTGACCACCAGATCGTTGGCCCTGACAATTTTTCCCATAGTAACACTGATTTCTAACGGTTTATTCGGTTTGTTATTCAAAATAAATTTTTTACAGGACACGCTTATCAAAGTTCAGGGTATTTTCTCCTCCACTTTTTTGCCCAACCAGCTAACTTTCTTTAAAATGTCAGGTTGGGTTTTGTTGATCTTTTTAGCTATAATCCTTGCGGAATTTGTCTCTCGTAGATTTTGGTGCCGAAACCTTTGTCCTTTAGGCGCTCTTCTTTGTTTTTTCTCTAAATTTCAAATCTTAAGAAGAAAGGTTAAAGCGGATTGCACTGAATGTGGAGATTGTGAAAAGATTTGTAAGATGGATGCGATAAAAAAAGATTTCAGATCCACAGATGATGTGGAATGTATCCAATGCTTTGATTGCGTGAAAGATTGTCCCCCCCATGTTACCACTATCAATTTCAAAGGTGAAAGGAAACCTTATAAATTCGACCTCAAAAGAAGAAGGGTCGTCGCTTCCACTTTGGCTGGGCTTGTTTCGGTGGGCATATTGAAGACAAGTTTTGTAAGTAGAAATTCTAAGATAAATCTGATCCGTCCTCCCGGAGCAAGAGAGAAAAACGATTTTTTGGACAGGTGCATCCGTTGTCATGAATGCATTAAAGTTTGTTCCACCTCTGGCAGATTTTTACAGCCGGCATTTTTGGAAGGGGGATTAGAGGCGATGTGGACTCCCATGGGAGTTGCCCGATATGGCTATTGCGAATTCAACTGCACTCTCTGCACTGAAGTTTGTCCCACCGATGCCATTCATGTTTTAGATTTGGAGACCAAGAAGAAAACCGTTATCGGTTTAGCCTATATAGACAAAAACAGGTGCCTCCCCTGGTATAAAAATCAAAACTGTATAGTCTGCCAAGAGCATTGCCCCACTCCACAAAAGGCAATTGAACTCAAGGAAGAGAAAGTACTTCATTTTGACGGAACAGAAAAATTAGTTAAGCGTCCTTACGTCAGAGAGGATTTGTGTATCGGCTGTGGAATCTGTGAAACCAAATGCCCCATTGAAGGAAAATCTGCCATAATCGTCACTCCGCAAGGTGAACAAAGATGGAGTGATTAGCACGTCTTGTCATGCTGAGCAAAGCGAAGCATCTGCGAAGCGAAGTATCTACAAATCGAAATCCCTCAATGGCAGGGCTGAGCGAAGCGAAGTATCCCCTCTCCCCTGTGGGGAGAGGGTTAGGGTGAGGGGGAATATCATTCTACCTCTCCCCCTTTGTCCCCTTCAGGGTCACCCCCTCTCTATTTTAATAGTTGCGTCAGGAGCTCTACTCCAGACGCTTAAAAAGTTTCATGATTGAGATCCTGACATAACAAAAAAATCAAAAAATCATTTCATTAAATTTAAAAAACGCTTTATATTTAAGTTGCATCATCAAATTGTTGCGGGGATGAATTGGACATAGAGAAAATTAGAGAAACCGTGCGTGAAGGCAGGATCAATACCAGATGCCATGCCAGCCGCCGAATGTTGGAGAGAGAAATTCTGTATGAGGAGGTATTGGAGGTAATATCAAAAGGCGAAGTCATCGAGAGTTATCCTGAGGCTAAGCCATTTCCAGCGTATCTGATGATGGGTTTTGTAAAAGAAAAAGAGCCTTTGTATGTCCTTTGTAGTTTTGATGGTGAAATAGTGCATATTATAACTGTGCATTGGCTGGACCCCAAAAAATGGATCACGCCTTGGACAAGGAGGAAGCGAAAATGAAGTGCGCTTTATGTGGAGGAGAATCTAAAAAACAAATCATTACTTATGAGGCCAGGTGGGGCAGGAAGCTTTATAGTTTTAAAGATGTCCCTGCTTTAGTATGTGAGAGCTGTGGTGACGTTTCCTTCAGCCACGAGGTAATGAAAGAAATTGACCGAATCATTAAGCAACATGAGAAACCAGAAGGTTACGAAAAAGTGCCCATCTTTTCTCTGCAAAAGTTCCTGAGCCACAAGACCGTACCCTGACCGAGTTTATGAGGTGTTTCCGGTTGATGGTATTGGCCAATCACAAGGATCGCGCCAGATGCGCGACAAGACTAACACCTCTGAGTTCGTCACGGACACCTGCTGTGACGTTATGTTTGATTTATTCCCTCTCCCCTGGGGGAGAGGGCAGGGTGAGGGGGACTAATCTTTAAGCCGGTTGGTAGGGTGCTCTTACCCCTGATCCTTAATTCGCCTCGAGGCGAATTACCTCTCCATCTTTATCCCCCTCTCCATGAAATGGAGAGGGAGTAGGGGGTGAGGTCTCAATGCCGACGGGTAAAAAACTTTTGCTTTTGCCTAAAGAAGTTGTTAGAATAAACTGGGAAGATTTAGGAGTTGAGCAGAGAGCTCAGATACAACTGACGTTTGAGAGAATCCTTTATCTACCGCCTCTTATTCGTGACAGTCTGAGCTCCCCCTCTAAAATCCAAATAGGGTAGCCTGTTGGTCAGGGGTGCCCTGACCTTAGAACAAGTTCATCTTAGAGAATAAACTGGAGTGTTTACTTTTCCCCGTGTGTTAGAACCCCTTTTCTGACGTCTAACTCATTATCCGCCAACAAGCGTCCACCAAAATCAATATAACTTTGATGGTGATGGGGATAGGGCGCCAGTTTATGGAGGACGAAAAAATGAGTTTCAGTTGGGAAAACCAGATCGAAACATTAATGGTAAACGTAAACGAACCATTTGTGGTGAGCCTTGCCGGACCATTCTGAGGAACAAAAACTTAAAAAACAATGTTCAGAAAGTTCAGATCATTCAGTCCTATGATCCGTCAACATTCTCGTGAGGTGTCAGATCCCTGATCTGACACCAGGAGGTGGCAGAACGGAGTTCTGCCACCTCACTAAAACATGACGTAAAAATGCCTCTCAGGCGATTTTCTTTTTGTCTTCTTTTTTAGGAAGGTAAATAGGTTGGGTCTTGTTCAGGATCACATCTTCGGTGATGATACATTCTTTCACATCTGTTCGGGAGGGTATCTCATACATAATCTCCAACATCGCCTCTTCCAGGATAGATCTTAAAGCCCTGGCTCCGGTTCCTCTCTTTTGTGCCTCCTTTACCACGGCAGTTAAAGCCTCTGGGGAGAAAGTAAGCTTAATCCCTTCCATCTCAAAAAATTTCTGATATTGCTTGGTCAAAGCATTTTTAGGTTTTAAAAGAATTTCCAAAAGTGCATCTAAGTCCAGTTCATCTAAGGCACAGGCTACCGGAAGCCTTCCCACCAGTTCCGGGATCATTCCATATTTCATAAGATCATCCGGCTGGACCAAGCTTAGTATCTCGCCCTTTTTATTCTTCCTTTTGCTGGAGATCTCTGCGCCGAATCCTATGACTTTGTGACCAACTCTGGATTCGATGATCTTTTCTAGTCCATCGAAGCCGCCCCCGCAGATGAACAAAATGTCTTTGGTGTTCATCTGGATGAAGCTCTGCTCCGGATGTTTTCTTCCCCCATGCGGAGGCACGTTGGAGACCGTACCTTCCAGAATCTTCAACAAAGCCTGTTGCACTCCCTCACCCGACACGTCCCGAGTGATAGACGGGCTCTCCCCTTTTCGGGCGATCTTATCTATCTCATCTATGTAAATTATCCCTTTTTCTGCCTTGGCTAAGTTGTATTTAGCCGCCTGGAGCAGACGAACCAAAACGTTCTCCACATCCTCTCCCACATATCCTGCCTCAGTCAGGGTGGTGGCATCCGCTATGGCGAATGGAACATGTAACATCCGGGCTAAAGT
>Ga0315289_10013251_pt1 | contig 11559 bp, 14 predicted proteins | sample YL17G11_40_MG_FD_203452 | JGI IMG/M metagenome (GOLD analysis project Ga0315289, IMG submission 203452) | Sediment microbial communities from Yellowstone Lake, YNP, Wyoming, USA - YL17G11_40 | ecosystem: Environmental > Aquatic > Freshwater > Lake > Sediment | place: USA: Wyoming | collected... | reverse complement strand
GTGAGGTCATGATATGATGAGCAGGAAACTTTACTTGTTGGTCAAAGGTACCCTCACCTTTGACCATGACGAAATGCTCACTGAGAATTTGCGGCGGACGGCGGACTTTTTTCCATTGACTTTCTCCCAAAACCAGCTAATTTAACCCAAGGGATTTATCCTGAAGGACTCATCCTGAAGGAAAAGCCATGAAGATCATTCCTTTAGCATTCGATTCCATGGGCGCAAGATCCACCGCCACCTTTGTAGAGACCGATTTGAAGATCGTGATCGATCCCGGGGTATCCTTTGCCCCCTTGAGATATGGACTTCCTCCCACTAAATTGGAACTTCAAAGGGTGGAGGAGCTTTGTAAAAAAGTCTATGAATATGCTCAACATTCTGATATTTTAACCATCTCGCATTATCATTATGATCATTATTTTCCCGAAGCGGACTTCTATTCAGGCAAAATTCTGCTTATAAAAGACCCGAAAAATAACATAAACCGATCCCAGAAGGGGAGAGGCAAAGAATTTTTAAATTGGGTAAAGGATACCCCTCAGTTGATGGAGCTTGCTGATGGAAAAAAGTTCAAATTCAGACAAACTGAAATCAGCTTTTCGCCGCCATTCTATCATGGAGGAGAGGGATCAAAATTAGGCTATGTGTTGATATGCTCGATAAAATATAGAGACAAAAAATTGATCCATGCTTCCGACATTCAAGGTCCTCAAGTTATTCAAACTGCTGATTGGATCATTAAAGAAAATCCGGACATTTTGATTTTATCTGGCTTTCCCACTTTGCTTATGGGATGGCGATCATCGAAGTTTGGCTTGCACCAGAGCAATGAAAATCTGATTAGGATTCTAACTGAAACTAAGGTCAAAACCATTATCTTGGATCACCATTTAGTTAGAGATTTGCATTACCTGAATAAAATAGATGAGGTGTATAAGAAAGCAAAATCTTTGAATAAAAACTTGATCACTGCCGCTGAATTTTTAGGAAAAGAACCTGAGTTCTTGGAGGCAAGAAGAAAAGAATTCTATAAAAAGGAACAAAATTCTTTATAAGAGCGAGGGTAAGATGGCAATCCCAGAAAATTTGAAAAAAGAAGTCGAACAGAAGCTAAAAGATTTTTTTGAAAAGCAACTCCCCAAAATAAATCCAGATATGGTCAGGCTGAGTTACAAATTCAGGGGAAATAATCTCACCATCTTCGAAGAAAGGAGATCGTTTTATAATCCTTTTGATCCTGATGAATGGACTCCTTTTCCTGTGGCTCAAATGAGATATGACCCAAAAGAAAAAAAATGGACTTTGTATCAGCTTGATAGAAACGATAAATGGTTTATATACGTCGGGCGAGTTCACAATGGAAATATGGAGGATTTGCTTCGAGAAATTGATGAGAACCCTACAGAAATCTTTTCTATAGGCGTTTTTTGGGGATAATGTTTCCTGCACAGATTTTCGTATCATTCCAAATATTTTGCTATTGTGCTGGTTTCAATTATTTTTGTTGACTTTTCTTAAAACAAACCATAAAATAATAAGGTGCAAGATATTTCGGGGCGTGGCTCAGCCTGGTAGGGCACTTGGTTGGAAAAAGGAGAGGTCATGAAAAAAAGCTTTGAGGACAGAATAGAAATAAACCCTAAGGTTATGTTGGGCAAGCCAGTGATTAAAGGGACACGTATTCCGGTCTATTTAATTCTGGAACTATACGCAGGCGGTTATTCCTCCAAGAAAATTCTAAAAGCATATCCCACCCTAACAGAAGAAGATTTGAAGGCAGCCTTGACGTATGCTTCTCAGACCTTGAAAAATGAAGAGATCCGAGAATACATAATCCAAGGAAAAGGGGCATGAAATTTCTCCTTGATGAAAATATTTCACCGCAAACAGAAAAACTTCTCAAATATTGGGGATTTGATGTAAGCTCGATAGCGGGAAAAGATATAAGGGGGGTTGGTGACTTAGAAATTATTCGAATCGCCAAAAAAGAAAAAAGGGTAATAATTACCCAGGACTTAGATTTTGGCAGAGTCTATTACTTCATGATGAAAGCAGATGTGGGAATGATAGTAATCAGGCAAAAGAGGATTCAAACAGTCGAGATGGTTAACCAAGCTTTAAAGAGATTATTTGAATTTATCCGAAAAGAAAATATCAACAAGGAGATCATTGCACGTTCTCTCACCATTATTAGCGAAAGGAAAATACGTATTATCTCCAAATAAATTGAAGGAATAGGTTTCGGGGCGTGGCTCAGCCTGGTAGAGCACTTGGTTCGGGACCAAGGTGTCGCTGGTTCAAATCCAGTCGCCCCGATGTTAAAGTCGGTTAATGGTTCGTGGTTCATAGTAAATGCAAAAAGGCAAAATCCTTATTGGGGTGGTCGGAGGGGGAGATTGTTCAGAGGATGTGCATAAATTGCCGGGACAAGAAACTGAAAAGAGAGCAGGTAAAGTAGAAAATAATCGAAATAGGTTCGGATTATCTCCCATTTTGGAGCGATACACGAAGAGAGTTCGGTTATTTTGAGTTATTGGAAATTGCTAAATAGGAGGTGGTTAAAATGTATAGGATAACCGGGTATATTGAAAGAGATCCCGAAACTGGTTTATATGTAGCAATTGTTCCAGGAATTCCTGGTGCCCATACCCAAGCGGAAACTTTAGATGAGCTTCAAAAAAATCTTAAAGAGGTGGTCGAATTGTGCTTGGAGGAAATGGACCCAGAGGCTAAAAAACAATTACCTGAATTTGTGGGGATTCAACAAATTGAGGTGGCAAGTTGAGTAAGCTTCAAATCGTCGACGCTAAAAGAATGGAGAGGTTGCTACTTCTATTGAGCTTTGAGAAGACCCGTCAAAAAGGGAGTCATGTGTTTTATAAACACCCGGATGGAAGAACTACTACTGTGCCACATCATAAAGGAAGGGTTTTGGCCCGTCCTTTGATTAGAGAAATTTTACGAGAAATAGAAGTTACAGTTGATGATTACAATAAGCACTTGGAAAGATTGTAGAAGCATCTTCTGATAACATGATGCAAAAGACAAAATCTATATATATTGGCTTGATTGGGGCGGGAGATTGTTCGGAGGATGTATATAAATTAGCGGAACAAGTAGGGGAGAGGATTGCCAAAGCTGGAGCAGTCTTGGTTTGTGGTGGACTTGGTGGTGTGATGGAGGCCGCCTCCAAAGGAGCAAAAAAAGAAGGTGGAACTACCATCGGAATTCTACCTGGCATTGATAAAAGCCAGGCTAATTCATACATAGATTTTCCTATCGTCACCGGCTTAGGAGAGGGAAGGAATCTTTTGGTTATCAGAAACTCCGATGTGGTAATAGCTCTTCCCGGAGAGTATGGAACTTTATCCGAGATCGGATTCTGTCTGAAGCTGGGGAAACCGATAATCGGTCTTTTTACCTGGGATGTCTCAGAAGCCATAATCAAAGCCAAAAACGCAGAAGAAGCAGTTAAGATCGCTTTGAGTAAGGTATGAACCGTATGGTGCATACCAAGGTGAACAAGGATGGCGGATGAACTGGTTAGTGCTCATCTTTTGATATCTGGTCTGGTTCAGGGAGTGGGCTATCGTTGGTTCGTGATGAGAAAGGCAAATGAATATGATTTGAAAGGCTATGTCCGAAATTTATATACCGATGATGTAGAGGTGGAGATAGAGGGGGAGAGAGCTTTGATAATGGATTTTGTAAAAGAGTTAAAGAGCGGACCACGTTCCGCCCATGTTACAGACATTAAAATTCAATGGTCTGAATATGAAGGCAAACATAAAAATTTCGACATCAAATTTTGAAGAAGATTTATATGAACGTCAGAGCGAGTAGAAAGGAGTAGCGACACTTGTGTCGCGTCTTCTTCTTTATTCTCACATAAAGGAGCAAAAATGACAGAACCCAAACAGGATACAGAAAAACTCATGCGGTTTATAAGAGATGTCCCTGATTATCCCAAAAAAGGGATAGTTTTCAAAGACATCACTACCCTGTTAAAAAGGGGAGACGCTTTTGATGAGGTGGTCAACATATTTTTCGAAAAATGCAAAGATAAGAAGGTGGATTTGGTGGCTGCGGTGGAGTCGCGCGGGTTCATCTTTGGAGGAGTGCTGGCAAACCGATTGAAGGTGGGGTTTGTTCCCATCAGAAAATTTGGCAAGCTTCCAGCAGATACGGTGGAACAGAAATACGATCTGGAATATGGAACCGATACCTTGGAAATTCACAAGGATGCGGTCACACCTGGACAAAAAGTTTTGATCGTAGACGATCTTTTAGCCACCGGGGGAACCATCAAAGCCGCCTGCAAGTTGGTGGAAAAGATAGGAGGCCAAGTAGTAGGAATTTTAATCATGATTGAGCTTGGATTTCTGAATGGCAGAGATAAGCTGAAGGATTATGATCTTTTTACTTTGCTCAGGTATGATTGAAAGTAGGTTCCGAAAAAATACAAGGCAAGATATCTATTCCTGACCGGTGCCCAAGTGCATCCTCGCCACGGACGAGTCGCTCGTGATAAATAAGAGGAGTGGAAAGGGAAACTACGAACTATGGACTCTGAACAAGAAACTGAATTTTAACCTTAAGGAGGTGAAAGATGATTGAAAAAACTGTAATTCTGCCTGTTAGCACGCCAGTCGAGGTCGAGTTGAGCGCTGATAGTAAGGGAGTAGTCAGTTTAGGTATTAGGATCAACGGGAGCAATTGGTGTCCCCTGGCTTCGGGTGTGACCATGCCGAAGCCGGGTAGTTCCCAGCCGCCTTGGAGTACTACCATTGAAAACATCATGAAGTAGCGCCGCCTTCCACGTAATTATAAGTCCTCTGTTGGTATGGGACACCTTGTCCGATACCAGAAAAACCTCACGTCGTGGACCGGCTGTCCATGACGAACCAGAGTAGTGAGGAGGGGAACTACAAACCATGAACGGTGAACAAAAAACTGAATTTCAACCCTAAGGAGGTGAAAGATGCCTGGAACAAATGTGACTCTGCCTGATAGCGATCCAGTGGAGGTCAAGCTGTGCACTGATAAAGGGGGGATAGTTAGTTTAGGTATAAGGATCAATGGGAGCAATTGGTATGTTCTGGCTTCGGGCGTGACCATGCCGGCGCTGGGCCGCTGCCAGAGTTGGAGTAAAACCATTGGAGACATCATGAAAGCGCCGACTTCCCCGCCAGCATAAATCTTTGGCGAAAAAAAAGAGTAGCGGAGGAATTGCATCACGGATTATCTGCAAAAGTTGTGGGTTACAATAACTGAACCCTCTCCCCTTGGAGGAGAAAGAAGGGGTGAGGAGTATCGTGTTCCGACCTTCGAAAGACAAGTTTCGATACGAGTCTCGTTACCGTTGAGCGAGCTTCGAGATACATCCCCTCTCCCCTTGTGGGAGAGGGATAGAGAGAGAGGGGCAACATTCTACCAGAAAGAACAACGTTAGGAGTATCAACCAAACGCGCCCCCGTAGCTCAGTTGGATAGAGCAAAGGTTTCCTAAACCTTTGGTCGCCCGTTCAAGTCGGGCCGGGGGTAGTAAAAACAGCGATACAGTAAAAGTGAGAAAATGAAGGTAATGTAAATATTGAGTTGGTTGCCTAACTACTTTTCTCCTGAGTTTCGTTTCCACCAGAGGCGGATCTGCCTTTGGCAGAAAAAAAGTTCGGGTTGCGGCTACGTATCGTTTGTTGTGAAGTCGTTGTCGTTTATGGTGTTAAAACTAAAGGCGAACCGACTTCGGAAACCGATACGTGACTGACTTATGGGGAGCTTGTCGAAACTAAACCCAAACCGACTCGTCCCGCAAGGTGCGGGAAGCATAAACGATAAACAAACTTAAGCAACAGACTCCAATTGTATATAAAATATAGTTTGGTTTAGAAAGACAAAAAGAGTATCCTTTTTTGGAATGAAAAAATCATTAAAATGTGCTTGACAATTCTTTGTAAATGAATATAATGTATACTCGATTTATGAGGACTCCCGTTTATGTGGGAAGGGAGCCATTATGAAAAGGTTATAGGCCAATTTCAAACAAGGAGTGAAGTAAAATGAGACGAAAGCTTTCGTTTTCCGCAGGATCCCGCTTTGCGGGGCTGGTTCTTTTCGTTATGATATTTTCGGCTGGCTCGGCTTTTGGGTTTGGACTTGAGGCTAAAACTGATAGCACCGCGTTTTCCACTATCCAAAATTTCTTCTTTTCACCCGTTCAGATGTCCGACTATAATTTTCTGGGCGGAGGCGCCAGAGCCAGAGCCATGGGGGGAGCGTTTTTTGCCGTCTCCAACGATCCCACTGCCGCCTTTTGGAATCCGGCTGGGCTTTCCTTGTTGGATAAGGCGCAAATGGACTTAAGCTTCAGTTCTTTTATGTCGCGCCCAGAGCATACTGCTACCCTTAAATCATCTGTCCTGAATTTTGGTTTCAGCAACAAACCCCAATATGACAAAAATCAAATTTCCTCGATCAGTGTGGTTATACCTTTCAAAAACTGGAATAAGGAAATGGCGGTTAGTGTTTCCTATCAGGTGCTATCCGATATTTACCAAGAGAACGAATATGCCCTAATCAATGATACCCTTCAAACCAATCAAGGGATTCCTATCACAAACTGGAAGAGTATATTAACTGAAAAGATAACTGGAAAACTCAGTGCAATAACTTTAGCTTTGGGGGCAAAGACATTTGGATCACTTTCTTTGGGATTGGGGGTGAATATTTACGCTGGTGGATTCAACAGTGATGTCAATCTCTTCTATCCTAAAGGATTCCACCAGGACATAACCATCGATACCCTGACCGGGAACACCACGGTGAACTTATACGAGAAGTTCCATCCCAGCATAAAGACAGATTATTCCGGATTTAATTTCACTTTTGGGGGAATGTATCAGATTGATAAGTTAAAACTGGCCGCGGTGGTGAAAACACCCTTCACTTTAAAGGAAGAGAATGATGTGAAACTATTGGTGGATTATGTGGTTGGAGGAGTGCTGGTTGATAGTTATACCAGGTCTCTATCACAAATGTTTAAAACCGATAGAAAATGGAAGATGCCCGTAATGATTGGATTTGGAAGTTCTTATCAATTAAAGGATCTAACATTAGCTGGGGATGTGGAGTTCAGAAGCTATTCCAAAAGTAAGCTTACTTATCGAGACAACTTAGCTAATCCCACTGGAGATGAGATAACCACCAGCTTGAACTGGAGGGACCTAACCCAATTCCGCATAGGCGGAGAATACTTGGTCCACACCAAATATGGAAGCATCCCCATAAGAGCTGGTTTCAGAAACGATCCCAAGCTCTTCACCAACCTGCATGATTCAATGGAAGTATATATGGAGGAGCATGAATACAATATCGGAGAAGTGACTTTACTATTGCCAACCTACATTAAGTCAAAACCAGGCACGGAAGTAGGGTCGTGGGTTAATGGAAATATCTTCTCCTTTGGCACCGGCATCGCCTGGAGCCAGATCAAGTTTGATATCACCTTTGAGTTCGCGAAATATGAGGATGTCGAGCAAAAAGTGGTAACAGAGATAGTAGCTTTTGATCGGGGAAGAAAAAAAATAGATTATATAATGTATGATAATCCAAAAGGAAATGGCCGAAAAGAGTTTTCCCGAAAGGATAGCAATAAATACAGCCGGATCATGGTGAGCTTCACCGGGTTTTTCTAAAGCATAGGGCGTTAAAAAAAAGCGAAGTCATCCCAAAAAGAGAGGAGAGGACTTCGCTTTTTTTATGTGAACTGCCATGTATCGTAGGGAGTAGGAGCGATTCACGAATCGCCCCTACATATAGTTAGTTGCCGTAAATATATCGAAGAATTGGCTTTCCTCCACCATGATAATTGAGTATAATAATTGAGGTAGTTGATCCGTCATTTGAGATAGTTTTGTGTAGGGACAGGGCTTGTCCCTGTCCGTCTTTTAAATTTTAACATAGGGAGAGATTTTCGATGAGTCCGAGAAGGATAACCAAAAAGGAGATGAAGGAGGACAAGTTAGTTACCACAGCCTTCAAGTTACAAGAATGGGTTCAACAGCACTTGAATCAGGTGCTTATGGTTGCCGGAGGGGTGGTGCTTTTGGCAATTGTAGTTTACTTTATTTTTTCTTCAAAGGCAGGAAGGAATCAAAAAGCGGCTGCTCTTTTTGGCAAGGCTACTTTGGAATTCCAATCTGGTAATGCTAATCAGGCCATAACCGATTTGCGCACGGTGATGGAAAAATATAGTGGAACCAAGAATGCCAGCCAAGCCACCTTTTATTTGGGCACTGCTTATTTCTATGCCAAGGATTATGCCAAGGCCCAAACCACCTTCCAAAGTTATATGGAAAAATATAAGGAGGATCCACTCCTTTTGGCATCAGCCCAAGCTGGAATTGCAGAATGTTACATGGCAAAAGGGGATTTTCAAGGAGCCGGGGATAATTTCCTCAAAGCCGTCTCCATTAAGCCTGATGGTTTGTTGGTTCCACAGTATCTCTTTTCCGCGGGTCAATCCTATCTGAAAGCCAATCAAAAGGAGAAAGCAAAGGAAACCTTTAAGAAATTGATCGACCAATATCCGGACTCTAAAGAAGCCTACAAAGCCAAGGAGCAGTTGGCAGAAAACCAACTTCTGTAATTTAGTGAAGTTTGCACGAGTAATGAAAAGGTTTGGTTACGCAGGTTCCCTCCCCCTTGATGGGGGAGGGCAAGGTTAAAAAACCCCGCCATAGGCGGGAGTGGGGGTGAAATTGAACGAAGTGAAATCCGTAGGATAGAGGATGACTTTATCCTTCCCTGATCCCCAAGCAAAAGCGAAATCAGAATCTCCCGCCCTCTGGGTGGCTTTCTTATGGCACATGCATCAACCTTATTACAAGGATGTAAAGACCAATCTGTATCAGATGCCCTGGGTGAGGTTGCATGGGCTCAAAGATTATTTCGACATGGTAGCCATATTGGATGATTATCCGTCCATTCGCCAGACTTTTAATTTGGTCCCCTCCTTAGTCGAGCAAATTCAAGATTACGCTTCCAATCAAGTGTATGATGAGCATCTTCTCTTGACTGAAAAACCAGCGAAAGATTTGACCGAGGCGGAGAAAGAGAAGATACTTTCGAGCTTTTTCAATTGTAATCAAAAGACTATGATCTATCCTCACCCAAGATTTCACCAACTTCTGGAGAAGCTGAACGAAGAAAAATCTACAGGAAGGGGAGAGGATGCTGACAATTCAGAATCAGCAGTAAACGATTTCGAGGTCCAGGATTTCTTGGACTTGCAGGTATGGTCCAATCTAACTTGGGTTGACCCTATTTTCAAAAACGATCCATTGATTTCTTATCTGTTAAAAAAAGGAAAAAACTTCACCGAAGAGGATAAGAGGCGTTTAGTTTCCAAAGAGAGAGAAATATTGGAATTGATCCTTCCTAAATATAAACAACTGCAAGACCAAGGGCAGATCGAGGTGACCTTTTCTCCTTATTTTCATCCCATCTCTCCATTGATCTGTGACACCGAGACTGCCAGGCTTGCCCTGCCCAATATCCAGTTGCCAAAGGAGAGATTCTCCCACCCAGAAGATCTTGAGGCGCAGATGGATTTAGGCATAAAATTATACGAAAAAATTTTTGGTAGAAGACCGAAAGGGATGTGGCCCCCTGAGGGAAGCGTAAGTGAAGAGATTCTTCCCAAGGTGGCGAAATTTGGGATAAAATGGATTGCCACAGATGAAGAGATTTTATATTTTAGCACCATGTTGGCAAAAACAAGGGAGGATAAATTCATCTCGCACGGGAACGGTGCTCTCTACAAACCATATAAAATATCCGCAGGATCCATAGAATCGGTCGAAAACTCGAAGACCCGTCTGGGGAGCGAGCTTTCCATCATCTTCAGAGATCATACTCTTTCCGATCTCATCGGCTTTGTTTATTCCAGCTGGGATGCCGAGGAGGCTGCGAACGACTTCATAGGCAGACTGCATAGAATAGGGGAGAGCCTTCCGCTGGTAGTGAGCGGAGCGAATCTACAAAAGAATCTGCCTCGTTTTCTGGTAAGCGTCATCTTAGATGGCGAGAATTGTTGGGAATATTACAAAAATGATGGGCATGATTTTCTCTCCGCCCTTTACACCAAATTATCAGAAGATAAATTTTTGAAAACTACAACCATAAGCGACTTCTTGGAGAGCAATCAAGAGTTTGAAAGGCTTCCTCGTCTTTTTGCCGGCTCGTGGATAAACCATAACTTCCGGGTCTGGATCGGACACCCCGAAGATAATTTAGCTTGGGATCTTTTGAAGATGACCAGAGATGCCTTGGTTGAGTATGAAAAAGAAGCCAAGAACCACCCGCAGGCTAAAGAGATCTTGGAAAAAGCCTGGAAGGAGATTTACATTGCCGAAGGGAGCGACTGGTGTTGGTGGTATGGAGATGAGCATCAGGGACCGGACACAGATGAGTTTGATCGCATTTTCAGGTCACATCTTTTGTATGTTTATGAGTTGATCGACAAAGAGCCACCGGAGATACTTTATGAACCTATAAGATCGAAGTTTATTTACACCTATCTTCTTCCCCCAGCCGGATATGTTCGACCCACCATAGATGGGAAAAACACTCATTATTACGAATGGCAACAAGCCGGCGCTTTTGATTGCCTTAAAGCCGGCGGCACCATGCATCGGGCTGAAACCCAAGTCAAAAAAATATTCTTTGGCTTCGATGAGAAGAGCCTATATTTCAGAATCGACACTACTTTGGCAAACGAAAAATATAAAAGTGAAGATTATGAATTCATTTTAGAATTAATTGAACCTCCCCGATATAAAATATCAATTAAAAATGATAAAGCCACTCTCTTTAAGAGAATGGATGAAACCGAGTGGAAGTTGATCTCTTCTGATTTGGATTTTTCATTTTCAAAGATAATGGAGTTGTCCGTTCCTTTTGATCTTTTAGAGTTTTCTGAAATCAGCTCCCCCGCCAAAGGCGGGGGAAAGGAACAAAAAGGGGTGTGGTTTCGTCTGATAGTAGAGAGGAGAGGAAAGGAACAGGAGAGATGGCCCACGGTGGACGTGATCAGATTCGACCTCCCTACTCAAAAAGGCAAACCCATCTTCTGGGGAGTATGAATTGGAGTAGCGACACTTGTGTCGCGCTAAAACGCTTGATGAGAAAAGGAATTTCCCTCTCCCTTGGGGGAGAGGGAAGGGTGAGGGGGAAATCAAATAGAGTGCACAAACACGTAGAACCCTCCCCCTTCAAAGGGGGAGGATAAAGGAGGGGGTCAAAAAAATAACCAAATTTATTTCGTAGATGAACGATTAAAAGGTCACCACCGTATTTTAAGATAGTAAGAGGAATTTAGGAGGGAATTTATGTCCGAGCAGATTTTCGGCGCTGAGGAAGATAGGGAAAAAGCAAAAGAACCCGCCAAGGTAGACATAGATAAGGAAAAAGAAAATGAGATGATAGAGGAGGGGAAAACCGCCGCCATCTTAGGTTACGTTCCCTTTATGTGCTTTGTCCCCTTAATGAAGATGAA
>Ga0315289_10013250_pt1 | contig 11560 bp, 10 predicted proteins | sample YL17G11_40_MG_FD_203452 | JGI IMG/M metagenome (GOLD analysis project Ga0315289, IMG submission 203452) | Sediment microbial communities from Yellowstone Lake, YNP, Wyoming, USA - YL17G11_40 | ecosystem: Environmental > Aquatic > Freshwater > Lake > Sediment | place: USA: Wyoming | collected... | reverse complement strand
ATAGATTCGGAGATAGGAAAACCTTATTATGCGGGTGGAATTGTTATCTTGATCCAAGGGTGGCGCAGGAAACAAAGCTTATTCCAAAGACTTTTTGAATCCAGAAAGAAAAAGATTTTGATTGCTTGTATAAAATTTCCTCATCCAGAAGCAATTGAAAACCAGGAAGGATATGAAAATGCTATAATCTTTTCATATTTGGATATTGAGAAAAAGACTACCATTGAGGATTTCGGTCGAAAGTGGCTTAAGGAAAATCTGGAGCAAGCCTACTATCGTTTTTTAAATATCCATCACTTGTAACTCATCCGCCTAAGGCGGATAGCTCTGAAGATGTAGCGTCCCGCCTCAAGCGGGACATTTTCTTACTGGAAACCTAAAGGTTTCCCATGCATAAAAAAATCAACCCAAACTGTTGAAAGTGGACCTTTCAGGGTCGCGTAGCAGAGGTTTCATACCTCTGCTGCCCCGCCTTTGGCGGGGCTACGCGTCTTTTTATAAAGCGTTCGACAGAAAGTTAGAGTTTAAACTGCCACTATCAAAGTAGCCCCCACAACTTTTTTGGCTCCACCTTCTTTCAAAACCCTGGCGCATTCCTTTAAAGTAGCTCCGGTTGTGATCACATCGTCGATCAAGATTATCTTTTTACCATAAATCTTCTCCCTGTTTTCAGCTGAGGAGACCGAAAAAGCTCCGGATACATTTTTCTCCCTCTGTTCTGCATTCAGATTAGTCTGATCTTTAGTATTTTTAATCCTCTTAAGAATCTTTTTCAAGACCGGGACATTCATTTTTTCCGATACAGCCTCTGCCAAAATCTCACTCTGATTAAACCCTCTCTCCCTTTTCCGAGCAGGATGCAAGGGCACTGGAATCAAAAAATCAAAATCGGAAAATCTTTGGTCCAAAGACAAATTCTCCCCCAATCTCTTTCCCAACCTTCGACCTAAAAAGATTTTCCTTTTATACTTGAAATTATGAATTAAAACCTTATAATGATCATCAAAAGTTCCTAAAGATTTAACCAGTTGGATATTCTCATTTCCCCCGCATATTGCGGGGGATCCGCCTCCCGAGTAACAGATTCCACATTTGGTCTTGAGCCCTTGCAAAAATGATTTACAAACCGGGCAAAAAGGATCGGGAAGAATAGAAAGACTATCCCAACAAAAATTGCATATATTCTTCTCCTCTAAAAAAAGGTATCTTCCACATATCAGACAGTGTGGTGGATAAATAAAATCTAAAAGCGAATCTTTTAGCTCTATGAACGGATTAACAAACCTTGAAAAGAAAACTTTATCCATAAATTTTTTGGATTGTAAACCTTGAGGTTTACTTTTGACAAAGCTAACGCTTTATACTCCATTAATTTTTTTGGCTCTTTTGTTCAAAAAATTCCACATAAAAAGTGAGAAAAGGGAAACTAAGACCAAAACTGCTTGGTTCATAGATATATCGATTTTACCCCAATGGAGGAAAACCATACTCTCCTCGTAATATCTGAAGAAATCGATAATGAATCGGTCAATGGAATAAAGCATAAGCATCAAAAAGAAAGTAAACCCATCAAAGGTCTTCCTTCTTTCCGCCAAAATCAGGATAACAAAAATCAATCCTCCTAAAAATGAGGAGAAAAGTTGAGTGGGATACAAAGGGGTATTGGGGAAAAGATAACCGGCAAAAGAATCTGACGGGAAGACCACTCCGCAACCAGATGAAGTCGGTTTGCCGAAGCAGCATCCATTCAAAAAGCAACCGACTCTGGTGATAGCCAAGCCTAAGGGAAAGGTCGGAGAAACCAAATCAGCAATTCTCCAAATATTGAGTTTTTTAAAATAAAGAAAAACCATGCCACTAATAATTGCTAAAACCACCCCTCCAACCATAGATAAACCCCCGATTCCAATCTCCCCGGAGCTCTGAATAGGATTGACCATATCAAAAAATCTTCCTTGAAATTCCTCCAGATGAAATATCATATAGAAAAATCTTGATCCGATTATGGAGGAAATCAAAACCACTAAGAAAAGGTCTAATATTATTTCCGGTTTAATCTTTCCCTTTTTAGCCCGAGCCAAAGATAACAATAATCCTATTCCAAAGGACAAAGCCAATAAAACCCCATAGCTTTTGACCACCACCGGACCTATTCTAAAAAGAACCGGATGCATAAGATTCTTTCTTTCGAATGAACAGTAAACAGAAAATAGTAAACAGTTAACTGTGAACCGTTTTCCGTTTTCTGTTGACTAATATTCATACCACCTGGCATTAATAACAAGCAAAAGCCCGATCATAATCCAAAAGGCCAACATAGATGAGCCTCCGTAACTGACCAAAGGCAAAGGGATACCAGTTACCGGCACAAGCCCGATCACCATCCCGATATTAACCAGCACTTGAAAAGCTAAAATCGATGTGATTCCAAAAGCGGTATAGCTTGAAAATTTACTTCGGGCTTTGCAGGCAATGGCAAATCCCTTAAGAATGAGAAAAACAAAAAGAGCAATCAAGAGCAAAGATCCAAAGAACCCAAATTCCTCCCCCAGGACAGAAAAGATGAAGTCGTTATGTTGAGCTGGAAGAAAAGCTAATTTGGTCTGAGTTCCATGTAAGAATCCTTTTCCGAAAAGACCTCCAGACCCAATAGCCACCTTAGATTGAAGTATCTGGTAACCAGCGCCCTGCGAATCCATACTCGGATCTAAAAAAACCCGAATTCTCATCTGTTGATACAGAGGCAGGTTATTCCAGACCAAAGTTCCGACTAAACCCACAAAGATATTTACGACCAAAGACCCTACTAAAATGGCAAAATTAGGTTTTAAAAGATAAAGCAATACAAGGAAAAGACAGAAGAAAACTGCCCAGATGACCAAATTAGAACTAGAAAGTAAGCTTAAAAGAGGAGAAACTAAAAAGAGCAGGTATAACCAAGAAATTCCCGCCCAAAAAGAGATCGACAAAAATCCTGCCAAAAAAACTAAAGATGTTCCCAGATCTGGCTGCTTCAATACCAGGGCAAAGGGCAAAAAAACAAGAATGAATAACGAGGAAAACCATTTCAAACTAAAAATTAGGCGTTTAGAATATGAAAGATGTCGAGCTAAGGCTAAAACGAAGGCTATCTTCATAAACTCCGAGGACTGGAAGCTAAAAGGTCCCAGCTGAAACCACCTGATTGCGCCTACCTTGGGAGAACCTAATGCCAACAAACCTATCAAAGAGAAAATTCCCATAGTGAAATATACATAGGAAAAGATCTCATGAAACCTTATGGGTATGGTAAAACAAATTCCCATAGCTATAATTCCCAAAATTATCCAGAAGATTTGTTTGAGGAAGATTTCCTGTCCACCCGGCGAATAGCGTTTGGCACTATAAATCAGAAGAACCCCGATAATAGATAAAAACAAAGAGATTAAAAAAAGCGTAAGATCAAAGTCTTGGTCACGAAATTTCATAATTTAAAAACCTTACCTGTCATTCTGACCCCTATTTCTTCCCTGTCAGGGTGAAGCTGAAGCTCCACCCCCACATTTCTCTAAATATTTTTCGATAATCATTTTAGCCACCGGAGCTGCAACTGAACCGCCGTGACCAGCGTTTTCCACAATCACACAGACTAAAATCTTTGGATTCTCGGCCGGCGCAAATCCCACAAACCAGGCATGGTCTTCTCCATGGGGATTCTGGGCTGTCCCGGTTTTTCCGCCGATAATAAATCTTTCCGAACGAGCGAAAAAACCTGTCCCACCTGGGTTGTTCACTGCCCCTATCATGGCCTCTTTAAGAATCTTCAGGGTGGAAAGGGAAAAAGGAAGTTTCCGCCAGATTTCCGGCTTAAAAGTTTCCTTCCTATCTTTAATTTCTTTTTTAATCTGAGGCTTATAAATTATCCCGTTATTGACTAAGCCGGAAAAAAAACAAGCCAGCTCTAAAGGGGTAACTGATATTTCTCCCTGTCCAATTGCCAGGTTTATCACCATTCCGTTAACCCAATCCGAATATCCATATTTTCTGTGAAAGTAAGCTAAAGTGGGTGTTCTTCCCTTTTGCTCTTCAGGCAAATCCAATTCGGTCTTTTCTCCTAAGCTACTTTCTTTCGCATATTTGCACCAATTGGACAGGCCCAATTTCAAGCCCAATTGGTAAAAATAGACATCGCAGGAATGGATGATGGCATCTTCTAAGTTCAATCTCCCGTGCCCGTCAGCCTTCCAGCATCGAAAGACTCTATTGCCAAAACGAAAACCGCCAGTGCAGGGTGAAAAGGTCGAATTTCTATCTACCAGACCCTCTTCCAAAGCAGCAGCAGCAGTCAACAACTTCAAAGTCGAACCGGGCGGATACAGTCCCTGGATGCATCGGTTCAATAAGGGATGAGACGGATCCGAAAGCAGGTTTTGCCACTGATCTTCTGTTAGAAATTCACTGAAGATATTAGCATCAAACCCTGGTTTGCTCACCATAGCTAAGACCTCCCCATTAGTAGGGTCCAAAGCCACTAAAGCCGCATTATCTCTATCCACTAAGGCACTCTCCGCTTCAGTCTGAAGGTCTAAATCCAAAGTTAAAACCATATCTGATCCTCTTGCAGGCTTTTCCTCCTTGAGTTTCCCTAAAACCATTCCGGTTGCAGTAACCTCTAAATATTCAGCTCCGTTCTCACCTTTTAAATCTTCATCATACGCTTTTTCAATTCCCCTTCTACCTACCTCCTCTCTCAGATTGACCTTCTTCCCATGATCTTTTATTTCTTCTTTTGATTTCTCGCCGACATAACCTAAAATCGGTCCACTCCAAAAAGTTGGAGGATAACTGCGCGTTTGCTCCTCTCTGTAGGTCACCCCGCCAAGTTCCTCGTTCTGTTCCTCGAGCTGACACAAAGTTTTAAAGTCAATTCCTTTTTTTAGTCTTATCTCATCATATTTTCTATCCCAGCTCGATTTGATTTTCTTATCCAAAAAAGACTTCTCTAAGTCCAAGATCGAAGCCAGCTTATTGATCAATGCTTCTAAATTAGAACTTTGTGTGTCCGATTTGGCCTCATAAGTTAGCTCATACGGGAGTATATAGACCGTATAGGAAGGACGATTGGAGACTAAAACTTTACCATTTCTATCAAAAATTGTTCCCCGGGGAGCAATCAAAGGAACAGGTTTGATTCTATTGTTCTCGGACTTTTCCTTATAATAACTCGCCTGGATTACCTGAAGATAGAAAAGTCGTGAAATCAAAACAACTGATAGAAGAATGAAAAGGAGAGTCGCTAGCTTTCCCCGGTCCCCGAATATGTCGGTGAAAATCTTCATCTTTAAGTTAACCGTACCGAAAGGTGTTTAGGAATCAAAAATACTAAAATTCCCACCCCTCCGGTATACAAAGCTGAAAAAATTGAGATGCTCCAAATATTTTCAACAGTGATTTTGAAATTCAGATCGGTGGAGAAAAGGAAGAAAAGAAAGTCATTAGCCAGAATAGCCAAGAAGACCATTGTAATTTTGTATATAAAACTTTCTAAGAATAATGTGTCCTTGAAGCTTCCTATCGCAAAGCCGATCGTCGATTTGATCAGAGCATTTAAACCCAAAAAAGAAGGATTCAAAATATCTAAAATAAACCCAATTAAAAACCCGAAAAAAGCCCCTTCTTTAGCACCTTTAGACAGGCTCAAATAAACCAAAATCAACAGAGGAAAATCTAACTTCACCCAATCGATTTTGGTCAGCTCAGAGAAAAAAGATTGGAAAGCTACCACAGTAAAAAGAATAAAAGTTACGAAAACAATCCTACCAAAAGGGATATTTTTATAAATCATAAAGTTAGTCTTTTTTAATAGCTTCCCACCTAGCCTGTCCTGAGGAACCAGGCTGAGGAGAGACAGGCTCAGACAAATTCAGGATAGATTTATCAGGTATCTGTTCGATCACAAAAAGCTCCTCTAATCGATTAAAATCGACCCAGGGCTTAACTAAAATCGACTTAAACATCCCACCTTTTTTCTCTTGCACCTCGATTACCCTCCCGATTTTCAAGCCAGCTGGGAATATTCCGCCCAAACCTGAAGAAACGATCTCATCTCCGACCTGAACATCTTCATCAATAGGCACATGGTCTAATTTCAGGTAAAACCCATCTGCTGGTTTAATTATCCCATTTACTCTGCTTCTTTGATCCAGAGCTGCTACTCTGCAGTTAGGGTGAAGCAACAACTCCACCGAGCAGCTATTGGGAGAGACCCCCGCTATTTTCCCCACCAACCCTCGGATATTAATCACTAAAGAGTTTTTTTTGACTCCCTTTTTTTTCCCTATATTTAAAACCACGGTATGGGTTAGCGGATTGGGCTCCAAAGCCACAACCTCAGCTGAAACAACTTTGAACTCAGACCTTGATTGGAAATCAAGAAGTTCCCTTAGCCGGAGATTTTCTAACCCTTCTTCTCTTAACCTTTGATTTTCCAGACCAAGCTCAATAACCTCCTTCCTTAATTTCTCGTTCTCCAGGCTGACCAGATAGAGCTGAGAGATTTTAGAACTAAGATGGTAGAAAGGGGAATAGATGAAAGTGAAAACCAGATCACTTATTCCCTTTTTAAAAGAAAGGGGAAGCACCAAAAGGATCAAAGAGATTAAGATGTAAATAAGAAGTTTATGGATGCTTTTGGCCGGTAACCTTAGAATTGAGATCCAATCCATAGCTTTAGATTAAATCATACCGTAGACAGATCCTCCGCAAAGTGCGGGGGAAAAATTTAAAACTACTCTACCGAATCTAAGACTTCTAAAAGCTCCTTAGGCCTTTTGATTTTCATCAAAGCATCCCGATTCTTTTCGCTTTTCATAATATACGAAAGGCGAGCCATAACGTTGAGATGGGCTCCGATAGCGTCTTCTGGAGCAGCAATCAGAAAAAAAAGATGGGCGGGCTTTTTGTCCATAGCATCGAAATCTATCCCTTTATCTGACCTTCCAAATGCGATCACTATCCCTTTTACCGATCTGGTCTTAGCGTGAGGGAAAGCTACTCCATAGCCTACTCCAGTAGTAACCAACTTCTCTCTCTCCAAAACCGCATTTAAAAGCTCAGCTTTATCTTTAACTAATTTGGATTTGCTGGCTAAATTAACCAACTCTTCGATCGCTTTTTCTTTAGAAAAAGCCTTCAATTCAAAAGAGATCAGCCCCTCCTCACAAAATTTGGATAGTTTCATCCTTTTTACCTCCTGATTTCAAAACTTTTCCGCTTCATCGATGAGCAAAATCGGGATGTCACCTTTGATTTTATATTTTAACCGACATTTCTGGCAGATAAATCTTTGTTTTTTGGAATCGAATTCTAATCTGCCTTTACATCTGGGACAAGCCAAAATTTCCCACCACTTTTTATTCGCCCTACCTCCTGATTTCAAAACCTTTTTTCTTCTTGAAACTTGCATCTTGAAACTTGAAACTTAGTTTTTCAGCTAAAACTATTAACTTTCACTCTACTCCTTCTATATATTTCCCCATCACCCTAAACTTATGCAATCTTTTTTCTAAAAGCTCCTCCGCTGTCAAAACCCTCAGTTCATCCAAAGTTTTTAATATCTCCTCTTTTAATATTTGGGCCGCCTGTTGATAGTCTCGATGAGCTCCCCCTAATGGTTCCGGGATAATTTTATCGATAACCCCAAGCTCTAAAAGGTCCGGCGCAGTGAGTTTCAAGGCTTCAGCTGCTTGGGGTGCTTTGGAGGAGTCTCTCCACAATATCGCCGCGCACCCTTCTGGTGAGATGACTGAATACCAGGAATTTTCCAGCATCAGTATTTTATCCCCTATGCCGATCCCCAAGGCTCCTCCACTTGCCCCCTCCCCTATGATATTTATAATTATTGGAACTGGGAAACGAGACATCTCCCTTAGGTTTCGAGCGATTGCCTCCGCTTGTCCCCTTTCCTCTGCTCCGATTCCCGGATAAGCTCCCGGAGTATCGCCTAAAATAATTATGGGCTTGTTAAATTTGGCTGAAAGCTGCATCAAACGTAAGGCTTTGCGATACCCTTCGGGATGCATCATCCCGAAATTGCGATAAAGCTTCTGCCTGGTATCCCTTCCCTTTTGTTGCCCGATGATCATCACCGGCTTTCCATCTATCTTGGCAAACCCTCCTACCAAAGCTTTGTCATCGGAAAAGCCCCGGTCTCCATGCATCTCCACAAAATCAGTAGTTATTAATTTGATATAATCTAAAGAATGGGGTCTTAAAGGGTGTCGAGCCAGTTGAACCCTTTGCCATCGGGAAAGATTAGAGTAAACCTCTTTTTGAACCTTTTCTAATCGGTTCTCTAAAACCTCAATTTCCTTCAAAAGCTCTGTTCCGCCGCTTTGCCCGGAGTCTTTAGTGAAAAAATCCTTCATATCCTGAATCTTTTTTTCCAGCTCCACAATCGGTCTTTCAAAATCCAGAAACTGCCCATTCATAAACTTTCCTCTGAGTGTTCTTGATCTTATCTTCGGTCCGCTTCAGTTGAACTGGACTTTCTGTAGAAAAGAAAACCTGCACTAATTAAAAGCAACCGAAACAGAATACCAAGGAAAACCGTTAGGCTCAAGAACAAATTGGTTTTATAATGTCTTTTATAAAAATAATACATACTTTTATGATGTTCCAATTGCATCCTCAGTCTATCCTGAGAAGTACTCTTTCCTACGTAGTGAATAAAAGTAACCAAAGGAAAATAGACCACCTTCCATCCATTTTTTTTTGCCCGGAGGCAAAAATCGACATCCTCCACATACATAAAATAATCTTCATCCAAAAACCCAATTGAGTCTATCATTTCTCTTCGGACTAAAAGGCAGGAGCCGGAGACCCAATCTACCTCTTTTATCTGGGAATGGTCAAAATCTTTTAAAAGATATCTGTTGGATAAAGGGTTCGAGGGGAAATACCTGTAAAGAATCGACTGGCTGGAGGAGATGGAGGTCATAAATGAAGGGAAGGAACGACAGGAATATAAAAGCTTCCCTTTAGGATCTACCATCCGGCATCCACAGATCCCCGCTTCTGGATTTTTATCCATATATTCGATAACTTTCTCTATTCCCTCTCGGGGGAAGATTGTATCTGGATTCAAAAGGAGAATATATCTCCCTTTACTTTCTTTGATCCCCTGATTGGCTGCGAAAGAAAAGCCCATATTTCTCTCATTTTCAATCAACTTGACCTCGGGGAATTCCCTTCTCATCGTCTCTTCACAAAAATTTTTAGAATGGTTATCTATGATAAAAATTTCTGCGGAGAAATTTTTTTTTGAACTAAAGATCGACAAAAGACATTTTCTCATATATTCAAAAACATTATAGTGGACTATAATAATGGACAGATCCATACGCAATTCATAGCCTCCCCAATAGAGACAGAAACCTTAATTTCCACACCATCCAGATAGCTTCTCTCACAATCTTTTTGGACATCTTGGAGGTTCCAGCTCTTCTATCCCAGAAGACTATAGGAATCTCCTTAATCTTGAACCCCCTTTTCCAGGCCCTGAAACTCATCTCTATCTGAAAGGAATATCCCTCTGAATGAACTTTATCCAGATCGATTTGTTCCAATACCTTTCTTTTGAAACACTTGAATCCTCCAGTAGCATCTTTTACTGGAAGCCCAGTGACCCATCGGGAATAGACATTGGCATAATAGGATAAAAGCAACCTGGACATAGGCCAATTGATCACATTCACTCCGGAGATATATCTTGAGCCTAAAACAAGATCTGCGTCTTTTATTGCTTCTAAAAATTGGGGAAGGTAGGCAGGATCATGGGAAAAATCAGCATCCATCTCGAAGATATAATCATATCCATTTTCTAAAGCATATTTAAATCCTAAAAGATAAGCTGTCCCCAATCCTGATTTCTTTTCTCGATGCAATACTAAAATCCTTTTGTTCTCAGAGGAGAGTTTATCTGCTATTTTGCCAGTTCCATCCGGCGAATTATCATCCACAATTAAAATATCTATAGATGGATCCTGGTCCAAAATCTCGGGTATGATCCGGTCAATATTCTCCTTCTCATTGTAAGTGGGAACAATCACCAAAGCTTTGCTCATTTATTCCTTCCTATCCTTTTCCTCAAGCCCACATATAGAGATATAGCTAAAAGACAAAGGCTGGTCAACAGAGTGCTGGTTTTACCGATTCTATAAGCTGTAGATTTATAGATAAATTCAACTTCATGTTCGCCCTTATCCAAAGGGACCGCTCTAAAGAGATAATCAGCCCGGTAAACTTTGGTCTCCTTTCCATCCACATAAGCTTTCCAGGCAGGATAATAGTTCTCGCTTAATAGAAGAAAGCCGTCCTGCTGCATTTCCACGTCCACTCTAAAACTGTTTATCCGGTAGTCGTACACTTTAGCTGGAATAATACGGGTAGATGAAACCTTTGTGGTATCAGAGGAGATCTTTGGAGGTATCTCGGCTAAGAAGATTTTCTCCCGAATGTCAAATTGTGGTTTTTTCAAATTCGAAAGGATTCTGCTTTCATCTTTTTCCACCTCCCAGGAATATACTGGAAATGCGCGCGGGAGATAATTAAGATTTTGATACACATATATTCCTTCAGCTTCAAAAACCTGTTTTGTCCAAGGAGTATTTAGCGGCGAAGGGCTAAGGAGAAATTTGACATTCAGTAGGTTCATGAAATTTGGATGAGTCAGATTGGGATTTTGTTGATGACGTCCGACGAACTCATCGTAGATGCGCAAGTGGTTACCGTGCATGGCAGTAAGTGAAACCTCCTCAATCCTATACAGGGCGAGATAGTTATCTGGATAGGTTTTAGGAAGCATAAAAACCCGAAAGGGTTCCTCCTTTTGTCTTTCTTTAAGAAACTCGACCACTGGAGATTTTCGGTAGTATTCGTTAGGATCGATAACGATGATGAAACGGGAGTCGAACCGAAAAAGATCGACTAAAGCTATGACTGCTAAAACCCCCACAACCAAGCCTTCCTTTAAAGCTCCTTTTAAATGAACCCGCAAGATGGCGTAACCCAGCCACAAAAGGAAGGTGGAGATCCACAATCCCCCAACGATCCTGGGAATATTATGCTCCAGAGCGGCTCTTTTTGCTGGCTCGATTCCGCTATAAAGTATGGCAATCCAAATATCAAAGAATGATTTACCTAATAGGCTTATTAAAACTGCAAGCCCCGAATAAGCTATCACAAAAATGAAAGCTATCTTAAGGAATTTCTTAGCTTCTTTGGGGTCATCTTTTAATCTAAAGAAGTTTTCCAGACCCAACATGGCGATGCTTACTGCGGAGAAACAGAACAGAAAATTAATCATGCTGGCTCCCCGGAAGCTTTTGACTCCAGGTACCAAATGATAAAAGATTCTGAAAAAGGGAGTCGTCCCCCCCAGAGCGTAAATAAAGGCTAATACCCCTAAACCTATGAAAAACCAGATAAAACGGTTGCGTCGATAAAGAATGGTCACCACCGCCAGGAAAAGGGCGAAAAGTCCAATATACTCACTGTTCAGTTTGAAAGGATTCCGCCCCCA
>Ga0315289_10013248_pt1 | contig 11561 bp, 11 predicted proteins | sample YL17G11_40_MG_FD_203452 | JGI IMG/M metagenome (GOLD analysis project Ga0315289, IMG submission 203452) | Sediment microbial communities from Yellowstone Lake, YNP, Wyoming, USA - YL17G11_40 | ecosystem: Environmental > Aquatic > Freshwater > Lake > Sediment | place: USA: Wyoming | collected... | reverse complement strand
TTATTGTTGATTAATATAGCCATATCTCCATAAGGGCGAAGCCTCTCTTGTGCTATCTCGATGGCCTTTGGATCGGCATCAATGCCCAATACACTACCGCCGTGCTCCAGCACGGCGGCGACATGTCCCCCCTCACCGACGGTACAATCTATGTACCGCCCGCCGGGTCTAATCTGAAGCGCATCTACAGCTTCATTCAGCAGGACTGGTACGTGCGTACTCATCGGAACATCTCCATATCCCCAGTGTAAAATTTGTTGATTAAGATAGCGGTATCTTCATGGCGGCGAGGCTTTTTTGTGCTATGTTGGTGGCCTAATACACTGCCGCCGTGCTCCAGCACGGCGGCATGTTCTCTCTCACTGACGGTACAACTAATGTACCGGTCTCCAGATCTCACTTGAAGCGCATTTATAGATTCACTGCGCAAAACGGGTACGTGTGCACTCATTGGCGCATCTCCATATTCTCGAAGAGTTGCCAGACATCTTTTCGCCATAAGGCTTTCTGCTTCTCCCAGCGTGCCTTGCTCCATATCTCTAGGTATTTATTTGTTCCTGCGATGATCAGGCTGTCTTTAATGTCGGCATGCTGCCGCAGAGGTTGTGGTAGCATTACCCGGCCTTGTTCGTCGAGCTCAGAATCGAAAGCGGAGGCAAATACAGCTCGGTTCATCTGACGTACCCTGCTTGGGGCAATAGGCCCAGAATCGAATTTCTCGGCGATCTTCTCCCAGACCGAAAGTGGATATGCATTAATACATTCTTCCGCCCCCATATTAAGCACGATCCCGTCTGCGAAGTGCTTGCGGAACTTCGGAGGGATCGGCACCCTGCCCTTGGCATCTACCTTGTATTCATATTCGCCGAGGAAGAACATGTTTATTTTAATCCTCTAAAATTTTTTAACACCGATTTCGACTACGTCGAGATGTTTGAAAATATCAAACTTAATCATCAAATTAGTTCTTATTTCCCATTTTAATCCCAAATTTACCACATTTCCCCACCACTTGTCAATACCCTTGACCCCAGTTTCCCTAAACTCGTCTATGTATTTACAAAACAGCCTTTCTGTGCTATTATTCCCTCGTTTTTCACAAGCTAACAATATATATATAGGTTATTCGGGCCTCTAGGCTTAATGAGGTAATGTGTAGATTCATGCGTACTGATGTGGTGTTAGTTGAAATTACTGATGCTGCTGGAGCGGTGTGGGGTGTAGCCTGGAGCTGGCCGTATTAATAGATACAGATGTTCACGTTAGGCATTCTCACAGTCAGCGATAAGGGCTCTCGCGGCGAGAGGGTTGACGAGAGCGGCAAGGTAATTAGAGAGATGCTTGCCGCTCTCGATTCTAATCTGGTACAATATGAAGTTGTGCCCGATGAGCGAGAGCTCATCTCGGCGAAGCTGGTGGAGTGGGCAGACAAGGAGGGGATCGATCTGATCCTCACCACCGGGGGAACTGGGTTAACCCCCCGCGATGTCACTCCAGAAGCGACTTTAGCTGTTTTGGATAGGGTGGCGCCGGGGTTTGTAGAGGCTATCAGGGCTGAGAGCCTGAAGAAGACCCCCACAGCAATGTTGAGCCGGGCGGTCTGTGGCACTCGGGGTAGAAGCCTTATATTGAATCTACCCGGCAGCCCCCGCGCGGTGCGTGAGTGTTTGGAGGTAGTCTTACCCGCTCTGCCACACGCTATCGAGACGCTCAAGGGTGAGGCTGGAGAGTGTGGGGAGAGAAAGAGGGTCTGAGTTGAAGGCCAAGGTGAAAACGAATGATGCGTATTCATATACTGACACTTTTCCCTGCCATGTTCTCCGGCCCTTTCAGCGAGAGCATTGTAAAACGGGCAGTTGATCAGGGCCTGGTTGAGATATCGATCTATAATATCAGGGACTATACTTCCGACAGACACCATGTGGTTGACGATTCTCCCTATGGCGGCGGACCGGGGATGGTGCTTAAACCGGAGCCAATCTTTAAGGCGGTGGAGGCAGTAAGAGGGGAAACCGGGATGCCGGTGATCTTGCTTACTCCACAGGGCAAGCTCTTCAGCCATCGGGTTGCGGAGGAGCTGGCGCAAAATGAGGAGATGATACTCGTCTGCGGGCACTACGAGGGCGTGGACGAGCGGGTGCGGGAGCACCTGGTCACTGACGAGATAAGCATCGGGGATTACATACTGAGTGGAGGGGAACTGGCTGCCATGGTGGTGGTGGATGCTGTGGTGCGGCAAGTGCCCGGGGTCCTGGGGTCTGAGGAATCGGTGGAGGATGATTCACATGCGAAGGGGTTGCTGGAGTATCCTCAGTACACCCGCCCGCAGTCCTTTCACAACTGGGAGGTGCCGGAGGTGCTGCTTTCGGGCAATCATGCCGAGATCGCCAGATGGCGCAGGACACAATCGCTAAAGCGCACTCTGAGGCGACGCCCCGATCTTTTGCAGCAAGCTGAACTGAGCGACGAAGACAAAAAATTGATAGCACAGATGGAAAGAGAGGAAGACTAAAATGGATACGCTGATCCCCGTCGAGCCGAATCCTAACATACCTGTTCTCAGGCCTGGCGATACGGTTAAGGTGGGTACCAAGGTGGTAGAGGGTGAGCGGGTGCGAACACAGATTTTCCAGGGGGTGGTTATCAGGGTGAGGAAGGGTAGCAGCAATGCCAGCTTCACAGTGAGGCGCGTTTCCTACGGCGTCGGCGTGGAACGAACCTTTTTCTTTCATTCCCCATCCATAGATAAGGTAGAGGTAATGCGGCACAGCAAGGTACGCCGTGCCAAACTCTACTACCTGCGTGGACTTACCGCAAAGAAGGCGCGGCTCAAGGAGAGAAGGCCAAAGGAAACCAGCGCGGCTAGCTAGGCCGGTGACACCTGCTTGGTCTTACTTCCAGGAAAGCGCTTGCTAGAGAACGCTGAGAGGACAGCGCCCGGGAATAGGACAAGAACAGGGCATGAGTTACGCTGAGGTTGCGGTCAATTCTCCAGCGGCACAACGGCGGACATTTTGCTACACTGTGCCCGGCAAAATGCACCTGTCAGTGGGACATGCCGTATGGGTCCCGTTCGGCCCCAGGATTCTGCAGGGAGTGGTCTTCGAGATAACGGAATATCCTTCGGTTGAGGAGACCAGGGAGATCGCCGGCCTCATTGACCCACATGCCATATTGACAGGCCCTCAGGTTAAGCTTGCCCGCTGGATCAGCCAGTACTACCTTGCGCCCCTGTTCGATGCCGCTGCCCTGATGATGCCCCCCGGCTTCTCACGACGCTTACTCACATTTGTCAGCCTCGCTGCAAATCCACCAGAAGATGCTATTGCATCGCTCAACCGCCATCAGACGGCATTGCTGAACCTCATTAACGGAAAGGGAAAAGTAGAGGTAAAAGAGATCGAGAAGGTGCTGGGGAAAAAGGAGGCAAGGGCAGTCATCGGGCAGATGGTTCGCAAGAGGTTGATCGAGAAGACCCAGGCGCTGGAAAAGGGCAAGGTGAGACCGAAGACTGTGCCCTACCTTCGATCTACTTCTGAGGCGGGTCGGGAGTTGGAGCGCTTGATCAAAGTGAATAGGGCTCCTAAACAGGCGGAGTTGCTGCAGTTGCTCGAGTCAGGCCCCGTAGCGTTAGCCGAAGCTAAGAAGCGCCTCGGCCACATCGACTCGGTTGTAGCGGCGCTAAAGAAGAAGGGTCTCGTCTCGGTAGATAAGGTACAGGTGTATCGAGATCCGTTGTCTGGGCGCACTTTCGCGCCTTCGTCTGCCCCCACCCTCACGCCGGCTCAGGAGGATGCCTGGCGTGCGGTGAAAGCGGCCTTGATCCAACAACCTCAGTCGCTCCCCTCCACGGCTAAACCGCTTGTCTTCCTGCTCCACGGTGTCGCCGGCAGCGGCAAGACGGAGATATATCTGCGGGCCCTGGAGCAGACGGTTAAGATGGGCAAACGCGCCATTGTATTGGTGCCGGAGATCGCCCTCACCCCGCAGACCATCAGGCGCTTTGCCTCCCGTTTCCCCGGCAGGGTCGCTGTGCTCCACAGCAAGCTCTCCCTGGGGGAGCAGTTCGACGAGTGGGGAAGGATCAGGGATGGCGCCTTCGATGTGGTCATCGGGTCGCGCAGCGCTATCTTTGCTCCGCAGCCGAACCTGGGGCTCATCGTGGTAGATGAGGAGCACGAGTGGACCTACAAGCAACATGAGCAATCCCCCCGATACCATGCCCGCGATGTCGCGATAAAGATGGCGGAGCTGACAGGCGCGGTGGTGATACTGGGAAGCGCTACGCCGGATATCGCTACTTATTATAGAAGTCAGACCGGCGAGTACCGGCTGCTGGAGCTACCGCAGCGCATAGCTACGAGCGAAAAAAGGGTGTCGGTGGTGGATCTGCGCGAGGAGCTCAAGGCCGGGAATCGCAGCATATTCAGCAGGCCTCTAAGCAGGGCTATCAAACAGGCGCTGTCGGCTGGGGAGCAGATAATCCTTTTTCTGAATCGGCGTGGCAGTGCCACCTTTGTCCAGTGCCGCGACTGCGGATATGTCACGCGCTGCAGGAGGTGTGATGTGCCTCTTACGTATCACACTGCGGAGGAAAAGCTGATCTGCCACCAGTGTAACTATCGGATAGAGTCGCCACGCCTTTGCCCCGGGTGCGGCAGCAGCCGCATCAAGTTCCTCGGCATCGGCACCCAGAGGGTAGAGGAGGAGGTGCATCGTTCATTCCCCAAAGCCAAGACACTGCGCTGGGACCGCGACGTTACCGGCGGGAAACACTCACACGAGGAGATCCTGGACAGGTTTGTGGCCCACGATGCAGATATCCTCATCGGGACGCAGATGATCGCTAAAGGGCTGGATTTACCGCTGGTAACCTTGGTCGGCGTGATCAATTCGGATGTAAGCCTTCATCTGCCTGACTTCCGTTCTGCAGAGCGGACCTTCCAGATACTGAGCCAGGTGGCGGGCAGGGCAGGGCGTGGCCCGCTGGGGGGCCAGGTTATCCTGCAGAGCTACACCCCGGAACATTACGCCATCACCTGCGCGGCAAAGAACGACTATGGCCAATTCTATCAGCAGGAGCTGGCCTTTCGCCGGCAGTATCAAACGCCGCCATTCACCCGGCTGGCGCGCCTGCTGTACACCAATGCTAACAATAGCCTTTGCCAGCAGGAATCGAATCGGGTGTACCGGTTGCTCGAGGAAGAGCGGCTTTCCAGAGGGTTGGAGGGAGCTCTCATCGGGCCCTCGCCCGCCTTTATTCCACGCGTGCGCGGGCGGTATCGGTGGCAGGTAATCTTCCGTGGCGATGACCCCGGCCGACTTCTGGACAACATTTCCCTTCCTCAGAGATGGGTGGTGGACATCGACCCGGTGACACTCCTTTGACAGATGAGAGCCGCCTCCGCTATAATATGCCAAGTATCTAGGTCAAACTGATGGCAGTCCTTCAGTTGCGTTTCCACCCCGACCCAGTGCTCCGCCGCAAGGCGAAACGGGTTACGAAGATCGACGGAAAGATAACGCAGCTCATCGATGATATGATAGACACTATGCATGCGGCCGGGGGGGTGGGGCTTGCAGCGCCTCAGGTGGGGGTATCGCTGAGGGTGGTGGTCATCGAGATGCCCGGCGAAGAGACGCTGGTTCTGGTGAATCCTGAGATGGTGAAGCGGACGGGGGAGGTGGAGGTTACGGAGGGGTGCCTTAGTATCCCCGGCTATCGGGGGGAGATCAAGCGCGCGGCTAAGGTCACGGTGAAAGGGCTCGATCGCCAGGGGAAGCAGATACGTATCAAAGGGGAGGGGCTGCTCGCCGAGGCGCTTGAGCACGAGTTGGATCACATCAATGGCATCCTGTACATCGATCACCTTGCCAGCGCTGACGACCTGGAAAAGGTAACGCCTGCTGAAGGGACACTTGAAATATAGATAGGCATAAGATTTCGAAGCGCGTTCTCAGGTTTGCTTCGAATGAAAATAAAACGATTTAAGGTAAACAGAGAGATAATGGATGTCTTAACCAGGGTGCAGGGGCTTCTCGATCAGCGTGACGTTGAGGGCTACCTCACCGGTGGATTTATACGCGACGCCATGATGGGGCGTGACAGCAACGATGTCGATATCGTTGTAGGTGCACCCGCCATGGACGTGGCACGCGATATCGCCGATGCCCTCGAAGGCAGATTCGTGCCCCTGGACGAAGCCAACGAGATAGCCCGGGTGGTATTCCTGGGAGAAAACCCACTACATATCGATGTTGCCACCATGCGCGGGAGCATCTCGGATGACCTGGCGCTCAGGGATTTCACTGTAGACGCGATGGCGATAGAGTTGAAGCACATTTCCGACCGTGGTACCTCTGTAATAGATCCCTACGGTGGTCAGCAGGATCTGAAGGCCGGGATCGTGCGCTCCATAAGCGAGGGGGCTTTTCAGCGGGATCCGGCACGTCTGCTGCGCGCTTTGCGTCTCGCTGCCGAATGCGGATTCTCCATAGAAAGCGAAACGCTGAAGCAGATCGCGCGGCATCATCAGCTTATCACGCAGGTGGCTGCCGAGAGGATACGCGACGAATTCTGCCTCCTGCTTGCTGTTCCCCGGGCAAATCGGTGGCTGCACCTGCTGGATGAGCTGGGCCTGCTTATGGCGATCCTGCCGGAGCTCTCCGCCTGCAGGGGTGCAGAACAGCCAAAAGAGCACTTCTGGGATGTGCTGGATCATTCCATTGAGACAGTTGGAACCATCGAGTTCCTGCTGCGGATAAGCGACTCCGAATACTTCGGCGAGGAGATACTGTTTGTGGCGCCGTGGTCGCCGCAACTGGAGGGGTATTTCGAGGAGACGGTTGCCAGCGATCATCAGCGTAAGACCCTGCTCAAGATCGCCGGCCTGCTGCACGATATCGCCAAGCCCCAGACCAGGACCATCGAGGAGGGCGGCCGCATGCGCTTTTTCGGGCATTCCGAGGAAGGCACCGCCATAGCCCAGGGAATCATGGAGAGGCTCAGGTTCAGCTCCCGTGAGTGCGAAATGGTGTCGAGGATGATCGAGCACCATCTGCGCCCGGGTCAGCTGGCCCGCGATGGGGAAATGCCGACGAAGCGCGCCATATATCGCTACTTCAGGGATAGCGGCGATGTGGGTATAGATATCATTTTCTTGAACCTGGCCGACCACCTGGCGGCGCGCGGCCCCATGATGGAGCTTGAAAAATGGTGCGAACACGCTGAGGCCATGGCCTACGTCATGGATAAGCGATTTGGCGAAGAGGATATTGTTGCGCCGCCCAAGCTGATAAGCGGACATGATCTAGTCGACACTTTGGGGATGAGCCCCGGGCCGGAAGTGGGGAGGCTGCTGGAGGCGGTGCGTGAAGCCCAGGCAGCCGGCGAGGTCAATACAAGGGAGGAAGCCTTACAGTTTGTCAGGAAGCATCGCCTTGCTTTGTCATAGCGGTCGTTGAATATAACAATATATTATATATAAGAAAGAAAAATGGGAAGACGGCATAAAATAACCCTGTTGATCATAGCGGCGCTGGTCGTGTTCTGCGTGTCGGTGCTGGCTGTGGACCAAGTCTGGGGTCGCCAGGGGATGTCGCTGGGCCTAGACCTCCGCGGGGGCACCCATCTGGTGTATGAGGTAGATTTTTCCGGGGTACAAGCCGGCTCCGAAAAAGATGCGATTGAGGTGGCCCGGGGGATAATCGAGAAAAGGATCAACCGCTACGGCGTCAGCGAATCAACCCTTCAGATAATCGGCAACGACCGCATCTCCGTGCAGATACCCGGGGTCACCGCCGAGGAGGCCACCAAGCTTGTCGGGACGGTGGCAGAGCTCGATTTCAGGGAGATGAAGGGCGTGGATGCCACGTTGATGGAGGCGGCGACTGCTGGCGATACCTATATTAATGTCAGCAGTGCTGCTGGTTTTGCAGTGAATGACACCTGTGTGCTTGGCATCAGTTCGCTGGGAATGGTCGAGAAGCAGTACTGGGAAGCGAAGAAGGTGGCCAATGTGAGCGGAACGAATATCTCGTTTGACTCCGCGATATTTTCTGACCATCAAGCAGGCGAGCCGCTCAGCGCGTGGATCCCCGCTACTGGCACAATCGATGAGGAGAAGATACACCTTACCGGCAAATATCTGCTGCCCAACTGCTATGTGGGAGTGGATCAAACCGGTCTGCCGATTGTGAACTTCGAGTTCAACTCAGACGGGGCTCAGCTTTTCTCCCAGATAACCGGGCGCCTACAGCCAACGAAACCGCTAGGGATATTTCTGGATAACGATATAATATCGGCACCGACGGTCCAGTCGCAGATAAGCGATAAGGGCATCATCGAGGGGATGACGCTGGAGGAGGCGAAGCTGCTGTCAAGCCAGCTGAACGGCGGCGCACTGCCGTTGCCCCTGGGGCACTGGGAGGGGGATAAGTTCCTGGCAGGGCCGGCAGTGGCTCAGAATGTAGATGCCGTACTTGGAAAAGACTCACTGCATGATAGCGTCATCGCCGGCATTGTCGGCTTGGTGATAGTTCTGTTATTCATGATCGCCTATTATCGCCTCCCCGGACTGCTGGCGTGCGTAGCGCTGCTGGTATACGGCGCTATTCTACTCGCTATTTTCAAGTTGGTCCCGGTTACCATGACCCTGGCAAGCATCGCTGCCTTCGTCCTCTCCATAGGGATGGCCGTAGATGCCAATGTGCTCATCTTTGAGAGGATGAAGGAGGAGATGAGGGCGGGGAAGCCGCTGGGGACCGCTATTGAGTTAGGCTTCAGCCGCGCCCGGCCCGCCATCCGCGATAGCAACGTTACCACCCTGATCACCTGTATCATCCTGTACTGGTTCGGGACTAAGATCATAGCGGCGCCACTGGTGATGGGCTTTGCCTTGACGCTGGGGATCGGCGTCGTGGTTAGCATGTTCACCGCCCTCATAGTTACCAGGATTTTCCTGCGGACTATTGTATTGATACCATTGGCAAAAAAGAGTTCGCTGTACAGACCGTGAGGAAATAGATGATCGATTTCATGGGGCAGAAAAAATGGTACCTCCTCGGGTCGGGGATAATCACCCTGGTAGGGATTATCTTCCTGCTGGCTTTCGGCATACCCAGAGGAATCGAGTTCACCGGCGGCACCACGATGACCCTAAAATTCGAGCAGCAGGTAGATCAGGGAGCGCTGCGGGGGGAGTTTACCGGCTTAGGATATACCGATGTCGTCATCCAGAAGAAGACGACCAGCGAGGGCACTTTTATTGTCACACTGCCACCTGCACCTGGCCAAGATGTGACCACGATAATGGCCACGATAAAAAGCGCCCTGACGGCTAAGTTCGGGGAAGAGCCTGCCATCACGGACGTATATGCCGTCTCCCCGGCCGTTGCCAGCGAGATTGAGGGGAACGCCGCCATAGCCGTTTTAGTCGCCGCTATCGGCATCGTGATATACATGACCTGGGCCTTCCGGAAGCTGATGAAGCCCTTCCGCTACGGTGTTTGCGCCATAGTGGCCCTGCTCCACGACGTGCTCGTTGTCCTCGGCGTCTTCGCCATCCTCAGTGTCTGGTTAAATTTAGAGATAGATGCCATGTTCATTACCGGTATCCTCACCGTCATCGGCTATAGCGTGAACGATACCGTTGTGGTCTTTGACCGGATTCGTGAGAACACGCTCAAAAACCCGGGTGTTCCGCTGGAGACCACAGTTAACTATAGTATCACAGAAACGCTGCCGCGCTGTCTCAACACCAGCCTGACCACGCTGTTTGTAATACTTGCCCTGTTGCTGCTGGGCGGAGCCACCATACAGAACTTCGTGGTGGTGATGCTGATCGGCGTGATCACGGGCACCTACAGCTCCATCTCTATAGCCAGCCCGCTGCTGGTGGTGTGGGAGAGTGGCACCTTCGGCCGCTTCTTCCGCCGCGTCATCCCCAGGCGCGCGCCCGTCAGAGGTTAGCCTATGTTTCGCACCAGGACCAGCGCTGCCGGGCTTTCCATCGTCTCCAACACCACGCTGATCGCGATCAAGCTGGCGGCCGGTATCCTCAGCGGCAGCGTCAGCATCATCGCCGAGGCCATTCACAGCTTTATTGACCTGGTAGCTGCAGTCATCGCCTTCATCAGCCTGCGGATTGCCAGCAGGCCGGCGGACAGGGAGCACCCCTTCGGCCATGGTAAGGCGGAGAACATCAGCGGCACGGTGGAGGCTGTCCTGATCTTCGTCGCCGCCGGCTTCATCATCTACGAGGCGGTGGACCGGATCATTAATGAGAAAGCAATCGACTTTGTGCCTGCCGGCATAGCGGTGATGGCGGTCTCGGTGGTGGTGAATGTCTTCGTCTCCCGCCATTTGCTGCGCATCTCAAGGAAGACGGACTCGATAGCGCTGGAGGCCGATGCCCGGCATCTCACCACCGATGTGTGGACCTCGCTGGGTGTGATGGTTGGCCTGGTGGTGGTACAAGTTACCAAACAGAATATCCTCGACCCGATCGTCGCTATCTGCGTAGCCCTGTTCATCATGAAAACGGCATATGACGTGACCCGGAGGGCATTCCCACCCTTGATGGATGTCAGGCTTCCCGAAGATGAAGAGGCGCTGATAGAATCCTGCATAAAAGAACATGTAGGTGAGGTGGCAGGTTTCCATCAATTGAGCACCAGGAAAGCCGGCAGCGAGCGCCATATCAAGCTTCATCTGGTGATGTCGGCAAATACCAGTGTGGAGGATGCCCATGATCTGTGTGATCACCTGGAAGAGGACATCAAGTCAAAGCTGCTTAACGTCAGCGTGACGATCCACGTTGAGCCCTGCGACAAGGAGTGCGATAAGTGCCCTGGAACCTGTCCGCAGGATCAGGCCATGCCTGGGCCTTAGCCCAGCCGGTGGATCTTCTTTATCTCGTTTAGCCGCTCCTCGATGTCTGGAAGCCGCCAGGTGCTCTCAGGTTGACCCAGCGGGTCCACGATATCCGTGACGCCGCGGAGGATATCGAACGTTGCCCTCACTGATGTGGCCAGCGCCTCGACGTGGTAGCCACCCTCCAGCACGAATGCCAGACGCCCGCCGCAAAGCTCATCGGCAAGGCCTTTGATAATTCGCGACATCTTGGCAAAGCCGGTGGTGCTCACCTGCATCATGGAGATGCTATCGGCCCAGTGGGCGTCATATCCGGCGGAGACCAGTATGAACTGGGGGCGGAAGCGCTTGGCTACCGGGGTCACTATTTCTTCGAACGCCCGCAGGTACTCCTCATCCCGGCAGGAGCTGGGCAGGGGGATGTTGACGGTGAACCCTGAGCCAGCCCCCTCGCCGATCTCGGTGGTGGCGCCGCTTCCGGGGTAGAACGGATACTCGTGGGTGGAGAGATACAGCACCTCCCGGTCGCGGTAAAACTCGTCCTGCGTGCCGTTGCCGTGGTGGACGTCGAAATCTATGATCATGACACGCTTTAAGCCGCGGCTCGCCAGCAGATGTCTGGCAGCTACGGCGATGTTGTTGAACAGGCAGAACCCCATCGCCTCCAGGCGCAGGGCATGGTGGCCCG
>Ga0315289_10013246_pt1 | contig 11562 bp, 9 predicted proteins | sample YL17G11_40_MG_FD_203452 | JGI IMG/M metagenome (GOLD analysis project Ga0315289, IMG submission 203452) | Sediment microbial communities from Yellowstone Lake, YNP, Wyoming, USA - YL17G11_40 | ecosystem: Environmental > Aquatic > Freshwater > Lake > Sediment | place: USA: Wyoming | collected... | reverse complement strand
GCCGACGCACCGCGCCGGCGCGTTGAGTTCGTAGGCCCGCTGGACGGTGTGCGCGGCCGCCCAGTCGCCTCCGTGCGGCAGCAGCGAGTAGGTGAACTCGTGCCGGCCCTGGTCGGCGGACGGGTCGGGCGAGATGGTGCCCCGCAGCAGCGTGAGGCGCATGACGTGGCCTTCCACGTCGCAGCCGTACTTGCCGTCGTTGAGCACGCTGACGCCGTAGCCGGACTCGCTCAGGTCCATCCAGCGATGGGCGGGCACCTCGAACTTGGCCTGGTCCCAGCTCGTGTTGCGGTGGGTCGGGCGGCGGACCGCTCCAAACTGCACCTCGAAGCTCGCCTCGGTGGCGCGGACCCGCACCGGGAAGGCCGCCTTGAGCACCGTTTGGCGGCAGTGCCAGTCCACGCGGGTGACGAAGTCGATCCGCGGGTGGTCGGCATAGACGACGATGTCCTGCTCGAAGATCGAGCCGCGATAGGTTCGCCGCACGCGGACGACGGCCCGCACCGGCCCGGCCTCGACCACTTCGATGCGGGTTTTCCGGTCAAAGCGGTATCGCCGCCGCGTGGCCGTCTCGTGGATGTTCCAGGCGTCCTCGTTCTCCGGGCCGTCCTGGAAGAGCTGGAGGTCGTTGAGCACCGCGCCAACGGGCACCATCTCACGCTCGCGCAGGCGGTCGTACAGCCGGCTGATGCCTCCGTCGCGGTCCAGTTCGAGCAGATACCGCCGGCTGGCGATCCGCCGCGTGGTCGCCTTGAGGCCGTTGCGGGCGGCGACGGCGGCGACGGGGGCTTTGACGATGCGGAAGCCGGCGTAGCCCATCGACGGGACCTGCGGGGGCGTAAAGACCACCTGCATTCGTCCGCCGCGGCGGCCGATTACCTGCACGGGGACGGCCCGGCCTTGGGCATCTACCAGGCTCACGTCGCCCCGCCGGTCGGGCAGTTCCGCCAACACCGGATCGCCGCGGTCCCACGACAGCGAGTTAAACAGCGCCAGTCCATCGCCGTCGGGGTCGGCCTTGCCGGCCAGGCGCGATAGCGTGCCCTCCAGTATCCCGCCAACCTCTTGCTGCACCCGTGTGTGGTCGGCCAGGGCCTCCTGATACACCATCCCGATGGAACTGCCCGGCAGGATGTCATGGAACTGGTGCAGCAGCACGGTGCGCCAGGCCTCATCCAGGCGCGGAGGCTTGGGGGCGACTCCCGACGCGGCGGCCAGGCAGCCGAAGATCTCCGCGTCGCGCAGCAGCAGCTCGCTGCGCCGGTTGGCCCGCTTCATCGCGCCTTGCGTGGTGAACGTGCCGCGGTGAGTCTCCAGGTACAGCTCGCCGTCCCAGGCAGGCAGGCGCGGCTGGGCGGCGGCGACGTCCTCGAAGTACTGCTCCGCCGGCCCGCACCGCGTGGCCGGCAGGCCCGGGAAACGCCGCTCCCGCGAGATGGCTTCGAGCATCTCGTCGGTAGGTCCGCCGCCCCCGTCCCCATAACCGTAAGGGAACAGCAGCTCGCCGTGCCGGGCCTTCTGGTGATAGTTGTCCCAGGCGAAGCGCAACTGCTCCGGCAGCGGATTGCCGTTGTAGTAGTTCGTCAAGCGCGGGACATGGGCGACTACCTCGCTGCCGTCCAGGCCCCGCCAGATAAACAGGTGCGCCGGGAACGGGTTGCGGGCCTGCCAGTGCAGCTTGCAGGTGAAGAACCAGTCCAGCCCGCAGCCCTTGAGGATCTCCGGCAGCGAGGCCGGGTAGCCGAACACGTCCGGCAGCCAGCAGACCCGTGGCCGCCGGCCAAACTCCTCCTGGAAGAACCGCATGCCCAGCAGAATCTGGCGGATCAGCGACTCGCCGCCCGTGACGTTGCAGTCGGCCTCGACCCACATCGCCCCCGTGGCCTCCCACCGGCCCGCCTCGACCCACTTGCAGATCTGCTTATACAGGGCGGGGTAGTGGTCCTTGGCGTACTGGTAGAGTTGCGGCTGGCTGCACGCGAAGTAGAAGTGGTCGTAGCGTTCCATCAGCCGGCAGGCGGTGGCGAAGGTGCGGCCGACCTTGCGGACCGTCTCGCGGAGAGGCCACAGCCAGGCGGTGTCGATGTGCGAATGGCCGGTCAGGAACACGCTGCCGGCCTGGGGGTCTGGGCCGATGCGCCCCAGTTGCCGGCGCAGGTGCAGGGCGGCCCGGCGGACCTGGGCCACTAGCTCTTGGCGGGGGGCGGTCAGGTCCATCGCCAACATCGTGGACTCCACCGCCTCCTCCAGCGTTTCCCTGCGGCGCGCATCCGGGCAGCACCGGGCGGCCTCGACGGCCACCAGCAGGTCGTAGTAGAGCGACTCGATCACGGGATTCACGCGCACCAGCGAGGCGCCGAGGAAGCGGCCTTGCTGGTTCGTCGGCCCACGGAACGATCGCGGTACGCAATGGCACTCGATTTCGAGGCGCAGGCGTCCCGCATCATTGAGGCGCACCCGCGTGTGGTGGTGATCCAGCCCGGCGTAGGGCACGCCATTGACGCTCAGCAGCGCCTCCAGGTCCTCGCCGGAGAACTCCAGATAGGTCTGCTCGATGGGCCAGTCGGCGGGGACGGTGGCGGTGGCCTTGAGCAGCACGGTCTTGCCGGCGGCGAACGCCGCGGGTAGGGCCAGCGGGGCAAACGGGCCGTCGAACTGGTACTGTCCTGGCCCCAGGTGCTGGGCGGTCCGAGCGGACCAGCCGTTGATGGACTTGGCGGCCTCGACCGCCAGCGACTTGAGGATCGACAAACGCCTGCTCACGACGCGGGGGTCCATGTTTCTGCCTTTCAGGTTGGCCGGCAGAACGTCGCGGACAGTCTACAATCGCCCCCGGCGCGTTTCCACGCGATGAGACGGGGGTGCCCGCCGCGGTTTGGAGCCGCCCGCCCGACCTATGCATCGTGGAACGTGAAGACCTCCTCCACGGTGCGGCCGAAGGCTCGCGCCAGGTGAAACGCCAGCGCCAGCGAGGGCGTGTACTTGCCCGCCTCCAGGGCGATGATCGTCTGCCGCGTGCAGCCGACCTTCCGGGCCAGCTCCTCCTGGGTCATCTCATGGTGGTCGAATCGCAGCCGGCGGATGCAGTTGGTGATCTCAGACATGGCCGGCCTCCAGGCGTCGGCGGTAGAGGACCAGGATGGCCGCACCCCGCACGAACCACATGACCATGAACCCCAGCGAGGCTATGGCGCCCAGGACGTGCACCGATATCTGCTCCTGTCCCTTCCAGGCGAAGGCGCCCAGCCAGCCGCCCATGCAGCCCACCCACAACGCTCCGTAGGAGGCCGCGAACCCGCCCAGCGTCGCCTGGCGGGCGATGATCTTGTCGCGTTCGTCGGGGCGCTCCTTTCGCCCGATTAAGCCCGAGATGCCGTTTATCCCATACAGGCCAAATATCGCCACGGCCACCTGCGGGCCGACAAACGGGATCGAGATCAGATACCCGATCAGGCAGATAATCCCGCTGACGACCGCCAGCCACGCTCGTTTCTGCTCTGCGTTCATAGGCTTCTCCTTGTGTGTTACATCGAACAAATAGTATATCATAGCTAACTAAATGTCAAGGGTATCTTACTCAAAATCACAAAAAATGCCCCAGTTGAAACGGAAGGTTCTGGCAGTCTAGGCGGATCCTTGGGCGATTGCAGGTTAACCGGACCGAATGGCCTGTTGGTTATGCGGCACAAGTCAATTCAAAGCAAGTAGTTACATCAACAGAAAGCCGCGGTGCGTCGCCCCTACCGCAGCTCGAAGATCGACTGGGTCTTGATGATCGTCAAGTCCTGCGGGAAGGCGTGGAAGGCCAGCACATGGAGCTGGTCGACCTTGGCCTGGTAATCGACATACGCAAACGGCGTCAGCGACCGGCTCCTCCAAGTGGGAAAGGGCACGAACAGGCCGCGATTGGCCCCCAGGCGCGCCAGCTCGTGGTGCGTGCGGTTGTAGACCATCGGGCTCATCGACTCCACCTGGAAGTTCGTCAGGTAGCGCAGGTGCGGCCCGCGGTCGGTCTGGTGGCGTTTTTCGCCGCGGAAGGGCAGGTTCAGCACCAGCCCCCGCTGGGGGAGCATGGCCTCGGCGTCGGCGATCACCTCGGTGAGCACCTGCTTGTCGACGGCGAAGGAGATCACGTGCGTGCAGCCGGTGATCCAGATCCGCGCCTCGTAATCGCCTTGGACGACGTGAGCCTTCTGGTAGATGTCGAACAGCTCAGGGTGCAGAGACCGGCTGTAGAGAAAGAACCTCAGCGAAGAAGCTTTGAGTTTTGCCTTGGCACTCACGGTCCAACTCCGCATCCGTCTGCGCCTCATTATACCCGGACATCCTGTGGGGCAGAACGCGCCCGACAAGGCGCCAGGGTGACACTCGCGGGGTCCGACCTGGGCCGTCGCGACGCTTGCCCGGCTGTCAGCGAACCTCGTGGCGCTGCTGGCTGCGCAGGAAGCGGTGGTCCCGCCTGCGGCGGACCGTGGCCACCAGGTAATACACCAAGGCGTACGCGATGGCGCCCAACACCAGGCCCACCAGGATGCTTCCCACCCACAGCGGCGCCAGGAACGGCGCCACCGCCTGCCACCAGGCCTGGACGTGCCCCCACCACGTGCCCGAGCCGGACATGCCCCGGGCGATGGCGGCGCGGAACTCGTGCATCGAGACGCGGCTGCCCAGCAGATAGCTGCCCAGCAGGTAGCTGGGCAGGTACACCGGCACAAAGGTTAACGGATTGCTGATCCATACGAAGGGCAGGCCCACCACCTTGTTGGCCCGCAGTAGCGTTGCCAAGGCCAACACGACTAACACTTGCAGGCCCATAGCCGGCAACCAGGCGGCGAAAACCCCGATGGCTACGCCCAGGGCGATCCGGTGTGGCGTATCATCCACATGCAGCACGCGATGGGCCAGGAACTGCTTCAGGCGGGCCAATCGGTCCCGGAGGGTCATGGGCGGTGAGTCCTTTCCAGCATCGCCCGCGCGGCCGCCGTGACCGCCGAAGGATCAATAAGCTGCATACACGTCACGTGCGAGCACCGGCGCTTCAGGCAGCCTTGGCAGGCGACGGGGCTGACCAGCACGGTCCCGTGGCCGTAAGGGCCGGTTCGCCGCGGCTGGGTCGGCCCGATCAGCGCCAGCACCTCCACGCCCACGGCCGGGGCGATGAACATGGCGGCTGAATCGCTACAGATGACCCCGGCGCAGCGGCTGATGAGCGCCGCCAGGTCGGCCACGCTGGTCCTGCCGGCCAGGTTGACCACGCCGGGTGTGAACCCGTCAGCGACCTGCTCGCATAGCGCGCGCTCGGAGGGGCTGCCGACCAGGACTAGCGGGCAGCGGGCCTTAAGCTGCCGGATGACCTGGCGCCAGTGGCGCAGGGGGTACTGCTTGGTCGGCCAGCGCGTCGGCGCGGCCAGCACCAGGAACTCCCGGTCGGTCAGGCCCGCCTGGCGCATGAGATCGCCGGCGCGCTGCCGGGCGGCCGGGCCGACGCGAAGGGTGAAATCCTCGCGCCGCGCGTCGATGCCCATCGCCCGCGCCAGTTCGATGTTCCGGTCCACGGTGTGCGCCGCCCCCGTGGCGACGGGGTGCGTGTAGAGCCATTGGGAAGCCCGTTCGCGCGGCTGGGCAAAGCCCGCCCGCACCGGCGCCCGGCTGAATCGCCCGAACAGCGCGCTGCGCAGCAGGCCCTGAAGGTCGATCACCCAATCGTATCCCCCCCGGCGCAGGGCGGCGCGGAACGCCCAGAGCTTGCGGGCGGCCGAGGGGGACCGCCACCACCGGCCCAGGGTCTCGCGGTCAAAGAGAACGATCTCGTCGAGGTCCGCATCTTCGGCCAGCAGAGGCGCACAGGCGGGGGTCAGCAGCCACGATACGCGCGCCTGGGGGAAGCTCCGTCGCAACCCGCGCAGCACCGGAAGGGCCGACACCACGTCGCCCAGGGAGCTGGGCTTGATGAGCAGCACGCGGTGGGGCGGCGGAGGGACCAAAGGAAGGCAGGTCATGGGCCGGGCCTCCGCGCCGCCCTTTGCCGCGCCCGCCGCGAGTGAATCTGCTGGCGAAGCTTGCGGGCCGACCACGCCTCCAGCACCCGCCAGTATGGTTTGAAGTTCGGTTGCTGGACTCCCGGGCGGCGCAGGTAGCCCAGCAGCATCCGCAGGCGGCCGGCGTGGCTGACCGCCGGACACTCCAGCAGCGACACGTTGAGGCGCATCAGACCCTGGAGGCGGCGCCGGTTGGTCAGCCACACCACGCGCCGCAGGCCGTCCAGGTCCACCAGGACCAGCTCGGGCGTGCGGTGCGGCGCCCACTGCACTAGAAGGTTGCCGGCCTTGAGGTCGCGATGGGCCACGCGGTTGTCATGCAGCCGCCGGACCAGTTGTCCCAACTGCCCCAGCACCTGCTGGGCCAGGTGATGCTGCTGGCTGGCCGTGAGCTGCGCATCCCCGCGCGGCGAGGGACCCAGATGGGCTTCCAGGAAGCGATGAAGCCGAGGCGCGTGGACGGCCTCGGTAATCAGGATGTTGTCTCGCAGCAGCGGACCCCAGCGGCGCTCCAGCGCCGCCAAGGGCAGCGCGGCGGCGATGCGGCGGGTCAGCAGGACATGCCCCCGCTCAAAGGCCCGCCTGGCCCGCGAGGGCCGCAGGCAATCGGCCAGGATCTTCCAGGCGTGCTTGCGGCGCGATCGCTTGATGTAGACCTCCACCTCGTGCGGCCCGATCTTCAGGTGGCGGCGGACCACCAGGCTGGAGCGTGAGTCCTTAATCACCTCAACGTTCGGGCCTTCCAGCAGCTCCTCCGGCCGCGCCAGCGCCGCCGCCCAGTCGCTTGGCTCAAACCGCAGGTTGGCGGCCGTGGAACCGGCTAATCTGCGCTTGGATTCCAGCACCACGTGTCCGCGCCAACCGTGCTGGAGTCTCAGCGGGGTGAAGTAACGGTTGCGGGAGAATATCCGCCGGTCGCGCTGGGCGAGTTGGCGTCGGGCGTGCCGGCGGGCGAAGTCCTCGATCATCGCCGCCCAACCGGCTGTCGTGCCCCCCGCGCCGCTGGCGCGGAGATAGTGCTTGAGGAATCGCACGCGGTCGACCACGCGAGTGAAGTTGAACCGGTCGTAGTAAAGCTGCGCGAGGTTAGCGGTCCTTTGGCGGCGCGACAACCTGCCCCGGCGGCGCATGCGGTGCAGGTCCAGCAGCACCAGGTTTGGTTGGGGGCCGTCCGTCCGCACCAGAACGTTGCCGCAGTGCAGGTCGCCGTGGAGGATCCCCGCGGCGTGCATGCGACCGACCAACTCTCCCATCGCCGCGGCAACCCGTGAGACCTGCCGCCGGGCCGGGGGGTCATCTCGCCAAATCTGCTCCAGGTGCCACTGGTCGGCCGCCTGGGCTGGCTCGACGGCCTCGGTGATGAGCCACTCCTGGGCGTCCTGCCGGCACCAGGCCAGGACCGTCGGCGTCGGCACCCCGCGAGAGCGGAGGTACCCCGCGAACTCCCACTCCCGGCGCGCGCGGCTGTAGCCCAGCGCCCGTGCCAACCGGCCTGCCAGGGACCAGTCGCGATAATGCTTGACGTAAACGGTCCGGCCGTTCAACTGGAGCCGCCAGACGACTCGCGAGGGATTCTCCTTGACCGGCTTGGCCGGTGCGGCGGTGGTCCCGGTCAGCGCACGGCAAAAGTCCTCGCGGCTGAAACCTTCAGCGAGGTAGAGCTTGTCCGGGTCGAGGATGGCCGGGTCAAATCTCAATGCCAAGCGGCTCATGATGGACCCACCCGGGGCCTGCCTGAAAGGCCGATTATAAGGCCGCCGGAGGAGCGCCTTCAACTCACCTGGCGGCCGACCGCGCGTATAGCTCGTGCCACTGCCGGCGCAGGCTTATCGCGTCAAAGCGGTCCTGGGCCCACCGACGCGCCCGATCGGCCAGCTCCGCCGCCCGCTGCGGCCGGTCCGCCAGCTCCAGCAGCGCGGCGGCGTAGTCGCGGGCCTGGCCGCTGTTCACCAGCATCGCCGCCCGGCCTTGATCCGTCAGCTCGTGACACAAGGGCGACTGCGGCGCAACCACCGGCAGGCCCGCCCGCAGCGCGGCCGCAAGGCATACGGGGGCCACCTGGGGTCCGCCGAACAAGACGGCGTCACACGCCCCCAACGGCTCGAAGGGATGATGGGCCGCGGGGGCAACCAGGATGTCCTTGGCAAAGCCTGTGCCGACGGCAAATCGCTGCGTGTCGGCCCGCGCCGGGCCGTCCCACGGCAGCACCAGCCGCGCCGCCGGCCGCAGGAACCGGAATATCCCAAAGGCCCAGATGGTGGACTGCACACTGCTCATGTCGGTGAGCGGCTGCGGCGCCGCCACGACGAAGGCCTCCGGGCCAAGCCTTAGGTGTTGGCGAACATGCTGGCGGTCGGGCGCCGCGACCCAAGGCGCGGCCGGAGGAATCACCGCCAGGCGCGCGGCGGGAAAACCCGCCTGTGCCAGGCGATCCGCCGATTCCTGGGTGGCCAGCACAATCGTGAGGCAGCCGGCATGGCAGGCTTTGGCGAACCCGTGCTGTGCGGCCAGCCGCTCGGCCGCGACGCCCGACAGGATGACCCGTGCGCCCGCCCGCCCGGCCAGCCGCAGGGCGAGATGGGCACACGGGCCAGACCAGGCGTGCAGCACATCGAAGGGGGGCAATGGCGCGCCTCGCAGCGCCGCCAGGCGGGTGCAGCCAAACGGCCGGTGCGCCGAGCGAACCGGCGCCTCGGTCTCGGCGGGCAGCGTCGCCGGCCCGAGGCGCACGATCGTCTGATCGGCCTGCGCCAGGGTCGCTAGCTCCAGCAGGGCCTCCGGCATCGCCGCCGGGTCAACCAGGTGAACTACGCAAACCATGGCCGGGCATGATACGCCCGCCATCAGGATGCGACAAGGATGGGACGGGTTAGGTGGTCATCGTATTTGCATGCGGCTTGATCCCTCCGGGCCGGTGGCATACCATACACTGGCCGTGCTAGGCGGGGCGCTAGCGGTGCCCTGATCCGGGGGCAACCCCGGTGACCCGCAATCCGCTACAGCGGGGCCGATCAGTCCGCCCAGGACCGGCCGTGACAGCCAAGCTTGTCCGGCGAGGCGGCGATGAAGGTCGGGTCCTCTGCAACGCTGAGCCGTGAACCTGGTCAGGTCCGGAAGGAAGCAGCCATAAGCGAGCTTTCAGCGTGTGCCGGAGGAGCGCCTGGCTGGAGCCGCGGCGCCGTCTGAGCCCTGTTGCGGGCGGCTCGAAGCGGAGGGCACGGCTTTTCTATTGCGCCGCCCGAGGGCATTGCCCGCGGAGCCAGGCCCTGGTAGACTCGCCGCCACACGGGAACCGTCATGGCAGACTACCTGGTTCTGGCACGCAAATACCGCTCCCGGACGTTCGAGGAAGTCATCGCCCAGGAGCACGTCGCGCGGGTGCTCCAGCAAGCCATCCGCAGCGGGCGGATCGCCCACGCCTACCTATTTGCCGGCACGCGCGGGGTCGGAAAAACCACCGTCGCGAGAATCCTGGCCAAGGCGCTGAACTGCCTGTCCAGCGCCGCCCCGACGCCCCAGCCCTGCAACACCTGCGACGCCTGCCAGGCGATCTTCCGCGGGGACGACATCGACGTCATCGAGATCGACGGGGCCTCCAACCGCGGCATCGAGGAGATCCGCGAGCTTCGAGCCAACGCGGTCTTCCGCCCCTCCCGCAGCCGGTTCCGCATCTACTACATTGACGAAGTGCACATGCTGACCACGCCGGCCTTCAACGCCCTGCTCAAGACGCTGGAGGAGCCGCCCCCGCACGTGAAGTTTATCTTCGCCACCACCGAACCCGAGAAAATCCCCGCCACCATCCTCTCCCGCTGCCAGCGGTTCGACTTCCGCGGCATCCCCACGCGCCGGATCGCCGAGCACCTGGAGGGGATCTGCCATCAGGAACAGGTGAAGGCCGACAAGGACGCCTTGCTGCGGATCGCCCGCGCGGGTGCCGGATCGATGCGCGACAGCCTATCCTTGCTGGACCAGATCCTGGCCGCGGCGGGCGAGGTGACCGACGAGCAAGTCACTCGCGTGCTGGGCGCGCCCTCCGAGCAGCGGACGCTGGGGATCGTGCGGGCGGTGGCGGGCGGCGACGCGGCCGGGGCGTTGAAGGAGTTTGACGCCGTGCTGGAGTTGGGGCTGGGATTGCCGTCGGCGGTGGCGGCGGTGGGGGAGCTGTTCCGCAACCTGATGCTGATGGCCTCCTGCGGCCCGCAAAGCGAGCTGGTGGAGCTGCCGGAGGCGACGCGGGCCGAGCTGGCGCAACTGGCGGGTTCGTTCTCGCTGCCGGCGCTGGTCGGGGCGGTGGCCGTGCTGGGGACACTGGAGCGGAGCGTGCGGACCTTGGATCTGGGTCGCGCGATGGCGGAGGCAACGCTGGTCCGCCTGTCGCAGGCGGAGAAGTTCACCGACCCGGCAAGCCTGCTGGAGCGGATCGAGGCGCTGTCGCGGGGCCAGGCGGCGCCGGCGGCCGCTCAAAAAAAAAAGCCGCTGATGTCCCCGGCGGCGACCGTCCCAGGCAGAGATGAGTCTCCCCGTGGCCCCGTGCAGGCCAACAGCGCGGCGGCGGGGCCGGCGTTGGCCGCCTTGACCACCGAGGAAAAGAACCAACTGGCTCGCGATCCGGCCGTGCGCTCGGTGATGAGCCTGTTCGGGGGGCAGGTCGTGGACATCCGGCGCGACCCGGCTCAGGCACAAGACCAACAGTCCCAGTAGGAGCCTTAGGATGTTCGGCGACCTTGGCAAGATGCTCAAGATGGCCGGCGAGATGAAGCGTCGCCTGCCGGAGTTGCAGGAGAAGCTGGCCAACACGCACTACACGGCCCAGTCGGGCGGTGGGGCGGTCAGCGCGACCGTCAACGGCAAGCTGGCCTTGGCGGACCTGCGAATCGCCCCGCAGGCGCTCAAGGATGCCGACGCGGAGCTGCTGGCGGACATGATCAAGGCGGCGGTGGCGGCGGCCCAGGAGCAGGCCGCCAAGGCGGCCGCCGAGGCGATGAAGGAACTGACCGGGGGCTTGCCGCCGGGGTTGGGAGACTTACTCTAGGACAGACCGAGCCGACACGAGAGAACCATGCCATCTTGGCTAGAGTGGCTACTAGGGACGGGCCCGGGGCAGGTGCTGCGCATTGTCGCGGGCGTGTTGATACTGGCGATCCTGGGGGCATGGGATATGCGGCGCCATGGCCAGCAGGCCCGGCGCTGGCGAGAATACCTGTTCCTGTTGACCGTGGTTGTCATCGCAGTGTTATACGGCCTGGCTAACGACCAGATAACAGTCGGCATCTCGTGGGAGTATTTCCTGTATGGGAAGAACCTCTACGAGGTATTGGGCACCCAGGCGCCCCCAGACATGACGGCTTTGCGGTGGCAAGCGGCGTGGGTCGGCATCAAGGCCACTTGGTGGGTAGGTTTGGCCGGGGGCGTGCTGGTGTTGCTGGCCAACAATCCGATGCACCACAGGCGACTGCCGCAGCTTCGCGATGGCCAGATCTACTGCCTGCTGATCTGGCCCATCGCTGCGGCTGTGGTGTTG
>Ga0315289_10013245_pt1 | contig 11562 bp, 7 predicted proteins | sample YL17G11_40_MG_FD_203452 | JGI IMG/M metagenome (GOLD analysis project Ga0315289, IMG submission 203452) | Sediment microbial communities from Yellowstone Lake, YNP, Wyoming, USA - YL17G11_40 | ecosystem: Environmental > Aquatic > Freshwater > Lake > Sediment | place: USA: Wyoming | collected... | reverse complement strand
CGCAACTGTCGCCGCGCGTGGGCGCCCTCACCCCGCGCGGGCGTTTGTGGTCTCTCGACCTCGGAAGGAATCCACTCAGCGCGGGATAATCTCGCAGAAGAGACTCGATTCGTCCACCTCGATGATTCGAGTCTCCGCATTTAGATCAGAGGTCAAGGATAGGAATTCGTCCGGTCGCACGGTGGTTGCGGTGAAGCCGTCTTTGCACACGATGACGCCATCGCGCGTCTTCTCATAATCAATCTCCCCCAACAGCCCCGCCTCCGATTGCCTCTCGAACCATTCCAAGCGAGCATTCCAGAATTTCTCGGAATAGCTCGAAAAGAGAACGATTCCACCTTGCTTCGCGACGCGAATGCTCTCCCGAATCAGGTCTTTCTGATTCACATGGAATGCCGAGATTCCATTCTGGATGCCGACGACAACATCGAAAACCTTGTCGTGAAAACCAAGTTGAACGGCATCCATCGCGGCCAAATAGCAGTTTGAGAAACCTCGCAATTCGTCTTGAGCAAGTGCCAAGCTCGCGAACGAGGCATCTATTCCGACAACGCGCTGAACCTTTTTTGCGAGCCGAGCGAGCACGCGCCCATAACCGCAACCTAAATCCAGGACGATATCGCTGGGGCGGATTTTCTCGAGAACGAATTCTATCTCTGCTTCCATGTATTGTTGAACGCGCGGTGAGGCGATTTCGTAGCATCGCTTGAGCCTCTCGGCGGAGAGTTTGTCGGCGTAGTAGTCGCTCATTTGCCTAAATTGTAGTCCAGTCTTGATGAGGTAACCCCCCTTTCATCCCCCCGCCGGCGGGGGGGAAAATGGGGGGTCTCCTTGCCATGAATAGGCATCAACGCAAAAGGGAGCGAGCCTTATCAATCACATTCTGAACAGTGAATCCAAAATGCTTGAACAGCTCGCCGCCGGGCGCTGACGCGCCGAAACTCTCCATGCCAATCACAGCGCCTTTCAACCCGACGAAGCGTTCCCAACCCAGGGGCTTCGCTGCTTCGACAGCCAGCCGTGCTGTAACGGATGGAGGGAGGATTTCATCGCGATACGCCTTTGATTGATTTTGGAAAATCTCCCATGAGGGGACTGAAATCGCGCGCGCACCAATGCCTTCTTTCTCGAGTTGAATTGCGGCTTCGATAATCAAGTGCACTTCTGAACCTGTCGCAAGCAAGAGCAATTGCGGCGTGCCCTTTTTCGCTTCATAGATGACATATCCGCCGTGCCGCACACCCGAACGGATGGTTGCTTGGTCTGCGTCAAGAATCGGCAGCGCTTGTCTTGAGAGAATCAATGCTACTGGGCCGTCTTTGTATTCGAGAATGAACTCCCAAGCGGCGACCGTTTCTTTCGCATCTGCCGGGCGGATGACGAGAAGATTCGGAATCGCTCGCAATGTGGCCAAGTGTTCGACCGGCTGATGACTCGGGCCATCTTCGCCGACGCCAATGCTGTCGTGTGAGAAAACATAGATCACTTTCAGTTTCATCATGGCTGCGAGACGAATTGCTGGGCGCATGTAGTCGGAAAAGACGAGGAAAGTGGAGCCGAAGACTTGAAACGGTGCCGTCAGTGCCATGCCACTGAGGCACGCGCTCATCGCGTGTTCACGAATGCCGAAATGAATATTGCGCCCCGCATAATTTTCGGCACTGAAATCACCAAAGCCGTTCAGATAGGTCATTGTCGAAGGCGCCAAATCCGCTGACCCGCCGAAGAGCGCGGGGATTTTCGGCGCAAGAGCCTGGAGGACATTGCCGGATACGATGCGAGTCGCGATAGGCTTCGCGGCCGCCGGAAATTCGGGCAAAAGACTTCGCCAATTCTCCGGCAATTTTCCTTCCATGAATGCGTGCCACTCCGCCGCCAGAGTTGGATATTCCTTTTCATAGCGCGCGAAGAGTTCTCGCGACCTGCCCTCAGCTTCCGCGCTTCGCCTTGCCGCTTCTCGAAATGGCACATACGCTTCTTCGGGCACGGTGAAGGGCTCTTTGTAAGGCCATCCGAGATTTCGTTTTGTCAAAGCAACTTCCTCTTCGCCGAGAGGAGCGCCGTGAGCCGCCGCGGTGTCTTGTTTGTTCGGGCTGCCAAAGGCAATATGTGTTTTGGCGATTATCAGAGACGGTTTTGCTTTTTCCTTCTCAGCGGTTTCTAAAGCGCTATGAACGGCCTGGATATCATGGCCGTCTATTCGCTGCACATGCCAACCGAGCGCTTCGAATCGCCGGCCGACATCCTCGCTGAAGGTCAGGCTCGTGCTTCCTTCGATGGTGATCCCATTGTCATCATAGAGAAAAATCAGATTGCCCAGCTTGAAGTGTCCGGCGAGCGACGCCGCTTCGGACGAGACGCCTTCCATCAGATCGCCGTCGCTGCAGATTCCATAGATGCGAAAGTCCACAATAGGAAATTCCGGCCGGTTGAAACGCGCGGCCAAATGAGCCTGCGCGATCGCCATCCCCACCGCATTGCCAAATCCTTGTCCCAGCGGTCCTGTGGTGACTTCGACGCCGGGAGTGAGGCCGTGCTCCGGATGTCCCGGTGTCTTGCTGCCAAGCTGACGAAAATTCTTGATGTCATCCAGCGAAAGATCGAATCCAGAAAGATGCAACAGGCTGTAGAGCAGCATGGAGCCGTGACCCGCCGAGAGAATGAAGCGATCTCGTCCGAACCATTCGGGATTTCGAGGATTGAAACGCAGATGCCGAGTCCAAAGCACATAGGCCATCGAGGCCGCGCCCATCGGCATGCCCGGATGGCCTGATTTCGCTTTTTGGACAGCGTCCATCGTCAGCGTGCGAATCGAATTGATACAAAGTTCGTCAAGAGAATTCATTCGAGACCTTTACAGGAAGGATTTGAAAATCGGACTTTAAATATAGCGGCTTTGCACCTAAGAGGCAACTCGTTATTTGGCAATGCAGGCAACCCATGAAGAGCCAATCGTTCAACGCGTATCCCTCCACCGGGGACGGTGGGGGCTAGTGCCATTTCCAATAATGACCGCGTGTTGTCAAATGGCGGTATCGGCTACCTTTGAAGTCGTAGCGCCCAGCTTGCTGGGCCATAATATCGTACGATAGCGTCTCCCGTTCGGGCGGTGTCTATCCGATGCCCCCTTGACAATGGGAACTTTTGAGTGTATATTTAAGTTTGCTCGTTAGCACTCGATTTAAAAGAGTGCTAATATCGCGGCAAAGACAACTTTACATTATAAAGTATAATAATTTAACTCGGAGGAGACTATGAAAATCAAACCCGTGGACGAACGCGTCCTGATCAAGGCTCTCGAAGAGGGAGAGCGGAAAGTTGGTGGCATCATCATCCCTGACACTGCCAAGGAGCGGCCGCAAATGGGCGAAGTCGTTGCCTTGGGTGACGATGTCGAACACACGGATCGCAAACAAAAGAAGCTCAGCGAAATCGTCAAAGTCGGAGATCGGGTTATCTATGCCCGCTACGGCGGCACAGAAGTGAAAATGGCGGGCGACGAGTTTCTCATTGTCTCGCGCAACGACATCCTCGGCGTGGTTCAGAAGTAGAAAACCTCGCCACCTCAAGAAGAGAACTACTGTTATCAAGGAAACAAATAGAAGGAGATAGACAATGGCTGCAAAACTCATCGCCTTTGATGCAGAGGCGCGCACTGCCCTGAAAAAGGGAGTGGATTTACTTGCCGAAGCGGTGAAAGTCACCCTCGGCCCGAAAGGACGCAATGTCGTCTTAGAAAAGAAGTGGGGAGCCCCCACGATCACCAAGGACGGCGTTACGGTCGCGAAAGAAATCGAATTGGAAGATGCCGTCGAAAATATGGGCGCACAGATGGTGCGAGAAGTCGCGTCGAAAACCTCGGATGTCGCCGGTGACGGCACCACAACCGCGACCGTGCTTGCCCAATCCATTATCCATGAAGGCTTCCGCAATGTGATGGCGGGCGCGAATCCCATGGACCTCAAGCGCGGCATCGAAAAAGCCGTGCGCGCCGTCGTGGCGGAACTCAAGAAGAATTCGAGAACGATCAGCGGGAAGAAGGACATCGCCGCTGTCGGCGCCATCAGCGCAAACAACGACAGCGAAATCGGCAACCTCATCGCGGATGCTATGGACAAAGTCGGCAAAGACGGCGTGATTACCGTTGAAGAGGCCAAAGGCACGGAAACGACGCTTGAAGTGGTCGAAGGAATGCAGTTTGATCGCGGGTATCTGTCGCCGTATTTCGTGACCAATCCCGAGGAAATGGAGGCCGAACTCGAAGAGCCTCTGATTCTGATTCACGACAAGAAGATTTCCTTGATGAAAGACCTTCTGCCTGTCCTCGAAAAAGTTGCCCAGATGGGGAAGGCGCTGCTCGTCATCGCCGAAGATGTCGAAGGAGAGGCTTTGGCGACACTCGTCGTGAACAAACTGAGAGGCACTTTGAAGGTTTGCGCGGTGAAAGCTCCCGGCTTCGGCGACCGCCGCAAAGCCATGCTCGAAGATATTGGCGTTTTGATCGGAGGCCGAGTCATTTCTGAAGAGGCAGGCTTCAAACTGGAAAACGCCGTGCTCGCAGATTTGGGCAAGGCGAAGAAAGTCACGATTGATAAGGATAACACAACCATCGTCGAAGGCGCGGGCAAAACCGACGACATTAAGGGACGCATCTCGCAGATTAAGAAGCAGATCGAGGTAACTACCTCGGATTATGACAAGGAGAAACTGCAAGAGCGCTTGGCGAAACTCGCCGGGGGCGTGGCCGTCCTGAAAATCGGAGCCGCGACCGAAGTCGAAATGAAGGAAAAGAAGTCCCGCGTCGAGGACGCTCTTCATGCGACGCGCGCGGCGGTGGAAGAAGGAATTATTCCGGGGGGTGGTGTGCCTCTTCTGCGCGCTCAGGCTATTGTGGATGCGCTGAAGATCGAGGGCGACGAAGCCATCGGAGCCAAAATCATTCGCCGTGCGCTGGAAGAGCCTCTGCGCCTTATCGCCGAAAACGCCGGTCATGAAGGCTCGGTCGTTGTCAACAAAGTGCGGGAGAACAAGAGCTACAACTACGGCTTTGATGCGCAGGCAGAAATCTATTGTGACATGCTGGACGCGGGCATCATTGACCCCACGAAAGTTGTGCGCATTGCTCTCGAGAACGCTTCTTCGGTCGGCGCGCTGTTCCTCATGACCGATGCGGCAGTGTCTGAGAAGAAAGAGAAAGAAAAGGCTCCAGCGATGCCTCCCGGCGGTATGGGTGGCATGGACTACTAAACGCCTTTTCCAAGTCATAAAGAAATTCGGCCGCGCAGGATTTTTTCCTGCGCGGTTTCTTTGCGCTCCCATTGCTGCTTGTGAAAAGGTTTGGTTGTTGAGTCATCTTCAGTATTCGGCAGGGCGCAACCCCTTCTCGGGAACGATGGAAGACATGCAGAATGCGTAGCGCCCAGCTTGCTGGGCCATAATGCCGCAGGAATTTCCGACCCAAATGCGCCATTGCGATTCAGGAGAGTGACAGCGCCCAAATTGGTAGACATTATCATAGGCGACTTCATAGCCCAGCAAGCTGGGCGCTACGAGGCTGCCAGCAGCCGACACCGCTATTCGGCAACACGCAAACCTTAATGAAAGCAGCGCTAGTAGAAAGAGCGGAGAGTGTGGGACATCAACAAGACGAATAAAGCAGCCGAAAAGGCTGCTTTTTCCGTGCGATGGGTCAGGCGGGAAGTGAGATTGTGCTATGTCTTTTGCTGAACATAGACAGTTCGCGTGGGATAAGCGAAGGCGATTCCCTCTTTCTCGAATCGTCGGCAAAGGTTGAGATTAATCGTTTGTTGAATGTCCATGTACAAGCTGTAGTCGCTGTTCGTGACAAAATAGACGACTTCAAAGACAAAGGACGACTCCCCGAACTTCTGAAAATGAGCGCGGTCGAAGCGCGTTTGGCTGATGGGTTCGATGATTTCCCGAATCATGGAGGGGATTGCCTCCAATTTGTCCGCGGGTGTCTGGTAGACGACTCCGAAAGGAAATACAACCCGACGCTCAGAAAGGCTTTCATAGTTCCGCACGCGGCTGTTGATGAGGTCTGCATTGGAGAAAATAATCAATTCGCCGGAAAGACTTCGGACACGAGTCGTTTTCACTCCGATGCGCTCGACTGTCCCCGCGAAATCCCCGACCGTGATGAAATCTCCCACCTCAAAGGGCTTGTCCAGCAGAATAGACATGGAACTGAAGACATCGCTGAGGATATTCTGCGTCGCCAGAGCGATGGCGATTCCCCCGACTCCCAAACCCGCAATCAACGGAGTGATTTGCACGCCCAGATTGTCCAGCACCAAAAGAAGGAGAATCAGCCACAGAATCAATTGAGCGAAAAAAGTCATCACGCCAAAGGCCGAAACGCGGGCCGGATCCTCCGCTCTCTCCTTCTGCGCTCGTCGCCTAATCCAAAACGAAACGACGGCACTTCCCCAGAATCCAATCTGAAGAAAGAGCGCAATCAGGGCCGCACTCCGTATCAGGTGGGATGCCTTATCCGGCAATGCCACAGCCTGCACGCCAATATAAAGAGAGAGGATCAGGAGAAAGATGAATTTGGTTTGTTTAAGGACGACCAGGATGGCATCGTCTATGTCGGTTTTGGTCAATGCAGCAACGGCCGCAAGTCGTCGAGCGGCGATGCCTCGAACGATGCGAAAAATAATGGGCAAAACGATGGTGATTAGCAGCGCGAGTAGCCAAGCCCACACGGGATTGCCGTAATAGACCAAATACAAGAGCCCCACGGGTTACCTCCACAAGCGTTCAGTGTTCATCTGTCGTGGTTGCGGCTTTCCAGAACCACAACGGCCATCGAAAATAATACGCATCTTGCCAGAAAAAAACAACCCCGCGAGGCAGGGTCAAGCGGGGCTGGCAATCGGATTGTTTCAGAGCCGCTATTTCAACAGCACCATCTTACGCGCGGCGGAAAAACCCGGGGTTTCCAAACGATAGAAATAGATTCCGGACGCGAGCAGTGACCCGTCGAATTCGACGCGGTGCATCCCCGCACCCAGTGGCGCCTTATCAAACAGCGTGGCTACCTCCTGCCCAAGGACATTGAAGACTTTCAGTGTCACTCTGTCATACTGCATCAGGTCGAACTGCAGCGTCGTCGTGGGATTGAACGGATTCGGATAGTTTGGGTGAAGCACGAAACGACTTGGCAAATCAGGCGGAGTGGACGGAACGCCCAAAACAATCTGGTCTACTGGAATGCGCTGATAGATTACAGGATTTAGAGTGGCGACACCCTCTCCATAGGTTGAGGTGCCAGCATCTTTGTCGAGTATGTACTCCATGTGCAAAAATCCCTCTGTCACCAAAGGCACCACCGTGATATCGCGCTCATGCAGGCTCTCGCCCTGGGGAACGGGAGTAATGTCCGGCGTTGTGTTGGTGACATTTGTTCCGACGGCCCAAGAACGCCCATTGTCGCTCGAAACCGTAACAAAAGCATCAGCCAGCGGGAAACCAGCCCAGGACAGGGTCTCCGGGTCATATTGCTGATAAGAGCAATAGAGATAATCCGTCAGCGGATCAATGGCCAAACTTGGGCGCTGCACGAAGAGTTGCCATGTCCCCGGATCCACTTGGTACTCAGGCCACCATCCATTCGCCACCAGGCTAAGGTCATCTGTCTCCTCGCTCCAATGCCATATCATTGATGTTCCATACGCGCGGTCATCCGAGGAAGATGCTCTGGATACCGTGAAAGCAATGTGGACATAATTCGATTCGTCAAACAAAATCGAGCAATCCGTAAAGGCCCGAAGGGTATCCTGACTTGCCCAATGGGTGACATTCAGGGGCGGACTCCAATTCGCGCCCCCATCTTCCGAGACGCGAAGGTATATGTCATTGTTGCCTGGGAACAAGTCATCCGCAGGATGACACCAGGCAGCAGCAACACGATCGGTGTGCCTTGAACAGGCTATATCCGGAGAAATGACTGTGACGGTATCCCACAGCTCGAATCCTCCGCAGCTCATGGCATCCCACTGAATGTCAACCCAGAAGCTATCTGAATCAAAGTACGGCACGCCCCGGGAATAGTAGATCCGCATGGGATTCTCCGGTACCATAGGCATTTCGGTCGAAATCAAATGCAGAACGCCGTTCGTACCCATGGCAATTTTGGGGAACATGATGGGTAAATCGGTTCCTCCCTCATAGCACCAGTCGGGTTCTGTCGTGGTGAAGGCATCAGTGTAGGGGGCATAGTTGAAGGCCACGGCAGCATGAGCATTGTTGCCCGGAAAAATCTGATGGAATGCCGCCGCGCAGAAACCCTGTGCATTTGTCGCTTGGCAAATGTATCCGGCTCTCTGTAAAACGTCTATTCGGATGCCCGTCGAATCGAAAACGAAGTCCTGCGCGATAGGATTCCAGACATTATAATAGACTAATCGGGTCAATGAAGGATCGGCGTAGAAACCTTTCATCCAAACGACCGAGACATAGCCGGAAGCATCCACGCTGATCATTCTCCCGCAAGTTCCGCTGTGCTGATTGTCACACCAGGTCGTTCCAGCGGTATCTGTGGTGCCGACATACTCATCCAAGGATGGTCGAGATGATGACCACGGTGCGGTCGAGACATGAATCTGGGGCGCGTTCGAGCCACCGAGTTCGAGGATTCTGTCAGGATCCATCCTGCGTTTGCAGAAGGCCGTATTTGGCTCTGCTGCAATCAGGACGACTCCAACAACTCCTATTAGTGGCAGTGCCAGAAGTCTCCCTAACATGATTTTTCCTCCCGCTTGAATCTCTTTTCGGAAAAAACCGTTGGCCCCAAGTGCCAAAATGGGCATTGCTGGCGGAACTACACGGGTCTGATGTGCTGCCCCAAGATACGAAATTCAAGAGTGCTTATCAAGAGACTGCGGAGCGGAATCACACAAGTCAGACATGGTGTCTCTGTGCAAGAATCACTCACAGGTTCATGGATTCCACGAGGTAGTCTATTACTTCAACAGAACCATCTTGCGCGCTGCGGAAAAACCCGGGGTTTCCAAGCGATAGATGTAGATGCCCGAAGGATACGATGACGCGTCAAAGCGAAGCGTGTGCACTCCGGCTGAAAGCAGCTCAGCCTGCATCAGCGTCACCACTTCCTGCCCCAGTACATTGTACACCTTCAATGTTATGCGCGCCTGTTGCATCAGATCGAATTGCAGCGTCGTCGTGGGATTGAACGGATTCGGATAGTTCGGGTAGAGCAGGAACTGTGATGGGGTCTCTCCACGAACGATTTTTCCCACTGCTCCAAGGAATCCTGATGAATCCCAGTGCATCGGATAGTTCTCGAGGAGCGTCGTCGTCGAAATGGAGTCCATCGGAATCCGCTGGTAGATGACGGGATTTAAAGTGGCGACCCCTTCGCTATTGACAATGCCTCCTGCGTCCTTGTCCAGCACATATTCCATATGCAGGTAGCCGTCAGTCACTAATTTGGCCACGGTGATATCGCGTTCATTCAGGCAATCGCCGGCGGGTGTGGGAATCACATCCGGCATTGTACTGGTCACATTCGTGGCGACCGCCCAACTGCATCCGTTGTCTGTGGATACGGTAACGAACGCATCCGACAAGTAGAAACCGCCTTCGCTCATGGGCGTGTCGTACTGCATGTAGGAACAATAGAGATACCCGGTGGTCGGGTCAATCGCGAGATTTGGACGCTGACCTCTGTACTGCCAATCCCCGCAGTCGGACGGAGGGTCTGCCTCGAACCAGGAATCGGCCAATAGACTGTAACAATGTGTGGCTTCGCTCCAATGCCAGATAAGCGACGCGGAGTAGGTCACAGCAACCGAGTCGACCTGGTCGGGCAGGTACCACCAGAAACCCGTTGTAGTGAATGCCACATGGATATTGTCTTGTTCATCGAAAATGACGGCGCAATCGGTGTATGCACGCAAGGTATCACGATCACAAAGCAATGCATCCTGGGTTTCATAATAGCACACCGGATCCGGGGGTGTCCACCGCGTGATATTGACGGGTTCACCCCAGTTGACGCCGCCGTCCTCGGAAATGCGCATGAAGACATCATTAAACCGCTGGTGCCATCCCGGGGCATCGGGATATGCGTCTGGATCAAGCATGGGGTGCGTGTAGACAATGGCAATCCGCTCGGAATGTCGAGAACAGGCGATATCGGGTGAGATCGTCGTCACGGTGTCGAGCAACTTAAATCCTCCGCACTCCATCTCGTCCCAGATAATATCAAGGAAGAAGTGAAACTCGTCAAATTCCGGGACTCCACGGGAATAATAAATCCGCTGGTGCACTTCATTTTCATCGTCGGGACTCTCGGACGAAATCATGTGGAGATTACCGTGGATGTCCATGTCGATTTTGGGCCAAATGAGCTGCATGTCCGTTGAGCCTTCGTAGCACCAGTCGGGTTCCCAAGTGGTAAAGGCGTCGCTGTAAGCAGCATAATCTCCCGCCACAGCCGCGTGAATTCTGCCGTTGCTGGCGGTTCGATGAAACGCAGGATAACAGAAACCATTCGCGTCGGTTATCTGCGTGACATAGCCGGAACGGGCTGCCGGGTCAATGCGGATGCCGCCATCGTAAAGGAAATCTCCTGTTCCCGGGTCCCAAACATTATAATAGACTAATCGAGTTCCCAAAGGATCTTCGGTGAGACCTTTCATCCAGACGACCGATACCATGCCGATGTCGTCCACGGCAATCATCTTGCCGCAGGTGCCGTTATGCTGGAAGTCGTACCAGGTTGTTCCGATGGTGTCGGTGATCCCGATCGGATCATCCAAGGTATGGCGAGATGGTCGCCAAGGCACACTCTGAACATTGACCCGGGGCTCATTCGAGCCTCCGATCACGGGGGTTCTGTCGTAGCTCGCCTTTTGCTTGTGGAGAACCGTTTTAGGCCCAGCTTCAAGCAGGCTGACTCCAACAACTCCCATCAGTAGAAGAACAAGAAATTTCCGCAGCATGTCTTTTCCTCCTTGCGTTTGGTCGGTCTTCCGAGAAAATTCGATGACTCTCTGTATCAAAATCGGGTTCGTGGAACAAGATCAAGCGTATCTTGGGCAAGGCGTCCGTGCAAGAGCCGTTCACAGACCTACAGATTCGGTGAGGCACTCTATGGATTAGGCCAAGGACTTTCCTCTATGAAAGGATGCAACTTTCAGGCCCAAGATAAATCCAAAATAATCAATATAATAAATTCAAAGCAAAGCGCAATTATTGCGATATGATGCAAATCCTGCGATAACTCGAAAACTGCCAAAAGAACCGGCCACAAGCCGCAATGACATTATTTCCAGCCATAATGGCATGTGACTATTGAATTCAAATCTCATGGAGGAATTTCAGCGTCGTTATAGATTGTATTTATTTGGATTACTTTCATGGCATGGGTCTTGCCAGACAGCTGAAACGGAAAGACAACAGAGTCTTGGCCAGAATCACAAAGGAGAAACAATCATGGCAATCATCAAATGGGAACCGTATCGCAGAACCCTCACTCCATTTCGGAGCTGGTTTGACATGAATGATCGGATG
>Ga0315289_10013244_pt1 | contig 11562 bp, 9 predicted proteins | sample YL17G11_40_MG_FD_203452 | JGI IMG/M metagenome (GOLD analysis project Ga0315289, IMG submission 203452) | Sediment microbial communities from Yellowstone Lake, YNP, Wyoming, USA - YL17G11_40 | ecosystem: Environmental > Aquatic > Freshwater > Lake > Sediment | place: USA: Wyoming | collected... | reverse complement strand
TCTACGCGTACGAGTTTGCCTGGGGAGCGCCGGATGCGAAGGGAGAAAGCCCGATGCCCGGTTCATGGGGCAGGCGGCTAGGCGCGTTCCACTCGCTGGAAATCCCGTTCTTTTTCGGACACGACACCGTGGACGTCGTGCTCCACCTCGCCCTGTTCACTGCGGGGAACAGGCCGGGGAGAAAGGCCCTGTCCTCCGCGATGATGGACTATGTCGCCAGCTTCATCCGCACCGGCGACCCGAACCGGCCCGGCTCGGGCCTCCCGCAGTGGTTGCCGTGGTCGAACGAGCCCGGCGCGCCGAAGGGAATCGTGTTCGATGCCGATCGACGCGCGCCGAGGATCGGGATGACGAGCGTGGAGGTCACGGTGGACGGGGTGCTCGCGGCGATCGACAGGGACCTCCCCGCGTCCCTGGCAGCGAAGACCCGGGAATATCTCGCGAGGTCTCACTCGGCGCCGGATTCGCGCTGAGGGGATCCGCCCCCTTTCCGCGCCCCGCCCCGCCGCCGCTTCCCGCTAGAACGCTTTGCTGTTCTTCACGATCTGCGCGTTCACCGCTTCCAGACACTGACGCAGAGCGGCGTCTCCCGCCTGGCCAAGCGCTTCGGAATCCTTTTTCACTGCGTACGGCCGCCAGAGGCCCGCCCACCAGCCCTTCGGATTGTCCTTGGAGCCGCTGCCGCTTGCCGTCGTCTCCCAAACCGTTTTCCCCGCGCGGTTCTTCAGCGTGCACCGCAGAACGAGTGAGACCGTCTTCGTGCTCATCAAGGTGAAGCCCGTCTCCATCTTCGAGGATTTTTCGATCTGCAGCACCAGCGTCGAGCGCGCGCTCTTGTCCCCATCCTGCACGAGGGTGACATCGCGCATCACCTTCCGCAGCGACTGCTCCGCGTTCTTCTCCAATCCCGCCCCGATCTGGAGAACGCGATCGTACGTGTCCTTGAGCACGAATGAACGTGTTTCGGGGGGCAGATACACGCTGATGGCCGCAGCGATCTTTTTGGGCTGGTCCTTGACGGCGAGCGGCGCGGTGATCCGCGCGGGCGGGGTCGCGCAGGACAGAAGGGCGCACAGAAGCGTGGCGGCGAGGACGGCCAGGGCTGCTCTCGATTTCTGGTTTGCGCGCACGGGCGAGTCTCCTTCCTGAATGACAATGCGATCCTGATCGAGTCGATCATACCCCATCGGCATCCGGCCGCCCACTTGCGCGGTCCGCCCCGCCGCGGCCATAATGAGGCAGACGGGAGAACGGCGGCGCATGTCATCCACGATATGGATCCTGGGCAGCGAGCCCTTCGCGAGAGGACCGGGCGGGAAGCTCGCATCGAGAATCGCAACGGCGTTTCCGCGCAGCCGCGCTCTGGTCACGCTTCCCGGCATCCACGCGTCACAGCGACAGGCCTTCCTGGACGCTCGGGACGAGAGGCGCCGGGCGGAGGGTCTCACGCCTCTCTCCCGCGAGCAGCGAGATGCCGAGTGGAATGACGCCGTCGACCTGATCGTCGACGAGGACGCCATCCAGATCCGCCCCGATCCCCAGAACATGCCCCTCGCCTTCGCCGCCGACGAGATGCTGCAGGAACTGGTCCCGACGCACAGGATCAGGTTCCTCGGCCTGCTGAACGAGAAGGTTCGCGACGAGATCAAGAAACGGGGCGAGTGGTGGAGGATCACGCCGCTGCCGAAGAGCTCCGAGGAGATGGACGCGATGATCCGGGGATCCCGGATCGGCATCGGCGGGCGGGAGATCTATTACTACAGCAAGACGCACGGCACCCGGTTTCTCACCTATCAGCAGTTCGCCGGTCTCGGATCCCTCGACGACGGCGCCCTGCGCGACCACCTCCTCGAGATCCAGGCCCACTGTGCGCGCGTGAACGCCCACGGGCACCCCGAGCTCGCGTTCTTCGTTTCGGAGCCCGGCATCTCGCGGTCAGATTTCGCCCGCTTCGACTTCCGAGGCATGGACAGCGCCGCGCTGCGGGGAGCGTTCGAGACGCTGAGCGGGAAGTTCCTCCGCGCGACGCGCGAACAGCTGCGGGTCGACGATCCCCAGAACCTCGAGTGGAGGAACTCGCTGGTCGCCGCCCTGATCGGGAAGGAGGACGAGCTCGCCTCCGAGGAAGCCCTGATCGGCCTGAGCCCCGAGTTCTTCCGGCAGATCGAGTGGCTCCCCGGAGGGCGCATCGAGGAGGGCGAGATGGTCTTCGACCAGGTCCTCGGCGAGCGGGGGGATCGCGCGGCCGCGGGGACAGAGGAGTCACTCGACGAGAAGCCGAGGAAGTTCATCTACAACATCGTGCGCGAGTACGGTGATCTTGAGTTCGTGAACATCGGCAGGGTGATCGGCTCACTCTCGCGGCGCAGGGCGCTTCACGGACGGCGCGGGGTCTACCTCGCCGTGCTGAAGCAGCGGCAGAACCGGCGCGAAATCGTGAGCGTGATCAGGATGCAGAAACAGGGGGTGCGCGAGTACCTCGAGGAGGGCTACTCGCGCCTGGAGGCGATGATCCGCTCGGAGGAGTACACCGAGTACACCCTCGACAGGCTGCTCGCCTGCCGTCAGCTCGGCATGAGGATCCCCTTCCACGTGACGGGCAAGAGGATCAGCGAGACCTCCACGCTGCCCGGCGGGGAACAGATCGCGATCTGGACTCCCTACTTCGAGCGCGACTACGTCAGGGGGATCGCGACGGACAAGCTGCCCGCGATCAGGCTCGAGAACGGGGAGTTCGCCCTGCGCTGCGCCCGGCTTCTCGGCCAGGCAGCGGGCCCGAACATGATCGTCGGCAGGTGCGACCTGACCAGCGCGCCGCTGTTCGACGATGGGGACGAGGTGCTCAGCCTCGACGAGGATGGCCTGCCGGCGAACATCATCGTCGCAGACATCACGGGGACATTCAACGACTGCGCCACCCCCCTGGCCGAGTTCACTCCCCCCTACGCGAACCCGGTCAACAGGCGCGCAGCTCAGGTCCCCGACGCCGCGGCGTTCGCCGAGGCGTACCTCGAAGGGCTCGTGGAACGCTTCACGTGGATCCAGGGCGAGTACCGGCGGCGCAGGCGGGCCTTCGACACCCTCTTCACCCACCGGCCCCGGGCCGGGGCTGTGGGATTCGCGGACAGATGGCAGAGCGTCCTGGCTCGAATGGACTCCTCAGACCCGCGGGAGCTTGCGGGCCTGATCCGAGCCACACTAAAGATCTGATCGGGCGCGCCCCCGCCGGTCCTCTCAGATGTCGAAGTAGAGCATGAACTCCCAGGGGTGCGGCCGCAGGTCGAGGGCGAGGACCTCGTTCTTCATCTTGTAGTCGATCCAGGTCTCGATCACGTCCGGGGTGAACACGTCGCCCTTCAACAGGTAGTCGTGGTCGTTCTCCAGCGCCTTGAGCACGTCCCGAAGCGAGCCGGGCGTCTTGGGCACCGCCGCCAGTTCCTCGGGCGGCAGGTCGTAGATATCCTTGTCCAGGGGCTGCCCTGGATCGATCTTGTTCAGGATACCGTCGATCGCCGCCATCATCATGGCCGAGAAGGTCAGGTAGGGATTGCAGCTGGGATCGGGGCATCGGAACTCGATCCTCTTCGCCTTTGGCGATGCGGAGTACATGGGGATGCGGATCGAGGCGCTCCTGTTCCTGCGCGAGTATGCCAGGTTGACGGGGGCCTCGTAGCCGGGCACGAGGCGCTTGAAGCTGTTGGTGGTCGGCGTGGCGAAGGCGAGCAGGGAGGGTGCGTGCTTCAGGAGGCCTCCGATCGCGTACAGGGCCATCTGGGAAAGGCCCGCGTAGCCCTCGCCCGCGAAGAGGTTCTTCTCGCCCTTCCAGAGGGAGAAGTGCACGTGCATGCCGCTGCCGTTGTCGCCGAACAGGGGCTTCGGCATGAAGGTGGCGACCTTCCCGTGCTTCCGCGCCGTGTTCTTCACCACGTACTTGTACTTCAACGCGCTGTCGGCCATCTTCACCAGCGAACCGTAGCGCATGTCGATTTCGCACTGTCCTCCCGTGGCCACCTCGTGGTGCTGCGCCTCGATGGGGACGCCGATCGACTCGAGGGTGAGCATCATCTCGCTCCTGATGTCCTGCAGGGTGTCCGTCGGCGGGACGGGGAAGTACCCCTCCTTGAACCGGATCTTGTACCCGAGGTTCGGGTTCTCCTGCCTGCCGGTGTTCCACCTGCCCTCGGCGGAGTCGATGTGGTAGTAGCCCTCGTGCTCGTTCTGGTCGTAGCGGATGTCGTCGAAGATGAAGAACTCGCACTCGGGCCCGAAGTACGCCGTCTCGGCGAGGCCCGTGCCCTTCAGGAAGGCTTCGGCCTTGCGCGCGATGTTGCGCGGATCGCGCGTGTAGTCCTCGCCCGTGAGCGGATCGCAGATGTTGCAGATCACCACGAGGGTCTTCGCCGCGAGGAACGGGTCCACGAACGCCGTGTCGGCAACGGGCTTCACCAGCATGTCGGACTCGTTGATCGCCTGCCAGCCCCTGATGCTCGAGCCGTCGAACCCGAAGCCGCGCTCGATGTTCTCTTCGGAGAGCTCGCGGGCGGGCACGGAGAAGTGCTGCCACAGGCCGGGGAAGTCCATGAACCGCAGGTCCACGACCTCCACCTTCTCCTTCTCGATGAATGCGACGATCTCCTTCGGTGTCCTGCCGATTGTCACGCTTTCCTCCTTTGCGGTCGATCCCCTGTACATAAGCAAGAGACGTGCCATGTTGGGAGGTTCTTTTAATTCATTATCTTGGAATAATTTAGATGGAATCCCTTCGACCGGCGAATCAGGAAAAGCTACAAATTTGTCTAGAATAGCGCCAGCAGGCAACAGAAATGTAGGAAACTCCCGCGAGCCGCCCCCAGGGCTTCCGCCCGCCCGGGCCATGATTGTCCTCGTGACCGCCGGAGTGCTACAGTGCGCGTGGCGGGAGGCGGCGTGAAGGTCCTTGTCGGCATCGATATCGGTGGAACGAAAACCGCGGTTGCACTCGGGGCGCCCTCGCGGTCCTCCCCGGGCATCGCCGAAGGTCTTTCCCTCATCGAGCGATCCGCCTTCCCGACGGACACCCGTGCGCCCTGGCGCGAGCACATCCGACGGATCATCGACTCGATCCGCGCGCTCATGGCGAGAGTCGGCGCACAGCCCTCCGAGATCCTCGGGATGGGCGTGAGCTGCGGTGGGCCCCTCGACAGCAGGGCAGGGCTCATCCTCTCCCCGCCCAACCTTCCCGGATGGGACCGCGTGCCCATCACCGCTTCCCTCGCCGCCGCGTTGGGCGCCCCCGCGTTCCTCCAGAATGACGCGAACGCCTGCGCACTGGCCGAATGGCTGTATGGCGCGGGCCGAGGGTGCCGCAACATGGTGTTCCTCACCTTCGGCACGGGCATGGGAGCAGGCCTCATCCTCGACGGCAGGCTCTACGAGGGCGCGAACGACCTCGCGGGAGAGGTCGGTCATGTGCGTCTCGCCGAAGACGGGCCCGAGGGCTACGGCAAGAAGGGTTCTTTCGAGGGCTTCTGCAGCGGCGGGGGGATCGCGAATCTCGCGCAGGCCGTCGTCGCGGAGGCGCTTGCCCGGGGTGAACGGGTGTCCTTCTGTCCCGATGAGGCTGCGATCCCATCGGTCACCGCCCAGGCGGTCGGCGAGGCGGCAGCTTCCGGCGACCCACTTGCGCGCGAGATTCTAGCAGCGAGCGGCCGCTCACTCGGCCGAGGCCTCGCGATGCTCATCGACGTTCTGAACCCCGAGAGGATCGTGATCGGCAGCATCTACGTGCGCTGCCGCGAGTTCCTCCAACGGACAATGGAGCAGGAGATTCGCAGGGAAGCGCTCCCGCTTGCGGCCGCTGTGTGCACGGTCGTGCCCGCGGCGCTGGGAGAGCAGATCGGAGACTACGCGAGCCTCGCCGTCGCGGCGCGGGGTCTTTCAGGAGGAACGGAATGACGGAAAGTGTCTTTCTTGACGAGCTTCTCGCGCGGTATCCCGCGCTTGCCGACTGCCGGCAGTCCATCGAGGCCGGCTCCCGCATCCTCGTGGACTGCTTCGCCTCCGGCGGCACGCTTCTGGTGTGCGGCAACGGGGGGAGCGCGGCGGACGCGGATCACATCGTCGGTGAGCTGATGAAGGGGTTTCTCGGCCAGCGCCCGCTTCCCGAGGACATGCGCGCCAGGCTGGCGGCCGCCGATCCCGAGATCGGTGTCGGCATCGGCGCAAGGCTGCAGGGGGCGCTGCCCGCGATCAATCTCGCCTCGGCCACGGCCTTCGTCACCGCCTTCGGCAACGACGTGAGCGCCGAGCTGGCGTATGCCCAGGCAGTGAACGGGTACGGCCGCAAGGGCGGAGCCCTTCTGGGGTTGAGCACCTCGGGAAACGCGCGCAACGTGCTCGCCGCGTTCTGCGTCGCCCGCGCCCTCGGCATGAGAACCATCGGGATGACTGGTCGGGGAGGCGGGCGCATGAACGGCAGGTGCGACGCGCTGATCCGGGTCCCCGCCGACAAGACGCACGAGGTGCAGGAGCTTCACCTTCCGGTCTACCACTGCCTGTGCGCGATGATCGAGGCGCATTTCTTCTCGTGAGACCAGCATGACCCTGCGGCGATCGTCCCCTTCGGTCCGGCGGCCGCGCGGCGCTCCCGAGCGGGACCTCTCCGTCGAGAAGCTCGTCGCAGGAGGCGACGGCCTGGGGTTCCTGGACGGCAAGGCCGTGTTCGTGGCCGGCGTCCTGCCGGGGGAAACCGTCCGGGTTGGGATACTCGAGAGCCGCAGGGACTTCGATCGGGCCGAGCTCCTCGACGTGCGCACTGCTTCCCCGCACCGGGTGAGCCCCGCCTGCCCGCTTGCGGGAATCTGCGGCGGGTGCGACTGGATGCACATCGCGCATGAGAGCCAGCTCGAGTGCAAGAGGGAGATCCTCCGAGAGAGCCTGCGCCGGGCCGGCCGCGTCGAATGCGGTGAGGTCGGCATCGAGCAAGGCCCTCCGTTTCTGTACCGAAACCGCGCGCAGATCCACAGGGACCCGGAGGGGAGGCTGGGGTACAAGGGCGCGCGGAGCGATCGGATCGTGCCCGTGGCGACCTGCCCCGTGGTCGCGGCGCCGATCGACGGACTGCTTCGCGCGCAAGGCGCTGCCGGGCGCGACTCGCATGTCCCTAACGGCCTCGATCGTTTCGTCGTCTTCAGCAATGGGCAGTGGATCGCCTGCGAGGGGCTCGACGACGACCGCGAGCTCTCAGTGCAGGTCCTCGGCAAACCGATCCGCTTCTCCGTTGGGTGTTTCTTCCAGGGGAACCTCGCAGTTCTGGACAGGATGGTCTCGTTCGCTCTCGACGGGCTCGCGGGTGACACTGCGGCTGACCTCTACTGCGGGGTGGGGCTCTTCGGCGCTCTGCTGTCCGAGAGGTTCAGGAAGATCGTGGCCGTCGAGTCGGGCAGCCTGAACTCATCCTTTGCCAGGCGGAACATCCGCGGCCCCGAAAGCGAGTTCTTCCCCATGACAGTCGAGCAGTGGATCGAGTCCGGCAGCGCGAGGGAGCGGCCCGATGCCGTTGTCGTGGACCCGCCGCGCGCGGGTCTGGGCCCCGAGGTCCGGCAGCGACTGTGCGCGCTCAAGCCCCCGCGGCTCGCCTACGTGTCCTGCAATCCCGTCACCCTCGCGCGCGACCTCGGGCATCTGGTTCGAGCCGGCTACGCGCTAGAAGGGCTTCGCATTTTCGACTTCTACCCGCAGACGTCGCACATCGAGACAGTGGCTCGCCTCTGGCTGAGCTGAGGCCCGACGCTGTCCTGAGGCAGGTCTCAGAGCTTCCAGCTTCTCCTCGTTCGGCCATTCGGAGCATCTATGGCGCGATTCAGAGAACACGTGTGCTCTGCATCCGTGGCCGATGTCGAAGGGCCAGTTCTCGGATCAACCCACTGCAGGTGAATGCGAGGCGAAGCACGTGCGCAAGAAGACTCGCAGGCGCATTTCTGTGCAGCGCCCCGGTAGCGGTAGTTCCATAGTCGCGCGGTTATCTCTTTGACGGCCCACGCCCGTGTCGTTTCAGGGATACCCTTGGTGCCGAGGCCGGGAGCATAGCTGCGGATCGTCAGAAGCGCTCAAGTGCGGTTCCGCCGGCTGGCCCAAGACACGATGCATCGGCAATCTATGCATCTTGACGGACCAATTTCTTCGTGGTGGAGTTGATGTAAGAGAAAACGTACGTAAAAAGGTAGAATTGTCATACCATCTCGTCCGCGCATCCTCTGCCTTGATTCGGACTCGTGTTTCATGTCGCTAGGCATCCCGGTTGCACAGCCACAGACCGGGAAGGAGGAAACCATGATGGCGAAATCGAGTGTCCTCGTGCCCGGGTTTTTACTGGCCATTCTCGTCGCCGCGCTTCCCGCGATCGCCGCGGAACAGGTGAGGATAGCGGCACGGACGGAGGCGGGGGAGGAAATGCAGCTGCCTGGCATCCTGCACAAGCCGGGCGGGAGCGGCCCATTTCCGGCCGTGGTCATGCTCTGCGGATGCGGGGGCTTCGCGAAGAAAGAGGATGCCATGCATCAGGCCACTTGGGCCCAGAGGTTGGTCGGATGGGGATACGTTGCGCTTCGGGTGGATAGCTTCAGTCCCCGCGGCCCGAGCAACATCTGCGAAGATACCTCAACCGTGAGCGACGACATGAGGTCGCATGACGCGTACTCCGCGAAGGCATACCTGTCGGCGCTCCCGTTCGTCGATCCCCGGAGGATCGCGGTCATGGGGTGGTCGCACGGGGGATGGGCCGTGATGAAGATCATCGCTGGGTACTACAGGGACAAGACAGTGGACCCATTCAAGGCCGCCGTCGCCTTCTATCCCTATTGTCAGCGTTTGTACGGGCCCGACACCCCGCTCCTCGTGCTGATCGGGAAGAAGGACGACTGGTGCCCAGCGAGCTATTGCGAATCACTGAAGCAATATGGGGCGTACAATGACTCGAAATACGAGTTCACCTTGAAGATCTACCCGAATGCGTACCATGCTTTCGATTTCGAGGGGCTGAAGGAAGACTTACTGGGCCATCATGCCGAGTACGACCCCGAAGCGGCCTCTGACGCGATATCTCAGGCCAGGGACTTCCTCGCGCGTTACCTCGCGGCACGATGATCGGGGACCGGCGGGAGGGAACCCGCAGGACCCCCTCGCGGCCGATGAACCCCTGATCCCGCAGCGCGCTACCTCTCCGCCGGATCGTCAACGTATTGTCAACCGCCGTCACTTCCTTGGAAGGCAACTGGTCAGGGATTGGCCAGGGCAATTGCATCTTCTTTGCTCGCGTCGTCTTGAGAGCCGCCTAGTGAGCCACAAGCCCACGGTGCAGAGGGATGTCCGGAAAGCAGAGATGGCAGGGCATCGATAGGAACTACCGAGAGTCATGCTGAGTATGGGCAAGGAACGCCTCGACATCCCGGGCAAACGGCAGGGCGGGGATCACGCCTTTCTTCGTGGCAGTGAGGGCTCCCGCCGCGTTCGCGTACTGGAGTGACTTCATGAGCGGCTCTCGCTCGAGCGAGCGGCCCCATGCCGCTCTCCCGTTGTCCTTGCCCGCGCCCGCCGCGATCAGCCCGCACAGGAGCGCGGCGGTGAATGCGTCACCGCATCCGGTCGCATCAACAGCCCGCACGGTGAACCCTTCGACCGTGCCCTGCTCATCATGGGACGCGAAGGCGCATCCCCGCGGGCCAAGGGTCGCCACGCAGAGCCGAGGGCCTGCCTCGAGAAGCCTGGCGCAGCCTGCCGCCGTGTCCGCGGCGCCCGCCGACCCCGCGAGAAGCTCCAGCTCCTTCTCGTTCACCTTCACGACGTCAGCCAGGGCGAGCGCCCGCCGTATCTCGGGCAGTGCTCGCTCCTCGGGCCAGATCGACGGCCGGTAGTTGATATCGAAGGAGACCGGCACCCCGGCGGCCTTGGCGATCCGGGCCGCCTCGAAGGTGGCGCTCCTGCAGGGCTCCTCTGTCAGGCTCACGGACCCGAAATGGAAGAACCGCGCGCCCTCGATCAGACCTCGATCGAGCTCCTCAGGCCGCAGCATCATGTCCGCGCCGGGATTTCGGTAGAAGAAGGTCATGACGGTGTTCGGGTCAGGGATGGTCATGAAGTTCAGCGTGGTCCGGGCCGTGGGGTCGAAGCGCATGCCCCGGGTCTCCACGCCGTTCTCAGACAGCGCCGCGGCGAGCCTGCGTCCGAAGGGGTCGTCGCCGACCTTTCCGATGAACGCGCTTTTCCTGCCGAGCTTCGCGGCAGCCACTGCGACGTTGGCGGGAGCGCCCCCGGCAACGGGAAGGAACGCGGTGACTGTGTCGAAATCCCTGCCGGCTTCGGCTGCGAACATGTCGAGGATCATTTCACCGAGGCAGACAATCTCCATCGAGATCTCCTTTCTCAGCCGAGGTCCTTAACAGGACCCTTGACAGGGCCCTTCCATTCATGGTAAATGTCATAACATCAGTATAGTATGACCAACTTGCTGTCAACCGACCGCCCTGTCGGGGCCACATGATATCAGAAACTCTGAACCCGAACAGCCGGCTTCCCCTCTATCACCAGCTCTACGAGCTTTTGCAGCACAGAATCAGGTCAGGCGAGTGGAAGCCCGGCGACCTGATCCCCGCCGAATCGGAGCTGACTGCCCGGCATGGCGTGAGCAGGATCACCGTGCGGAAGGTGCTGGATATGCTGGCCCAGGAAGGGCTCATCGTACGCGAGCGCGGCCGGGGGACCTTCATCGCCCATCCGAAGCTCGCGCACGGAATGACGAGGATCGTCAGCTTCACCGACGACATGCGCCAGAGGGGATTCGCAGCGAGCGCCAGGGTCCTGTTCTCGGGGCTCATGCCCGCCCCCGCGGCGATCGCCGCGGCGCTGAACGTGCCCGAGGGAGAGGAGCTCGCCCGCATCCAGCGGCTGCGCCTGGCCGACAGCGAGCCCATGTGCGTGGAGGACTCGTTCCTCGTGCACAGGTACCTGCCGGGCATCCTCGAGAACGACTTCGCCGCGAAATCCCTGCGGGAGGTGAAGCACCGGATGTTCGGGATCCTGTGGTCGCGCGCGACGCAGACCATCCAGGCCGTGGCCGCGCCGGCCGAGATCGCGCGCCTTCTTTCGGTCAAGCCGGGCGCTCCCCTGCTGTACATCGAGCGGGTGACCTGGTCGCAGAACGACATTCCCACTGAATACCTGCGCGTCCACTACCGGGCGGACCGCTACGTTCTTCACAACGAGCTTCAAGGAGGCAGTGGATGAGAAAGAAGCTGCTGCTGGGCCTCGCCCCGACAAGGAGGTTCGTCTTCTCCGCTGAGGATGCGGCGCGATACAAGCTTCTCGTGGAGGAGAAGCTCAAGGGCTGGGGGGTCGATTTCGTGAACATCGACTCGGTGAACCGCGAGGGCCTGCTGTACGAGCGGGGGCACGCGGCCGCCGCCGCCGAGCTCTTCAAGAAGGCGGGGGTGGATGCGGTCTTTGCGCCGCACGTGAACTTCGGCACCGAGGAGGTTGTCTCACGGCTCGCGCGCGATGTGGGCAAGCCGCTGCTGCTGTGGGGGCCGC
>Ga0315289_10013242_pt1 | contig 11562 bp, 7 predicted proteins | sample YL17G11_40_MG_FD_203452 | JGI IMG/M metagenome (GOLD analysis project Ga0315289, IMG submission 203452) | Sediment microbial communities from Yellowstone Lake, YNP, Wyoming, USA - YL17G11_40 | ecosystem: Environmental > Aquatic > Freshwater > Lake > Sediment | place: USA: Wyoming | collected... | reverse complement strand
TTTTTTTTTGTTTCGTTTTCTTCTTCTGTCGCTCGCTGCTCGCTCCTCGCTCCATCTTTCGCGATGGCGTCCCTCACGCCCCCGCCTTGGCGTCTTAAAATCGTCACGTCCCTCGCGACGCGCCTCCTTGTTCCGCTCGAGGACCCTGCAGCGACCGTCGGGGAGCTTCGAGGTAAGAACAAAAGGTTTCAGGATGCGACCGACGGCTTTGCGTCGGGGCGTCGACGGCCGACGCTGGCCATGTGCCGGGGGAATCGAAAACTCTTCCGCGCGCCCTTGTCTTGTCACGCTGGGGACTGGTTCGGGCCGCGTATGGCGAAAGAGCTCTTTGATATCCCTTGCCCGAGGAACAAACGGATCAGCTACGTCGTGACGTCCTCTTTCCGCGGCGAGAGGAGATGCGAGTTCGTTTTGCGGCAGCGCCAACCTCGACCTCTTTCCAAAACTCTTTAAAAAACGTTCAACACGCAGCCGCCATCGCCCTCGACCACGCTGCAACCTTCCCGGAGCACGGGAGCGTCTCGTGCTCGCGGCTTTTACTGATCGAGGAGGGAGAGGACGGCAACAGCAGCGCGGCGGCTGCGGCAGCGGGCTCCTCCTCCTCCTCCTGGGCACTGCCCGACCGCTGCTCGCTGGCGGCGGCGCTTGGCGGCGGCGGCGGCGGCGGCAGCTCGGCGGCGGGGCGCGTCCTGGCGGTGCTGGAGCCCGCGGGCAGCGCTCCTCTCGTCGTCTTCGCGCGCACTCCTGCTGCTGTTTTACAAATAGAGCAAGCGCCGAAGCCAGCAGCAGCGATCGCAGCAGTCGCAGGAACGGCAGCAGCAGCTGCCGGCGCCGCCGGCGCTGCGGCGAGAGGCACGAAGCGGCCCCGCAGCGCGAGCGACAGCGAGCAAGAAGACTCGACCGCGGCGAGGCCTCCTCCTCAACGGGAGCAGCAGCAGCAGCAGCAGCAGCAGCAGCGAGCCGTCCCCGCTGAGGTCCCGACGCCCGCGGCGGCGGCCCCGAAGCAGGCGTCAGCGGCGGCGGAACCGACGGCGCCGAGCAGCAAGCGCGCCCGGAGGGAGAACGAGCCTGACGGAGGCAGCGCCGCGCCGTCCGCCGCCGCCGATCTCGGCGCCGCTGCTGCGCTGCCGCCGCCGAAGCCGCCGCTCTTTCCTCCCTCCGCGGCGGCGTCGCCGCCGAAGGAGAGGCAGCAAGAGCAGCAGCCGAACGCGGCGACGGCGACAACTCCGGCAACCGCAGCAGCAGCAGGAGCACCGCCTCCTCCGGCAAAGAAGCGCAGGCGCGGGCGCCCGACGAAAGAAGAGTCCGCGGCCAAGGCGGCAACGGCATCACCATCACCAGCACCAACAGCGGCAGCACCAGCAGCAGGAGCTGCTGCTGCGGCAGAGGTAACGGCAGCGAAGGCGGCAACACCCGCTCCCGCCGCCGGCGCCGCCCTTTCTTCTCCTCCTCCTCCTCCCCCTCTCCCCTTTGGCCTCCTCCCGCTCTCCGACTACCCCACCGAGAAGGCCGCCCGCGAAGACATCAAGCGCGCGCTCGCCGAGGCCCTGACCGAGGAGAGGGAAAGAGAGAGGAAGAAGGAGAGCGAGGAGGGGGGAGGAGGGAGCGGAGGACCGGGCGCGGCGGGAGCCGGCGGCGGCGGCGGCGGCGCGGGCCGCGCGGTCAGGCCTGGCCACCTCTTCACCGACTGCCCCGCCGCGCCCCCGTGGTGGCCGGCCCGCAGGAGGTGGGACCGGCGGGCGCTGGACTCGAGGGTGATGAAGGAGGACGCGGTTAGGGCGCTGTCGGAGTGCGCGGCGTCGCTGCAGACAGCTGGAGGAGGAGGGGAGCGAGGCGGCGGTGCCGGCGGCGGCGGCGGCGGCGAAACGACGGCAGTCGAAACCGCAAGGGCCTCTCCTCCGCCCGTCGCTCCTGCTCCTGCCGTCCCTGTCCCCGCCCCGGAGGAGGAGGAGAAGGAGGCAGCGCTGCCACCTCAGCTGCAGAAAGCAGCCGCAGCGGCAGCAGCAGCAGCAGCAGCATCGTCCTCGGAGTCCGAGAGGAGCGGCGACGGGACCTCTTCCGGCCCGTCTTCTTCTTCTTCCGAAGAAGAAGAAGAGGAGGAGGAGGAAAAGAAAGGAGAGGAGGAGGCAAAGAAAGAAGAGGAAAAAGCCGAAGAGGCGGCCGCCGCTCGCTCGTCGTCCCCGCCTCCCTCCCGCTCCCGCTCTCGCTCCCCTTCTCGCTCTGGCTCCGGCTTGCCCTCGAGATCGCCCACTTCGTCGCCCTCATCTTCTTCGGGAGGAGAGAGCGACAGCGGGAGCAGCAGAAGCAGCGGGAGCAGCAGAAGCAGCAGCAGCAGCAGTAGCAGCAGCGACGACGACGACGAAGGCGGTGAAGGCGCAGCGGCGGTGGCGGAGGAGGAGCAAACCCAAGCCCACCGCCACCGCCATCCCTCGCGCGCCGACCACGACCCGAAGGCAGCGGCGATGCTGGCCGCGGCCAAGACGCAGCCGGGCGGGCTGAGGAGCCTGCTGCGGGCGATGAGCGGGATGGCGCCGCCGCCGGCTCCTCCTGCCTTGATGCCGACGCCGACGGCGGCGGAGGCGGCGGCGACGGCGGGAGCCCCCTCCGCCGCCGCCGCCGCCGCTGCCCCGGCGGCCCCTTCTTCCGCGGGGCTGCTGCCGCTGCCCTTCGGCCTGCGCTTCGCCTCCGCGAGGGACTACCCCGACATCAGGGCCCTCCGCGAAGACGTCCGCCGCGCCGCGGTCGAGGCCGCCAACGCCGGCCGCGCCGCCGCCGGCCTTCGCCCCGTCGCCGCGCACAGGCTCTACGCCGAGGCCTCGAGGCCGAGGTGGTGGCCGGGGGGGGTCGCGTTCGCGAGCGCGCAGCTCGAGAAGAAGGGCGGGCTGCGGGCGGTGCACGCGGCGCTCGTGGCGCTCGGGAACGGGGACGGAGGGGGTCGAGGAGGCGGGAGCGGAGGAGGAGGAGGAGGAGGAGGAGGAGAGGCGCTCTAGGGAGGAAAGGCTCTTGCGCTCTTTCTTTTCGCGTTTCCGAGGGGTTGAATCTCCCCCGCCTCTTTCCTATTCGCACATTACACACACACAGAGACACAGAGACACAGCTCTGGAGAGAAAAAGAACGAAGAGAGAGCTCCCTTGTAAGAAAAAACAAAAGAAACGAAGGAAACGCAAAAAAAAAAAAAAAATCAATAAGAAGCGAGCGCCTTAGGGTCTATGTCCTTGTTCGCCGCGGCGAACGAGCCGAAGAGCTCCTGCTTGGCGGTGGAGTAGCACAGGTGTTCGGCGTGGACCCATGCGTGGAGCTGCTGCAGGGTCCTGATGCTCTCGGTGTCGGCGATCCAGCGCTGAAAAATGAGAGTTTTTTTTGTGTGTGTGAAGAAAGAAGTGGCCGGTGGGAGTTTTTTTCCTCGTCAAAAGGGGAAAAAGAGAGGGGAGGGAAAACTCTCTCTCTCTCTCTGATGTCTTACCGCCGTCGAAGCCGCCTCCCTCGCGGCCCTGGCCGCCCTGACGTCCTCCGGCAGGTCGTCTCCGTCCCTCGTCGCAAAAAAAGAAAGCTCGAACGGGGGCAGGAGGAGGAGGCCCCCTCCCTCTCCCGCTGCTGCCGCGCCCGGCGCCGCCGCCGACGCCGCGCCCGGGCTGCTACGGCTCGAGCGGCAGCGGCCGCCCCGGCTCCCCGCCCGCGCCCGGAACGCCTCGGACGCGAGCGCGAACGTCTTCGAGAAGACCGCCCTCGCCCTCGGCATGTGGAAGCCCGAGGTCACCACCGCGATCCGCGTCCAGCCCGCGGGCAGCGAGTGCGTCGTGAGCGCGAAGAGCGCGTTGCCGACGGTGTCGAACGAGGCCTCCTCTTTGAGGATCGACCGCGGCGTCGGCGGCGGCAGGGGCGGCGAGCCCGGCGGCGGCGGAGCGAGCTGCCCCGGCCGCCGCTGCCCGTACCCGCTCCCCGCCCCCTCGCTCCCCCCCTGCTCCTCGCTCCTGCTGCCGGGGAGGGACAGGAGATACCGGGCTGCCGCCTTGGCCTCCGTCAGCGCGCGGCCCGAGTCCCCGTCGGGGGGGGGAGGCTTGTGCGGCGTCCCGGCCCCGAGGAGGACGATGGAAGGAGGGTAAGAAGAGGAGGAGGAGGAGGAGGAGGAGGAGGAGGAGGAGGAGGAGCAGGAAGAAAAAGAGCGCGAGACTTCCCTCTGGAGCTCAGCCGCGAAGTCGAGGCGGGACAGCACCCAAGGGGGGAGGGTCCCGTCGGAGGTCTCGATGCCGCCTCCGAGGACCATGATGGCGTCATAGCAGGGCAGGATCAGGGGGTCGGAAGCAGCCGGGTCGAGAAGGGAGAGGAGACGAGGAGAGGAGGAGGGGGAGGAGGAAGACAAGGCGGAAGAGGAGGCGGAAGCAGAGGAGAAGAGGAGGTTTGTCGACGGCCAAGGCCGACGACGCTGGGGTCGCCGAGCGTCGAAGGATGAGAAGCCTCTCCCTGCTGCATTAACTGCTGGCGTCGGGGCGCCAGTTCTTCGCGACAGGAGGAGGCCCGAGCGCGCCGCCAGCACCACGGGCCGCGCTCGGTGGATCAGGAGCTTGCTCATGGTGGGAGAAAGCGAGGGGAGGGGAGGGGGGGCGAGAGAGGAGAGAGGCGAAGCTCTTCTCCTCGATCGATTGGATGGAGCGAAATTGAACAGTGCCGAGCGACAGATTTCTTTCTCTCGTTCGGCTCTGCGAAAGACGTCTCGCGTGCTCCCTCTCTAGAGAACGCGCAGTTCCGCTCTTTCCTTTGAGAGCAAAGGCCTCTCCAAGGCGTCACTGCTGCTGCTGCTGCTGAGCGAGACTCGCCGCAATGCACCCGCTGGAAGAGGTGCGGCGAGAGAGGGAACGAGCGTGCCACCAGGCATTCTTCTTCTTTTTGCTCGCACTTCAAACGTCGCGCCCTCTCTCACACACCCTCCCCTGCCCTACCCTCAACCACGCCGACCGACATAGCAGCAGGGGGAGGAGACAATCGAGGAGACGATCGAGGAGACGATCGAGGAGTTTACGCTCCGAATGGAGGCGGTGATGTCGGAGATTCGCGAAGAAGGCGAAGAGGCGACGCTCTCGGCGGTCGAAAAACTCGGGCGAAAAACCTCGACGACGGCCGCTGCGGAGCTGCTCCTCCTCGCGACGCCCCCCCCGCCTCCGCCGCTCGACGAGCTCGCCCCCGTGGACACGCTGCTGCCGCATATGCCTCTGTCCCCCTCTGAACTCGAAGAAGAATCAGCAGAAGGAGAAGAAGAAGAAGAGGAAGAAAAAGAGGAAAGAGAAGAGGAAGAAGCAGAGGCCATCGTCGTCGTCGTCGCCTCGAGCTTCTCGGTCCCGGCGCTGCTGCTCGCTGCCGCTGCCGCCGACGCCCCGCCTCCTCCTCCTCCTCCTCCTCCTTCTAGTGCCCGCAGGGAGGCACTGAGGATGCTCAGGGAGCGGCGGGCGGAGGCGGCGCTCTCGAAGCTCGCCCGCAGCAGCAGGCGAGGGCCGGGAACGGGGACGCCGACGGCGGCGACGGCGAAAGCGGCAACGGCGCGGGCGAGGGCTCCCCCGCCCCCGCCCTCCGCGCGCCCCCCATGGTCCTCGACGGCGACGAGCAAGATCCCCGCGGCGGGGACGGCGAGATCGTCGCTCCCTGCCCCTCCCGCTCCTCCTCCTCCTCCTCCTCCTCCCGCCCGGAGGAGGAGAAAGCCCTGGGGCGGCGGCGGGGGCGCGTCCCCCCCTCCCGCCGGCTGCGGCGGCGGCGCCGGCCTCCTCGCCCCGGGCCCGCCGCCGCCGCCGCCGGCGCTGCAGGGGAGGGGGGGAAGGGGGAGCAGCGAGCACGGGGGCGGAGGGGGAGGAGGAGGAGAGACGCGAGGAGAAGCCGAGGAGGAAGACGGCGCCGGGGGCCCGCTCGACGACCTTCTGGCTCGCGTCTCCGGGATGCTCGGCCTGCTGGAGCGCGGGCGGCGCAGGGGGTCGGCGAAAAGTGTGCAATAAATCGAGGCAGCCAGTCCGAAACTCATTTTCTTGCTCGTCGGTCGTCGGCGGCGGCAGATTGGAGACGAAAAAGAGAAAGACGAGCGTCGTGCTCTCTCTCCTTCGCTCTCTTCTCGCTCTCTCTTTCTCTCTCTACTTTGCTCTCGCTGCACGCACAGCGTCTCTGAGCGGGCAAGCAGCAGCAGCTTCAAGAGAGACAGGAGAGAAAAGCGACAGAACGCAAGATGGCCTCTGCAGACGGCGAAAACGGCGGCGGCATCGGCGGCGACGCCGAGCCGCAGCTCTCCCTGTCTGCGTCTCCGTCGCTCAGCGGCGGCGACGGCCCTGGCGGCGCCGCCACGGAGGTGGAGCAGCGAGCTCCTCGCCGTGAGCAGAAGCGCGGAGAAGAAGACGAGGAGCCGAGGCAGTCCAGGTGCGTGAAGAAAGGGATTCGACTCGACGGTGGCGAGGGAAACAGCGGAGCGATCGGGAAGAAGCTCGACCTCAGCACCTCCCTCACTCAAAAAAAACCAAAAAAAAACACTAGCGACAGGCCCGTCGCGGCGGCGTCCAACAGGCCCGCGATCTACGACGAGCTCGATCACGACAGGGCGGCAGCAGCTTCGGGGAGGCGCAGCAACGGCAGCGGCGGCGGCGGCGGGAACGACCACGGCGGCGGCGGCGGCAACGACCGCGGAGGAGGCCGCCGGAGCGGAGGAGGAGGCCGCCGCTCGCCGCCCCCCCGGCGACGGAGCTCCCCCCCGCGGCAGCAGCGAGGGGCGAGGGAGGAAGAGGCCGTCTACATCCCGCCGTTCAAGCTCGCGCGCATGCTCGGGGACGCCACCGACCGAGAGGGGGAGGCGTTCCAGCGCCTCTCGTGGGAGGCGCTACGAAAGGTAAAAAGAGGGTTTTTTTTTCCTGCTTTTTTTTTCCTCTTCAACTTTTTCACCTCTCTTTTTTTTTCTTTGCCTGTCCCTCACTTTTTCTCCTTTTCTCCGCTCGAAACGCGCTCCGGGAAAAAAAACGCCAATGCAGTCGATCAACGGCCTCGTCAACAAGGTCAACGCCTCCAACCTGCGGCACGTGCTCCCGGAGCTCTTCGCCGAGAACCTCGTCCGCGGGCGCGGGCTCCTCTGCCGCGCCCTGCTGAAGGCGCAGCTCGCGTCCCCCTCGTACGCGCCGGTCGTCGCGGCGCTCGTCGCCGTCGTCAACACCAAGTTTCCGGAGATCGGGGAGCTGCTGCTGGTCCGCGCCGCGGCGGCCTTCAAGCGCGCCTTTGCCGCCGACGACGGCGGCGCCGCGCGCGCGACCGCGGCGCTCGTCGCGCATCTGGTCAACCAGGCCGTCGCGGACCCGCTCCTGGCGCTCCAGATGCTCGCGCTGCTGCTGGAGAGGCCCACGGACGACTCGGTCGAGGTGGCCGTGGGGTTCCTGAAGGAGGTCGGCGCGAGCCTGCAGGAGGCCGCGCCGAGGGCCGAGGCGGCCGTCGCCGACCGGCTGCGCGCGGTGCTCGCCGACGGCGGCGACGGCGAGCGAGGGACGGGCGGCGGCGGCGGCGGCGGCGCGAGCGGCCGCATCGGCCGAAGGGCTCAGTACCAGATCGAGGCCCTGTTCCGGCTGCGGAGGAGGGGCTACGAGGCCGCGGGCCACCCCGCGGTGGCCGAGGCGCTGGACCTGGTCGAGGCCGAGGACCAGATCACGCACGCGGGCGTGACGCTCGAGGGCGTCGCCGGCGGTGCGGGCGCCGGCGGCGCCGGCGACGAGGAGTCCGTCGCGCCGCTCGACACGCGGCCCGAGCTCGACGCGTTCGCCTTCGACCCGGAGTTTGCAGCGCACGAGGCAGAGTACCAGGCGATCAAGAGGGAGATCCTCGGCGACGACGACGACGAAGGAGAGGAGGAGGAGGAGGAGCGGGAGAGCGGCGGAGGAGAAGAGGAAGAGGGAGAAGACGGCGCCGCCGCCGACGACGACGCCGAGGGCCGCCGCGCCCGCGCCGCCGCCGCCGCCGCCGCCGCAGGCGGGCAGCCCATCACCGACGCGACCGAGACCGAGCTCGTCAACCTGCGGAGGACGATCTACCTCACGATCATGAGCGCCCTCGACTTCGAGGAGGCGGGGCACAAGCTGCTGCAGATCAAGCTGCGGGGAGGGCAGGAGGCGGAGGTGGTCGCGATGCTGGTCGAGTGCTGCTCGCAGGAGAAGGCGTTCCTGAAGTTTTACGGGCTGCTCGCCGAGCGGTTCTGCAACCTCCGCGGAAGCGGCGGGGGGGGAGGCGGCGGAGGAGGAGGTCGCGGCGGCGGCGGCGGGCGCAACGCCTTTGGCGGCCGAGGCAGCGCCTTCGCTCCCGGCGGCAACGTCTGGCGCTCGCTGTTCGAGGACGCCTTCGCGAAGCAGTTCGCCGTCGTGCACCGCCTCGAGACCAACAAGATCCGCAACGTGGCCAGGCTCTACGGGCACCTCCTGGCCACCGACGCCGTCTCCTGGGGCGCGACGCTCTCGCGCGTGCGGCTCACCGAGGACGACACGACGTCGAGCTCGAGGATCTTCCTGAAGGTCCTGTTCCAGGAGCTGGCCGAGTCGATGGGCCTCGCCGCGCTCGTGGCGCGGATGCGGCAGGGCATGGGGGGAGGCGGCGGCGGCGGCGGCGGCGGCGGCGGCGGCGGCGGCAGGGGCCGGAGCGGCGGCGGCGGCGGCGGCGGCGGCGGCGACCCCGAGCGCTCGTGGGCGCGCGGCCTGTTCCCCGACGACCTGGCCCGCGACCTCCGCTTCTCGATCAACTTCTTCACCTCGTGCGGGCTGGGCGCGCTCACCGACGACGCGCGCGCGCACCTGAAGGAGCTGCCGGCGCTGCTGGCTGCCCGCAAGGCCGAGGAGGAGGCGAGGGAGAAGGAGGAGGCCAGGAGGGAGCGGGAGCGGAGGCGGGCGGAGCGGAGGAAGAAGTCTTCGCGGTCTTCTTCGAAGAAGAGGGAGAAGCGGAGGAGGAGGTCGAGCAGCAGCGACAGCAGCAGCTCTTCGTCGTCGTCGTCGTCGTCGTCCTCTTCTGATGATTCCGATTCGTCGTCTTCCTCTTCTTCTTCGGGATCCGACAGCAGCAGCAGCAGCAGCAGCGACAGCAGCAGCGGGAGTGAGTCGGAGGGTGACGAGAAGAAGAGATCGAAGGGGTCGACGAGGAGAAAGGAATCGGGCAGCGAGCGCGGCGGGACGGACGTCGGCGGCGGCGACGCTTCGCCGCCGCGGAAGCCCTTGGAGGGGGGGGGGGCGGAGAAGGAAGAGGCAGCTGCAGCATCGGCGGCAGGCGAAGAGGGAGACAAGGAGAAGGAGAAGCAGCCCTCGCCTCCGCCGCCTCTGCCGCCCCTGCCGCAGCCACAAGAAGAAGACGGCGCCGACGCCGAGCCCGCTCCTTCCCCTCCGCGCCACCGCAGCAAGAGCGCAGAGGAGGAGAGGGAGGCCTCTCCTCCCCGACAGCTCCAGCGCCATCGCAGCCGGAGCAGGAGCAGGAGCGCCGACCGCGGCGGTCGCGGCGGGAGGGACGAGAGGAGGAGGTCCCCGGAGCGGAGCCGCGGTGGCCACGACGACCGCGGAGGAGGGAGCCACTCCCGCAAGAGGAGCCGCTCTCGCTCCCGGGACCGCGAAAGAGACCGCCCCCGCGAATACCGCCGCGTCGATGACGACCGCCGCGACGACCGCCGCGGCGGAGGGCGGAGGGAGCGATCCCTGTCCCCTCCGCGGAGGCGCTCGCGCCGCGACGACGACGGCGGCGAGGGCAAAGGCCGCGGACGCTGATGATGCATTTTTGGTTTTTCCTCTTCTTCCTTAGTTGCCTTTTTTTGTCTCCTGTCAGATTTCTCGCCTCTTGTTTTCTCTTGCACACACAAAGAAGAATTTAATTTAAATTGATTTTTTTTGGAAAGTAAAAAGGGGTGGGGGGGTTGCGCGGGGGATCTCTCTCACGATAACTCGTTTCACGAGGGGAACAAACTCATTTCCTCTCCTCTCTCTCTCTCTCTCTCTCGTTCCTTCTTTGCTCCATTTTCATCAGTTCTTCCTGTTGGCAGCCAGCGTCCTCAGCCGCAGCGCCTGCAGCTTAATAAACCCGGCCGCGTCCTTCTGGTCGTAAGCGCCCGCATCGTCCTCAAACGACGCAATCTTGTCGTCGTAGAGAGAGTAGGGGCTCTTGCGCCCGACGACGACGACGTTGCCCTTGTAGAGCTTGACTCGCACCGTCCCCTTCACGAACTTTTGCGTCGAGTCGATCGCCGCCTGCAGGGCCTCGCGCTCGGGGGAGAACCAGAAGCCGTTGTAGATGAGCTCGGCGTACCGGGGCATGAGCTCGTCCTTGAGGTGGGCCTGTTTGTTTGTTTTTTGTTTGGTTTGGTTTGGTGGTGGAAGAGAAAGAAAGAGAGGGAAGGAAAAAAAGTGAGCATTTTTTAACCTCTGTCGAAACGTCTCGAAAAAAAACGGGAGAAAAAAATTCGAACTTGCCTCCCCGCGGTCCAGGCAGATGCTCTCGATCCCCCGCCTCGCCGTCAGCAGCACCGTGCCCCCGGGCGTCTCGTACACTCCGCGCGACTTCATCCCGACGAAGCGCGACTCGACGATGTCGACGCGCCCGACGCCGTTGTCGCCCGCGACCTTGTTTTTTTTTAAATAGTTTTTTTTTTAGTTTTGAGTTTTTTTTGAAAGAGCAGAGGGAAAGAAAGGGTGGGGAAGAAAAAACTCACCTTGTTCAGCGCTTCCAGAATCGTTGCGGGAGACATCGGAGCGCCGTTGAGCGAGACGGGGTCGCCGTTCTCGAACCCGATCTCGATGTAGGTGGGCTTGTCGGGCGCGGTCTCGGGCGAGACGGAGCGGGTGAACATGGACTCGGAGGGCTCGACCCAGGGGTCCTCGAGGGCGTTTCCTGTTTTTTGTTTTTCGTGTTTTTTTCGTGTTTTTTTTTAACGTTTTTTTTTTGAAAGGGAGGTCGAGAGAGGGAGAGAGGGTGAGTTGCGTTTCTTTTTTTCGTTTCCTCTCTCGCCCTCCTCCGAAGCCTGAAAAGTGCTCTGCTCTCTTACCTTCGTAGGAGATGTGGAGGAGGTTGGCGTCCATCGAGAACGGCGGCTCGCCCCTGGGAATTGATCGTTTTTTTATTTTTGAGACAACGAAGAGACGAAAGAAAGTGAGTGTGTTCCTCCCTCAACCCTTCCTTTCCTTCCCATTCCTGCCCTCTCTCCTTCTCTCAAAACCCTTTCCAAATCCAAACAAAAAAAACACTCAAGAGCCCCTTTCTTCTCTCTTTCCCTCTCTCTCTCTCTCTCTCTCTCTCTCTCTCTCTCTCTCTCTCTCTCTCTCGGTCTCTCTCTCTCACTCTCTCTCTCTCTCTCTCTCTCTCTTTCTCTCTCTCTTCTCCCTTCTCACCTCTTCGACGCCGGCACCGCGATCCCCCTCTCCTCGGCGTAGGAGATCAGCCTCGACCTCGAGTTGAGGTCCCACTCCCTCCAGGGAGAGATGACCTTGATGTCGGGCTGCAGGCCGTAGTAGCCCAGCTCGAACCGAACCTTTGATTTTTTTTTTTTTCGTTTTTCGTTTTTTCCGCAGGGGAAGGGAGGAGCGGGGAGAAGCGGGA
>Ga0315289_10013240_pt1 | contig 11562 bp, 10 predicted proteins | sample YL17G11_40_MG_FD_203452 | JGI IMG/M metagenome (GOLD analysis project Ga0315289, IMG submission 203452) | Sediment microbial communities from Yellowstone Lake, YNP, Wyoming, USA - YL17G11_40 | ecosystem: Environmental > Aquatic > Freshwater > Lake > Sediment | place: USA: Wyoming | collected... | reverse complement strand
TTCTCGCGATCTGCCGGGTTCTCGATCTTCACCGATACCGCTATTCTTCCCATCACGATCACCTCGGCGATCTGCTATGCTCACACCCCACCCCATCAAGCCAAATCCTCTGTCATCCTTTCCAGGCAAACTTACCCTGCAACGCGTTTTCTACCCATATCAGTGTATAACGGCTTGCCTGAACCTGCAAGTGGGGAGCGATACCACTCCCTGGACCAGTACGCCGGGGATACAGCCAAATGCAAAAATCGCTCACAAGGGACCGTCCCGGTTTTCGCGGCGGAGAGCTCCCTTGCCTGTCAAACCGGCGTTCTTGCCGCGAAAAATGGCACTGGTCCCCTCGCCGGGTGCCACTGACCGTTTGTCGCCCAGTGCTGAGCCAACAGACAAATCACACGGGCTGACCAGCAGCCCGTGGCCCCCGGCGATTCGTTCTTGACGCCTTTTTCATGCGCCCCCTGCCGGCCTGATCGTCAGCTTGATCGTGGCCCTGGCGGCGGGCTTGGTCAGGTCGATTCCCAGGCGGGTGGGGATGCGGCCGCCGGGAAGGTCTTCCTTGATCTCTTCCGCTTTGATCTCGATGTCTCCGCCGTCGGCGGCAATTTCGACCTGCACCGCTCCGCGGCCGTCGCCGACCAGCAGCCGATTCGGGGCCAGGCGCTTCCAGCGTGAAAAAGTGATGAGCGCGGTGCCGAAATCCTGCGGGCTATCGAGCTCGACTTCATCGATTACCGTCAGGCTGCCGGCCCCTTCACGGGAGTAGATGAAGGTGCGCAGAAGTCTCTTTAGCGGCTTCACGTTATAGCAGGTGTGGATGTCCATCACAAAGGTGTCGGCCTTGTCAGTGAACTCGGTCTTGAGCACCGCTGCCGCGGCGCTGCGGCCTTCGCGCTGAAGCTGCCCGGCCACGCGCGGCACGCTGTGGCCGAAGGAGTTGAGCACGCCACTGTCGTAGCGATTCTTGCTGAACGTGCGAGCGGTGTAAATCTCGGAGCCCGGGTCGACAAGCGGCGTCGCCTTGCCCAGGGCGACCACGAAAGAGCCCACGTCGTTGTGGTTGTGGTGCTCGGCGTTGTGCCCGCCTTTCAAGGCAACACCAAATGGCGTGTGGCCGCTATTGGACAGAGGGCGGCAGATGAGGATGCCGGCCTCCGAAAACCAATCGCGCAGCGGCTGGCCTACATCGGCCGCCTGTGCCGCCGGGCACTCGCTGGCGGAATTGGCAAACCCGAACAATCCCAGCTCGAACAGGCTGTGCGACGGTCCGATGCTGAGCAGCAGCCCTTCCACCTCGATATCTTTCAGTCCCAGTTGAAACCGGCGGCTGAGGAAGGCCATCAGGGGCACCTGCGGACTGGACCCGACATGGCAATCGGCGAATGCTGGGTAGATGCCGGGGAGGATTTCGATCCGCCGGCCGAATAGCGCGATCTGGCGCACTTTCGGCGATTCCATCATGTCCAGCTTGCCGCCGGTCGCCTGGCGGATCGTCTCGGCCAGCATCACGTAATGGCCGAAGCCGTAGTTCCAGTAGCCGACGCCTTCGGAGCAATAGCCGTCGGGCGTAAAGCCGCTTAAGAAGTTTTGGATGTAATGCTCCATGGCAGCCACGAAGAACGCCCGGCGTTGCCGCGATTCGATCCCCGCCAGCGCGGAGCCGGTCACGCCCGCCAGGCACACGGCGTTCCAATTATTGGTCGTCTTCGGCCAACTCATGCTCGGCTTGCCGGTGGTGACGTAGCTTTCAAACGGCGTCCAGGTTCGCCGCTCCAGGTTGCTGCGGATCAGCTTGCGGATCTCGGGGCTCAGCTTGTCGCCGAGCCAGTAGTCGGCGGTGGCCAACTCCCAGGAGTCGCCGGCCACGTGCAGGTCGATATCGTTGATTTCCCCGCGGAAATTGCGGAGGCTGCGGTCGTGGGCGGGCAGCGTCCAGCTTTTCTCAAAGCAGACCGCCCGGATCGCCGTCTCGATCGCCGGCAGAAACCGGCCGCGGTTCTCCAGGCACTCGGCCAGCACCAGCGCCGGCATCCGCGAGTGCCGCTGGCTGATGACCCTCTGACCCCGCGTGCGATTGCCGGTGCGGGAGTAATCGAGATAGATGTCATCGGTCAGCTCGGGCATCGGCTGCGACAGCAGCTTTTCAGCCCGCCGCACCACATCGCGGAATTGCGGCGCCTGGGCCACAGCCTGCCAGGCGGCCCGATCGCCGATCGGCCGGCCGACACCGCGGGGCGACTCGGGCAGCAGGCGAACCAACTCCTCGACCCGCGCGGGATCGGGCGCGCCCGCCTCGGCGGCAAACGCCCCGGGACTGCCGTCCCGGGGGTTGGCGGCAATCAGCAGCGTTGCGGCTGTGAGAATCGCAACAGGAATGTACGGCAACTTGAAGCGAGGTAGTTTCATGAGTTGTTGCTCCAAAAAATAGAATGTTCACGCTGATCCTCGGACCGCCCCCGGGACAGCAGTCCCGGGGCGTTTTTGTTGTTCGGAGGGGGACAGTCCCATTTTCGCTCGGGCGAAAATCGGGACAGTCCCGGACTTATTCCATCTTGATGCCGAACTGCCGCAGCACGATGCCGAACACATCGGTGTCGGCGATGCTGGGGCCGGGAAACATCACCGGCTCCGACGCCAGGATCACGCTCCGCTGGGCGCGATCCCGGGCCGGCGCGCCGTGGGAGCCCCGGATCAGTGCGGCATCAAGGGGAATGCTCTTGGTGGCGGGGTCAAAACAAAGTTCCACCGGATCATAGCCCGGCTTGCGATGGATGTCAACGGTCCGGGTGAAGCCGGGCGCGCGGTCGTCCGAGAGCCACCAGCAGTACGTCTGCCAACTATTGGGCGTCGAGATCAGGACGACTTCGCCGCTGCGGGGATGGTCCAGCCGGTAACGGTTCCGCTCCGCTCCGACCAGCACTTCGGCAATGCCCGGCTGGTTGCGGAAGACCGCGGCCACCTGCGCGAGAGCATGGGGATTGTCGTCGGCCGTGAACACGTGGGCGAACTGGTGATCGACCATGGCCCAGGCGCGGCTGGCCGCCAGGTCGAGGTATTCGCCGTCGTCTGCTTCGCGGACCTTCAGCAGCCCGGCCTCGCGGAGCACGCGGTTGGGATACGCGACGTGATCGACCTTCGTGATGGCGTATTCGCCCGCGATCAGCCAAAGCAGTTCGTCGTGGTAGGCATCGTGCATCCCCTCGGCCAGCAGCCCCAGCACGGCGTCCAGTTCCACCACGGCCGTCTCGGCGGCGGCGCTGTCGGGCCCCGTGCGCTGGGCGGCATAGTCGAGATGCGGCAGGTAGATGTAGAAGAAGTCGGGCTGCCAGCGCCGCGCGGCAAACACGGCAGAGCGGGCGATCCACTCGCTCGACGGGATGCCGGCCAACGGGCCCCAGAAATGCCGCAACGGGAAGTGGCCCAAGGCGTCCCGCAGCTCACCGTACAGCTCGATCGGTCGGGTGTAGCACCAGAGCGATTCGGAGCCGTCGGGATTGTGGATCGGGGCCGGCGTGCAGACGAAGTCGGCCTCGCAGCCCTTGCTGTGCAGCGGAAACCAGACTGCCGAAGTGTACTCCCGCTCGTGGTGCCCCAGCAGATCCCAAATCTGCGGCCGATCGATGCACTCGTTCGGCGAGGTCCACATCTCCACCCGCTGCTGGTCGCGCCAGTAGAAGCCGTTGGCCACCACGCCGTGGGCGTCGGGCAGCCGGCCGGTGGTCATGTTGGCCTGCACCGGGCAAGTGACGCAGGGAAAACTCGGTACCAGGTCGGCGATCTCGCCGCCGGCGGTCAACTGCCGCAGCTTCGGCATCACCGCGACGTCTTTCTCCCGCAGCCCGGGGATCGAAAGCAGGATCGTTTGCTTAGGCATGGTCACGTGGGGCGAATCCATTGTGTCAGGAAAATGGCCGGCAAGAGCAACAGCATGATCATCAGCGCCGGGAACATGCCGCGCACGGCGAAGGAGACGAAGGCGTCGAGCATCACCAGCGAGAAGATGCCTTGCGTAACGGCCGTCTGCACCTGGCCGGGGCTCGGCTCGATCAACGCCCGGAGACATCGCCAAACCACCAGCGCCCCCAGGACGAGCATCAGCAAGTGCCAGCGCTGGGGTTGCTGTTGGATCAGCGGCACGAGGTCTTCGCTCCAACTGGGCAGCCAGGCCAACAGCGCGATGCCCGCGGCCATCACCACGGCGGCAAGCGCGAGTTGCCGGCGGCTGCTCTCGGCGGCCTCGTTTCGGGCGAACCAGGTCAGTCCGGCGACGTACACGCCGATGCCGCCGCCCACCAGCCAGTGCTCGGCGCCCAGGGGGCCTGCTGCCGCGCTCATGCCCAGCAGCACGTTCAGCAGCCGGCAAGCGCCCATGGCTAGCGGGCCCAACGGCGTTCGCTTCAGCCAGGCATCGTACAGCACGGTGCAGCCGGCCAGCAGCACAGCGACCACGCCCGGGCGGAGATTGTCCGCCAAAAGCGCCGCGGCCCCAGCCAAGGCCACTCCGGAAAAGAGCAGCCCCCAGCCGAGCCGCCGGGCGGTGCCCAGCGCTATGCGACCGGAGGGGAGCGGCCGCTCGGGCCGCTGCGTTTTGTCGACCTCGAAGTCGAACACATCGTTGAGCACCACTCCCGCAGCGTACAGCAAGCAGGAAGCGGCCATGAGCAGCCCCAGGACCCAGCCGCCCTGCGGGAGCATATCTGCCCGCACAAATAGCACTCCCATCGCCACGTCGGCCATCGCGGTGAACAGGTTGGGAAGCCGCACCAGCTCCAGGCAACTGCGGAGCCGCAAGCGGCGTTGGTCAGGTGACATGAGGCACTGGTCCTTGGTCATTTTCTTGCGGCGGCGAAGCGGCGTGTGCCACTGCTTGCTCGCAAGCAGTGCTGCACTGCTTCTGGCGAAGCAGTGGCACGCGCGTTGTTGTCCTTCGACATTCGTCAGTCATCCTTTTCGGGGGCTGTCCAAGAATAACTCCGTGTTTTGCTGCAAAGCGCCCTCACCCCCTGCCCCTCTGCCGCAGGCGGGAGAGGGGAGTTCTTGTTAGCCGGCCGCTTAGCTGCTCGCACTACGATAGCTCAAAAGCGCCCGCTGGAACACCCAGCGTGAGGCGGCCAGGCTGGCGACGGTGGCAAAGATGGCGAAGCCGGGCAGCAGCCAATCCTCCGGCGCATGCGGCCTCAGCGGCGCCACCAGCAGGCGGGCCGGCACGTTGACCACCACCAACACCGGGATCAGGAACGTGAAGAAGCGTCGCAGCGGCGTGCCAAAGCGCCCCTCGTAGATTTCCATCGGGTAGCGCGAAAAATTCGTGATGTAGAACCAGAAATCGAAGAGCGTCAGGTTCCGCCCCAGCCACACGCTAGTAGACGCCAACGCGATCATCAGACTGTAGTAAATGGCCACGCCGCACAGGACGTAGCAAGGGTACAAGACCCACTCCAGCAGGCCCGGTAGATAGTGCAGCTTCGCGAGCGAATACGCCAAAAGCAGCAGCCCCAGCACAAAATTCCCCAGCGACGACCAATCGATCCGCACCAGCGAGACGAGAAACTGGGTGTCGATCGGCTTCAGCAGGGCGAAGTCGAGCGTGCCGGTGCGGACCAGCTCGCTTAAGTCGTCGGCGTTGGTCATGAAGAGGGCTTGCACGAGGCTGTTGATCAACAGCCCGGTGGCGAGGAACACGAAAAACTGATACTTCTCCCAGCCGGTGTTGCTGCCGATCTCCGGCGTGTAATGGAAAATCAGCGTATAAAAGCCCAGGTTCATCAGCACCCACGACAGCGACGAAATGGTTTCGATGATGAAATTGGCGCGAAAGGTCATGTCGCGCACCAGGCTGTTGCGGGCGAACGTGAGGAACACACGGAGGTAGCGTGGGTGTTGGGTCATCGACTCACCCTCCGTAGCCGCTGTAGCGGCGGGTGCCCCGGGAGAACACCACGCGGCTGGCGGCCATGAAAAACGCCACCCAGGCAAGTTCCAGCCACAACGCCCTGACCAATTCGGCGCCGCTCAGCTTGCCCAGGAACACCGCCGCGGGAAAATACGCGAGGTATTGCAGCGGGATCAGCCGGACCAGGCTGCCCCCTACGCCCGGCAGCATGTCGATGGGGAACATGTGGCCGGAAAAAAAGAAGTTAAACAGCATGTAGACAAACAGCAGCGAGTTGATTTCCAAGAACCAGAATCCGAGCATGCCGATGGTGGCCTCCATAAAGAATCCCAGCAGGAAGGCCAGCACCAGGGATGCCAGGAAGGCCGAGATGGTAAAGGCGTCGGGCCAGCCGTCGAAGAAGCCGCGGCAAAGATAGAACACCAGCGCAAACGGCGCCAAGGCCACCACGTAATACACCAGCTTGTGCGCCACCCGGTACAAGAGCAAGAAGCCCAGCATGTCGATCGGCTGGATGAGATACTTTTTGACGGTGCCGTCGCGGATATCCCGCGCGATGCCCGAGGCCAGACCCGGCATACTGGAAAACGCCCGGCTGAGCATCGTCAGCAGATAGTATGCGATCATGTTGCGGTAGCTGTAGCCGACGATGCGTTGGTTTTCCGCGCCGCTGGTCTGAATGGCCGAGAAGACGGCGGCCCACAGGAAGATTTGCGTGACGATGGGCAAGAACCGCATCAGCGTGCCCAGCGCAAAGTCGCCCCGGTAGACCAGCCGTTCCTCGAGGCTGATCCGCAGCACGGTCCACCAGGTTGCAGCGCGGGCGATCATGGCAGGGGATTTGGAATGATGAATGATGAATGTACAATGCAGAATGATGAATGATGAATTGCGGGTTTTTCAGTTTGGTGGGGCAGACATTCTTGTCTGCCCTATAGAAGGCAGGCAGGAATGCCTGCCCCACTTTAAGTATTCCGCTCTCCGCGACTCGACTGAGCTCGTCGAAGTCCCTCCGCTGTCCGCCTTCCTCATCCATCATTCCTCGTTGAGTAATTCCGGCACCTGGGCTATTTTCCGTTGGATGGCTTCGTCGGCGCGGGAAAACACCTCCGCGATGACGTCTTCCAGCGGCGGATCCTCGACGCTGACATCCACGACCGCGTGGCTGGCTAGGATATTGCCCAGCACGTCGGGCACCACGCTGCGCTCCACGCGGAGCTTGATTCGGGGAGGCTCGGCGGCGAGCACTTCGCCGTAACGCTGCAGGTTGGGGGGAATTTGGCCGTCGGCCATTTCGAGCGAGATGATTTTGTGCCCGCCGAAGCGGTCGATGATCCCCGAGAGCGAGCCGTCGTAGATGATCTGCCCCAGGGCGATGATCACCACCCGGCGGCACAGCGCCGCCACGTCCTTCATATAGTGGCTGGTCAGCAGGATCGTGACCTTGCGCCGCTCCTGATAAGATCGCAGGAAGATTTGGATGTTGTGTTGGGCAACCACGTCGAGCCCGATGGTCGGCTCGTCGAGGAACAGCACCTCGGGCGAGTGCAGCAGCGCGGCGATCAACTCCATCTTCATCCGCTCCCCCAGCGACAACTCGCGCACCGGCTGCGACAGCAGGTGGCCCACGCCCAGCAGATCGGTCAGCTCGTCGCAGGTGCGGCGGAAGCGGTCGGGCTCGATCCGGTAGATGTGCTGGTGCAGCCGGAACGACTCGGCGGCAGGCAGATCCCACCAGAGTTGGTTTTTCTGACCCATCACCAGGGCGAACCGGCGACGGTAGGCATTGTCGCGCTTCCACGGCACATATCCCATCACCCGCGCCGTGCCGCCGCTGGGGGAGATGACGCCGGAAAGCAGCTTTAACGTGGTGGTCTTGCCGGCCCCGTTGGGGCCGAGGAAGGCCACAAACTCGCCTTGCTCGACCTTTAGATCGATGCCGCGAACCGCTTCGACGAGCCGATACTTTCGCCGGAACAATCCGCCCACGGCGGCCAGCAGCCCCTCTTTCTTCTGATATACGCGATAGGACTTCGCCAGTCCTTCAATCTCGATAGTGGCCATACTGGCCTCATTATAGATCCCGCCTAAAGCGGGGGAAAGCCGCGGGGGCTTTCGCCTTTTCGCTTCCGCCCGTCTGGGCTATAATCCCCGTGCCCTGCGGCGAACGATGTAGGCGAAGCATGTAGTTGCGAAACGCAGATTGGGAGCGAGAAGTCTAACGTGCGCGTCGGAATCGGACACGATACCCATTTGTTGCGGCCCGGCGGCCCACTGAGATTGGGTGGCGTCGACATTCCTCACGACCGGGAGTTGGTCGGCCACAGCGACGGCGACGTGCTGCTGCACGCCGTGATCGACGCCCTGTTGGGGGCCGCTGCCTTAGGCGACGTGGGTCAGATGTTTCCCGATACCGATCCGATCAATCGCGGGCGCGACTCGGGCGAAATGCTCGCCGCCGCCCGCGATGCCGTGCTGGCCGTCGGCTGGCGGATCGCCAATATCGACTGCATCGTCTTCGCCCAGCGCCCCAAGCTGCTGCCCCACCGGCAAGGCATCCGGGAGCGGCTGGCCGAGATCCTCGACATCGAGGCGGAACTGGTCAGCGTCAAGGGCAAGACGGGCGAGCACGTCGGACCCATCGGGCAGGAAGAGGTCATCGAGGCCCAATGCGTAGCGCTGTTGGAACCGGCTTAGTAAATTAAATGCTGAATGTGGAAGCGACACACAAAGCACATGCCTTACGGTCTCATTTTGTTGGTTATCTCGATCGCACTTGCGCTTTGGTATGTCTTGGCGACTGAAGCGTCGTTGATTTCCAAGGCCTCGGTCTCTTGCTTGCAGTGCTTCGCTCTGATCTGCTATCATCTGCTCCCGCGGTTTTCCCTTTACGCTTTGTTTCTGATGGCGGGCGTCGGCATCTTTATCTTGTTTTACAGGGCGTGCCAGCAGGTACGGCCCTCAGATGAGAAGAATCAGCATTGAGGCTACCCACAACTGACAACTGACCACTGACCACTGACTCCCCCATGATCCGCGTCTACAACACGCTCACGAAGTCGAAAGAACCGTTCCAGCCGGTCAAACCGGGGAAGGTCGGCATCTACCTGTGCGGGCCGACGGTGTACAAGCCCAGCCACATCGGGCACATGGTCGGGCCGGTGATCTTCGATACGATCAAACGCTACCTGACCTACAGCGGCTACCAGGTCACGCTGGTGGTCAACATCACCGATGTCGACGACAAGCTGATCGCCGAGTCGAACCGGCGTGGCATGTCGATGGCCGACCTGGCGGCCGAGATGACGGCCGATTACATGAAGAACATTGAGGCCCTCGGCGTCGATACGATCGATCATTTCCCCCGCTGCACCGAACACATCGACGAAATCATCAAGTTCACCCGCACGCTGATCGACAAAGGCTTTGCCTATCAGTCCGACGGCGACGTGTATTTCGAGGTCGCCAAGGCGCCCGACTACGGCAAACTCAGCCACCGCGGGGCCGAGGCCATGCAGGGCGAAGGGGGCGGCATGGCCGAGCGGAAACACGCCGCGGCCGATTTTGCCCTGTGGAAGGCCGCCAAGCCGGGCGAACCGTCGTGGGAAAGCCCCTGGGGGCCGGGCCGGCCCGGCTGGCACATCGAGTGCTCGGCCATGAGCCGGCGGCTGCTGGGCGAGACGTTCGACATCCACGGCGGCGGCCTCGACCTGATCTTCCCGCACCATGAAAACGAAATCGCCCAGAGCGAATCGTGCCACGGAAAACCGATGGCCAAGTACTGGCTGCACAACGGGCTGATGCAGGCCTCCGAGGAGGTCGGCAAGGTCGGCGGCCGGCACACCCGCGCCACCGCAGGCGACCCGCAGGCGCAAGAGGCGGGCAAGATCAGCAAATCGAAAGGGGCCAACCCGTTCAGCGAGCTGCTGCGAGAGTTCGCCCCCGAGACGATCCGCTTCTTCCTCCTCTCGACACATTACCGCCGGCCGATCGACTTCGGCGAAGCACGCATCCGCGAGGTTCAGTCGGGCATGGAGACTTTCTACCGCTTCTTCCAGCGGTATCAGCGAGTCACCGGCGAGAACTTTTACGAGCTGAAGTTCCCGACCACGCGGGCCGTGGGCGCATTCGACCCCGGCGACGACCCGTTGCTGCGCACGGTCGCCGAGCACCGCACCCGGTTTCTCGAAGCGATGGACGACGATTTCAACACCGGCGGCGGCATCGGCTCGCTGTTCGACCTGGTTCGCGTGTTGAACAAATTCGTCGATGATGAAAAACTGGAGGAAAAGGGCCGCCAGTCCGCGGCCAAGGTGGCCGCGTTGCGGCAAGGGGCGCTCACGCTACGGGAGTTATCCGGCATCCTCGGACTGTTCCACAAACCGCCCCAGGAAAAAGTGGCGGCCGGCAGCGACGCCCTGCTGGGTAAGCTGATCGGTTTGCTCATCGACGTCCGCACGCAGGCCCGAAAAAACAAGGATTTCGCCACCGCCGACCGCGTCCGCAACTCGCTGGCCGAACTGGGCATCACCCTGGAAGATCGCCCCGGCGGCACCGAGTGGAGCATGCAGTAGGCAAAGGGGGCAACGAGAAGAATGACACACTGGTGCCAGCCGCCAGCCGCCGTACCGGCGGCTGCTAAACGGGAAAGCACTGGTTATCTGACACGTTATAGCGACCGTCGGGTCACCGACGGTTTAGCGGCCGCTGAGCACTGATCGTTTAGCGGCCGCCGGTACGGCGGCCATGTGTTATGTCTGCAAACGTCATTCGCATCGTCGGCATCGACCCGGGCTTGAACACTACCGGCTACGGCGTGTTGGAAGTCGGCGACGGCGCCCCACGGCTGTGCGAGGCGGGGATCATTCGCGGCAAGACGCGAGGCTCGCTCACTCGTCGGTTGGTCGAAATCCATGATGGCGTGGCCGACGTGCTCGCAAGTTTCCAACCGGCCGCGATGGCTTTGGAAGAACTGTATTCGCACTACAATCGTCCGCGGACGGCGATCCTCATGGGCCACGCCCGGGGTGTGATCTGCCTGGCGGCCGTGCAGGCCGGGATCCCCGTGATCCACTATTCGGCCACGCAGGTCAAGAAGATGCTCACCGGCAACGGTCGGGCGCCGAAATCACAAGTGCAGCGGGCGATCCAGCGCGAACTGGCCCTGCCGCAGTTGCCCGAGCCGCCCGACGTGGCCGACGCCCTGGCCATTGCGTTGTGCCACTATTATCTTAAGGACAGGCCGGCCGTGTTGCGGCCGTGAGAAGTTGTTGGTTGTCAGTTGTCAGTTGTCAGTTGTCAGTTGTCAGTTGTCAGTTGTCAGTTGTCAGTTGTCAGTTGTCAGTTGTCAGTTGTCAGTTGTCAGTGGTCAGTGGTCAGTTGTCAGTCGAAGTTTTCCGACATTCATCATTCTGCATTCATCCTTCATCATTCCAACCTCCGCCCTCCGCCCTCCAAGGAGTCGCCCCTTGATTACGAAGATTACCGGTCAACTGGTCGCCCTGCACGAGGATGTGCTCACGCTGCGGATCGACGCCTTCGAGTACGAGATTCTCATCCCGGAATTTACGCGGCGGCGGTTGCAGCAGGAGTTGAACAACCAGATCAGCCTGTACACCATCGAATACCTGGAAGGCAACCCGATGCAGGGCCGCATGACGCCCCGGCTGATC
>Ga0315289_10013239_pt1 | contig 11563 bp, 12 predicted proteins | sample YL17G11_40_MG_FD_203452 | JGI IMG/M metagenome (GOLD analysis project Ga0315289, IMG submission 203452) | Sediment microbial communities from Yellowstone Lake, YNP, Wyoming, USA - YL17G11_40 | ecosystem: Environmental > Aquatic > Freshwater > Lake > Sediment | place: USA: Wyoming | collected... | reverse complement strand
TGAGGTGGTGGGAATGATCCCGCCCGGGGTAGAGGCGGTCCGCTCCGCCATGCAAACCGGGCTGCCCTTGATCCTGTCGCGGCCCGAATCGAACCCGGCCGCGGCCCTGAACGACCTGGCCCTGCGGCTGATCCAGAGCCCGGTGCCCGCCCTGGCAGCCTGAGCGCCGGGGACCGGCCGAGAGGAGGAACATGAAGCGCATCGCGGTACTGACCAGCGGGGGCGACGCCCCCGGGATGAACGCGGCCATCCGCGCGGTGGTGCGCACCGGACTGGAGCGGGGCGCGGAGGTCTTCGGCGTGCTGCACGGGTACCGCGGGCTGATCGCCAGCGACTTCTGCACGCTGGGCGCGCGCAACGTCGGCGGTATCATCCAGCGCGGCGGCACCATCCTGGGCAGCGCGCGCTGCCCGGAGTTCCGTACGCCGGAAGGCCGCGCCCAGGCCCTGGAAGCGCTCGGCCGGCAGGGCCTCGAGGGGCTGATAGTCATCGGAGGCAACGGCTCACAGACCGGCTCGCAAGCGCTGGCGGCGCTGGGTTTTCCGGTGGTGGGCGTGGCTTCGACCATCGACAACGACCTCTACGGCTCGGACATCACCATCGGCGTGGACACGGCGCTGAACATTGCGCTCGAAGCCATCGACCGGCTAAAGGTGACGGCCTCTTCGCATCACCGCGCCTTCGTGGTCGAGGTGATGGGCCGCGACTGCGGCTACCCCGCCCTGATGGCCGGCATCGCCGGCGGCGCGGAGGCCATCACCATTCCGGAAGTCGAGAGCGACCCGGAGGCCATCGCCGAGGAGATCCGCCGCGCCTACGAGCGCGGCAAGCCGCATGCCTTGGTGGTGGCTGCCGAGGGCGCCCGCTACAACGCCCAGCGGCTGGCCGATTACTTCCGCGACCAGCACGAGCGGCTGGGCTTCGAGCTGCGCGTGACTATCCTCGGCCACGTGCAGCGCGGCGGCGCCCCCAGCTTCTTCGACCGCATGCTGGCCACGCGCCTGGGCGCCGCGGCGGTCGAGCGCCTGGCGGCCGGCGAGCACGGCGTGCTGGTGGGCCTCATCCACAACGCCGTCGCCACCACGCCGCTCGAGGTGGTGGTGGCCAACAAGAAGCCGCTGGATGTGGGCCTCCTGGAGCTGGCCCGGGTCCTGGCGAAGTGAGCCCAACCGAGCAGACCGTCACGTACGGCGGTAGACTCTGGACATGGAGCGCACAGCGCAGAAGTTCAGCAGCTATCAGCAGGCCGAGGAAGCCTCCCGTCTGTACTACCAGCGCCTGTCGCCCGCCAAGAGACTGGAAATCCTGCTCCAACTGATTGACCGCTGCCGCGCGGAGGGCCATGCCTCTTCCCAAGGACTTGAGAGAGTTTATCGCATCGCTAAACTCTCATCGCGTTGATTACGTGATCGTCGGCGCCTACGCGCTGGCGTTCCACGGCCATCCGCGTTACACGGGAGACATCGACATCCTGGTCGGCGCCGCGCCGGAGAATGCCTCCCGGCTGGAGGAAGTCCTGCGGGAGTTCGGATTCGGCGAAGCCGGGTTGTCGGCCAGGGATTTCCTGGAGCCCGAACAGGTGATCCAGCTCGGCCGGGCGCCGAACCGCATCGACCTGCTGACTTCGATTACCGGTGTGAGCTTCGAGGAAGCGTGGGCGAACCGTGTTCCTGCAGAGCTGGACGGGATCCCGGTGAGCTTCATCGGCAGGGAGTTGCTCATCAGGAACAAGCGCGCGACGGAGCGAGTGCAGGACCACGCAGACCTGGAAGCGCTCGGGGCCGCATGACCCGCCGCGGCCGCAGCCGCTCAGGCCGCTCGTCGTGGCTTGATCCGCTCCAGATCGCCAGCCAGCTTGTCGGTGGCCTGCCGAACCTCGTAGAAGGACTGCGCATTCATCCAGAACTCCGGCGACGTGCCGAAGAACCGGGCTAAGCGCACCGCCGTGTCCGCCGTAATGCCTCGCCGCTCCAAGACAATGTCATTGATCCGCGGAGCCGGCACGCGCAGCTCCCGGGCCAGCTCATAGACGCTCAGCCCGAGCGGTTTGAGGAATTCCTCTCGGAGCACCTCACCCGGATGAAGGTTCCACATGACCGACGGGCTTCTCTTTGCGCTCACGGCAGTACTCCTTCCATGCCGCTGGACTTTAATGATAGTCCGCAATCTCGACTTCATGGGCATTCCCGTTTCGCCATACGAAACAGACTCGCCACCGATCGTTGATGCGAATGCTATGCTGTCCAAGGCGGTCGCCGGCCAAGGCCTCCAAGCGGTTGCCCGGCGGCGCGCGCAGGTCGTTGAGCGTGGTGGCGAAGTGCCACTGAGCCAGCTTCCGTCTGGCTGCCTTGCTGAGGCTAGATCCAAACCTCCGGCTGTGACCCGTGCGCCAGAACTCCTCGGTGAACCGGTCCCGAAAGCCTGCCAGCATCGGTTTAACGCCGCTCGTTAATAATGTAGCGCGTTATGCCGGCCCTGGCAAGCTTCGCCCGGGTCGTGCTCCACGCCGTCCGGTGCCACGAGCACTGTTTCCCGCGGTAGACTACGTGCAGCAGAGCCGGCCGTCAGCGAGTGCGCCAGACGCCGCCGGGCTCGCCAAGCTTGGCTTCGTTGGCGCAAGCTGTTGTCTTCTGCCCGGCGGCGGGACGAAGGGAGGCACACCGGATGAGAGAAGCCGAACGCATCGCCGACCAGTTGAAGCGGGCCTTCGAGGGCAACGCCTGGCACGGACCGGCGCTCGGGGAGGTGCTCACCGGAGTGACCGCGCCAGAGGCGGCGGCCCGGCCCGTGGGCGCAGCGCACAGCATCTGGGAGATGGTGCTCCACGTGGCGGCCTGGGAAGGGGCGGTCGCCGTGCGGCTGAGCGGCACCGCCCTCGAACTGCCTCCCGAGGGGGACTGGCCGCCGGTGACGGACACCTCCCCGGCCGCGTGGGAGAGCGCTCTGACGGCGCTGCGTGCAGCGAACCTGGAACTGCGCCGCCGGATGCTGGAGCTGCCCGATGCGGGCCTGGAGCAGAACGCGCCGGGCTGCGGCTACTCCATGTACGTGCTGGCGCACGGAGTGGTGCAGCACGACCTCTACCACGCCGGGCAGATCGCGCTGCTCAAGAAAGCCCTGCGCTGAGGTTTGGCCAGGGCCGCAGGCGAAACCGCCAACAGTAGCGCGGCCAGAACCGAGGAGAGCGCGGGCGCAAGTCGTCCTGGTGCAGTCCCAGAACCCAGCCGGTCGCTACAACGCCCGCGCTGGCCCAACTCCCGCGCGTTCACACCTCCCTGACCACCTGGAAGCCGAGCAGGCGGGCGAGGCGATCGATGGCCGCGGTGTGGTCGCCGTAGAAGACCACGCGGTGCAGCAGGTCGCGGGTGCTCACGCGGGTCTGGCCCGAAGCGATGGCCGCCGAGTAGCCCTCCAGGAACTGGCGCGCGTTGGCCACCCGCGTGCGGATCTTGGTGCGGCAGCCGCGCTCGTCGTCCACGTTGCCCGTGGCCTCGCCCGTCGAGACCAGGAACTTCGACGGCCCACTGAACCGCGCCACCGTCACTGCGCCTCCCGGCGGCAGCAGCACCTGCATCGAGACGCCCTGGTGGTCCTCCAAATGGGAGCGCACCATGAACGGCGACCCCGGGCGCCCCACGCCGTGCATGGCCGTGGCCGAGACGCAGTGCGCGTGGATGACCTCGTTGCGGCTGGTGTCGAAGACCGGGTCGGAGACGAAGCCCGGCATGGCGGAGAACGAGGTCACCAGAAGCTGCGTCATGGTCGAGTCCAGGTCGCACTCGCACACCCCGTACAGCCCCACATCGTTCAGCTTGGAAAATGAAACGCACGGATAGGCCGGCAGCTCGCCCCGCCCGAAGCCTCCCAGGCAGTCGATGGCGATGGCATTGGCCCGCTCCTTGCCGAGCAGCTCCTGGATGGCCAGGTGCAGCCGCAGCGAGTTCACGATTTCCTCGCGCGCCGGCTCGACCACCCGCACCGCCGAGCGGATGAACTCCTCGGCCGCCTGGCGCGCCCGCACCGCATCCGCGGCCTCGTAGGCCGCCTTGAGGTCCAGGTAAGTCGGATACGCGAACGCAGTGCCGAACTGCTTCCCGAACCCCTCGCCCGAGGGCCGCGCCGCCGGCGGCGAGACCAGCAGCACCTTGCTGTGCCGCAGATGATGGATCGTCCGGAAGAGCCTCACGTAGGCGTCCAGCTCGGCGAAATCGCTGCTGGCGACGACATCGGCCTTCATGCCCTTCTGGGCGAACACCGCCTGGTGCGTCCAGTCGTGCCCGGCGTAAGGCTTCGAGAACAGCAGCAAGGGCTTGCCGGACTGCACCAGCTTCTCGAGCGTCCCCAGCACACCATGGGTGATGTTGAAGGCCAGCACCACGTCGGCGGCGGCGGCGCCCGCGATCCAGGCCGCAATGTCCGCATCCGGCTGGAGCAGTTCTCCGCCGGTCAACCGGATCTCGCCCGGGTAGCGGCGCTCCAGTTCCGCCAGACGGGCCTCGATGTCGGCCACCTCCTGCTTGAGATCCAGGTCGGGACGCGGCCAACTGGCGCGGCGCGCCGCCAGGTAGACGCGCTTCACCACGGCCGGGCCCGCCCACGGCCCGCTCTCCTGGCTTTCCCCGGGCGCCAGCCACGGCAGCGCCAGGCCGGCGGCGGTCGAGATCACGAACTTACGGCGAGTGACAAAGGATACGCTCGGCATGGCCCCATTATGACGCCGCAGCCGGGCGGGGAGCTAGTCACGGATCCTTAGCTCCGGCGTGAGCACCACTTTCTGCTGCCTGCGCCGGGGGTGGCGCACGCGCTGGAGCAGCAGCTTGGCGGCCTCGACCCCTGGAAAAGGCCCCGCCAGACTGCTGTAAGCGGGGGCTAATCGCTTAGCGACCGCCCAGGCCGATCAGGGCGATGCCCAGCAGGATCAGCGTCAGCCCGTACAGCTTGTGGCGGGTCACCGGCTCCCGGAAGAAGAGCCGCGACCACAGCATGGTCCAGACGTAGCCCAGCGCAACCAGGGGGTAGAGCACGCTCAGCTCCCCGTTGCGCACCCCCAGGACGAAGAAGTAGGAAGAGGCCAGAAACAGCGCCACGCCGGCCGCCAGACGGAAGTTGAATATCAGGTAGCGCAGGCCCTGGCGGAGCTTTCCCGCCCCCGCTTTCAGGAACACGGCGCCGAACGAGCCGATGAAGGAGGCCGTCAGCACCAGGGCCATCGAGGAGACCGGGGTTTTCACTTCCTGCCGCTCCTGCCCAGCACCGCCACGCCGGTGACGATCGTGATCACCCCCACGCTCCGCAGCAGGCTCAGCGACTCCTTGAAGATCACCACCGACAGGGCCGCCACCCACACGTAGGTGAGCGCGATGATGGGGTACAGAATCGAAAGCTCTTCGTCGCGCAGCGCGAGCACAAACAGGACCGTCATCAGCCCGTAGAGGACGTACCCGAAAAACAGGGGCGGCGTCAGCAGCATGGCGATGGGGCTGTTAGTCTGCCCCAGCGTGTTGGCGCCCAGTTTGATGAGGATCTGGCCGACCGCTCCCAGGATGGTGCAACCAAACATCATGGCGATTGAGCGGCGGCGCGCCGCGGCTCGGCGCGCCTGCTCCGGGCTGCTCAGACTGGCTTCGCTCAATGAACCTCCCGCTCGACTCATCATAGCGTGGCACAGGCATTCCTGCCTGTGTCGCGCTATCGCTCCCGCGGCCAGGGGTAATCGTTGCTGCCCGCGCCGGGGTCGAAGGGGCCTTCGGGCAGCGTCTTCTGCCAGGCCAGCGCCTGGCGGGCCAGCCGCTCGACGATCTCCGAATGACGGCCGGCCAGGTTGGTCAGCTCGGAGGGATCGCGCGGGAGGTCGTAGAGCTCCACGCGGCTGCGGTCGGGATTCAGGAGCAGTTTCCAGTCGCCGTCGCGGATGGCGAGCATCGGGCTGCGGTGCAGCACGTGCCCGAAGATCCGGAAGCGCCACTCCCACAAGAGGGGCCTGGAACGCGGGCGCGGCTTGCCCAGGAGGATGTCGCCTACGTCTTCGCCATCCGGTTTGAACTCCGGCGGCACCTCGACGCCGGCCAACCGGGCGATGGTGGGCAGGAAATCGACGCCGGTCAGCACCGAAGCCGTGTCCAAGCGCCCGGCGCGGATACGGCCAGGGAAGCGCGCCAGCAGCGGCGTGCGCACGCCACCCTCGTACAGGCTGCGCTTGCGCCCGCGGAACGGGCCCGCCGAGCCCGCCCCGCTGTGGCTGGCGTTGCGGATCTCCATGTCCTCGGGGCCGTTGTCGCTGGAGAACAGCACCAGCGTGTTCTGGCTCAGGCCGAGTTCCTCGAGGCGCGCCAGCAGCCGCCCGATGGCCTGATCCAGTGCCGTGACTGAGGCGTAGAAGATCTGGGTGGCGCCCTTGTGGGGAACCTGCCCGGCGGGGGCGAACCGCTCGTAGGGCTTCAACTGCTCCTCGGTGGGATCGAGCGTAGCGTGCGGCAGCAGGGACCACACGTTGACGTAGAACGGTCGCGCGCGGTTCTGCTCGATGAAGCGGATGGTCTCATCGACGATCAGCTCGGTCGAGCGCGCGCGGAAGAAGCGATCCCGCTGGTCCCAGGAGGGGCCGTTGGCGTTGACGGTGCGATGATCGTCGATGCCGTAGGCCTCGGGACCCGGCGCGCCCGCCCCGCTGCCCAGGTGCCACTTGCCGAAGTGCGCCGTGGCGTAGCCGGCTGGCTTGAGCAGCTTGGGCAGCGTCACCACCGCGGGGTCCAGCCAGTCCGGCATCCCGCGCGCGGCGTTGAGCTTGTGCTCGGCGAAGTGCCCATGGACGCGGTGCCGCGCCGGAAAGTGGCCGCTCATGAAGGCGCTGCGGGTGGGAGAGCACACGGATCCGTTCACGTAGAACTGCGTGAACTGCACGCCCTGCCGCGCCAGCCGGTCCAGGTGCGGCGTGCGGATGTAAGGATTCCCATAGCAGCCCAGGTCGCCCCAGCCGAGATCATCGGCCAGGATGAAGACGACGCTGGGGGGCCGGTCCTGCGGGAAGGCGGCAGGCGCCGCAGCGCCGGCCAGGGTGGAAAGAAAGCGGCGTCGGTTGAGCATGAGTCCGTCCTCAAAAAAGAAGTTTCAAGCCCACGAAGATACGCCGCTCCTCCTGGCCGGTTTGGGTGACGGTCACGCACCCGAACAGCGTACTGGTGGGCGCGGCGTTGGGCGCTTCGAAGTTCGGGTGGTTCATGGCGCCCTCGGCCTCCCCGCGCAACTGGAGCTTCAGTTTCTCCATGAGGCGGAAGGTCTTGTGCGCGGCCAGGTCCCAGACGTTGATGCCGTCGGCGCGGGCCGCGGCGACGCGCGTGGGAAAAGTGCGGATGTTATTGGCAAGCTGAAGATTGGGGTTACGCTCAAAGCCCGCCGTGTTGAACCAGCCATCCAGCGTCTGCTGATCTCCGGAGAGCCGCAGGTCGCGGTACGTCCCGCGGTAGATGACGTTCCCGAATTCCAGCGGCGGGCCGCTCTGCGCCTGGTAGATGGCCTGCACCTGCCAACCGCCGATCAGGTGGTTCAGCAGGCCGCGCGCCGCGCCGCCCCAGCGCCGGCCCGCTCCGAACGGCAGCTCATACATCGCCGTCATCGCCAGCCGGTGCGGCCGGTCGAACATGCAAACCACGTGCTCTGGAATGTTGTCGGTGGCGTTCAAGTAGTCCACCGCTCGCATGGTCTTCGACCAGGTGTAACTGGCCTGGGCTTGCAGGCCCCGGCTGAAGCGCCGCTCGAAGCGCGCCATCAGGGCGTGGTACCAGCTCGCGCCCGCCGGCAAGCCGGCCGAAAGGCCCGAGAAATGCGGGTAGGGCTGGAGCAACTGCGACCGGGTGGTGTTGGCCGCGGCAAACAACGCCGACCCCGCGAAGCCCGCCAGGCCCACGAAGGGATTGGCCACGCGCGCCGACAAGTAATCAATCGTGGCCTGGTCGCGCGCCGGCGAGGTGCTCAGATAGCGCCGCGGGACGGGGTTGAACTCGGTCGAGACGCGCTGGCGCACGGCGCGCGTGCCGATGTAACCCAGCTCGAACAGCATCTGCTGGGCGGGCTCGTACTGGATGGAGTAGCTCCAGCGCTGGATGTAGGGCCGCACGCCGGTCGCGGCGAAGAAGCCGGGGCTCCGGCCCAGATAGGTTTCCAGGCCCCCCGCGGCGCCCTTGGGCTGCTCCAGCCCGGAGGGCAAGGGGTTCGCGATCGAGGCCACGTAGGTCTGGCCGTTGTCCAGGCTGGCCAGCACATTGGTGCGCTGGTTGAAGCCCGGCTGGGAGACGTCGCTGAATTCGGCGCCCAGCATATCGAAGTAGATACCGTAGCCCCCGCGCACGACCACCTGGCGCGCCAACTGGTAGGCGAAGCCCAAGCGCGGCATGAGGGCCCGCCGGTAGGGATCGCGGATGCCCCGCGGCTGGCCGCCCAGCCCCGCGAAGGTCACCCCTCCCACGGTGCGGAACTCGGAGGCCGGGACCTCCAGGATGGGCGCCCGCGCGTACTGCGCCTGGGCCCGCGCCTGGATGGGATTGACGCTCCGGAAGTCGAAATCGCGGGTGGTGCGGTTGAAGCGCTCCGTCACCGGGCTTTCGCACTCCCAGCGCAACCCCAGGTTCAGCGTCAGCTTCTTGGTGACGCGCCAGTCGTCCTGGAGGAAGCCCGCGTAGAACTGGCTGAACTCGGCGCGCGAGTCGTTCAGATCCACCCAGCCGCCCGTGGGGATGCCGAGCAGGAAACTGGCCAGACCCTGCCCCGCGGGCGCGACGGGCGAGTTGTCCAGCGGCCCGCGGGTGTAAGCCTGCGCGAAATCCAGCCGCGGCGCAACGTTGCCGTACTCCTGGTTCGTCTCGAACAGCAGCCGCCCGTCGAAACCCGCCTTGACGCTGTGGTTGCCCCGCATCCAGCTAAGCACCGTGAGCAGGCTGTGCGAATCGTTCACCCGCTTGAAGCCCCCGTCGTTGCCCAACTGGAGCAGGCCGGTGACGTTTATCACGGGGAAGGAGATGCCCGCCGGATCCAGCTCCCGGATCAGGCTCGCCGGGAAGCCGAACTCCGAGAGGTTCCAGCCCATGTTGTCGAAGGATTGGAACTCCTGGAACCAGGTGAAGCCGTAGCGCACGTCGAGCACGGTGCGCGGGCTGAGCACGAAAACGTTGTCGAGCGCGACGCCGCGGTGGGGACGGCGGCGCTGGCGGCCGCGCACGCTGCTGCCGGCGATCAACTGGTCGAAGTGGCCGTAGAAATCCGAATGCGAGTAGCGGGCGAACATGCGCCGTGCTTCGCTGAAGTTGTGGTCCACCCGGGCGATGGGCTGGTAGAGGTCCTGGGTGTCCTGGCGGGTGCGCGCGTAGTTGTTGAGCCCGTCGGCGGTGCCGGCCGTGTTGGGGGCGGGGAAGTAGCGCAGGATCTTCTGCGCCGTGGCGTCCAGGCGGCTGGCCGGGATGCGGTTGCCGGCCAGGGGCTGCCGGGCAAAGCGCGTGGCCCCCGAGGGCGTGGTGGTCAGCGGGTCGTAGATCTGGTATTGGGACCCCAACGCCAGCAGCGCCGAGAAATCGCCCGTGCGTTGCGCTGGGGTGGGCACCGTGTGAACGGTGGCATTGGGCCGCCGCCGGTTGTGGGTCTGGTAGCCGAACATCCAGAACGTCTTTGCACGTCCGTCGTAGAGTTTTGGAAGGTAGACCGGCCCGCCCACCGCCGCGCTGTAACGCAGCCAGCGCAGCGACGGCGTGTTGGCCTTGATCTTCTCGGGCGTGATCGGGCCGGTGGTGGGATCGAAGATGAACTTGTTGGTGAAGAAGTTGCGCGTCATCATAGGGCCGCTTGAAACCGCTGCCCCCAGTGTGCCGTGCAAGGCGTTGGTGCCGGCCTTGAGGCTGATGTTGATCGCGCCGCCGGTGGTGTGGCCCACCGCGGCGTCGTAGCTGGCGGTGTCGATGCGCACTTCCTGCACCATGTCAGCCGGAGGCACAAAGGCGGTGCGGCCGCCGTAAGAGTTGTTGCTCACCCCGTCTACGTTGAAATCGAAGCTGCGCGGGCCCGCCCCGGCCACGCTCAGGCTGGCCGCCTGCTCGATGTTCCAGGGGCCGTCGAAGGGCAGCATCTGGAGGATGACGCCGGGGGCCATCGAGAACAGCCAGGCCACGTTACCGCTGCGCAGCGGCAGGTCGGCGATCTGCCGGCTCGAGATCACCTGCCCGATCGAGGCGCTGGTGCTCTCGAGTACCGGGGCCTGGGCCGTCACCTCGACGCTCTCGGTCACGTTGCCGACCTCCAGCGCGATGTCAATGCGCAGCCGGTCGCCCATGCGCAGCTCGACCCTCGGCCGGCTCCAGCCCTTGAAGCCCGCCAGCTCCGCCGCGATCGCGTAAGCGCCCGGCAGCAGGTACGGGATCTCGTAGTTGCCCTGCTCGTTGCTGGTGGCCGACACCGTGACCTTGGTCTCGAGATTGGTGGCGCGCACCGCGACGCCGGGCACCACCGCTCCCGTGGTGTCCGAGACCTGGCCCACGATGGCGCCGCGCGGGTCCTGGGCGAGCACCGCCGCGGCGAAGACAAACGCAAAGATAACTCGAAGTCCGCCGGGTGTCATCGGCCACAATGGTATACCCCGCGGGCATTCGTCGCAAGAGGCGCAGAGCCGCGCCAGTGGGGCGGGCATTCCCGCCGGCGGCCTACACCTCGTGCACCAGGTCGTCCAGGGGACGCCGCAGGGTCAGCTCCGGCGTCTCCGCCGCGTAGCCGATGGGCAGCATGGCCACCGGCACGTGGCCGTCGGGGGCGCCGATGGCCCGGCGCGCGGCGTTGTCGTCGAAGGCCCCCACCCACACAGTGGATAGCCCCAGGGCGCTGGCCGCCAGCATGGCGAAGGTGCAGGCGATGCTGGCGTCCTGGACAGCGTAGAGCTTCACGCCCCGCTGGCGGTAGCGCACCGCCGAGCGCGCCGGGTGCGCGCAGAAAACCAGCAGCTCCGGCGCCGCCGCCACGAAGTTCTGGTCCCAGGCCGCCTTAGCCAGCGCCCGCTTGCGCTCCGGGCTCGTCACCCGGTAGATCTCGTAGGCTTGCAGGTTGCCCGCCGAGGGCGCCGCATTGGCGGCGGCCAGGATTGTGTCAAGCTTCTCCATCTCGATGGGCTTCGCCGCGTAGGCCCGCGTGGAACGGCGTCGTTTGACTACCTCGAAGAACTCCATAAGGACGATGATACCCGCAGAAGCCCCGCCGTGGAACCCCGGGCACCCTCGTCGCGGGCGGCCGCGATCCAGTTGACTGGCCGCGCAGGCTGGCCGATACTAAAGTTGGAATGGCCAAGGTAACGATCCGCTACACCGATCACTTCCAAGACACCATCCAGCGCCTGCGCGAGGACGGGCTGCTGCTGGTCACCGCCGGCGCCGGCGGCAAGCCCAACGTCATGACCATCGGCTGGGGCGCCATCGGCTCGATCTGGGGAAGGCCCGTCTGGATCGTGCTGGTGCGGCCCTCGCGTTACACCTACAGCCGCCTGGAGGAGGTCCCGGAATTCACCGTCAACGTGCCGCCCAAGGAACTGGCCGCGGCG
>Ga0315289_10013237_pt1 | contig 11563 bp, 7 predicted proteins | sample YL17G11_40_MG_FD_203452 | JGI IMG/M metagenome (GOLD analysis project Ga0315289, IMG submission 203452) | Sediment microbial communities from Yellowstone Lake, YNP, Wyoming, USA - YL17G11_40 | ecosystem: Environmental > Aquatic > Freshwater > Lake > Sediment | place: USA: Wyoming | collected... | reverse complement strand
GTATTCCCACTATCCAGCCAATCCGTAAAGTAATGCACAGCCTCATCGAGGGTTGAGGCCTTTTCCATCACGTGCCGGACCATGAACAGGGCAGGCAGCCCTACCGCTGCATTGGTATTGGGTTTACCCACGTTGAAGGTTATCCCTAAGCCCTTGTCATTGATAGCGATGCCAACATCCACGAAGTTAGGGGCGAAGAAGTGTACATAGGAGTTGTCGCCGTTTTCCGGGACGATGTAGAAGATCGTACCGAAGTTCTCATTCCCCTTGTAATTGTCTGTGTTATGGCAGAGGAAGGTCCCGTCAGTAGAGCTGACCGCAAAGGCGGTACAGCCCCCTTGCTCGTTCTTGCCGTCAGCGGAGGCAGGTACGGGCAGATTCATTGTCTCAATAAAGAAAGCGCCAACGACCACCATGTTCCATGCCGTCTCATACGATACCGGAGCGACCTCTGTGAGGCCATAAGCCAATCCCTGCATGTGTGCTTTAATGCTCTCAGGAATGACAGGTTCAATCTCGTCATAGATACTCTGTGCCAGTGGTGCATCAGACAGCGTGAACTGGTTTGCTACATTGAGGAAGAGACCGGAAGTCGCATGGGCTATCTGCCGGCCTATCTCAAAATAGCTCCCCCTGAAGGCGGCGGCCCGGGAAAACTTGGGGATATTCGCGGTACACACATCCCCCTTTCCGTCTCCATCCGAGTCCTGCTGGTCTGCATTCGGCACATAGACACAGTTGTCATCCCCGTCACAGATCCCGTCGTCATCGGTGTCATACGCTCCGTTGCCATCGCAGTAATCACAGATATCGCCGAACCCGTCACTGTCAGCATCTTCCTGATTCTTGCTGCAAAGCCCTCCGGCACCACAATTGATGTCCCTCGTGCAGGGGTAACCTCTGTTTGTGCCCTCAAGGCAGGTTCCCTGATCCGGTCCATTAGGTATGGTAGGGCAGTTGTCCTTTACATAACTGGGAGTACATTCACTACAGTCGTTGTCTGGTATACCATCGCAGTCGGTGTCTAATATTGTGGTTGTCTGTTGATCGGGAGAGGATAGGGAGACGATTATATAGCATACATCTTCGGCAGAGACGGTTTGAGGAATAACACAGATCAAAAAAAGAAGAGCTGCAATGAATACATGAAACGGGTTTTTCATAAGAGGTCTCCTTTGGATGGCATTGTAAAATTGTATATCATGAACGTACAAGAGAGAAAAGAGTTTATTGTGAAAAGAGTTTATTCGGACTTGGTGCTGCTCAGCACCCCGATCAAATAATCCAACAAATCCGTAAACAGAAATAAAGTTTCAAGCCTCACCTTAGTAATACGAACGCATTAAGTAAAGCGTCATTGCGAGGAGTGAAACGACGAAGCAATCTCTTGTTTATGAGGTGAGATTGCCACACTCCCGTTGGTCGCTCGCAATGACAATGTAATAGCATTTAATGCGTTTGTATTAATTTGAAATTTGAAGGAATTCATCATTAGAGCCAATAGCGTAAGTATATGAAGGTATTTTTTTGGTGTCAACACAAAACAAATTGCAGCCTATGGAGTAAGCCAGTGAAAAATTCAGAAGATGATTGCTTTATCTTGTTACCCCTTTATTATATATTATAAATATGACAATGAATGGGAGGAAATAATGAAAAAGTCAATGATCGTTCTTACAATTATCTTCTTTATTTTTACTGTCTCTCTTTCTTTTGCGGGGGAGCAGGCAGCAGGGAAAATTTTGATCCTTTACTATTCCAAGACCGGAAAGACGAAAGTAGCCTGTGAAGTGCTGAAGAAAGCTCTCGGTGCAAATATTGTGGAGATTAAGGGGGTGAAGGATAAGATAGAGCCAGAGCATCCTGATGTATCTTCCTACCCTTTCATTATACTCGGCTCCCCGATATGGATGGCTCGCTTGAGTGCTCCTATGCGTACCCTGATTGCCAAGAACAGGTTTGACGGCAAGAAAGTGGTGATCTTTACCACGGCAAATAGCTTTGGGAAAGTATACGAGGAAAACAGCAAACCGCCCGTTACGGCAGCTGGCGGCAAGGTCGTCGGGTACTACCTGGTTCTATCCAAAGATACGGTCAATAACGAGTTAGTTGACCGGACTGATATACAGATCGTAGGAGATACTCTGAAATTAGTGCCCGAGATAAAAAAATGTTTTTCTTCTTTACCATAAATATCGATAGCAAAAGGCAGGAGTCATTTCTGACCCCTGCCTTCTTAAACTGTCCAGAGAGCTTCAGCTTCTTTTTGAAATTTTGACCAGGTTTCCCTCCACACCCCCGAACAGGATAGCATCTTCGAGCTCCCACTCGAAGACATTATCTTCCTCTATTTTACCACCATCTCCCTGATGACTTTCTCCAGCCCGGTCACTACCCGGGCAAGCCTTTCGTAGTCAATGTTATCGGGTGTGTCAGAGATGGAGTGGTAGTCCGGATAGCGGAATGGGGCAGTGTCGGTAATCATCACGGCGGGGTAGTCTTCTTTCCAGAACGACCAGTGGTCAGACCAGTCCACCCCGGGAATCCAGGAAGGAAGGGCAGCCCCTTCTGAGGGAAACAGTGCATTCCTGCGGAAGGAAGCGATTACCTCTCTCAGGAACCCCCGGCAAGAGAGATTTCCCACGAAGGCTATGAAGTTGCCGGTTGAAGGGTAGAAGATACTCAGAGGGGGCGGGTAAATCTGGGTTGACCTTGCATCTGAATAGTACCCCATGGTTTCAAGGCTGAACATGGCAATGACCTTTTCCTTTCGCTTACGGCACCCTTTTGCATGAACCCGGCTTCCCATGCAATCGCTTTTAAAGAAGGGCGGTTCTTCGTTGGTGAAGGCAACGAAGCGGAGGGTGCGGGCAGGTTTTTCTTTTGAAAAGGCGTGTGCGAGTGCTAAGAGCGCAGCTACTCCGGTTGCATTATCGTTAGCGCCGGGGCTGTCACCTGCAGAGTCATAGTGTGCCCCGATGAGAATGATTTCACCTGGCAGATGAGTACCCCTTACTTCCACGATGAGATTTCGGCATGGTTTCCCTTCACATTCGAAGGTCTCGCGCCTTACGGTGTATCCAGATTCCATAAATCTGCCTTCTATGAAATCTGCTGCTTGCGAGAGGGAATGTAAACGGTAGAGATTCCGGATGCCAATCTGGCCGGCGAGCATTTCCACGTCAACCTGAAGTGTTCGTGAAAGCTCAGCTTCCTTTGGCGAGAGAGGAGGAAGAAAGCCAGTATATGATTTGCCCGGCATCCTGATCATGGATGACCACCCCCAGATGCAAAGCAGGGCAAGGACCAGAAATAAAAAAATCAGACGAAGCACCCCGCTGCTGAGAGAAAGGATATGGTCAGGCATAATTGCTGAATTTCTCTCTCATAATTTCTTCTTCTTTAGGTATCAGAGTCTCTTATTATCAACCTGATTGCTTGGTAGTCAATACCTTTTCTGTCTCATTTTCATGGTAGGGAGGTCATGTCAATAATTTTGTGTCAGGAGGAGGGGAGTGCCCATACCTTATCTCGAATTTTCATAAAAGGCCCACGAAAAAAGGGAGATCTCTGAAAAACAGAGTTCCTCGTTGCTCAACAACATTTTTTCGACAATTCTAAATCTCGCTTCACTGCAAATTCGAAACTCGCTTTCGCTCAGACAGCCGAATTTGCAGCCGTTTCGCTCAATAAGAATTGTTACCGAATCAATAGTGTCCCAACGTTGATATTTGGAATTCGCATAACAGTCAGAAATTATTTAGCTTCTTAGGGAAAATGGTTTTAATCGATTTGAATTTAAATTCTCCTCAATGCCATACTTCCTCAACAACGAGGAAGGAGATGGCTTATGAATACCGGAAAAACCATTTTTTCGCAACTGATGGATTTCTTACCCATGTACGAATTCCGCCAATGCGTCAACCGCTACCAGGGTCATTACAAAGTCAAAACCTTTTCCTGTTGGGACCAATTTCTCTGTATGGCATTTGCTCAACTGACGTATCGCGAAAGTCTCCGAGATATTCAAGTCTGCTTACGCGGAGCCAAACAAAAACTCTATCATATGGGTATCCGTGGAAAAGTATCTCGCAACACCTTAGCCCATGCCAACCAAGTCCGCGATTGGCGCATCTATGCAGACTTTGCTCAAATCTTGATTGCCAAGGCCAGAACTCTCTATGCCAACGAAGATTTCGGCATCGAGTTGGAACACGCGGTCTACGCTTTCGATGCCACAACGATCGACCTGTGCCTGTCTCTCTTCCCTTGGGCCAAGTTCCGCCAACGCAAAGGGGCCATCAAGCTCCATACTCTTCTGGATTTGCGTGGCAGCATCCCCACGATGGTCTTTGTAACCCACGGCAAAGTTCACGAGGTCAATCTCCTGGACGAGCTCACCTTAGAACCAGGAGCCATCTATATCTTCGACCGAGGTTATGTGGACTTTACCCGTCTCTACAAGCTTCATCAGTCTTCGGCATTTTTTGTGATTCGAGCCAAAAGAAATTTTCATTTTCGGCGTCTTTATTCCCAACCGGTCGACAAATCGAAAGGCCTCCAAGCCGATCAGATCATCCACCTGCATGGCTTTTATGCTCGGAAAGATTATCCCGAACGACTCCGAAGAATTCGTTACTTCGATGCCGAGAAAAACAAGCGGTTAGTTCTCTTGACCAACAATTTTATATTACCAGGATTCACCATTGCCGAACTTTTCAGATGCCGTTGGAAGATAGAACTGTTTTTCAAATGGATCAAACAGCATCTCCGAATTAAAGCATTTTATGGGACTTCGGAGAATGCAGTTAAAACTCAGATTTGGATTGCCCTTACAGTTTATGTCCTTGTGGCCATCGTTAAAAAGCAGTTAAATATGAACGTGAGTCTCTATACCATGTTACAAATTTTAAGTGTGACTCTTTTTGAAAAAACCCCATTAATTCAACTATTTTCAGATATTGACACGAAAGCAATAGAGGACGAAATTCCTAACCAGTTGAATTTATTCGATTAACATTGGGACAGTATTGTTACCGAATAAATCTTCAATTCGCACTCGGAACCCTGTTTTCGATTTCTTCAGAGATCTCAAAGGATGTACTTGACTGACAAGAAAAGATATTATAGACTCCTGTAAGGTTGAATCATAGACAAGAACGGTAGATAGGCGAAATAGGTAAAAGGAGGAGGAGAAAATGAAAAAGATTTTTTTGGTGGTGGGGGTAATGATAGTTTCATACCTGCTTTTTTCAGCAGGAGCGAATGCAGCCGAGAAACAGATTACCTATGAACAGATGTTTGTGACAGATTGCACTGTCTGTCACAGTGAAGCAAATGCAAGAAAGATCCATGGCACGAAAGACGAGATAAAGAAAAAGATCTCGGAGATGCAGAAGAAACCAGGTGCGAAGATCTCAGACGAGGACGCTCAAAAGATCGCCGATTTCTTATTTGATCCCAATCGAGCTGTCTTTGAGGCCAAGTGCACGAAGTGTCACACCATGGAGAAGATTTCAAAAATCCACATGAAGGGGGTACGGGCTGGAGAGATGCAGAAAATCATGGACAGCATGTGCGCCAAAGCAGAGTCTGACATATCTCCCGCAGAAAAGCAGGCAATCTCTGACCACCTCGGGAAATACTGTACGGTAAAATAAGCACCTTGTACTAGCATCCAGAAACCTTTGTATAAACCAAGAGGGATCATGAGACGAACTGCCTGTCTCATGATCCCTTTCTTTTTGCCGTGGTGAGCCGCGCGGTAATCGAACCCATGATCACCTGATGAAAAAACATACCTGGTTAGTATAGCTATACCTATCTATTGAAAGGTCTCCTTTTCCATTAAAAAAAATAACTTGACCTGAATAAAATTTTACATTACCATTTCTCATCTTTAAAATAGTAACTATTACTAATTATAAAAACTATCATTCGACTGTTGTCGTTGAAATGTGAAAACAATTTTTTAGGATGGCATGCAAAGATAGGATGTGCTATGGATATAGCTTGTAACTTTGGATTTTTTCCAAGTTTCAATTTGTTCTTTACGATAAAAGCTCATATCAAAACGGTCTTTCTGTAGAGTGTAGAGAACATGACGCTTTTATTGCACAACAACACTAACAAATTTTTATCTCTCACTCCCCGTTGTTTCCTCAAATCTCTTGAGGCCCCCAGTGTTTATGATGTTGAGAATGATGAGCTCTACGAGCTGAGTGAAGAGGCGTTCGCCTTCCTTCAACGCCTTCCTGCAAGGGCGGGAGATTCCGCAGACAAGGGGTTCCTTGATTATTGCTTGCAGGAAGGGATTGTTTCCTTCATGGAGAATCCCGCTGTGCGTCCTCCATCCCTCCAGAATGCACCTGTCCCCTCGCTCCGGTACCTGGAATTGAACATCACTGACCGTTGCAATCTTGCCTGTGCCCACTGTTACCTTGGTCCGTCTCGATCAGGCGATATGCCCCTCTCTCTTATCAGCCGAGCCATGGAAGAATTTGCTCTCATGCAGGGATTGAGGCTCCTCATTACCGGCGGTGAACCTCTGCTCCATAGAGAATTCTGGAAGATGAATGAACGGCTGAGAGAATATCCTTTTCGCTCTGTCCTTCTCTCCAATGGAACATTGATTACCCAAGAGACTGCCAGAAGACTCAAGGTTCATGAAGTGCAGGTGAGCCTTGATGGATGGGAGGCATCCCACGACCGATTGCGGGGCGATGGCAGCTTCAAGAAGGCAGTGCAGGGCATCGAGCATATGTTAGCTCAGGGTACCAGGGTATCTGTGGCTACCATGGTCCATGCCTTCAACCTCAATGACTTTGAGAGGCTTGAAAAATTCCTCCAGGAAATCGGGGTCTCGGAATGGAATGTAGACGTTCCCTGTGTCGCCGGGAACTTGATGGAACATCCTGATATCTATCTGCCCCCGGGAAAGGCAGGTCAGTATCTGAAGTATGGATTCAGCGAAGGCTCCCATGCCTCGAGCGGGAATTATGTGTGCGGGGCTCACCTCTGTGCAGTCCTCCCCGACGGAAGGGTCTGTAAATGTGCTTTCTTTGCAGAAGAACCGGCGGGAATGGTCCAGGAGGAGGGGTTGAGAAACTGCTGGTTACGGATTCCCCGTATGAATCTGAATGAACTCCGGTGTGATTGTGAAGAGCTCATGGAATGCAGGGGAGGATGCAGGTATCGCGCTCTCCTCTACCAGGATATATACGCGAAGGATCCCGTTCAGTGCTTTGCCCGGGGATTTACCCCTTAAGCGTTTCCTGAACAACCCCTATGAAGGGGAAAAGAAAGGAGGGATATTAATGAGCATCAAGAAAGTAGAGAAAAAGATGAGAGGAACCTGTAAGTGCAAAGTCTCCTGCTAAAGCAGGAGCGGGGAGGATCCTGAAAAGGGGTCCTCCCCCTTAACGCTATTGAATGTTTAATTATATAGCTCTAAAAGAGCAGCCATGGTGAAACTCTACCGCGACTCAGGACTGGATATTTATGAAAAAGCACACTATTCACATGGAGAGCATATCCGGGAAGTGGAGCAGATGCTCACGTGGTATCTTCGCAGGAACACAAGGGTGCTGGATATCGGGTGCAGTGGCGGACTCCATGCTCTTGAGTTTGCATGGAGAGGTTTTGCGGTAACAGGAGTTGACATCGAACCTTCTGCGATACAGCGAGCCAAAGAAAGGAGCAGGGATCAGGGGTTAGATGTAGAATTCTTGGTCATTGATCTTGAAAAGGATGATATTACCTGCCTCGGTAAATTTGATTTCATTTACAGCATCGGAAACGTAATGTCGCATGTTCGAAAAGATCTCCTTGGTAACGTTTTCAGGAAGATAAGGGCATGTCTTAAAAATGAAGGCATATTCCTCTTTGATCTTTTCATAATCGAGGCACCATTTCAGGAAGAGGTTTTTGAGAATGACCTTAAGATTATCTGGCATAGAAGCCTGGATGGACAAACAGGCAGTATACATATGGACGGCAATTTCCAGGATTTTGGCATTACTCAACATTTTGAAGTCTGGGGATATTCTATCGGAGAGGTTTGCAGGATAGCAAATCTCTCAGGGTTTCATGAGGTTGATTTCTCTGACACACTTGATTTCTCTTCCTCACGAACAGAAAAGAAAAATCCTGTTTGCCTCAATTTCAGGACAAGAATAGTGGAGGGTATTGATTTCGCTCATCTGCTTGCAGGGGACAGTGCTAAATAATTACTGATAACTGAAGGGTTCTTTGATGGCCAAAAATCCGATCTCACATTATGACGAATTAAAGCAGAAGATAAAGGAATTAAAGCCGGGGGACCACCTCTGTTGCATTTATGAGACTGAGGAAGAGCACCGAGCCATACTGACGCCTTTCTTGAGAGAGGGGTTACATTCAGGGCAAAAGATCATCTACGTCGTTGACGCCCGTACAGCAGAAGAGATTTTCAGCTATATGCATGCGGATGGATTGGATGTGGAAGACTACGTGAAAGCCGGACAATTGAAGGTGCTCTCCGTTGATGACTCATATATGCGGGGGGGAGTTTTCGATCCCGATGGCATTATCTCTCTCCTTGAGTCTGAAACAACACGTGCCCTCGCTGAAGGGTACACAGCCCTCAGAGTTACCGGGGAGATGTCTTGGGCGCTCAGGGGCTTGCCTGGTTCTGAGCGATTAATTGAATATGAGATCAAGCTCAACCAATTTTTCCCCAAGAGTAAATGCCTGGCCATTTGTCAGTATGACAGGCGGAGATTCGAGCCAGGTATCCTCTTAGACGTCCTGACCACTCATCCTATAGCGATCATTGGAACCGAAGTCTTTGATAATTTCTATTACATGACGCCCGAAGATAATTTGGGCCCCAGCCCTGAAGGTGCGAGATTCAACAACTGGCTGGATCATCTTGCGGTACAGAAGCGAATGCAGACAGCGCTGCAGCAGAAAACGTATGAACTCGGCGAGCGAATCAAGGAACTGAATTGTCTCTATGCTTATTCTAATCTTATTGAGAGGCCCATCCTCTCTTTATCTGAGATTTTTCAAGGTTTAGTGGAGATCATCCCTCCAGGATGGCAGTATCCTGAAATCACCTGTGCCCGCCTTGTTTTTAAAGATCAGATTTTCAAGACTGCCAACTTTAAGGAAACCGTTTGGAAGCTGGGCAGCCCCGTTTTGGTAAATAGGGAGCGTGTGGCCACCTTGGATGTCTTTTACCTGGAGGAGAAACCGGAATGTGATGAGGGTCCTTTTCTTAAGGAGGAGCAAGACCTGTTAAACACCCTCGCTGCTCGAGTTGGAAAAACCATTGAGCGCAAGCAGGCAGAGGAAGATCTGCTTTTTGTAGATGCTCGACAGAAAGCACTGTTGAAATTGTACCAGATGGTGGATGTTCCTCTTGATGAAATTGTCAAATACGTCCTTGAGGAATGTATAAGACTCAGTAGAAGCACGTTCGGATTTGTTGGATTCATAAATGAAGATGAGACGATCATGAGTGCCTATATCTGGTCGGAAAAGGTATTAAAGGAATGTTTGGTCGCTGATAAACCCTTCCAATTTTTTATCGTTCAGGGCGGGTTGTGGGCAGAGTCGATCAGACAGCGTAGACCGATTATCGTCAACGATTACCTGTCCCCCAATCCTTATAAAAAAGGTATTCCTGAAGGTCACGTACCTCTATCACGCTTCATGTGCGTTCCTGTTTTTTCGGAAGGTCGCGTAGTTGCTGTGGCTGGGATTGCAAACAAGGAACAGGAGTACAGCGAAACCGATCTTCTTCAGACAGCCCTGCTCTTGGAAGGAATGTGGAGCTTTAAGCAACGAAGAAAGGCAGATGAGACCATCCGCAGATCACGGGATGAGTTAGAAATACTGGTGAAGGAACGAACTGCGGAACTGGTAAGAGCAAACGAGGCACTCAAGGGTGCCTACGAAGAGATAAAGCAGTTAAAGGATCGACTGCAGGCGGAGAACGTCTATCTCAAGGAAGAGATCAAGGTGATGTACAAGCACGAGGAGATCGTGGGCAACAGCGATGCGATCCGGACCGTGCTGCAGCAGGTTGAACAAGTGGCTGGCACCGACTCCACGGTCCTCATCCAGGGAGAGACCGGCACCGGGAAGGAACTGCTGGCCCATGCGATCCATAATCTGAGTCCCCGCAAGAGGCGCATCCTGGTGAAAGTGAATTGTGCCGCCCTGCCGCCGACGCTGATCGAGAGCGAACTCTTTGGCCGCGAGAAAGGTGCCTTTACCGGCGCATTGACGAAGCAGGCCGGCCGTTTTGAACTTGCAGACGATTCCACGATCTTTCTGGACGAGATCGATTGTCTATCATGGGAACTCCAGGCCAAGCTGCTCCGGGTGCTCCAAAACGGCGAATTCGAGCGACTGGGCAGCCCACGGACTTTGAAGGTCAACGTCCGGGTCATTGCAGCCACAAATGAGGATCTTAGTCAGGCCGTCCGAAACGGCAGGTTCCGGGAAGACCTCTATTTCCGATTGAACATCTTTCCAATTACTGTGCCGCCCCTGCGTGAACGCCGGGAGGACATCCTCCCTCTCTTGTGGGCCTTTGTGCAGGAGTTCGGGAAGATAATGGGGAAACGGATTGAATCCATACCCCAGAGGAGCATAGAAGCGCTCCAGGCCTATCCGTGGCCCGGGAACGTAAGGGAGCTGCGCAATGTCATTGAGCGGGCGATGATCTTAGCCTCAGGCCCGGTGCTGCGCATTGATATGCCCAAGACGGTGGATGTAAAAACCAACCAGCTCAGAAAGCTCGCAGAGGTTGAAAAGCGGCATATCATTGAAGTGCTGAACACCACAGACTGGCGGGTAAGCGGCAAGAACGGCGCAGCAGAGATTCTCGGCCTCAATCCGAAGACCCTGGAATCGAGAATGAAAAAACTCGGCATTCAGAGGAAGAAATTTACCTCCTGATATTTCAGGTAACTCCTGATATTTCAGAATATAAGGTAATTATCAAAATTCCCTCTTCATATTTATACTGCATTATTTTTTCATACATTTCAATAAGTTAAAAATCATCGAGTTCTCATTTTATCTCTGGCACAAATTTTGTTTTAATTACATCCTGACTGGAGATTGATGAGTACTGATTGCCAATCATTTCAGGCAAAGTGAGATCAGCTTTTTGACTAGCTTTTCCAGAGAATTTTTTTGTAAAACTGACTGAAAACGGCAAAGTCCCGAGAGTTAAGAAACCGGAGGTTATATGATACTGGCAACGTTGAGAATGACCGTTAAGCTTGAAAAGCGAAGTGATTTCTTGAAGACGATCCGGGGGATGCTTGAGCCAACCAGGGTGGAAAGAGGTTGCGTGAGTTATCGTTTGTATGAGGACATTGAAAATAAAAACGCCTTTGCCTTGATGGAGGAGTGGAAAACACAGGAGGATCTCGAGAACCACATCCGCACAGACAATTACCGCAAGCTCCTCGCCTTGATGGACTCTTTGAGCGAGCCTCCGGATTTACAGTTCAACACCATTTCGCACACAGAAGGGATTGAGCTCATAGAATCGATTCTTTTG
>Ga0315289_10013235_pt1 | contig 11564 bp, 10 predicted proteins | sample YL17G11_40_MG_FD_203452 | JGI IMG/M metagenome (GOLD analysis project Ga0315289, IMG submission 203452) | Sediment microbial communities from Yellowstone Lake, YNP, Wyoming, USA - YL17G11_40 | ecosystem: Environmental > Aquatic > Freshwater > Lake > Sediment | place: USA: Wyoming | collected... | reverse complement strand
TGGGCATTTTTACCTATCCAAAAAGTAACCTGGCGCCGGTGCTTAAGTTGATTGCCGAAACCCCTCTGGCCGACCATGTTGCGGTTTCACAAGAGACACTGGGAAAGGAACCCCAGACGGCCTGCGACATCGTGATGGCGATTCTTGCCAGCCCGCATACCCTCGTTGATTTTACCGAGCAGATGAGCTCGCTTAAAAAGACGTTGCCGTTGTCCGTGATTGTGGCGATGATACCCAAAGACCAGAAGGCCCAGGTTGCCGGAAAAGTCATGGAATTATCGACGGATGAGGTGCTGTTTTATCCGCTGCCCGCCCATGAATTCAGCAAAGCCATTATGACGCATGTGGCATCGATCCGCATACATGACGAAAGCAAAAAGGCGCGATCAGACCTTGTTAAAAGCCAGGCGCTTTTAGGACAATTGCTTGTGGAAAACCATATCATTTCATCCGAGCAGCTTGATAAAGCCTTAGAATATCAAAAAGGCGCAGAATCGCGTCTGGGAGACCTTCTTGTCATGTTCGGCTTTATTTCCGAGGAACAGAAAGTGCATTTTCTGGCAAGTCAGCTGGGCGTTGAAGTTGCCACCCCGCGCCAATTTTCCACCGCCGATCTTTCGGTTGTTTCCATTATTCCCGAGCATATCGCCAAGCGTTACAATTGCCTTGCCCTGGAAAAACAGGAGCGCCAGCTGATTGTGGCCATGGATGATGTGCTCAACCTGCAATTACTCGATATTCTGCGTGATATTTCCGATCAGATCATTAAGCCGGTGCTGGCAACATCCGAAGACATTAAAACGAGCATCGACCGCTTTTATCGCGATATCGCATCGCAAAAAGACGCATCGAACCTGATCGCGGACCTGGATGAAAACGTAGAATATGTTCAATCCTCAAACGAGGATGTGAGCGTAGAAGAGGCGGCAGCGGCCGGTGCCGAATTGGGGATCATCAAGCTGGTCAATCTACTGGTTACCAATGCCATTCGCGACCGGGCCAGCGACATCCACATCGAGCCGATGGAGCAGTCTCTGGCCGTGCGATATCGCATCGACGGCGAATTGCGCAAAGTCATGTCTCCCCCGCGCAAATCACACCAGGCGATCATTACGCGCATAAAAATCCTTTCCGACCTGGATATCGCCGAGCGGCGCCTGCCCCAGGACGGCCGCATGGTGGCGCGGGTCGGACATCGGGAAGTTGATATCCGCATTTCGATTCTGCCCACCGCATTCGGCGAAAAAGCGGTGCTCCGCATACTTGATAAAGAGGCATTTGAAAAAAGCGTTGCCAATCTGGGTTTTTCCGAGAGTGACCTAGAAAAATTCCGGCAGAACGTCGTTAAACCGTACGGCATGATGATTGTTGCCGGTCCCACCGGCAGCGGGAAATCCACAACGCTCTATTCGGCGATCCAGACCATTAAAAGCATTGCGCGGAACATCGTGACCGTCGAGGACCCGGTTGAATTCCATATGGACGGCATCAACCAGGTGCATGTCAATTCGAAAATTGGATTGACATTTGCAACTGCGCTGCGTTCGATTTTGCGCCAGGACCCCGATGTCGTACTGGTGGGGGAAATACGCGACGCCGAGACCGCCGACATCGCCATTAAAATGGCCCTTACCGGGCACCTGGTTTTTTCCACGCTGCATACCAACGATGCCGCCAGCACCATCGCGCGGTTCGTCGACATCGGCATTCCTCCGCTGCTGCTTGCTTCGTCGCTCAACCTGATTGCCGCGCAACGATTAGTACGTCGCATTTGTCAACGCTGCAAAACGGCCTATGCCCCGGCGCCGGAACTCATCGAGCAGCTCAATCTTACCAAACGCGCCGGATTGCAGTTTTATCGCGGCGAAGGTTGTGTCAATTGCAACGGCATCGGCTATTCCGGCCGCACGGGTATTTTCGAAATGCTGGCCATTTCGAAAGAGATCCGGACCATGATCCTGCGTAATGCATCGACCATGGACATTCAGGAGAAAGCCGTCGCCGAAGGCATGAAAACGCTGCGGCAGGCCGGCATTGACCTGGCGATTAAGGGAATCACCACCATCGAGCAGGTGATTGCGGCGACAACAGAAATATGATGGGAACGTGTAAAGCAACGGAGATGCAGACCATGGCGCATCCGCCGCTACTGCACGCTTACCGGATTGGAAAGGGCCGAATGCGATGATGTCACGGCCGCGCCGACGATATACGTCAACGCATCAAGGGAATCGCGCGTCCGCGCGCCGGGATCGAGTCGATACCTGGTGGAATCGGCCGCGGCAGCCTTGAAATCGCTCTCGATCGAACCGGCGAAAATAATTGAAACCGTGGTATTTGTATTAAAAAATTTGAGGGTGCCGTTCATGCCCTGATCCGGCCGCCAGCGTGTAATGCCCTGCGGCAAGGTCGTTATCGTGGTGTATGCATAGGTGCCGTTCGGCACCCCCGCAATGGTCGATGTTGATCCGGCATCAATGTCGGCGGCGGTGCCTCTGAAGCTGAAGGTGATGCGGGCATCGGAATCATTCCGCAAGCTGATCTGATTTCCATCGCATGCCGCTAAAAGAAAGATTGCCGCGGCTGAAATAAGTATGATGCGAAGCATAGGAAACTCCCGGATTTTTGGTTCCTGCGTCCCTGGTATTGTGATGCCAGGTAAAATACTACATGCAAAGCGCCCAATAAAATTAATTACTTTCATAACCCTCATATCTACGACCGCAAGCCTGCCGGCCATCAAGGTCTATCGGTCGGCGCAGTATCCGTCGAGAATCGTTCTGCCGTTGATGAGGACAGGTGGAGGAGAGTAGGCCTTCTCTATCGTTCCCGCAAGGCGTTGATGAAAACCCCGGAACGCGCCGCCAACGCCAGTTTTTCGCGGCGACGAAGCCGCTTCACCGCATATTCACGCTTGAGCGCCATGCTTTTGCCGGCGCAGGGCTCCGAGAAGAGCAGACGGACGGGCAGCCGGCCGCGCGTGTAGCGCGCGCCCTTCCCGGCGTTGTGCTTTATAAGGCGGGCGTCGACGTCGTTGGTAATGCCGGTGTACAGCGAGCGGTCGCTGCATTCCAGGATGTAAAGGAACCAGCGCTGTGGGCGGCGGTGGGCGTTGATTTCAGGATGGTGATGGTTTGGTATGGTCACAATTCAAACGTGATCTATTTATTAACATCCCTTACTTGCTCTTCAATCTTCAACTTCTGTTCCTTGTCCTTCTTTTTGAAAAGCCCTCTTAACACGGCGATAATCGCCACAACGCCGATGATAAGGAACTTCTTCAGAGCGATTATTCCCGCCAGCAACAGCTTGAAGAAGCCCACTTTTGCAAGCACGCCTCCGGCGACAATCGCAGCTATGCCGTAGGCCGCTGTTTTATCGATCTTGGGATCAAATTCTGCATAGGTATGCCCCGGCTTGAATTCAGTTGCATTGATGATTTCAGCCATGGATGGCTTGATCTCAGCAAGCTGGTCCATGGAACCCACAATATTCAAGACCAGATAGCCTTTTCTTCCCAGAATTCTGATATTGTAATTCAATGTGTTCGTCTTCTGGTCGCCGAACTTTAATTCCTTGGCCCAATACAGCTTTTTCTGTTCTTTATCATAATAGGGTTTTTCAGCCCATCCTATCAGGTAAATCGGCTCATAGCCCTGTTTCTTCCTTTCTTTGTTCGCTTTTTTAACCTCGTTCTGCATCTGCCCTAATAATTTATCATAATTGATTTTATCGGCGTCTCTGTCTTTGATATAGCCGTCTTCCTGATATTCTATCACAACCGCCCAGCTGTTTGAATCCGTTGGAGCAAGATTTGAAGGGAAAATCATTCCGAGAGTCTGTATTCCAGGAGGATTCCCCCACATATTGACCAGCACGAATTCCGCCTGCGCGGGATTCAGGTATTTATAGCCATCAGATAGATTTATGCCCGCTAAACCATCCCTTAAATCAATCTGGCCGGTCCTGAATTCAAATTTGTTATTGTAAAAATCGGGTTGTTGAGAATCCGCGAGTGCACAGAAGAGAAGCAGAGGGAAAAAGATGGCATGTTTCATGAAAGCCTCCCGGATTGGAGCATAGGGTGCTGTAAACAACAATGATTCCGTCTAGTAGCGGATAAAATAATGCAGGGGAGGATCGTTTCCAAATCCGCGGTTGACTCAGAGATACGCTGCAACTAAAGCCGCCAAAATTCTTAATGCTTTTTCCGCTGTTCACTCTTGGAATCTCAAGGCAAATGGTGTATTTTCTTGCATGTGGCCCCCCCCCCGCCGGGGGGGGCGCAGGTAATATCAAATGTCAATGTTTCTCTGGTTTGATGATTGAAACAAAGGGGCCTTTATGAACAAAAAAACATCCGGCGGTTCAAGAACGCCATGCCGGCGCCCGGCTCTGGCCGCAGTGGCCGTTTTCATATTGCCGATCGCGTCTCTCTGCATTGCCGCCGGCTCATCGGACACGTACACTGCTCTGTCTACGAATCTCAATGCGGAGCTTGCCAAACCCAGGCCCGATTTTTCCTCGATCAAAGATGTCCTTTCGCAAATGAACCAGGCGGACCCGGCCAATGCCGGCCGCGCCTATAAAGCCCTTGTCGAAAGGGCCGGCGCCGTTGCGCGGGATGCGGCGGCATCCATAGAAAAATTACTCGGCGCCGGCACTATCGACGCGGCCCGCAAGGAAATCGATTATTGCAGCGCTCAACGGGTCATGCTCGGGATATCGTTTGAGCAGATGGTGGCGTGGGAAGACCGGATCGCTCAAGTCAAGCAGGAAAGAAGGGCAGGGGAAAAAAGTTCCGAGATCCGGACCAACATCGACAAGGCCGGGACATTGCTCGCCGAAAACAGAATAGATGAAGCGCGCGAGGCCCTGGCGATCGCCCGCGACGGACTCACTACCATAAAAACGAAAGTTTCCAAGGAGCAACGGGACGAATACGACATATCCATCCAGGCGAAAATGAAAATACTGGCGCACAAGGAGGATTCGCTGGTCCGGATTGGTTTTGCCATTCTTGATGCGCAAGGCAAGGAGGCGTCCATCGAATTCAGGCGGAAACTTACGGGGACCTATCGTGTTTCACAGACTGCGCTTGATAAACTGGATTATGCCATCGGGTCCTACGATGAGAAAATGCAGGCCCGGGCCGATAGCATCAAGGAAGCCGAACAGCAACGGATCATGGATGAAGAAATGGAAAAGCAGCGTGTGGAGAAGGAAAACCTTAAAGCCGAGGCCCGCCAGAAATCAGAGGAAAAAGCGCGGCTGGCCCGCGAAGAACAGCAACGGATAAAAGAGCAAAAAGCCGCGCTGGAAAAAGCCCAGCGGGACAGCATGGCATTGGCCAAAGCCGAACGGGCAAGGCTTGGGAAAGAAGAGAAAGCCCGTTTGGACAGCCTGGCTGCGATTGAAGCCGAAGAAGCGCGTCTTGCGCGGGAAGCGGCCCGGAAACAGGAGCTGGAGCAGAAACGGCTGGAACGATTATCGCAGGCAGAACGGGAACGTGAGGAATTGCAGTTGCTGGAGCAAAAAGCCCGGGCTGACAGTATTAAAAAGGCAGATGCTGAAAGGGAGCGTTTGGCGCAGGCTGAAATACAGCGAAAGGCGCGGGCGGAACAGGATATGCAGGCAAAATCCGAGAAAGAGCGGGCAGCGCAGGCGGAGAAGGACCGTCTGGCAATGGATGAGCAGGACCGTGCTGTGCAAGCAGAGAAAGATCGGTTGGCGCGCATCGATCAGGACCGAAAGGGCAAGAAGCAGGATCTGTCGCGGCGCGAGATCGCGGCATCGCCTTCGCCGACCCCGACTCCTGTTCCGATACAGCAAGAGAAGAAGAGCGCGCTTCCGACCGGCCCTTCCGCGGCGGCCGTCGAAATGACAATCCTTGCCAAAGACGCCCAGGTTGCCCAGCAATATATTCTGGAAATATATTCCCTTCTGGAAAGGAATAAAGTGGAAGAGGCATATTCGGGTTTCATGAGCGGCCGCGATATGATCAAAAACAATGTGGACCCGGACGTGTTTCTATTCGTCGAGCGGAATGTGACGCAGGCATATAATGAGAAGCAGAAAATAGCCGCTGCCCAGGGCACCTTGGGGTCCCAAACACGCGAGACACCGCGCGAGGAGACCATCGAAGATCAACATATTAAACTTATTAATTCTCTTATCAGCGCCCATGACGCCAAAGAGGCTTATGCCACGTTCCAGCGATATAAACAGGAAATCAAGCGCTATATGAAAAGAGAGGAATTCAAGGCGTTTGAGGAAAAGGTACATATGGCATATAAGTATGCGGGGGGAAAGTAAAGGATTTCAGACCCATGGCGAGCGGTCTAACCGGATGGCTGAAAAAGGCATTTGCCGGCAGAAAGGTTGCGGCGAAAGGGCAAGAATCTCCTTGCGAAAAGGCCTTTTTCCCTCCCGAATCGCTTGCCGGCCTGCTTGAGAAGCTGCGTGCCGTTTCGCGCAGACTGCAGGAGGGCCCGGATGAACGGGAGTTTTTTGCCGACCTCTCTCCGATAGTCAACGCAACCGGGTGCCTTCATCTCAAAGGACGGCATTTTCTCAAGGGCTTCCGGCCCAAACGCGAAGGGCTGCATCAACGGGGCGGCCGCATTGGCGTCATGCTTCCCGGCGACGACCCGGGAAGAACGCTTGACGCCAGCGAACTATCATTTGACCGCGATCGAATCATGGCATGCATCGAGGGCGACGACTCGGCGTGGTCCTATCTCTGCGCTTCGCTGTTGCTGTATGAATTGGCGGAGTTCGGCGCTTTCGGGCATGGCCTTTCCTGGTCAACGCATACGATCTGGGCGCCGGAGAAAAAAGATCTCCCGGACTCCGCCGGCAAAAGCGTGATAGGCCCCAGGCCCGGCGACCAGGACCCGCATGTTGAAATCGGTGCGGAAGAGAAGACCGCCATTTTCTTTACGTTCAGCGATCTTTGGCAGGCGCGCGTGTATCAGCATGTTTTTGCGTTTCGGCCGGGAACATATGCGCCGGTGGAGGCAGAGCAGAAGGTTTTTTTGGAATTCAAAGACGCGGGATACTCGATGTATTGAGGTGGGAAACACGTTCCATCGGGAAGCGCAAGGCTAGTATGCCTCTTTGCGATCTTTCATTGTCACCATACATACCAATGATTTATTGACATCTATCGAATAAAAAAGCCTGAAATTTCCTATGCGGTACCGATAGAAAGCGGACAGGTCGCCTTTAAACTTTTTGATATTCGGGCCAAAAAAAGGGTTTTGCCGGAGCTGAGGGCAGACATAGTCAACAATTTTTGCATAGAGCGAAGCCGCATGAGGCTTCTGCGCGATTTTCTGAAAGGATTCCGTTTCCGCAATCTTAAATTCAACCGACAACTTTATATCTCCCTTCCTTGATTTCCTTTTCGCCGTGCTTCAAATCCCTCAGCAAATCTTTATCTTTGATGATTTCCTTCATCTCGGAATCGGAGATATAGGTATCTTGAGAAAGATATGAAATTGCGGCGAATTCCAGAAAATTTGAAATGGTCCTTCTGGCCCCATGGGCCGCTTTCTTGAATATCTGGTAAATATCGTCATCGATCCGCATGGTGATGGTTTTTGACATGGCAGTTGCTCCTTTTTATTCAAATATATTCTATTGTATTCAGAAAGGCAAGGACTTTTCCTGATATGGTTCCCAGGTTCAAAGGTTCAGCGGTTCCGTAAATCCTTCTTTGGCGTCCCCGGATTTATTTTATTCATCTTTCATTATTAAAGAGCTGCACCCCATACTCCGAAAGCATTCCCATGCCGAAAAAGCGTCCACTAACCTATGCCGGTGCCGGCGTCAACGTCGATCTGTGGAACAAGGCCCGTTCGCGTGTAGGCAAGCTCGTATCGTCGACCTATAACAAGCATGTTCTGGGCAAATTTGGCCAGTTCGGCGGCATGTTTTCCATCGGACATCTTAAGGATTATAAAAAGCCGGTGCTGGTTTCGTCCGTGGATGGCGTGGGCACCAAGCTTAAAATTGCGGCAGAGATGGGAATTCATCATACGGTGGGGCAGGACCTGGTGAACCATTGCGTGAATGATATTCTGGTCCTGGGCGCGCGGCCGCTCTTTTTCCTTGATTATATCGGCACGGGAAAATTGAGCCAGGATGTGCTGGAGAAAATAGTAGAGGGATTTGCTGTCGCCTGCAAGGCAGAGAATTGCGTGCTCATTGGAGGGGAAACGGCGGAGATGCCGGGCATGTATGCGCCGGGAGAGTACGATCTTGCGGGGACCATCGTCGGAGTGGTTGACGAAAAAGAGATCATCGATGGCAGCGCGATTCGTGCCGGGGACGTGCTGATCGGGCTGCGGTCAAACGGGTTGCATACCAATGGGTACAGCCTGGCGCGCAAGATCGTGACGGAGGCGGCCAGAGCATCCTATCGCGATGCATTCCCGGCAACTGGACGCATGATTGGCGAGGAACTGCTGCGTCCGCATCGCGCCTATTCGCCCGTGCTCGCGCTCATGAAGAAGAAGTTGATCAAGGGTTGCGCGCATATCACCGGCGGCGGGTTCCATGATAATGTGGACCGCATTCTGCCTTCAACCTGCGATGCGGTCATCAATACGAAAGCCTGGCAACCCGATGCGATTTTCGCCTGGTTGCAGGAGAAGGGGAGTGTTGAGACCGATGAGATGTATCATACGTTTAATATGAGCATCGGCATGGTGCTGGCGGTGAAATCATCGGACCAGAAGAAGGTGCTGAGCGCGCCGGAGATAAAGGCGTTCGGTCCGAAGGTGATCGGCGCGGTTGCTCGGGGTGCGGGGATTGTCAGGATGGAATATTGATGAAACCAAGACTGCATCTCTACAACACCGCCACGCGCGCGGTGGAACCTTTTGAACCGCTGCATTCCCCCGTGGGCATGTATTGCTGCGGGCCCACGGTATATAACTACGCGCATATCGGCAATCTGAGATCGTATATATTTGAAGACGTTCTCAAGCGCGCACTGACGGCGTTCGGCTTCACGGTCAAACATGTGGTAAACATCACCGATGTGGGGCACCTCACCTCCGACGCCGATTCGGGTGATGACAAAATGGAAAAAGGCGCGGCGCGCGAGGGGAAATCGGTGTGGGACATCGCGAAATTCTATACCGACGCGTTCATGCGGAACATCAAGGACCTGAACATCCTGCCCGCGAATGTATGGCCAAAGGCCACCGATCATATCGCCGACATGATAGCCATGGTCAGCCGGATCGAGCAGCGTGGCTTTACGTATAAAACAGGCGACGGCATCTATTTCGACACAACGAAATTTCCCGAGTACGCGAATTTCGCGCGCCTGGACGCCGAGAGCATCATGGCAGGCGCGCGCGTGGAGATGGGCGACAAACGCAATCCCATGGATTTCGCATTATGGAAGTTCTCGCCCAAGGATGCAAAGCGGCAGATGGAATGGCAGAGCCCGTGGGGTATGGGCTTTCCCGGATGGCACATCGAATGCAGCGCCATGTCGCTTAAATATCTGCCCCAGCCGCTCGACATCCATTGCGGCGGCATCGACCACGTGCGCGTGCACCATACGAACGAGATCGCCCAGGTGGAAGCGGCCACGGGCAAGCCATTTGTCAAGCACTGGCTCCATGGCGAATTTCTGGTCATGGATACGGGGAAAATGGCAAAATCCGCGGGGAATTTCATCACGCTTGATACGCTCGTGGAACAAGGGATCAATCCAGTGGCGTACCGGCTGTTCTGCTTTTCCGCGCATTACCGCAGCCCGTTGACATTCTCATGGGATGGTATCAAGGCGGCGGCGCAGAGTCTGAAGAATTTAAAGAAGCTGGCGGCCGATGCAACCGAGGCATGCGCGCCCGCATCGGTTGACGAAAAGATGGTAGATGCGTTGCTTGGCGGCTTCTGGTCCGCGATCGCCGAGGATCTGAATATGCCCCGCGCCATGGCGGCGCTGTACGAGGTCTTGCGGGACCAGTCCGCCGGCAAGCGGGAGAAATACGTTGCCGTCATGCAGGCCGATGCGGTGCTGGCGCTGGACCTGTTTGCTCCCGAGAGCGAAGGTTTCGTGCGAGAAGTCGCCGGCGCCGACGGCAGGAAAATCCGCATTATTGCATCGCGTCAATTAGCCGATGATCGGGCGGATGAGATTGTCCGGAAGGTGCAGGACCGGCGCACCGCGCGCGCGGAAAAGCGTTTTGCCGACGCCGATGCTGTGCGCAATGCGTTGAAATCCGCGAACATTGAAATCAAGGATTTGCCTGACGGAACGACGGAATGCGTGGTCAATTGACCGTTTGATATCCCATGGGCGTTTCGTGATACGCCCCCATCGATATGATGAAGTGCCGTAGAATTATCGTAGAGACGTTGCGTGCAACGTCTCTAATGAAATACAGAAAACCAGGAGGAATTCCATGAATCAGAAAGAAAAAGACAACGATATTGCGCAGCAGATGCGCAAAATGTTCGTTGGGTCGCAGATCGGCGAAAAAATGTTATCGCGCCGCGAAATTTTTCTATGGGGCAGCATCGATGATGAATCGGCCGAATCGATCGTCCAGAAGATCCTGTTTTTCGATGGCGAAAATGATGATGATATTACCATCTATGTAAACAGTCCCGGCGGTATGATCTCTTCAGGTCTGGCAATTTATGACGCAATGCAATTTGCCAAGGCAGACATTAAAACCGTGTGCATGGGCCAGGCCGCCAGCATGGGCGCGATCATCCTTTGCGCAGGCACCAAAGGGAAGCGCTATGCCTGGCAGAATGCGCGCGTGCTGATCCATCAGCCGCTCATTTCCGGGAACCTCTATGGCCCGGCATCGGACATACAGATTCAGGCGGAGGAAATGATGCGTATCCGGCAGAATCTCAATAAGATACTGGCCTCAGCATCGGGCAAGCCGCTTGCTAAAATCGAAGAGGATACGGACCGCGATTATTTCATGTCGGCGGAAGAGGCAAAGGAGTATGGGTTGATCGATCATGTGGTGGTGCAAAAATAGCGGGGGAGGCTTATCATCTTGCATTTCGTGCCGGCGCGGATAGTATATTATCTGCGCTTTTTCCCTGATATTTCGGTTCACACTATGCGGGGGAGCCGGCTGGTTTTGATTGCGGCGTTTGAACCCCGGAGGTGAAAAGAAAACATGCCACCGGCTTTGGGTTCCGGCGTTTCCGCCGTATCCTGAGAAACTATGAAGCCTTGCGGATGTTCTTTTGACTTGCCGCCGCCCCACATAGTATATTATCCAAGTTTTTTAAAAATCGGCCTTTCCGCCGATGTAGCTCAGTCGATAGAGCAACTGATTTGTAATCAGTAGGTCGGGGGTTTGAATCCCTCCATCGGCTTAAGAGCGCGTTTTGTAAAGTTGCTCTTTGTCACATGGGTAGGTGCCCGAGCGGCTAAAGGGGATGGACTGTAAATCCATTGGCTCACGCCTACGGTGGTTCGAACCCACCCCTGCCCAAAAGTTGAGCGGGCATAGCTCAAGTGGTAGAGCTCCACCCTTCCAAGGTGGCCGTTGTGAGTTCAAGTCTCATTG
>Ga0315289_10013234_pt1 | contig 11564 bp, 18 predicted proteins | sample YL17G11_40_MG_FD_203452 | JGI IMG/M metagenome (GOLD analysis project Ga0315289, IMG submission 203452) | Sediment microbial communities from Yellowstone Lake, YNP, Wyoming, USA - YL17G11_40 | ecosystem: Environmental > Aquatic > Freshwater > Lake > Sediment | place: USA: Wyoming | collected... | reverse complement strand
ACTTGAAATTAGCCAGAACCTGTACGCCCGGATCAGCGAGCGGGCCTTCGCGATCAAGCGCGACATCGATCTGGCCGCCGGGCCCAACCCCATCGACCCGTGCATGGCCCGAGCCAAGCAGAACGCCGCCAGCCTGGTCGAGGCCCTGAAGGAGATCGAGATCGTGCCGGAGAAGGAGGCCGGCGGCGAAAACTGGGAGTCGCCCAAGGATCTGTTACTCGATGTGCTGTAGAGAAGCGAGGCCGTAGCGCCCCGCTATCTTTTTGCCAAGGAGAAGCGAATGAAAATCAAGTTGTTTCGAGAGACCCATCTGGAACGGCTGGAGAATGCGGTCAACGAGTATCTGACGCCATTCCAAGATGCCAGGGTCGAGTTGCACCTGACCAGCGAGCCAGGGGAACCCGAATACGACGGCCAGGTGACGGTGATGGTCGCGATCAAGGAGGAGGAATAGACATGGAAGAGCTAACGTTCGTCAAAGCCGAGCGCAAACAGGCCAAGGTGCGCGTCGGCATTATCGGGCCCAGCGGGAGCGGAAAAACCTACACCGCCCTCCGTCTGGCCAAGGGAATCGGCGGTAAGATCGCCCTCATCGATACGGAGCACCGCCGCAGCGAATACTACGCTAACGAATTCGATTTCAATGTCTTTCATCTGGAGCCACCCTTCACGCCAGAGCGATTCAACCAAGCCCTCGAGGCCGCGGAGGCTGCCGGATTCCAGATCGGGATTATCGATTCGGCCAGCCACGAATGGGCCGGCCGCGGCGGGATCCTGGAGATCCACAACAGCATGCCCGGGAACAGCTACATCAACTGGGGCGCCTGTGGGAAGCGGCACGCCACTTTCGTCGAGAAAATCAACTACAGCACGATGCACTTGATCCTCACTATGCGCGGGAAAGACCTGTACGTGTTGGAGGAAAACGAGAAGGGCAAGCAAGTGCCCAAGAAGGTCGGCGTGGGCGCAGAGCAGCGCCCCGGTTTCGAGTACGAGCTGACCTGCAGCTTCATGCTGGATACCGATACCCATGGCGCCACCGTGGAGAAGGACAACACGCACATCTTCGAGGGCAACTACGGGCTGCTCACCGAGGAACACGGCAAGTTACTCCTTGCATGGGCAGAGAAGGGTCTGAAAGTAGCTGCGCCGGAACCCTCGAAAGAGCCGCCTCCGGAAGCGAAGCAAGGCCAGCCGCCGGCAGGCGCCAACGGCAACGGGAAGGCGAAAGATCCCACGCGCCAGGGATTCATCAACGAGATCGGCGGCCTCCTCAAGGATAACGACATGTTCTCGCCGGAGGAGATAGAGGAATACCGGGCGCGCATCAAGAAGACGAGCACAGCCGGCCTCATGGTTCTGAGATTGGAGATCGCCAAAACCAACCAGGACCGCAAAAAGTTCGCGGATAGTTTCAATGCGCAGAAAGCCGCAGAGAAAAAAGAGAAACCGATTTCTGCGACAGCAACCTCTTCGGCCGCCGCAGCGGCACCAGCGGTTGCGACCGTGCCGGAGGCCCCGCCCCCGCATCCCGTGGCAGAGGCCCAGGCCCTGGGCGACGATGTGACCAACCAGCTCGCCCAGCAAGGCTGGGATGATGCACCCCCGGGCGTAGCGATCGCCGGTCCGGCGAAGAAGAAACAGGACGCCAAGCCGCAGGCCGAGCTCGAGATCTGGTAGGCCGGCCATGAAAGCGTTTTCACACCAGCCACTATTCGCATTCGCAAAAGGAGAAGCCAAACGTATGAAGACCGCAATGAAGCGCCAGACGAAGACCGTGTACGAAGGGACCCTCCCCGCGCGTAAGGCCGACGCCTTCCGCAAGAGCGACAAGGGGCATCAGATTTACCGGCTGCAGGATGGCACCCGCGTCCCGGGAGCCACCACCATCACCGGCGTTCTTAACAAGCCGGCCCTGGTGAAATGGGCCAACAACTTAGGGCTCAACGGGATCGATTCGAGCAGGTACGTCGATTCCCTGGCCAACGCCGGGACCCTGGCCCACTACCTGGCAGCCTGCGAGCTACTCAAAGAAGAACCGGATCAGAGCTACCAGGACGAGTTCAGCAAGGTCGACCACGACCGGGCCGCCAACGCCATGCTCTCTTTCTACAACTGGCAGAAGCAACACACCGTCGAGGTCATCGCCAGCGAGCTGCAGCTCGTAAGCGAACAGTTCCGATTCGGCGGAACCTGCGATTTCATCGCTACCGTCGACGGCCAACTCACCCTGGTCGATCTGAAGACCTGCAAGGCGCTTTACGGGCCTACCGACGAGAAATGGAGCCAGGTGGCCGGTTACGCGATCCTCGCCCTGGAGAACGGCCACAAGATCACCGCCACACCCCGGATCCTGCGTATCGGCCGCGAGGAGACGGAAGGATTCGACTACACCGAGATGCCGGAGCCGGCGCTTCAACGCGAGCGATTCCTGAAATGCCTGGAGCTTTACCGCATCCAAAAGAGGCTCGAAGGCCGCCCCGAGTAACCGGGGGCTCTTCGTGGGACGGATCAGCTTCACATTGAGCGAGGAAGAGCGGGCCCTGGTCGACGCCTACTTGAAGCAAAAGCACGACTTCGGCCAGGGGCCTTATGCCAGGGCCACCCTGGCTCGAAAAGCGATGTGGGAGTACATGCGGAAAAACGCCCTCACGGCGGCGCAAAGAGCCCGGGCCATAGTCGAGCTTGCCAGCGACGATACTGCCGCCTGCGCTCAACAGCGTAAGGCCTTGGAAGGCATTTTAGAGGGCGGTCTGTGACCGCAAAAGGAGCAAAAACATGAAATTCGCAGCTACCCTGGCGGGGATCACCCCCAAGGACAAAACAGAGGGATTGAGGATCGAGATCAAGCTGGATATGCAGTTCGATTCCGGCCTGTTCGCCCAGCTCGGGGAGTGCTTCGGGGACCGCGTGACGGTCGGCATCAACGATCCGCAACTCCACCTGGAACTCGAGGAAGAACAGGAGCCGGCCGCAGCCCGCTTATGAGTTACGCCGGCGTACCGGTCTGGATCCGGATCAGCGACGCGCCCGCCACCCACAGCGGCGCCGGCGGGGATAAGGCAATCGGAAAGAAGCGGAAGCGCTCCTTCCCCTGGTCCTACGGGTTGCTGAAATCCGCCACGGCGGCCCGGGTTGCCGGAGCCACCTGGCTGGCGATTACCGATCAGCTCATCGGCAAGACGGGCCGACAGATCGGTCCGGATGCCGTCGCCAACCGCGTCCTGCGATTCGAGGAGGAGGAGGAAGAGAAATGATCTGGCAGCAGATCCAGCAGGTCCCCTGGATGGGCCTGGCCTTTCAGGCCGAGAGCGCGATCATCGCGCTGATGGTTTGGCAGCTCACCAAGCACCACTACCACTTGGCCTGGATGCGATACGCACCCGACAAGGCCCGGGACACTATAAATCAGCTCCTGCGGGAGAAAGCCCGGGCTGACAAGAGGGAGAAAGAGCTGCTCGAGGAGCTGGCGGAAGTCCGAGGCCAGCTCGCCTCGGTACGGCAGGGCTTGGAGAAACCTGACCAGGTTCCCCTCGTCTACCCGCTCAAGCCGCTGAAGACTGCAGGAGCAGGTCGTTGATGGCGAAGACCCGAACCATTGTGATCGACCAGGAAGCGCTCGAACCCTGGGCACGGGACATCGACCTCATCGATGCCGCGCTAATCCACCACGTCACCATCCGCCTCACCCGGCGGGCCAAGCAGCACATCATCAGCCCCGAGGGCATTCCTCTTGCCTGGATCCACTATCCGACCGTGAGAGCGGAGAACTGGCTGCTGTCGATCGACGATCGTAGCCTGCAGCGACGCTTTCAGAAGCTGGTGCGCCTAAAATTACTCATCCGCAGGCAGATCTCTCTGGGACGGGAAAAGGGAAGCCGAAGCTACTTCGGCATTTCAGAGGAATTGAAGGCGCGTTTTGAAGAGACGGACGAAGTTAGACACGCCAAAAATGTCGCGTCCAAACGAATAGAGGCGACAAAAATGTCGGGCGCCTATGAGCCGCCATTTGAGTCGGGCGCCTATGAGCCGCCAAAAATGGCGGGTCAGAGTCTTAGTATGAGTCAAAGTGAGAGTCTTAGTGCTTCTTATTCCCCCGGCCAAGAAAAGCACCAAGACCGGCAGGCCGCGATCCACGGCCTCCGCCGGGTCCTGCGCAGCCTACCGGGAGGAGAGAAGATCGTCGCCCAAATCGAAGCGAGAGAGGAGAAGAAAGCATGAACGAGAAAGTGGAGCAGATCCCCCTGGGGCAGATCCGGCCCAATCCATGGAACCGCAAGCACGGCGGATTCAACCAGGCCAAGCTGCAGGAGCTGGCCGAATCAATCAGGGTAGTCGGCGTCCTTCATCCCGCGCTGGTGCGATTCAACCCCGTCAGCCCCCACGCCGATGAGCCCAACGAGCTGGTCGCCGGCGAGCGCCGCTGGAAGGCCGCCCGCCTGGCCGGCCTGGCCACCCTTCCCTGCGTGGTGCGCGAGATCGATGACGCCACGCTGATGAAGATCGCGACCATCGAAAATCTGCAACGCGAGGACATCCACCCCCTGGACGAGGCGGAGGGCTACGCCCGCTTGATCGCCAAGGGCGACTACGACGTGGAGCTCCTGGCGAAGGAGGTAGGCCGTAGCCCGAGCTACATTTACCAACGCCTCAAGCTGCAGGACTTGATCCCGCCTGCGAAGAAGCAGCTCGAGGAAGGCAAGATCGAGGCCAGCCACGCCATCCTGATCGCCCGCCTGCAGCCGGCCCAGCAGAAGGAGATCCTCGGCTGCTTCCTGTTCCAGCGGGGCGAGGAGATCTCGGTGCGCGAGATCGACGTCTACATCCGCCGGCACATCCTGCTGGACCTGAGCCAGTCGAGCTTCAAGAGGGACGACGCGGAACTGGTGCCCGCGGCCGGCCCCTGTACCACCTGCCCGAAGCGCACCGGCTATCAGCCGGCTCTTTTTGCAGACGTCTGCAATGGCGGCAAGAAGGACTACTGCACCGACCCGCTTTGCTTCCACGGCAAGCTGGAGGCTCTGCTTCAGCGCCGCCGGCAGGAGCTCAAGGGCCAGAAGCACCTCGAGGTCCTGGACCGGGGAGCTTACGGCCTGGACTGGAAGGAGCAGCAGCGGCTAAAGAAAGCCGGCGTGAAAGAATCCTCCGCCTGGGAGGAATGCAAGAAGAGCGACGAGGACGCGATGCCCGCCCTGGTGGTCGCCGGCGACAACCCGGGCCGGCTGACCTACGGCCGGGAGCGCAAACAAAACCGCTTCGGCTATTCGGAACCCACCGCCGCGGAGAAGGCCGCGCGCAAGAAGCAGCTCCTCGAGGCGAAGATCCAGATGGCCATCCGGAAACGGACCTGGGACGCGGTACTCCAGGTGCTCGAGGCCAAGAAGGTATTCAAGGCGATACCAGCCGAGTTGCTGCGCACGATTGCGCAGAACCTATGGCAGCGGACCCTGAACGACGTTCAAGGGGCCTACTGCCAGGCGATGGGCTGGAAGGAATTGCCCAGGCAGTCGGGGGAATACGGCCACCCCTGGGAGCGCATGGGCAGGACACGGATCGCCAAGTACGAAAGCGACGAGCTACTCCAGTTCATGCTGACCGTCACCCTGGCCCAGGACCTGATCGGGCCCGGCTGGCACGGCACCGAATGTCAGCGGATGAAGGAGGTAGCCGCGATCTACAAGCTGGACACCGACGCGATTGCGGCGCAGGTCCGGAAGGAGTTCACCGAGAAAGCCAAGGCGAGGGAGGAGCGGGCCAAGAAGGCGGCCAAGCCGAAGGCCAAGAAGAGGACACCGGCGAAGAAGCCGCGGGCGAAAAAGGCGGAGAAGCGCCCATGATCTGGCTGGCGTTTATTTTCGCCCTGGAGGCCGGGTTTCAGTCCACCAGCGAACTGATGTTCACGGCGCCGGGCTGGGACGGCGGATCCCTGCGGGCGGGCTACCAGATCGAATCTCCCTACGTCACGCTGGAGGCCGCCGGGGAACTGTTCGATTTCCTGCAGGTGGGCGGATCGGCCCAGGTATTCTTTGCCGACACGCTGGGCTGGCAGTATGCCCCCTACGACGCGCACTTCGTTTTCTTCTTCCAGGCCAGCAGGTACGGATTCACGGTGCGCTGGCATCATCTCTGCATTCATCCACTCCAGAGCGAGGACCGGCCTGACGTGGGTTTTCTATTGGGAGGTGGCGACACGATCTCGCTGCGCTACGAGACGAAGATCCCGGTCGGGAGGAGGCGCGCCAAATGAAGACCAATGAGCGGCTGGCCCTCATCAAGTCCCTGGTCAACGAACAAGAGGCCGATGGCGACAAGATCTGGCTCATCGCCCAACTGGAAGGTGCCGAGGCGCGGAATCAGACGGCAGAATCGGACCAGGCGCGAGTCCGCGAGTATCTTGCCTTCTCCCATGCGGACGGCAAGTGCAACATCTACGCCGATGACGGGGAGCTACAGTGTGGCAACATCGGGCGGCACGGCCGAGCGATAGACTTTCGCCGAGAGCCAATCGGCGACTTGCTGGACATCATCATACAGACACGCGTGCGGGAGTACGCCGTCTTCCGCGCCGACCAGGAGCAGCCGGCGTGAACATCGACCGCGGCGCCATCGTCGGCCAGGATCTGTTCGGCTCCTTCGTCTATGAGGCCGACCTGCTGCCCATCCCCAAAACGCGGATCCAGCGGGCCCTGGGCAAGTACCACTATCGCCGGAGCTTCGACCGGAAGATCTGCTGCAAGACCTGTGCCGAGATATTCCGGCATCTGGGCCGCTACTACAAATGCCGCCTGGTGGGTGACAGCGCCTCATCGGCGACAGACATCCGGGCGCGAAACGTATGCGAGGCATGGAAGCCGATACCAGGAGAAAGACTATGAACGCTGCCCAATTAAAACGTTTGGAGTTGATCAAAGCCCGCCACGACGAGCAAGGGAATCCTGACGGAGACAAAGGCTGGCTCATCTACCGTCTGGAAATGGAGGCAGCCCGTTGCCGAGGACTGCAGGCCAAGATCCAGGGGTTGAGGGACCAGGTAGCAAAGTGGCTCACCTGAACGCGGAGGAAGAAGGGAGGCGCCGATGAAGTAAAACCCGCGAAGGACCCCAAGGGCCCGCAAAGAGGCTGGGCCCGGGCCGGCGCCTGCCGCAGCGACGCCGGCCATCTTTCCACCAGGAGGAGCGATGAATACCAAAGAGCTGAAGCAGTTCGTGAAGACCCGCGCCGGCGTGGGGCTCAAGCGCCTCGAAGACGCCTTCTTCCTGCAGCGCTGCATGGGCGGTTACGCGGAACGCCAGAAGCTGAAGGCCACGGACCTGGAAGTCGCCGCGGCCGTGGTCGAGAGCCGGAAGGAAATCATCCAAACGCTCGCCGACCTGATCGCCCTGCAGGCCATGTGCGAGCAAAGCAAGATCCTGGGCGGCATCCTTTTGCGCCGGCACAAGCGGATGATTGACGAGATGAACAAAGAAGCCAGGGCCATCAAGAAATCCGGAGGAGCGAGCGATGGAGAAAAAAAAGCCGCCGCCATCAGCCTGGGAACGGGAGCTGGCAAAGGCGAGGCGAAAGTTCAGCCGCATGTCTAAGCTGCAGGGGAAGAACAAGATCATTTGGCAGCTACGCAGCCGACCGTAAGGAGAATCCATGGACGCCAAACGCGAGAAACAGATTGCAGATTCCAGGGAGCACACTACCCGCAGACCCGACTGGTGGGAGGCAGCCAGGCGCAGCCGTATGGAGAAGGCAATCACCGAGCGCCCCATCACGATCACGATCGCCCGCGGGACTTTCTATGTTGATCTGGTGAAGCCCCTGCGCGGGGACCCCTATGCCGTCTACCACAGCGCACAGGGGATCACGGTTCACGATTGGAAACCCACCAGCAAGACGGTCGACGAGATCACCCGGTGGAAGCCATGGTGAGAAAGCCGCCGTTCATCGAGTACTTCATAAGGCGCAAGAACAGCCTGCCCGAAATGGGAGCGGAGATCGAATTCATCGCCGCCAACTTCAGGAGCCTGGCAAAAGCCCACGTCCCGAAATGGACGGAATTTCTGATGGGCATCCCCGTCGCCTTGGTGCCGCCGACGAATAGAAAGAACAGGAGGCCGGCGGAAAAGCAGATATTCCTGGTGAAACGCAAGGACACCAGGAAGCATGAACCATGGCTGGAGGACTACCTGGAATGCCCGAGCCCGGACTGGCATCTGATGGGCGTTCTCAACCGGGAGCGCGCCAACCGGGCGGCAGCGTTGAGGCGGGCGCTGGAACGAATAAGCCCAGCAAAACAGCCGTGGAACAGCGGTTGATTGGCGAATCCTGCATCGAATGCCACGCCTGCTGCCACCACCTGGTACTCAAGTTGAAGCCGCAGGATCTGGGCCGGAACATAAAAGCAGCGCTCGCGGCGGAAGAATACGAGCCCAATCGCTACCGGCTGATGCCGAGGGAAAAAGCGGAGGGCGGCTGGGATTTCTACTGCCCGCTCCTGTTCTCATCCGGATCCGGCGTCTGCAGCATCTATGACACCCGACCCGACGCCTGCCGGGTGTTCAAACGCGGGAGCACTGCCTGCCATACCCAGAGGAGGCTATACCGACATGCCAACCAAGGCTGAGAAGACGCCCATCCGGATCACCTGCAGCGGGAAGGGCCTGATCGCCCGCAAGCAGCTCATCGCCCTGCAAGGCCACCTCAAGAAGATCAGCCGCAAGAACCTCGAGAAGCTGAAGAACCGGATCCTGAAAAAGGGATTCAACGTGCCCTATCACCTGTGGATCGACGAGCAGGGTGCCAGCTACATCCTCGATGGCCACCAGCGCACCCTCGCGCTGATGGAGCTGGAGGCCCAGGGCCACCCAGTCCCTGATCGGCTACCCTACGACATCATCGAGGCGAAAGACATCGAGGATGCCAAGGACGCGCTGCTGGGCATATCCAGCCAGTACGGGGAGTTCACCCTGGAGGGCCTCCGCGATTTCAGCGCCGGCATGAAACTGGACGCCGACCTGCGGCTGCCCTCCGGGGAGATCCGTCTGGAGACGGTGCGGCCGACCAGGGACGAGAGAGGAGATGACGACCTGCCAGGCGGGGCCCCGAAGATCTCCAAGGACGGGGACCTCTGGGCCCTGGGAGCGCACCGGATCCTGGCCGGCGATGCCACCGCCCGCGATTCCTACAAAGCCTTGCTGGCCGAGGAGCGCGCGCAGCTCGTTTTCACCGATCCGCCATACGGCGTGGATTACGACAGCCGCGGGGAGGCCAAGTATCTGGGGGGCATTTCCAACGACGAGAAGCGCGGCGCGGAGCTCGAGAAGACCATCCTGGCGCCGGCCTTGCGCCTGGCCGCGGCTTACACCTTCGACGAGGCCGCGTTCTACATCTGGCACGCCCCCATCAGCCGCAAGAGCTTCGAGCGGGCCCTGACCGCGGCAGGCCTGACGGAGCGGCAGTACATCATCTGGCTGAAGCCCTGGATCGTCATGGGCCGGGGAAACTACCACTACCAGCATGAGCCCTGTTTCTACGCCGGCAAGGGCCAAACCACGCCGCGGTGGACCGGGGACCGCACCCAGAGCACCACCTGGACCGTGGCCGTCCGCAAGAAGGCGCAGGCGTTCGCAGTGCTGGCCGAGGGGATCCTGCTGGCCGACCCGGAGGGCAACCATCTTTACCTGCAGCACGATCCGCCGCGCAGTAAGAAACACCGCAGCATGATGCTCGAGCCCGGCGAGTCGCTGCTGCTCACCACCCTGCAGGGATCGGACGTCTGGGAGGCCAGGCCCGACACCAAGGCCGACTACCTTCATCCCAACCAGAAACCCGTGGAACTCGCGCAGCGCGCCATCCTGAACAACACCGAGCCCGGGGAGATCGTGCTGGATATGTTCGCCGGCAGCGGCAGCACCTTGATCGGTTGCCAAAGGACCGGCAGGCTGTTCCGCGGCATCGAGATAGACAAGCGCTTCGTGGACCTGATAGTAAAGCGCTGGTGCCTGTGGATCCACGCACGGCACCTCGAGCCGGAGGTGACGCGGAATGGGAAGGCGTTCGAATGGCGCCGCTTCTGCCCGGAAATCGCGTAAGAAGCTGGGGCGCCACAAGAAGCCAGGTCCGCCCCGGAAATCGCGCAGGAAGCCGCTGCCGCATAAGAAGTCGGGCCCTCCGAAGGGCAGACCGGCCACCGGCCGGCCTTTCGGGACGAACGACCCGCGCATCAACCGGAAGGGGCGGCCACCCAGCGGCCAAGCCTACGCGGAGATGATCCGCGAGCTCGCGGAGGCGAAGGACGTCGACACAAGGGACGGCCGGAAGATCACCAGACGCCGGGCGGTCGTCGACAAGCTTTACTCAAAGGCCATTCAGGATGGGGACCTAGTTGCCATGAAGTACCTGATCGAGAAGAGCGACGGCGCCCCAAGCGGGGCAGAGGTAGCGGAGGGCGGGGCTCTGGTGCAGATATTCGCCTACATACGCACCGCGATCTTTCGGGCCACCATGGACCAGCCGGAGGTCCGCGCGCGCATCGTCAAGCAAGTCGAGGCGGCCATACCCGTCGACGCGGAGGAAGCGTGAGCCGGAGCAGCATCGAGGACCTGATCCGTTTTCTCAACGCCCGGGGAAGGTCCAAGATGGAGCCGCCCAAGCAGGAGCAGCCGGCGCTATTGCAGCGGCAGTTCAGGGTGAGGAAACACTACAGTCCATTGCCCAAGGAATGCATCGAGGACCTGGCCAACCAGCTCTCGCCCTTGCGCTACACCCTGGGCCTGACGCCCAACCGCTTCACCTGGCAGCAGCGCGTCCTGGCCAGCACCCACAAGCGGAAGCTGATCAACGGCGCCAGGCAATCCGGCAAGAGCACCATCATTACTGCCAAGCCCTCCCACTTGGGCCGCTTCTTAGCCGGCGCCATGGCCATCGTCGTCGGGGCCACAGAGAAGCAGGCCACCGAGGACATGGAGAAAATCAAGGACTACATCAGCCGGGATCCCCACTACCCCCGGATCGTCCGAGATTCCGATTCCCTCCTTGAGACGGAGCACGGCACCCGGATCCTGGTGGTCCCGGCCACGGAGAAGGGCGCCCGCGGCTATTCCAACCCGGACATCACCGGCGAGCGTAAGATCGACATCATCATCCTGGACGAGGCAGCCCGCATTCCGGACGATGTATATCGCTCCGGCATCCGGCCGATGCTGACGGACAACCCCTGGTGCGAGCTCCTCGCCATCAGTACCCCCAACGGGCGGGAGGGATTCTTCTACCGGGCCCAGCAGGCCGAACAGTGGGAGAAATACGAGGTCCGGGCCCCATGGGATGTGGACGATCAAGCCTGGGATCTGCTGCCGGCAGCGCTCACCGAGGCACAGTACCAGGCATTGCGAGCGAAGAAGGGGATCCAGGCGTTCTACAGCCCGCGGCACCTGGACCAGAAGGAGCAGCTCGACAACCTCGAGGAGATGGGCCCGCGCTTATTCAGGCAGGAGTACCTGGTGGAGTTCATCGAGCCGGAAATGCAGGTCTTTGCCTACGACCATGTCGAGCGAGCATTCAGCGACGCGGTGCAGCCG
>Ga0315289_10013233_pt1 | contig 11565 bp, 7 predicted proteins | sample YL17G11_40_MG_FD_203452 | JGI IMG/M metagenome (GOLD analysis project Ga0315289, IMG submission 203452) | Sediment microbial communities from Yellowstone Lake, YNP, Wyoming, USA - YL17G11_40 | ecosystem: Environmental > Aquatic > Freshwater > Lake > Sediment | place: USA: Wyoming | collected... | reverse complement strand
CGCCTGAGGAACCGGCCGCGGGCCCTGTTCCTGGCGGTGCTCGCGCTGGGACTGATCCTGTTCGGTCTGGTCTTTGTGATCCCGCCCGTCAACCGGGCCCTGATCGGGTTGTTCTGGTTCTTCGGGAAAGTGGGGCTGGTCATCTACGCCATCATCTGGTTCCGCGCCACCTGGCCGCGCTTCCGCTACGACCAGCTCATGAACGTCGGCTGGAAGCTCCTCATCCCCCTGGGCATGGCCGTCATCCTCCTCAACGCCGTGGTGGGGATGCTGAAGGCGGGCTGAGCGGCAGCGCCGGGATCGCAGGCGCTAGCCTCTTCCGTTCGCGGCAGACCGTCGGCACTCAGAGGGACTCGCTGTGGCGGCTTTCCTGCTCCAGTTCGGCCTCGGTCAAACGGAAATACGGGACGCCGAGTCGGGAAGCCAGGTCGAGGAAAGACTGCCGCGGCAGCCTCAGCAACTCGGCCGCCCTACCGCTCGAAACCGCACCTCTGCGATAGAGCTCCAGCACGATCAGCTCACGGGCGGTCTCCTTGATCGGGCGTTCAAGGCCAACGCGCCACCTAGCCGCGCTTCCGCTACGACCAATTGATGAACCTCGGCGGGAAGCGCCTCATCCCCCTGGGCATGGCCGTCATCCTCCTCAACGCCGTGGTGGGGATGCTGAAGGGGGGGCTCTGACCCCCCGGGCAGCGGACGACTGTTGCTTTGTACGTACAAGAGCTGTACACTGATTCCCTGACGAGATGAACCAGGATGCCGAGCGGCTGGAGTTCGATTGGGATGTCGCCAACACCCGGCACTTGGCCCGGCACACACAGGATTGGGCCGGAAGAAGTGGAACAGGTGTTTGGCAGCCAGCCGGTGATCATCGATCACCGAGTGGTCCCCGGCGAGGAGCGCTGGTTCGCGGTGGGTGTCACCAGTTCGCTCCGCGTTCTGGTGGTGGTTTTCACGATGCGCGGCTCCCGAATTCGTCCGGTTACCGGGTGGAAGGCCGACAAACGCACCGAGAAGACGTACTTCCGAGGGAAAGAATAAGTCATGCCGAAGAAGGAGCTTGTCATCCCAGCATTCCGTAGCGAAGCCGAGGAAGCCGCCTGGTGGGACGCTCACCGGAAGCAGGTGGAGGCGGAGATCCGCTGGCGAATGAAGGCCGGGAGAACCACCACGCTGACTGAGGTGATGGAGAAGGCAAAGCGGAAGAGGCTGCTCCAGCCGGTTACGATCCGCCTGGAGACAGATGACGTGGATGCCGCGCGTCGTCTGGCCGCAGGAAAGGGCATCGGCTACCAGACCTACATCCGCTCGCTGCTCAGCGAGGCCCTGCGGAGGGAAGCCAGAAAGCAGGTGTCGAAATAGAACCGGGGCTCGTCGGTTCTTCCTCTGCTCCCGCGCCACCTGGCCGCGCTTCCGTTACGACCAGCTCATGAACGCCGGCGGAAAGCGCCTCATCCCTCTGGGCAGGGCCGCCGCGCCGACCGCCTTCCATACCTTCCACGGTGCTCGAACCTCGCCGACCCGGTGCAGCCCGCGAAAAGGGGTCAGTTCAGGCTGACCCCTTTTTTCAGACGTCGAGGTCCGCCCAGAGCGCGGCATGGTCCGAGGCGGCCTCCTCGAGACGTTCCATGGTGGGGAAATGCTCCCACAGCGTTCCATGGGTCCCGCCCCACACGCCGCGGCGCTCCACGGTGGCGTCCAGCACTCGGGCGAACAGCTCCGGAGAAAGCAGCATGTAGTCCAGCTTGCCCGAGGCCGTTCCGTTGCCGTGGGTGCCCGCACGGCCGTCCGAGCGAAACCGCGCGTGGGCGCTGATGTCTCTCAAGTCCGATCCGCTGCCCAGCAAGGGCGACAGGGGATCTCTCTGTGGGGTGTCGTTGAGGTCCCCGATCACGGCCACGTAGCGGGCCCCCGGCGCGCGGAGCGCCGCGTAAATCTCCCGCACGCGCCGGGCCTGCTGCTTGCGCCGGGCATCGGATTCGGCCGGCTTGCCATATCCCTTGCTCTTGAAGTGATTCACCAGGACCCACAGGCTCTCGCCGGAGGGCAGCTTCACCTCGTACTCCGGGCAGTCCCGGCTGAAGACCCGCTCGCTGTCCACTCGGTCGTCCACGTGGCTGCGCATGGATGCGATGGGATAGGCGTCCCTGCTCATCAGCCCGACGTCGATTCCACGGTCGTCGTTGCCGTCGATCAGCATCACATGTCCGTAAGGCGTTCCCTCAACGTCGGGGATGACCTGGGAGTTGAAGTGCTGAAGCCCTGGCCGGTCCTCCGCCTCGACCACCCCGAGCACATCGGCGTTGATCTCCTTGATCACGCGCGCGGTGTTCTGGATGGCTGTTCGGTTGACCGGCTCCGTGCGGAGTTCCACCCACCCGATCCAGTCGGCGCAGCCGCCGGCCGCCACCTCGACGGGCTGGCCCTTCGGGCGGTACAACAGCTTGCCCCGGATGCGGCGCAGGATCATGAACTGGCCCTTCTCGGCTGTCGAGAGCAGCCCATTCCTTTCCAGCCGTTCGAGCATGTCCTGCTTGTCTGGGGCGCTATAGGTGTCCTTTTGGAAGAGCCGGTTCAACCTGGCGTGGTCCTCGAGCACCTGCCGGCCGTCCTGCCACTGCGGCAGATTCATGATCATGGGCCGGTCGAACAAGTTCTCCACATTGAATGTCGCAATGCGCGTGGGCATAGATTCATTCCCCCTTTCTCCCCGATTCAGGTCGTGTGCCAGTGTAGCACGGCGCCCGCTTCGCCGGCGGCCTCACTTCACCGTCAGGCGGAAGCTGACCGTGAGCACGAGGGCCTCGGCGGTGACGCGGATGGCGGTGACCGCGAGATCGGAGAGTTCCTGCCGGTAGCTCGCCCCGTGACGCTGTGGCTCCAGCAATCGCCTGGCCTGCTCGGCGACGGCGAAGCGGAAGTCCTTCTGGAGGCTGGCGGCCAGGGTCTTCGAGACGCGGCGGCTGTAGAACGAACGCCCCTGGCTGGCAACCTCTACGCCCCGGAGCACGAGGCAGCCGTCCTGGTAGGCCGGCGTCGCCCGTATGGTCAGCTCGAAGGAGTCTCCCAGGCCGATGCACGCGCCGAACACGTTCAGGGCCGAGCGCCCGCTGAAGCGCGCCTGAATGCGCAGGCGGCCGTTGTCGCCGCCGATCCGAGGGTTCTCCAGGAAGGCGAAGTTGCAGCGGGCGGCCTTGCCGCCCTTGACGTAGAGCCGGCCTTCCTGGCTGAAGAACTGCTCGGCCAGCAAGCGCTCGAGCGCGCGGTGGTAAAGGTGCAACTCGACGCTGGGCCGGAGCGGGGCAGCCAGCGCCAGCAGGAGCAACAGCGCGGGCGGTCGCGGCAGCAAACGCCAGTGTAGCGAATCGCAGAATTCCGGGACAGTCGCCATGATCCCGGAACTGGCCCGATCACGCGGTTTCTTGGCGGCAATGTGAATCCCGGAATCACGGTGACTGTCCCGGATCCCGGCGCAACTGGGTGGCAGGGGCCGGGTTTAGACTATGATGGTGCCATTAGCCTGATGTCTGCCCGCCGTTTTTTCAGTCTGGCTGTGGTCCTATGGGGCACGTGTTTTGCCCAGACGCCCGAGGTGGGTTCGGGCGCCCCCAACGAGATCATCCGCCAGCAGTTCTACGCGGCGTATCTGCGCAACGCCTTCAACCTGCTGGTGGCGTTGCCGCCCGTGGGAAACGTGCGGACCTACGGTTCGACCGGGCTGATCCAGGAGTTCCAGGACGCGGCCAAGACCAGCAACACCCGGCTGGCGCTGCTCAAGCCCAACCGCTCGACGGCCCTGCCGCCCTCCGACGACCCCTCCACCCCGGGCTATGACGTGTTCCAGGTGTACGCGGCCATGTACGCCTACTACCAGACCATCGGCGTCTCGACGGCCGGCTACCCGACCATGGACACGGCCACCTGCCCGGCGCTCACGGCCAACACCTGCCGGTACCAGTTCTTCGACCGCAGCTACGTCCTATTCACCTACACGGAAGCCACCATCGACGGGCAGAACTTCTACGTGCGGGATCCCTTTTTCACGAAGTGGAACGCGCTGGGCGGGATCGCGGACCTGGGCGGCGCGGTCACCCCGGAGCAGACGGTCACCTCCAAGCCGGGCGCCAGCGCGCGGATGCAGACCTACCAGCGAGGCGTCATTTTCAGCATCACTTCGGGCACGCTGAACGGCCGGGTGCTGGGGGTCAAGCAGCCGGTCTACGATCTGTGGGTCCAGTACGGCGGGCAGGCCGATTTCCTGGGCCTCCCCTCCTCGGAGGAACTGACGCTGCCCGACGGCCGGAAGCGCCAGAGCTTCGAGGGCGGCGCCATCGAGTACGCTTCCGGTGGAGCGGCGGTTTTGCGCCGCCCGGTCAGCGCCGTCTCGATCATCCCCAACACGCTGCGGCTGAACCTGGGCGAGACGGCCACGCTGGTGGCCAGCGTGCTAGCCACGGACGGAGCGGAGGTGCTCGACCGGGTGGTCTCGTGGACGACCTCCAACGGCCGGGTGATCACCGTGCAGCCGCTGGGGACGGGTCTGACGGCGACGCTAAAGGCCACCGGCGGCGGCAGTGCGGTCATCACGGCCACCAGCGAGGGCAAGACCAGCCCGCCCATGGCCGTGTCGGTGGCGGCGCCCTGTTGCCAGGTGGGCGAGGGCTCGCCGAACGCCGCCGTCCAGCAAGTGTTCCAGGACGCCGTGACGCGCAACCAGTTGGCGTTGCAAGTGCCGGCCCCCGGTCCCGTGCGGCGGCTGGGCAACGGCTACGTCCAGGATCTCCAGGGCGCCGGGAACGGCGCGCGATACCTGCTGGCGAAGTCTGACCGCTCTCCCACCGCCTACTTCGTGACCGGCGAGATCCTCAAACGTTATGAGGACCTGGGCGGACCCTCCGGCAGCCTGGGCTACCCGGCCGCGGATCCGACCCCGGGCGGCCGCCAGACCTTCGAGAACTCCTCCGCTCTGGCCGGCTCCCCCGTGCGCCTGGTGACCGGGCCGATCCTGAGCAAGTGGGCCCCGCTGGGGTACGAAACCGGCTCAGCCGGCCCGCCCGTCGCAGACGTCGCCGCCTTCTTGACCTTCACCGGGACGGCGGGCCAGGCCCAGTCGTTCCGCGACGGCGATATCCTGGCCGGCCAGACCGGCTCGCAGGCGGGCAAGGCGTTCCTGGTGCGGGGACTGATCCTGGCCAAGTACGCGGCGCTGGGAAAAGCCGCGGGCGCGCTGGGCATGCCCACCAACGACGAGTTTTTCTCGGAGGGGCGCCGGCGGCAGGATTTCGAAGGCGGCTACCTCGATTACGCCGCCGGTGACGCCGAGGCCGCGGTGCACGAGCGCGACAGGAAACCCGCCGTGAGCGCCTTGCCGGCAGTGGTGACGGCAGGCAGCCGGGTGCGGCTGACGGTGAGCGGGTTCGCGGCCGGCGAACGGGTGCGCGTTTCCGTCTCCGGCCAAACGGACTTCGAGGTGACGGCCCTGACCGGCGCCTACAGTTGGGAGGCCTGGGTTCCGGGAAACGCCGCAGCCGCCCTGGTGCTGGTGCGCGCCACCGACGCCCAGGGTGCGAAGGCCGCCGAAGGCAGCTACCGGATCCGGACCATCGCCGAGACGCGGTATCAGTTGGCCAAGCTGCTGGGGGACGCGCAGACCGGCGCGCCGGGAGCGCTGCTGCCCAAACCGCTGCGCATCAGCCTGCGCGACGAAAGCGGCAGCCCGGTCAGTGGCGCGCAGGTGCGCTTCGCGGCCTCGCCCGGCGCCCAGGTCGTACCCGCCACGGCGGTGACCGGCGACAACGGCGAAGCCGAGGCCAATCTGCGCCTGCCCGCCTGGGAAGGCGCGGCGCTGGCCACGGCGGAAGCCCTGCGCCAGGTGGCGACGTTCAGCGCGCTGGCCGGCCGGTCCACTTTGACCAGTTTCTCCGGATTCAAGCAAACCGGCGACGCGCTGCTGGGCCAGGGGCCCGGCACGCTGGCCGAGAAGGGCGCGCTGCTGGCGGCGGTGGCCTCCATTTTGCGCTACCACCAGAACCGCAACGAGCTCGGCGCGCCGTACGGGCCGGCCGACCCCGCCGCGCTGAACCGGTTCCTGGCCAGCCACTGCGTTTTCGATGCGCCGGGCGCGCAGATCTGCGACGGCTTCCTGACCGCGCCCGCCTCCGCCGAGCAGATCGTGAACCTCTGGCGGGTGGCCGAGTTCGTGGGCGGCAGCCTGGCGGTCTTCGTTGAGAAAGCCGGCCTGGACACCATCCGGGACCTGCTGACGCAGGGCGTTCCGGCGCTGCTGGGGCTGTCGCTGACAGCCGGGGAGGCGCCCACGGGCTCGCACTTCGTGGTGGCGGTGGGCGTGGGCGCCGACGGCGGCGTCCTGATCCACGATCCAAACCCCACGCTGGCGCGTGGCAGCCTCGGCGACTACCTCGTCGGGTTCGCCTCGGGCGGGCAGACCTGGAAGGGCGCCGTGAACAGCGTCATAAGATTGTCCCCCGGGGCGCCCAGCCCGACCGGCTTCCTGGTGGTCGCCGACACGAGCTTCAGCGTCAGCTCCGCGGGCGGCGCCTGCGGGCGGTCCCTCGAGTGGCCCGACATACCGGCTCCGGCCGCGAAGGCGCCCGGCACGTTCCGCGCCCGTTACTGCGACGGCGCTCAAGCGCCCTATCAACTCGAGGTCTTGAGCCCGAACCCCTACCAGTTGACCGTAACCGACCTGGCGGGCGGCGGCAGCCGGTTCGAGATCACGGGGGCCGGCGCGGCAGCCTACAAGCTGACGCGACCGGGCGCCCAGTTGGCGGTGGCGCCGCAGGATGTGAGCTTCTCGGCGCGCGCGGTGGTCAACGCAGCCAGTTTCACGCCCGCCATCGCCCCCGGCGCCCTGGTGGCCATCTTCGGCAGCGGGCTGGCGCGAACCGGCGCTCAGACGGCTGTCGAGATCGGCGGGCTCCCCTGCCCGGTGATCGGCGTCTCGCCTTTCCAGCTCAACGTGCAGGTGCCGCTGGAGCTGATTCCCGGGCCGCAGAGACTGGTGGTGCGATCAGCCTACGGAGCCGCCGAGCAGACCATCGAGGTGCAGGAGACCGCCCCGGCCATCTTCCTGCTGGAGGGCCGCCGCGGGGCGATCCTCAACCAGGACGGCAAGCTCAACGGGCCGGCCACCCCGGCGCTGCGGGGGCAGGCGCTGGTGATTTACGCCACGGGGCTGGGGAAAGTCTCCCCGGCGGGTGGTGGCTTGTGGTTGGTGGTTCAGCCGGTGACGGTGCTCGTCCAGGGCCTGGAGCTGCCGGCAGCCTTCGCCGGGCTGGCGCCGGGCTTCCCGGGGCTCTACCAGGTCAACGTGATCCTGCCGGCCGGGTTGCCGCCCCGCCTCGAGGCGCCCCTGGCCCTCCAGCAGGGCGGGGCCGCCAGCAACGCCGTCGTGGTCTCTATCCAATAGGTGGCGCACGCTTCAGCGTGCAGCGGCGAGCTTCAGCTCGCCGTGCCTAGGGATTTTTGCAGGCTAAAGCCCGCGCCACGTGCCTTTTCGGCTTGCGGCTCTTGACTTGGGCCCGCCCGTCGTGGTTAAATTGCTGGCTGGAAAGATGTAGGCCGCTTTTGTAGCGGCCACTGGAACTTTTGCCTTGACAGGGGCGTGGGCAAGCTGCCATAATGGCTTGTCCGCCTCCCGCAAGCGGAAGGGTAATCATTCGGGTTGAAGCCCGCGAGCACAAGAACAAACAAACAACAAGAGCGTGTGGTGTGTCAATTGCAGCTATTGGTGATGGCCGGTGGGCTCGGACGCCGAAGGCAGACCTTCGCGCGGCGGGGCGCCTCGGCAGCCCTCACCGGCTGTTGCTCGAGAGCGGCTTTTGAGGCTCAGGTTTGAAAGCACTTTCGTCAATTCAAGTAGACTGACTTCACAAGGAGAAGCAGATGACAGATTTTCGCAAATGGTTTCTAGCGTTCGCCGTGCTCGTGGTCATGGTGGGCACCGCGTACGCAGACACATATCAATGCTTTGCAAACGCTGGTGTGCCTGCCAGGGTTCGCGGTGAGGAGCGGACAGCGCTGCTTGGGGACCTGATTCTGAACTGCACGGGCGACCTGCCCAGCGAAGGCGCCGGACTGACGGCCAACATCCAGATCTTCCTGAGCACCAACATCACCAGCAGGATCGTGGACACGACTACGGGCAAGACGGACGCCATCCTGACGCTGAATAATCCGCTGCCGCAGTACCAGAGGCTGGATACCACTTCCGGTGTCATCGTGCCCAACGTGTTCAGCGGCATTAAGGCGGGTGACAACTCGCTGCTGTGGCTGAGTGTCCCGCTGGCGGTGCCTGCGCCGCCGGCCACGACGCCGGTGGATGAGGTCAGGACGTTCCGAATCACCAACGTCCGGGCCAACGCGGTGCAGGCTTTCAGCCAGGGCCAGACCTTCATCCCGCAGCAGATCACCATGTTCGTGACCCTGTACAGCTCGGTGTCCGTGGCCATCAACAACCCCACCCAGGTGGTCGGGGCGGTGTTGAAGGGCCTGGACTTCACGACCAGACGCTGCAACGACGAGGGCTCGATGAGCACGGCTTACGGGCAGTGCTCCTCCAGGGGGACCACCGATGCCGCCTCCACGTCGCACAGGCTTGCCGGCCTCCTCAAGTATTCCGAGGGCTTCGATGGCGCCTTCAAGCAGATGATTTCGACTGCCCAGAACGGCGCCATCCTGGGTACCGTCTCAGCCTCTGAGAGCGGCTACCTTAACACCCCCGTCTCCGTCCTGGGACAAGCCAATGTTGCGGGCACGGTTTCGCCGTACGGTCTGCCGTCTAATTACGGTACGGCCACCTCGGCGACCCGGTTGATCGCGAAGTTCGCGAACATCCCGGCGGGTGTGTCGATCTTCGTCACCACGCGCGAGCTCCTGCCGAGCACGACCTATTATACGACGAGTCCGACCACAGCCGCCCTGGTCAGCGTGAGCGATCTGACCGGTACGGGCGGCTCGGCCTCGTTCCCGCTGACTGCCACGGGCGCCTATGACAACAGCTACTCGGACATAGGCGGGTACAGTTGCAGCAAAGCCAAGAACGGTGATAGCGCCTACGGGATCATCCAGGTGCCGCTGTTTGGCGGTGCCGGCGCGGCCACGTGGGAAATCCTCACTTCCAGCTCGGCCGTGGTCGAGTACATTTCGTTCGGCGTGATGGTTGAGTACAGTGCGGCTCCACAGAGCAACTTGCCGGCTTTGACGGGCAGCACGCCCGGCACGGTGGCCGGCAACTTCGCGCCGATCTCGAGCGACGACAAGATGAGCGCGGTTTCCCCGATCCCGCGGTTTGCTGACCTGCCCATCTTGAAGACGCTGGTCGAGATCAACCCCTGCCAGACGACGCTGCTGTTCCCGTTCGTCACGGCGCGCGGCGGCTTCGACACTGGCATCGCCATTTCCAACACCACGTTGGACAACTCCAAGGATTTGCCCGGCGGCACCGACAAGTGGCCGTTTGAGACCAAGGCACAGGCCGGATTCTGCAAGCTGATGTATGTGGGCGACAAGGAGGACGGCACTTCGCTAGCGAAGCCGATCCAGACCTCCGGCGTCCTCGCGGCCGGCAAGCAGCTTGTCTATACGCTGTTCGGCGGCGGCAGCGGCATCGATGCCACCCCTGGCTTCCAGGGCTACATCATCGCCCGCTGCGACTTCGACCTGGCGCATGGGTTCGCCTTCATCAGCGACCTGGGCGCACAGAAGCTGGCCATGGGCTACCTGGCCCTGGTCCTGACCAAGAACAGCGGCGCCCGCGGCGGCATCGAGTCGTTGAGCCACTAGCCGCAGGCGGAGTTTTCATCTTCAGGGAGGGGAGAACATCCCCTCCCTTTTTTGTTTTACTTCCCTGCCCGTTCCCCCTTCCCGCGATTCGTGATAAACTGTAGTTCCCCGCGTCCGTGGTTTCTCGATCAGGGGACGGCGCCCATGCGCGGCGCCGCAACCGAAAAGGAGGCGTATGGCCATAAAGAAAGTGCTCTTCTGGGTTGGACTCTGCGCATTGCTGGTGGCGCAGGTTCAGGCTCGCAACGTCTTCGTGATGCCATCCGGCGGCAGCAACAGCACCAATGTTTACAGCGCCGATCCGTTCACGGCCGCTGCCACGCTGCAAGCTTCCCCGGTGGCCTTCCTGTCGCTGGCCACGCCCGGCGGCACGAAGTACTACATCGTGGGACGGTCCTCCACGGACGCCGTCGTGGTGACCAACAGCGCCTTCGTGGTGGTGCAGCGGATCACCCTGGCGTCGGCTCCGGAGGCGGCGGCGTTGAGCCCCGACGGAAGCCGGCTGCTGGTGGTGGCCGGTTCGGCCTTGCGGATCATCAACACCACCACGGACACCGAGATGGCGGCGGTGGACCTGGGTGGGGCCGTGCATGATGTGGCGGTGTCGCTGGACGGCAGCCGCGCCTTCGTGCTGAGCGTGACCTTGCAGCGGTTGTTCGCGGTGGACCTGATCACCAACACCGCGGTGGGTGTCTACCCGCTGCCCACCTTCCCCACCACCGGCGTGGCGGTAGCCCCCAACGGCTTGGTCTACGTCACCGGTGACGGCCGCATCGTGGAAATCGACGGCCGGACCATGCTCCTGCGGACGGGCGGGGAGGTCGGGGTGACGGGCCGGCCGGGCAAGATGGCCTTTACCCCGGACGGCAACTACGGCGTGGCGGTCAACCTGACCGCGACGCTGTCGGGTTCGCTGCTCTACCGGCTGGATCTGAGAAACAAGAGCGTGTCCATCCTGCCGGCCCAGGGTGTGCTGACGGGAGTCACATTGACTAGCGTGGTGGTCTCCTCCAGCGGCCGCGCGCACGCCATCTCCCAGGCTCAGAAGCTGTACGACGTCATCATTGATCCGCTGGGGATCAACGAGACCTACGCCCTGGGCGGGGCCAACAACAGCGTCACGGCCATGGCCAAGTCCAATGAGGCGCCCCAGGCGCGGTACCTGTTCGTGGCGGCGCAGAACATCGTTTACCGGATTGACCTCACCATCAACTGGGTGAACGGGACGCAAGGCCCGCTGGGCTTCACGCCTGGGGCCATCGGGTATGTGGGAGCGGCCTCGGGCGGGCCGATCGCCTCCCTGTTGCAGTACAACAACAGCCAGTCGGTGGCGACAGGAGGCACGTCGCTGCCGCTGGTCATTCGCGCCGTGGACGGCGCGGGGAGGCCAGTGTACGGCGCGCCGGTGGTCTTCACCACGTACGTGGCCGGGGTGACGATCACCAGCGCCAGCACCATTACCGGCTGGGAGGGCTTCGCGCAGGCCACCGTGGTGCTGGGCTCCCCGTCCCAGTCCATCATCCCGGTGACGGCCACGGTGGGTGGTGTGTATGTGAGCTTCACCATCAACGTGGGCGGCGGCACCCCCATTGGCTCGGCGGTGGGCATGCAGATCGTCTCTGGCAATGGGCAAGTGGTTTCCGCCGCGTCTCCCCCCGCTCCCAGGCCCTTGATCGTGTCGCTCAAGGATCAGTTCGGCCTGCCCATCGCGGGGACCAGCGTGACCTGGACGGTCACTTCCGTGACGCAGGCGATCCTGTC
>Ga0315289_10013232_pt1 | contig 11565 bp, 7 predicted proteins | sample YL17G11_40_MG_FD_203452 | JGI IMG/M metagenome (GOLD analysis project Ga0315289, IMG submission 203452) | Sediment microbial communities from Yellowstone Lake, YNP, Wyoming, USA - YL17G11_40 | ecosystem: Environmental > Aquatic > Freshwater > Lake > Sediment | place: USA: Wyoming | collected... | reverse complement strand
CTCAAATAGCTCCGGTGATTACCTAACCGGGCGGCTTCCATCAGCCGCTCAAGCTCGCCGGAATCAAACCAGACGCCGCCGCAGCCGGGACAGTAGTCCAGCTCGATACGATTATACTCAACTATCAGAGCGTCTTTCTTACACACCGGGCATATCATGACACTTAACCCTCTATTAAATTATACGGGTTCTAAGCGTAGGTTACAATCCCGCCGGGAAACACCACGGCATTCGCGGTTTTTTACCGGGGAGGCCCGAAGCCGGGCATCTTGTCCGGCGGCCAGATTTCATCAGCGATATCTTTCAAGCCCAGTTCCAGCAGCTTCATCCGGCTGGGCCTGGTGGTAACCCTGTCCCAATCCAGCGCGCCGAGGTTCCAGTAAGCCTGCGCCTCCATATCCGTAGAGACCCCGGCGAGCGGGCCTTGCGTCTGCGGAGGACGTCCGATAATTCTGGGGTGGACGAAGCGCTGCCAGGGAGTATCACCTTCACGCAGGGTAAAAGCGTGCCGTATATTAGCTATCCTTTCACCGCATTTAAGAATCTCCGGTAGAGGACGGTCCCAACCCGTCACCGCCTTTAAGAACCCTGCCAGGTATTTGGGAGGATTGCCGGCCATGCCGCCATGCATGCAAAGTCCGGCAGCGGAGCTGGCGTACTGCATAAACTGGCTGGGCCCGAAGCCGGTGGTGTGGCGCCCCGGGGTGGCGTCCATGTGGTACATGGCGGTGGTCATCCTCTCCCCGAAGAAACCGCCTTTGGGGTCGTGCATGCCCAGTTCCTGCCCGCCGATGTGTACCGCAAATTTCTCCGCGCCCTTACCGATTTTCTCCGCGGCTTTTTTGACGCCGTCAGCCAGGACATCGCCGAAGCCCTCACGCTTGACCATCTTTTCCATCATCGCCACCAGAGCTTTATGGTTGCCCCAGTTAAGCTCGATGCCGCCGGTGTCTTTCCTGGTGATAATACCGTTTTCATAGCATTCCATGGCGAAGGCGATAATGCTGCCCGCCGAGATGGTATCCATGCCGGCGCTGTTGCAGATGTGGCCCGCCATAGCGATGGACTCGGCATTGGTGTTGGCGCAGTTAGCGCCGAAAGCTCCGATAGTCTCGTATTCAAGTCGATGGTTGCCGACGGGGTAATCATACTCGATGCCTTTTTTAAGACTGCCCTTGCAGGCTGCCGGGCAGTGCCAGCATCCTTTCCTCTTATCGAGGTTAGCGATTATTTTGTCCTTATTGAGCCCCGTGACATCGGGCAGGTCGATGACGCCGACACCGCCCCAGTTTTTCACCGGCGTATCGCCGCTGACCGCCGAGGTGTCCCCATGTCCGCCAGTGCCGTAAGTGCCAAACCGTTCGAGAAACATCTTCCCTTCGACCAGGTGCTCTTTTCGTAAATTGTTGGCGGCTTCGATATCGAATATCGGGACCTTCATTTCACCCTTAGCCACTACCGCTTTGAGCCTTTTGGAACCCATCACGGCGCCCAGTCCGGAGCGACCGGCCGCATCGCCTTTGTTAGTCATGATGCAGGCGACGTAACATACCTTTTCCCCGGCGGGTCCGATACTGGCGACTTTAGCGGTGGGACCGTATTCCGCTTCAAGGATATCTTCCGTCTCGTAGGTGCTCTTGCCCCAGAGCTTGCCGGCATCCTTCAAGACGGCTTGGCCGTTATCGATAAGAAGATAGACAGGTTTCTCCGAAATTCCGGTAAAAAAGACGCCGTCATACCCGGCGAATTTGAGGTGCGGGCCGAAATGCCCGCCGGAATTGGCATCGCCCCACCCGCCCGTGAGCGGGGATTTCGCCACGGCGACGTACCGGCAGCCGAAGGTGGCGGGAGTCCCGGTAAGCGGCCCGTTAAGCAGCCCGAGCGTATTCTCCGGCCCCAGCGGATCTACGCCGGCTTTCTGTCGGCTGTAAAGAATCCTGGCGCCGATACCGTATCCTCCGATAAAATCTTTACACAGTCCTTCATCAAGCGCCTCGGCTTCTATTTTGCCCGTAGAAAGATTCACGAATAACAGTTTACCCATGTAACCTCTGGCCATCTATTGCTCCTTTTTAGGTTTTGCTGCCATTATACAAATGACGGGGCGGAAGGTCAATTTAATATCCGCCGGGTTTAATTTGGTTTTGGTTATTCTATTATCTTAAACTCACCCCCTATCCCCCTCTCAAACCCGTAAGATCAGATGATACCAAAAGTAATTCTGTTTGAGAGGGGGAGAGATTTTGAGAGTCCCGATGCAATCGGGGCTCTCTCTTTAACTCCCCTCTCCAGCCAATTTAGACATCAGTTCTAACCGTGCTTCAGGCTGGAGAGGGGGACAGGGGGTGAGGCAATACTATCAACCAAATGCAAACAGAACCATCCGCCGGGATATATTAATACCGGCTACCGCTAACCTCCATATCAATACAGATAGATGATATACCTTTTGTATTATTTCCTTCACGCTGGTATAATGTGACCGCTAAAGAGCCAGACAATTCGGGTCTAAAGACATCCCATGATGAGCGTTAACCTGGAGAATCCCTAATTACGCTTAAGAGTAGAATAGAACAGGAGTATACGCATGCCGGAGAAAAAATGGGCGGATATGACACCTCAACAGAAGAGGGAACAGAGGTTTAAATGGTGGCTTGACTCCGAAGACATCAATTTTATCAATGCTAATGCCAAGAAAGCCTACAAGCAGAGAATACAGCGCATGATTGACGTTTATAACGTCAAAGAGCCGGATAGGGTCCCGGTCTCACTGATGATAGGCTCCCTGCCGGTCTACCTGTACGGCACCGATTATTATACCTGTATGTACGATTATGATAAAGCGGTCAAGGCATGGGATAAATTCAACCAGGTCTTCATGGACGCGGATTCGCTATCCAGTCCGGGCACGGTGCTTCCCGGCAGGGTCTACGACCTGCTCGATTATAAGCTTTATAAATACCCGGGGCACGGCCTGGCGAAAAATGCCACGGGAATACAGTTCGTCGAGGGCGAGTATATGAAGGCTAACGAATACGACGCCCTGATTTTAAACCCTTCCGATTTCTGGATGAGAACATACATGCCGCGCATCTTCGGAGTATTCGAGTCCTGGACATTGCTGACGCCTTTTACCAATATCATCGAGCTGCCGGCGATGAACTTCATCCCCTATACCATGCCGGAAGTACAAAACTCATTGAAGACGCTTATCAACGTCGGCAACGAACTCATGAAATACATGCAGGTTACGGCCGAGTTCAGCCGGAGGACGCTGGAAGCCGGCTTCCCCGCCGCCAGGGGCGCCTTCGCCAAAGCGCCCTTCGATGTCATCGGCGACACTTTACGGGGGACGCAGGGAATCATCAGCGATATGTTCCGCCAGCCGGATAAGTTGCTCGAAGCTATCGACGTGATAACCGACCTGATGATAGAATCCGTGATAACATCTGCCAACGCGTCCAAAGGCCTGGCGGCCATGTTCCCCCTCCATAAAGGCGCCGACGGCTGGATGTCCGAAAAGCAGTTCGACACATTCTACTGGCCCTCCCTGAAAAAGGTCATCAACGCCCTGATTGATGAGGGCATCCTGGTGACGCTCTTTGCCGAGGGAAGCTATGAAACGCGCCTGGAAAGCGTTAACGAGTTCCCCAAGGGCGCGGTTACCTGGCTGTTCGATAGAACGGACATGGCTAAAGCCAAGAAAGTACTCGGGGCCAAGTGCTGTATAGCCGGCAACGTCCCCGCCTCCCTGATGGCTACCGGCACGCCTAAAGCCGTTAAGGACTACTGCCGCAAACTCATCGAGGTCTGCGGTAAAGGCGGCGGTTATATACTGGCCGGGGGCGCGCAGGTGGATAACGGCAAACCGGAGAACGTACGCGCCATGCTGGACGCCGCCAAGGAATACGGCGTATACAAGAAATAAGCGATAAATAATGTAGCTATTTAAAGCCTTTATGTATAGTCTTTAACAAGGTGGTTACGTATGACTGAAGAATACGGCAACATCAAAACCCTTATCGACATCATGAACGCCAACGGCGTCGAGTTCGTGTTTTTCAATCCCGGCATCGATAACGTGCCGGTGCTGGAAACGATAGCCGCGTACCGGGCGCAGGGGAAAAAGTCGCCCCGCAGCATTCTCTGCCTGGACGAGTTCGTCACCATGACCGCCGCCCACGGCAGCTACATGGCGTCGGGAAAACCGCAGGTAGTCTCGGTGCACTCGGAGCTGGGCACGCTGCAAATCGGCGGCTCCCTGCATAACGCCCAGTGGGGAAAAGTGCCGGTGGTGTTCTTCACGGAAAGCTACGAGCCGCCCCAGCGCACCAACTGGCGCGGCGAGCCTTTCGACCAGGGCACGACGGTACGCAACTTCGTCAAGTGGGACCATCACCTCGGCGCGGATGAAGACTTCGGCGAGGCTTTCCGGGAGGCTTTCCGCATCGCTACCACCGAACCGTACGGCCCCGTGTATTTATCGCTGCCGCGTGAAGCTCTCTGGAGCAAGAACGCTATGCCTCCGACTAAGCCAAGAAAAACCGCCAGCGAAACGCCGCTAAAGACCGATACCGATACGCTTAATAGAATCGCCGAAGTACTTATCGCCGCGGAGAACCCGCTGATAGTGACCGGCTATTCCGGCAGAAACCTTGAATCGGTATCATGCCTGATAGAGCTGGCGGAAACGTTAGGCGCGCCTGTCCTGACTTCAGACATCAGAGTGAACTTCCCCAACACGCACCCCCTGGCGGCGTTACTCTCGCCGTCTGGCGGTTTCGGCAATCCGCTATTAAGCCAAGCCGACGTTATTTTAGCCATCGATTACGATATGCATTATGCCGCGCCGCCGTCCGCGCCGATGCCAAACGTCAAAATAATCCATATCGATATCGACACGGCTAAAAAAGGCGTGCCGCTGTGGGGCAAAAAACCGGATATCCTCCTGAAAGCCGATTCCTCCCGGGCGATTCCGGCCCTGACCGCAATTATCATACGGAAAATGTCGGCTAAAAACCGCGAGCAGTTCCAGAAACGCGCGCAAGCGCTGAAAGCGGAGCATAATAAGCTCGACGGGGAGTGGCGGGCACTGGCGATGAGCCATGCCGACCGCCAGCCGATTTCCGCTCACTGGCTGAGTCACTGCATCGACGAAGCGATTGACGACGACACGATTATCGTGAACCAGACCATTTCCCCGGCCACGATTGTCGCCCACCAGGTTCACCGCCGCAAACCGGGCACATTGCTCTCCTGCGCGGGAGGCTGTATCGGCTGGGCGCCGGGGGCGGCTCTCGGGGTAAAACTGGCGGCGCCGGATAAGACGGTTATCAGCCTGATGGGAGACGGCGCTTTTATCTATGGCTGTCCGGAGGCATCATTATGGTCGGCCAGTTTCTATAAAGCCCCGTTTTTAGCCATCATTTATGACAACCGTGGCTACGGCGCCATCAAGGGGCTTTTCCGGGAAAAGTATGACGTGGACAACATGGGCGCGGATATCGCCTCGCCGCCGAACTACTCTCTGATTGCCCGCGCCAATAACGCTTACGGGCGCATGGTGAAAGACCCCGCCGACGTTCCCAAAACGCTAAGGGACTGCCTGGCTACGGTACGCGCCGGTCAGGCCGCCGTGCTGGATGTCAGGTTGGCGCCGGTCTAGAATTATAAATTACGGCATAGCCGACTTGTGTTTAACGTTGTCCCAGGCACGGCGTTCGTCTTCATACGGAGCGGCCTCTACATGGCTGTTCTTTTCCAGAATCATCGTCATGCGTTTACTGCCGTAAACAGGCCACTTGCCGATACATTTACAGGAGGGGTCGCCGGTGCGGGCGAAAGCCAACCAGGCGTCCTGAATGCACTCCGCCAGCTTATCAGCATCCGGCCCGGTGCCGCAGAAAGTAGCGTCGTATTTTCCGAAGACGAAGCCTATCTCCAGGGCGTGGCAGGCGCCGAGAGCGCCACCCATTACCGGCGATTTCCAGGTAAAGAGATAACTATAGGCAAGCTGCTTATTGTCCCGCTGCGCTTCGACGAGCTCAAGAGCCGGCATCCGGAACATGAGGTCGGTCTGGATGGCCGATAATATCTCGGCGGGAGTGATGGATTCTCCCCGCTTTTCGCGGGCTTTCCGGTAACCCGCCGCCAGTTCCTTAGCGCTTTCAGTCGGCATAAATGTACTCAAACGCTTGAGCATTTCTACCTCATCGAGCTTAGCGAACCCCGGCTGCATCAACCCAAAGAGCTTCCACTCTTCAAGATTAGTGCCGATAATAGTGGGAATATCTTTCGCGGAGCCATTTTTAGCACGCTCATTCGGAACATCAGGGATTATCTCTCCATCGATAACGGGGACCGTGGCAGTGATTTTTGAGGTTTCACCGGGACCGGCGAGACCCGTCCTCATCTTCATTTCAAATTCGAGCAGCTGCGCCGGTGTGAGCGCAAGTAGCGCTTTCACATCATCTTTCTTAATACCACTCACTTTCAGGAAATGCTCGCCGGTAACATTAGCTTCATCCAAAGGCCCGGCCGTGCTGCCGACACCGCTTTCGAGTATGCCCTTGTGGAAAAGCCCTTTGGCGGACGGCATCGCCATAAGGCAGCCAATGCTCATGCCGCCGGCCGATTCCCCGAAGACGGTGACATTTTTCGGGTTGCCGCCGAAAGCGGCGATATTTTCTTTTACCCATTTGAGAGCCGCCACCTGGTCCATAAGACCCTCATTACCGGTGGCGGGAATCTTACCGTCGGTAGCATCCTTTAGTCGCAGGAAACCCAGCATGCCAAGTCGGTAATTGATGGTCACGAGAACGATATTGCCGCGTTTCGGCAGCCTGTCGCTATCATACATTGCCGAGGAACCTGAACCGATAGTGAAAGCTCCGCCGTGAATCCAGACCATGACCGGTCGTTTGGCACTATCCAGCCCCGGCGTCCAGATATTAAGGAACAGGCAGTCTTCAGCCTGAGGTTCCACCTCCCCGAAGCCAGCCATAGGCCCACCCACCATCATATTCTGGGGGGCAATCGGCCCGAATTTTTTGGCGGGGTGCACGCCGCTCCAAAGCTTCACCGGCTGCGGCGGCATCCAGCGCAAATCGCCGACGGGCGGCACGGCATAAGGTATGCCTTTAAAAACATAAAGACCGTTCTCAAAGCTTCCTTCTACTTTACCGCTTTTAGTGCTTACGATAGCCTGATTACTGCTCATAGATACCTCCAAAAATAGTATACCTTTTGTATTATTTTCCTTATTATAGCAGAGCCCCATTTTCTGTCAAACCCCGCGGTTATGGTTAAAACCTACGCCTGGTTTTCTTTTTTATGCGGGGACAATGTGGTATTATCAACTAAAGGCATATGACTATTCAGATTGAGTTACTCCAATCGATGAGATACTTTTCCGGTATCGGTGTGGCGCAGCTTGAGTCCATGCGGCGCCTTTTCAAGGAAGTCCGGCACGAAAAAGGCTCTCATATCCTGTCGGAAGGTAACTACACGGATTCCCTCTATTTTATCGTTTCCGGGCTGGTGAAAGTCTACAAGACATCCGCCAACGGTAAAGAGCAGGTGCTGCACCTGGCGCCTCCCGGAGATTCGCTTAACGATGTCTCTCTGTATGATGGCGGTCCTAACGCGGCGGGGATGGTGGCATTGACCCCGGTAGTCCTGTATTCCATCGATAAAAACGATATTATCCGGGTATTGCACAAAAACCCCGCCCTGATGATGAATGTTATCGGCGCGCTGGCGGAACGTATCCGCCGTGATTCGAATCTGCTAGAAGACCTGTCTTCCTCCCAGGTACTGGCCAGGCTGGCCAAACTATTTTTGGGTCGTTACGGCGGTGAAGAGCTTACCGCAGGCCTGAACCTGACACAAAAAGACCTGGCAAGTCTGGTCGGAAGCTCCCGGGAGATGGTCAACCGCTCGCTTAAGGTTATCGAGGAGATGGGCGGTATCAGAATGTCTCGCCGCAGCGTAATTATTCTTGATAAAGTTGTACTTCAAAAGATAGCCGAAGGCACTCTCGATATCGTTTAGCCTGGCTGATACGCCTGTTACTCCCTGCATTTTCTACTTTTTTCCCACCCCCGTTCCTTATTGTCCGTATTAATGCCGCCGGCGGAATTATTTCACGTTGTTAAAAACATCACATTGTGAAGTAGTTCACTGACAATATCTGCGTTTCAGTATATATTATAAATAGCCCTTGCATATTGCATCATCAATATGTTAATATAAATTGTTATTGCGTACTACTATGAATATTATACTACGCATAACGTAATCTGATAATTGCGGAGAGATGACGAAATGAGATGGGGAATGGTCGTGGATTTATCAAGCTGCATGCGGTGCTATGCCTGTATAGCCGCCTGCCGCATCGAGCATTTTCTGCCGATGGGTATGTCCTGGCCCAGGCTGGTGGCGCTGGAGACCAGCGGCGATAGTCCAACGGTATCGACCTATTCCGTGCGCTGCAACCAGTGTAAAGAAGCGCCCTGCGTGGAAGTATGCCCTACCGGCGCCACCCAAAAACGCGACGACGGCATTGTGTGGGTCGACCAGGATAAATGCGTCGGCTGCCGCTACTGCGTCGTCGCCTGTCCCTACCAGAACCGCACTTTTCTTTCCAGAGATAAAGATAAAGGCTTTTTCCCCGGCATAGTGCAGACCGACTTCGAGAAAGCGGGCAAGAAGCTCTATTCCCATCAAATCGGTACAACGGAGAAATGCAATTTCTGCGCGGAGAGGATTGACGCCGGACTGGCGCAAGGATTAAAACCGGGTAAAGACCGCGAAGCCACGCCCGCCTGCGTTAATACCTGCCCCGCCCGTGCCCTGACCTTCGGGGACCTGGACGACCCCGACAGCGAAATTTCCCGTTTGATAAGGGAAAGGAAAGGCTTTCAGCTTCATCCGGAATACGATACCGACCCTTCCGTATACTTTATCGACGGGAAAATAGGGCAAGCGGATACCACCAGCATAGCAGAAAATTCAAAGCAGGAGCCCACGCCTGTAGGAGCGGAGCAATAAATTGGAAGCACACGAGTGGATGATAAACTACACCCGCCAGACGGAATGGATCGACCGCCGGGGAATATTCCTGTGGATTGCGTTTTACGCGGGGGGACTGGGCGGGGGACTGTACCTGGTGTCGCTGTATTTTAACAGCTTATGGGGCATGTTTATCAGCTGGCTGATTATCGCGGTCATCAAGGGCGGCGCGCACCTGCTTTACCTGGGCAAACCGCTGCGTTTCTGGCGGATTATTTTCCGGCCGAATACTTCATGGCTGGCCAGGGGCATTATCTTCGTGTTCACGTTCATTGTTTTTACCGCGATACAGCTTGCCTTTTCCTACTGGCTGCCCGGGAGCTCCGGGGAAATCGTTTTCAAAACGCTGGGCGGCATCGCAGCACTGGCCGTGATGGTATACACCGGCTTCGTGCTGAACTCGGTCAAGTCCGTGCCTTTCTGGAACTCGACGCTGCTGCCGCTGCTGTTCGTTCTCTGCGGTATCCTGGGCGGATTCGGGCTCTCCGTAATCATCGCTTTAAACGGGGGCAACGTCCCGCTCTCCGCCGCCGAAACGGGGAGTCGGTGGCTGCTGGTCATCAATGCCCTGTTCATCGTCGTTTACCTGTGGACAGCCGCCAACCGCGAGGCAACCGGTAAAAAGTCGGTCATGGAGCAGATGCGCGGCAACCTTGCCCCGGTCTTCTGGATTGGCATCGTCCTGCTGGGCATCGTCATACCGCTAATTATTGCGTTTACCAGCTTAATTACGGGAGGAGTTTCTTCAGCCTTACTGATTACCGGCGTGGTCTGCGAGGTCATCGGCGGGCTGGCATTGAGATACTGCGTGTTAAAAGCCGGCGCCTATAAGCCGCTGGTCGCTAATGTTCATTAGCGGTCGGCGTAACCATCGGGCCTCTATCCTGCGCAATCCTTTACAAATGAATTGTAATAATTTTTAGAAAGATTCTGAACATGAGCGAGAAAAAAATTATCAAAACAACCTGTAAAAGCTGTCACGGCGGCTGCGGCGTGCTGGTCACCGTCGAGGATGGGGTTATCATCCACATCGAAGGTAACCCGGACGCGCCTACTAAAGGCACGATGTGTTCCAAAGGTCTATCGAGCATCCAGCACGTCAACCACCCCGACCGTCTCCTTTATCCCCTGAAAAGGACGGGTAAAAGGGGCGAGGGGAAATGGCAGCGCATAAGCTGGAACGAGGCGCTGGACACCATCGAAAGCAAGATGAAAGAGTCCATCGCCAGATACGGGGCGTCCTCCATCGCCGTGTCCCAGGGGACGGGCCGCGGCTATAACGAGTACACCCACCGGTTCGCGCGTTCCATCGGCACCGCCAATATCATCACCCCCGGCTACATCTGCCACAGCCCGAGGCTGGGCTTATACGGTCTGGTAACGGGGTACGGTCGATTATACTGTGATTATCACGGGTGGGGCGGAGAGTTCCCCAGGACGCAAATATCCTGGGCCAAGCAGTTGGAAATCAGCAGCGCTGACGGCGAAATGGCCGTCTGGTTTTTAAACAGCCTGAAACACGTGAAAAATCTGATTGTCATCGACCCCAGGGAAACGGCGCTTTCTTCCCGGGCAACGCTGTGGCTGCAAATAAGGCCCGGTACGGACGCCGCCCTGGCGCTGGCGATGATTAACGTTATCATTAACGAGGGGCTTTACGATAAGGACTTCGTGGAAAACTGGACCTACGGCTTCGATAAGCTCAAGGAGAGAGTCCAGGAATACACCCCGGAGCGCGCCTCCGAGATTACCTGGCTCAAAGCGGAGGACATCAGAAAGGCGGCCAGACTCTTCGCTAAAGATACACCCGGCTGCATACAGGTCGGCAGTTCTTTAGAGCGCCAGGCCAACTGCGGCCAGACATTAAGGTCGATTATCTGCCTGCTGGGCGTCACCGGCAACATCGAAAGGCCGGGCAGCATGATGGCGTGGATGCCTCCGGATACCGGCCTGCGCGAAGACTTTTTCACGGAAATACCGATAACCGACGAGATGCGTCAAGGCATCGTGGGGAGCAACGAATACAAAATGGGGGCGGCCCGCACCGCCCACTCCGATACCGTCATCAAGCAGCTGCTAAACGGAAACTCGGTGATAAAGGTGTGGTTTAGCGTGGGCGGACAGCAGATACTCCACCTGGCTAATACGAAAGAGGTCATGAAGGCGTTATTGAACCTGGAATTCCTCGTGCACGCGGACCAGTTCATGGGACCTATGGCGGAACACGCCGATATTGTCCTGCCGGCGGCGCACTGGCTGGAAATCGACGACATCTATGATATGCACCCGCGCTTTATGATAGAAGCCCACAACAAAACTGTCGATCCGCCCGGGGAAGCCTGGCAGGACAGCCAGATATTCAACGAGCTCGGCAAGAGGATGGCCCCGCAATACTGGTTCGAAAACGTCGAAAAGATGCTGGACTACCAGCTGAAAAAAGGCAATCTGACCTGGCAGGACTTCAGCCAGAAGGTAGTCCACGCCAGGATGGGC
>Ga0315289_10013231_pt1 | contig 11565 bp, 10 predicted proteins | sample YL17G11_40_MG_FD_203452 | JGI IMG/M metagenome (GOLD analysis project Ga0315289, IMG submission 203452) | Sediment microbial communities from Yellowstone Lake, YNP, Wyoming, USA - YL17G11_40 | ecosystem: Environmental > Aquatic > Freshwater > Lake > Sediment | place: USA: Wyoming | collected... | reverse complement strand
CTTTTGCCTTAGGGATAACTTTGTTGTATTCTGACCGGGCCTGATTAATTAACTTTTCCCGCTCCTGTTGAGCCTCGTTTACTTCATTGAATGCCGGTTTTACCGGATCAGGAGGATTGACATCCTGAAGAACCACCTGGTCTACTTTAATACCGGTCTCGTATTGATCGCATAGCTCTTGCATTTTGACGGTAACCGTACTGGCAATCTCCACCCGGCCGATCGTTAAAACTTCGTTCACCGTGCGGTCGCCAACAACTTCTCGCATGGTGGCTTCATTAATATCCCGGAAAGTTTGCGTAGCATTCCGGATCTTGAACAGGAACTTGTAGGGATCGGCAATACGGTACTGAACAATCCACTCGACTTGAGCTGCATTTAAATCCCCTGTCAGCATATGCGATTCTTCCTTGAGGTCTTCCGTAGAGAATGTTGTTCTGACACCGGCTTCGGCAGTCCGAAATCCAAACTCCTGCTTGAGCTGCCTCTCTACAGGAACTTTTGTTACCGTTTCAACGCCAAAGGGCAGCTTAAAGTTAAGACCGGGATCCACGGTGCGTGAAAACTTTCCAAAACGCAGGATCACCCCAACCTCTTCTGGCCGAACGGTAAAAAATGACGAGAGCAAGAAGATAAAGATTAAAATCCCAAGTACAATCCAGCGAATGTTTTTCGTTTGAAACTTCGGCGGTTGGAATTTTTTTAAATCAAAAGAAAAGTCTCTATCCCTATCCATGAAGATTCCTCCTTTTCATTTTTTGAAAGGTTTGACCCCTGCATATTTACATGAATGCACTTCACGTTATCTAATAAGGGCGCTGAACTGCAAAATGAGGTTTTTATGTTTCACCTATTTTGAAAATGCTGAACCTATCCTAAACATGCCCCTTTTCTAATAGTTCCTCATTTATTAAACCTTCCCTATTGGCAATCGTCTTTCCCACCTGTTCATCAATAAACATTTCCACATGCACAGAACTAATAATTTCATTTCTCATCAACCACTCGAGTAACATGCATGTGAGAAGACATTCTTTCTTCGTTATTTCTTCTTCGAGACCGTTCTCAATTTGTCGTCTTATATCTCTCAAAACATCTTTGCTATCCATATCATTCCCTCCGCATCATGAAAATTGGAAAAACAATTCTTTCAAATACTTCAACCCTATTAAATACTTGGTTTACACAGATTAATGCGAAGGAGATTATCCAGAAAACAAAACTTTTATTTCTCATGATACCTTCCTCTGCTCTTAAATTACTGGTTTCCGGTTCCTCAGCAGCGAGAAACCACTGCCCCATGATTTCAGCGGATTGATCACATGTTTCTGAGAGCCTGGATCCACCAGAAGAAAGAATCATTCATTGATGGCTGATACCTTATCTGTTAATCTTGTAAACAAATAACTTTCAGATGTAGACAGTTCAAGAAATTCCCCACCATTTTGTCTGCTTTTAGCCCAATAAAAAAGCCACTACCTGAATTTGTCAGATAGTGGCCCGACTATCTCTAATAATTTAACCTCCAGAAATATTGCTATTTCTGGACCCGCCTACAATTATTCTTTTAGCCTTTCTGTGATTACTTGTATAGCACCATTTCCTTTCTGTCAAGCATTTTTATTCCTGACCATCTATCACTTTTGAATCTCCACTAGAGAAGTACTATTGATCCAATCGAAGGATCGGAGAGTTGGCGGAGGGATATTTTACAGGAGGAACTTCAGGGAGAGGGTTTGATCATTGAAGGAGCAATGGAAGAAGAGGTAACCAACGGTAAGGAGAGATAATCGGTGACCTTTTGTTCTGGAAGTGAGGCGGATGTGATCAGAAAACTAGATGATACTGTAAATACGATCATGCCAACTGATGCCACTGGGACAATACATGATGGGCCAAGATTTGCTAAGTTGCAAGGCTTAGGAAATTACTACTAACCCTTTTTATGCTTGCAGCACTATTGCAGAGGTCGGAGGGAAAAAATTTAGGATTTTGGGGTAAGGGGAGGTAGAAATCAGTAAGATAAAAAGTTTGGTCATCTTTTTAGAACATGAAGATTTTCTTTGTTTTTCTCTATTTTACCGATTCCATCATTCATCGACTGTTAACCACTTGGTCGCTGGTTCGAGTCCGGCCCGGGGAGCCAGAAAAATCAGGGGGTTAAAAGATAATGGTTCAATCTCATAACCCCTTAATTTATTTGGGATGGAAAAAGCAGGAGTCGTGGCTGACCCCTGCCTTTTCATCATTTCTTATTACCTTCTATTTTCTGCCTCTCTTATTAACCAACCTTGGAGTTGCGCTAAGCGGCTCGTGCATGGTGCTGATGCCGTAGATGTCGATGTCTTCTAACTTGTAATAATAGGTAGTCCTGTTTTTCACATCGTTGTCAATAAACCTTGAGGTTACTTTGATGCGTATTGGTTATAGCACGTAATCACATCATTCCACATCGCCTGACTACTCACATCGGCATTATATTTTGCGATGATATCTACTCAAATAGAACATTCTCCTTGTATGCTTCCTTCCTGAATTACCATGAATGTACTCCCCCCTATCATTATTGTTTTGCTTCTCAAGTTGCCAGTATTTTGGGAAACTGAATAATTTATTGTCCCATTCCTTCTGCCAATTGATCCAGCAGTTATCGTCATCCAAGAGATATTGCTTGTGACAGTCCAGCTACACCCGCTCTGGGTGGTCACATTTACCCTTGAAAGATAATAAGAGACAGTGGGATTGAACGAAAAAAAACAGGGAATGATACACTTGCAACAACAACAAAATCATCGTGAATCTCGTTAATTGTATGCTCTACTTCAAATGTTCTTCCTGCACTTGGACGCGATCGAAGAGTGAACTCAAACCATCCATGTGGATTCTGGCTTAACCAACCAGTCTTACCGACAAACTTTTGAATATATTGTGCATACGTCATTTTACTACCTCCCTCTTATGATCATGAAATGTCAACTCTGCTTTCGCTATAAATCTAAAAGCCTCTGACTTTTATGGTCATGAGACGACTTCGCAGAGAACAATGGTAATGTTGTCATAGCCACCAGCAGACTCAGCTAATTCAACAAGCCTTTCTCCTTTTTGATCAAGATGAAGAGATAGGGAAAGCACATTCTGGATGGAAGTGTCATCTGTCATATCCGTCAAGCCATCGGAACAGAGGAGAAAGATGTCACCAGGCAAGCTTTTTCCTTTTATGAGGTCGACGGCTAGCGTTTCATTCACCCCTACTGCCCTGAGAATAACATTACGGAGGGAATGTCCCTTAGCCTCAACCGGGGTGACGAGACCCTGATCTATCTGATCCTGAATGAGAGAATGATCCTTCGTAATTTGTCTCAATTGCCCCCCCCTATAAAGATAAGTACGGCTGTCTCCCACATGACCAAGTACGTAGTTTAGGTCGTAGAAAGCAATTAGTTCTGCAGTGCATCCCATCCCCCGGTGCCGGGGATTTACTGTTGCTTCTCTCAGGATCCTTTCATTGGCCATTCGAAAGGTTTCCCGAACCAACTTAACAGTTTCTTGCTCAGACTTTTCCCGAACGTTTGAGAAAATCTCAACAGCGGCTTCAGTAAAGATTCTGCTTGCCAATTCGCCTGATGCTGCTCCACCTACACCATCCGCTACGGCGAAAAACCCCAGGGCAGGCTTTTCAACAAAAGCATCCTCGTTATTTAAACGCGTGAGGCCAATATCTGACTTTGCAAAGGAGATCATTGTAAGCATATTCTATACATACTCTAATATACAAGAATCACTATAGCTTAAACAATAAAATTCTTGACGTCATAGAGATCTTGGGGAATAATTCATTAAAAACGATGAAAAGTCCCCCTGTCATAGTCGTCCAGCTCATCCACATCCATGGCCCTATGAAAGGCGAGATTCAGGAATTCTCCGAAGGGATGATTACTGTCGGCCGCCATCCATCCTGCAATCTTCATTTCCCGGCTGCTGTGACTAGTATCTCGCGGAAACATGCCGAGATCATACGGGAGGGCAATCAATTCAAACTGATCGACCACAGCACCAATGGCACATTCGTAAATGGCAAGCGCGTGAAAGAGACCTTTCTTAGGGATGGGGATGTCCTCGAATTTGCAGAGGGAGGTCCAAAAGTAAGCTTCCTAAAACACATGAAGGAGGCCCCGGCAGTGGCTGAAATTTCTCCGCCGCCTCCTCGAGAAGAACCTCGCCGAGAACCTGGATTAGAACCTGCACAGAGACCTCAGAGGGAACCGCAACATTTCGAAGAAAGGCCCCATACTCTCGAGCCGGCTAAAGAAGAACCTGCGGAGATTTCGATTCAAAAGATCAGTGTCCCCTTGATTATTCAATATGGTCCGACCATTCGTTCATTTAGAGAGCTTCCCGTCACCATCGGAAGAAGTCTGAGTTCTGGATTCATCCTTGAGAGTCCTGCTATATTTGATCAGCATGCCCAGATTTTCTTCAGCAATAATCAGTATTGGATAAAGGACCTCACCGGACAGAGGTCAGTCCGGATAAACGGTCAACCAGTTGGTTTCCATGCACCGCTTAAGATCAACGATGAACTAGCGTTGAGCCCTCAGGGCCCTTTTTTCCGCTTCCTGGGAGAAGGTCGTCTGGCTGAAGTCATAGAACCTGCTCCTCAGGAACCTTCAGGCCCCCAAAATAAACTTGAGCAGAAAGATCAACGAAAACCCCCTGCGGAAAAAGCCCCAGAAGGGTTGCTGTCTAAATTTAAGAAACTTCGGAAACACTAACCCACTTTATTCAATCATTGAATCGATAACGCCAGTCTTCTAACGAATTCTTTTTTGCTGAGAGATAGACAGGTTTTCTGGCGAGAATAAGCGAACATGTTCTGTCCTGGCTTTCTCCCCATAGTTTATCAGAATAATCCGGGCGAAACCTAACGAAGCTAAAATGAGACATAAGGTATCCTTGATTATTGTATCTTCCTGAGTTTGTCTAATAGGTGGAGTGTCTTTTCCAGATCTCTCTTTGCTTTGGTATGTTTTGGATCAAATTCCAGCGTTTTTTCCCATTCTTCAGCAGATTTTTCAAGATTTTCGGCAAGAAAATAAGTCACACCCTTTTTGTAATGGATCTCTGCCAGATCTTTTATCTGTTTTTTGAGATAACCCATACGTTCACTCACGTCCCTGAATGTTATATCTACATTTTTAAACATCTTTAATGATTTCAAACAATCTTTCTGCCCGAGGTAAACTGTTCCCAATTCATAGTATGATGCATTTCTTAAGTCAATCGCCTCCCTGTTTGAAGGGGCACATTCCAATATTCTCTTAACGATAGCGAGCGCTTTTTGATACTCTCTCGCCTTGAACAGTTTCCGGGCTTTACTGAGCCTTTCTTCACATGGAGGCGGCCGGGACGTCGAAAGTGCTTGATACTCTCTTGCCTTGAATAATGCCCGGGCTTTACTGAGCATCTCTTCAGATGGGGGCGGCCGGGACGTCGAAAGTGCTTCAAGCATGGGAAGCTTCAACATCTTTCCAGATTTTAGTGTATTACGGATGTCAAGGTCATTAAAATAGGCGATCAGGAACTCCTTCTCAGGGTCATGATATACTTCCTCTGCAATTCTTCTTAACGTATCGCCTTCATTAGCTTGATATGAGATATAATCTGGTTCTGTTAATTGGTATTTCAGATATTTCAAGGCTTGTTCATGGTCAGGGTTATAGGCAAGGGCGATTAAGAACTCCTTGCGGGCTGATTGGATTGAATGTTTCTGAAAGTGATCCAAGCCCACGCTGAAATGTCTGTCAGCTTCATTCCGCATTTGTTCCTGCAAAGCTTTTATTTTTTCTGAAGCTTCCATGTCATTCGGTATAAAGCTGATCACGACCCGCCAGCTGAAAAGTGCCTTGCGGAACTCACCCTTCCTTTCCCACTCGGTTGCTAACATGCGGTATTTTTGTGGGAATACCTGAAATGGGTCCGGTTCTTTCCGGATGAGAGGTGGAGCCGCGCAACCGACAAGTATCAGGGTCAAGAGAAGACTTGTACTATAACGTAAGAAACCGCGCATAGAAATTTTTTAAGTTAGGCCTCTCTTTTAAGACAGAGCCTGATGAATAGTGATTTATGAGCGATCATCTACTCTGACATTTTCATTTTTACTGTAGTGCCCTATTGTCTCTTGTAGTCAGATTTTTTTCAAAATCTTGTAAATCAAAGTCACCATTAATCATAGAGCGTTTTATTCGGTAATGATGAATAAAAAATGGATTGCTACCTTTTTCTACGGTGAAAGATCCTCGGTAACCAAGCTTCTTAAGAAGAGCGATGACCAGATGATTGGTTTCACCATAGGGGTAGGCCAGATATTTTATATCGGTGTTAAGATGTTTTTCGAGTATCATGGCGGATTCCGTTAATTCTTTTTTTACCTCCTCAAAATAATCGTTGAAGGACTCTTTATCAATTCCCTCGACCAAATTTCTGTGCGTTTTGGTATGGCATTGAATATTCATAATGCCGCTTTTTGCCATCTCTGTGATAACCTCCCAGCTTAAGGTTTTGTCGCTACTCCTAATCAAATCGGTATACAGGAATAGTGTGGCTGGATACCCATATGTTTTTAAAATCGGGAATGCTATATCATATGCAGAGCGCCAATTGTCATCGATTGTTATAACTACTGATTTCTTAGGTATCTGGCGCTTGAAATCCAGGAAGTCGAAGAATTCATCCATGGTAATGACACGGTAACCTTTCCGTTTCAGGAAACCCATTTGTTCCTCAAAAGCCTTTTCTGTAACTGTCAGCTTGTCCTCTGTAGTTTTCGACAACCTGTGGTAACAAATCACTGGAACGGTCTGATACCCTTCCAGGGTCACCCCACCTTTCTCATTGGCATTGAAAGGGATAATCAATTCCTGACCAGGACTTAGGTAAGTGATATTATTAAACTCTGCAATAAACCAATCCAGAGAAGGATCTTGTAAGTATCTCGATGCAAGGGAAGAGAAGGTATCTCCGGGTTGAGCAATCACAGCTATAAAATCAGGAAAAGTTCTGGCGAAACCTTCTGGTTTAGGTGAGGTTTGAAGCTCGGTCTGGGGCAAGGTTTTCGTGAATAATTGAGGCAGTGTACAGCCAGCCATGAGAAATGCAGTTAACATTATCCAGCAAAAATACAAAGGGGCTGAACAACGAAAATCAAAAGAGGTTTCTGTTAAGGGTCCCCTGACCATATGACTTGCTTTCCGCGATTCTCTGCAACCGAAAATTTTCCCATGGCCCCGTTTTTTGCGTCATTTCTGAAGGTGGCAGTGGCTCTACAGAAACAGAATTCTCGATTAATTGATAGACGTCTTTGCTAATGATGATTTCTCCGGGGCCTGCCATCAAATTCAGTGAGTAAGCTGCTTTAAAGCTCTCTCCGATAAAGGTATATTCCTTCTTCATCTGGGAGCCGATCTGTCCGGATAGTACCACCCCAGAACTGATTCCAATACCTACCTTACAAAGAAGTGGATTCCCTTTTTTGCCTGCAGTTTCTAAGGCCTGCTGGATAGCAACAGCAGACCTGACCGCCCTTTCGGTATGGTCTGCCAGGACAGGAGAGTCGCCAAAGACTCCAATAACGGCATCACCTACGAATTTATCAATATGACCACCAAAATCTGAGATACAACGTGTAGCTACTGCAAAATATTCATTCAGGTCTTTCAAGACCTCTTCAGGATCTCGGGCATAAGCATAGGCTTTAAACCCTTTAATCCCTGCAAAGAGGACTGTGACTTGATTTCGTTTCATCTCTGGCAGAAAGGGATTGAGAGGATTCTCCTGCGAAGACAAAATCGATTCAGCAATCTGTCGGTATGAACGCTTGCTGAGAAAGAGAGCAGTTCCCATCACAATCGTGACAATGAATAAACTCACATAGAAGATGCTCTGTATTAAGGAAAGAGTCTCTTGCCTAACCTCTTTGTTGATGTAATCAAGGGACAGTCCCACATGTGCAGATCCTATAGTTTTATTCGCAAATGAGACAGGACTGGATAGGTTTACAATTCCCACACCAGAGGGAAGGGTATGGGTTACGTAAGCAATGTTTTCATCTTTCACGATTTTTTCAGTGTTTTTAAATTCATTGTAGGCGAGCCCAATTTTTGTCGGATCCGTATGAGCTTTTATGATTTCCCTGTCGTCTACAATAATCACATAAAGAAGACCATCCATAATCATCGCTTCTTTGACTAGTGTATTCAGGCTTAGCGCATCATCTCCAAGGAGGGGAATCGCAGCGCTCTTCACCATACGATTAAGGATTATCTTCCCAGCCTTCATTCTTTCCTGGTAAAGAATGTCCTTTTGCCGATTGACCATAAAAAAACCAAAAACAAGAAGGGGAAGAAGGACGAGAAGGATCATGACAGCAGAAATTTTCACGAACAGCGGGATTTGAGATAAAGCCGTGAGTGGCTTGCCTGAAGATTTCATTTTGAAGAAGATTTCATTAACCTTATTCGTAGACACGGTTCTCAGTTACTCACTTTCCGGATACTATTTAGGGGCAAAAAGGGGTGGTTCTTCCTCCTCAGGTGGAGGAGGAATAGGTTTTGCCGGCTTTTGGGGGTAAAAGCTGTCTACGAACTCTTTTGGCATGGGTTCATGAGTCTTCATCAAATACTCCGGTATACGGATCTTATTGCCTGTGAAAATAAACTTGGGATCGATATCAGGATTTGCTTCGGCTAATGCCTTCCAGCTTTTGATGTCTTTGATATACCAGCCTGCAATAATCGATAACGTCTCCCCAGAGTATTTCACGGTGTGTTCAAAATAGGTAATTTCTTGTTGGGGCTCGGTCTTGCCCGGCAGCTGAGGTTTAGTCTTGCCTGGCTTCCGAGGTTCGGTCCCGACTGGCGGCTGAGATCCAGTTTCGATTGGTTGTTTTGTTGCGCAACCCATGCACATCAAAACAAAGGTCAGTGTAATTACCCAGACGTAAACTTTCTTTTGTGAATACCGCTTCATTTGTTCTTTTTTGAGCTCCTTTCTAATTTATTCAGGTATTCTTTTGCCATCGTATTACCGGGATTGACTTCAAGCGCTTGTTTAAGGTTCTCAATGCCTTGTTTCGTTTTTCCTTGTCTCGCTTGAACCATCGCGAGATTGAAAAGGGCCTCATCAAGATACGATGGAGATAATTTCACTACCTTGCTGTACATTTCCTCTGCCTTTGCATTATCCTTGCTTAATGCATAGACATATCCGAGATTGAAATAAATATTAGGGTATTGTGGATCTAACTCCACAACCTTTTGATAGGTCTCAATAGCCTTGGGATAATCCTTGATTTTTGCATAGGCGAGACCAAGATGAAAGTGTCCATCTGCGCTTTTAGGATCCAATTTGATCGCCTCAAGCAGCAAAGTCTTGGCCTTTTGAGGATTTGTCTCCAGAAACTCTTTTGCCTGGCTCTCTAAAGCCTTCGCTCTCTTTAAGGATTCTGGGACCCCTTCAGGTATTTTTAAAGAATCTGCGGGAGAAATCTTAGCTGGAGCGGTTCCTACGGACGGTTGAGAGACTGAAGGTTGAGTAGTTTTAGTAGACACATCCTTGCCAGTCACTCGAACAGGCTTCCCTTTATACCAGAAGGCAAAAACCAGGCCGATAATCACCAGTATTGCTGCTACCGCAGTATACAAGCGCCCCTGCTTCTTTCGTTTTACCGGCACCTTTTCTTCGGCCATTACCATCTTCTTTTCCTGACTTTTTCCAGCGGGCTGGCTAACCCCTGCAGGCTCTAATTCTTCCTCAACGTTGATCGCAGCAACCGCACGCATAACATCACTTTCAGCAGCGATCTCTTCTGCGAAGAGTTTCTTCATGTACTGAGCAAGTCCGTGTGTGGTTGGCCTCATCGAGAGCTCAATCAGGCACTCCTCTATGTCAGATAGCATCTCACCACATGACTGATATCTGTCGTCAGGTTCCTTCGTGAGAGACCGGTGGAGAATGTCACAAATCTTTTGTGGCAGATCGCACCTAACTGTCTCCGGCCAGGGAATTTTTGCTTCGCGAACCTGAGCAAGGATATGCATGGTGTCCCCTGTAAACATCCGTTTATTCGTAGCCATCTCATAGAGGAGTATCCCGGTCGCAAAAATGTCTGACCGGTGATCAATGTTCTTTCCTGCTGCCTGTTCAGGGGACATATAGGCCACTTTTCCTTTGATCATCCCCACCTGGGTGAGGGTACTCTGGCTTGCGGCCTTGGCAATGCCGAAATCGACGATTTTTACATCACCTTCATAGGTTATAAAGATGTTTTGAGGGCTGACGTCCCTGTGGATGATATGGAGAGGGTTCCCCTGAAAATCTTTCAACTTGTGGGCATAATCGAGCCCGGAACAGATTCGAGAGGTTATGTAGAGAGCGTATTCGATGCCAAGAGGCAAGCCTTTCTCCGTGGACTTTTCCAAGATTTGCCGAATATCTTTGCCGAACAAGTATTCCATGGAAATAAAATAGGTGTCTTTTATGTTTCCAAAGTCATAAATCTGGACGACGTTCTGGTGGTTCAGCAGAGCGGCAAGTTTGGCCTCATCGATAAAGGAGTTAACCAGCTCCTTTTCTGTAGCGAGATGGGGCAGAATCCATTTAATCGCAATAAATTTTTCAAAGCCCCGAACGCCGGTTATTTTAGCCCTGAATAACTGGGCCATACCGCCTGCAGCAACTTTCTCCAGGAGGAGGTATTTCCCGAAACGCATCGGCTCAAATGTTGACATATCAATCTATCCCCTCGAAAGTGGACATTAGCTTTACAATTACCATACAACACATCAAACGAGCAGTCAAATACAACATATCATCACTTCCATGGCAGACTTGCCGGCATGTCCGGTCGTGGCGGTATGCCCGGCATTGTCGGCGAGTCCGGACTTGTCGGTGAATATGGACTTGCCGGTGAACCCTGACCATACGAGGAACTGACGCCTCCGAAAGTTTCAGAAAGGACCACGATATTATACCTTATACCTTGAGATCCTTTGAACCCTTTTGTAACCTGAATTGCCGCATCCTTTTCTGCAGCCGTATTCACTGTGCCTTTCAGTGTAACCTGAAAGCTCTCATTGACTTGAGCCTTCACCCCCATGATTCTCGAATTTCTCAGCGAGGCGTTGATTTCATTCTCCAGTACAGTCGGCGTTATTTGGGGGGACGGCGGTCTTTGGGGAGGTGGTGGTTGTACCACTTTGTCCACTCTATTTACCTCTTTTTTCGCTGTGTACGTGTCCTTTCTACTACCGGTCTCCTTAACCCTTTCTGTCTGACCCTTGCTCCTCATGGAATCCTGAGTTACCTGCGGTGTTATAGTATTCTTAGGTATTTTTGGTTGGGCAATCTCAGTCACCTTTGCACCATCCTTACCCTTATACCAGGACATAAGGTTGCTCTTGTACACGAAGGCAAAAAATAGGCAGACAACTGCCAGCAGCGCTACGACACCGCCGTACCGGCGCCATGGCCTTGGCCCTGGCGTTGTCTGTACCGGCTTTGGCTCCGGTG